>Ga0164241_10001864_pt1 | contig 24357 bp, 15 predicted proteins | sample OricomyardsoilBY_FD_108780 | JGI IMG/M metagenome (GOLD analysis project Ga0164241, IMG submission 108780) | Backyard soil microbial communities from Emeryville, California, USA - Original compost - Back yard soil (BY) | ecosystem: Environmental > Terrestrial > Soil > Unclassified | place: USA... | reverse complement strand
TTCCGGTCGCCATTCGCTAGTTAGGGGCGGCGGTGCGGAGGGATGCGCGGCTCCCGCGCTTCTGCTCGGGGGGCTCGTTCCGGTCGCCATTCGCTAGTTAGGTAGTGACTGCGGTGCGGAGGGATGCATGGCTCCCGCGCTTCTGCTCGGGGGGCTCGTTCCGGTCGCCATTCGCTAGTTAGGGGGCGGCGGTGCGGAGGGATGCGCGGCTCCCGCGCTTCTGCTCGGGGGGCTCGTTCCGGTCGCCATTCGCTAGTTAGGGGGTCTGAAGCAGACCCCCTCGGGCTCGCTGGCGCGACCCTCACCCCCAACCCGGCCTCCGGGGCTTACGCTCCTCGGCCGTGCAGATGGCGACTGTCGGGTTTGGGTGACGGCCGTGCAGATGGCGACTGTTGGGTTTGGGTGACGGCCGTGCAGATGGCGACTGTCGGGTTTGGGTGACTGCCGTGCAGATGGCGACTGTTGGGTTTGGGTGACGGCCGTGCAGATGGCGACTGTCGGGTTGGGTGACGGCCGTGCAGATGGCGACTGCTGGGTTTGGGTGACGGCGCTACTTCGCGCCTAGCCTTGTGAGGGCTTTGCAGGAGGTGTCGTGTCCGCCTTCGCAGGCTTTGCGATAGAGGGCGATCGCGGCGTCCTTGTCGCGCGGTTTGCCTCCGACTCCGGTCTCGCGCATCTCGCCGAGGTTCCCGCACCCTGCTGGGTTTCCGGCGTTGCAGGCCTTCTCGTAGGTGTCGGCCGCGCGCGCGACGTTCTTCGCGCCGCCTCGGCCGAGCTCGAGCATCGCGCCGAGGTTCACGCACGCCGTCCCATGACCAGCGGCGCAAGCGCCCTCGAGGACGCCGCGCGCACGTACGTCGTCCTTCGCGAGGCCACGGCCCTCTTCGAGCAGCACCGCAAAGTCGCTGCACGCATCGAGGTCCGACAGCTTGCAGCCCTTGTCGTAGAGCGCTGCGGCGGCGGCCAGATCCGGTGCCGTGCCCTCGCCGCGCTCCTTCAAGCTGCCGAGGCCGTGGCAGCCACTCCCGGCGCCGGCATTGCAACCCTGCTCGTAGAGGCTCGCGGCTTTCGTCAGATCGCGCGGCACGGTCGCGCCCTCTTCGAAGAACGTCGCGGCGCTCGCGCAGCCTTGGGCGCTGTGCTTTTCGCAGGCCTCCACGTAGAGCGACGCCGCGCGGATCGCGTCCTTGCGCGTCCCTCTGCCGAGCTCATAGAGGAGCGCGAGGTTGAAGCATCCATCGGCGAGGCCGCCCTCGCAGGCGCGCTCGTATTGCTTCGCCGCGAGCGTCTCGTCCGTCGCTCCACCTTTGCCGCGCTCGAGCATGTAACCGAGGTTGTTGCAGCCGGCGCCCTCTCCGCCGTCGCACGCGCGTCGGTAGAGATCGCGGGCCTTCCCTTCGTCCTTGTCGCCGCCTCGACCGACCTCGAGCGAGAGCGCGGCGTTGAAGCAGCCGTTCTCGTCACCGCGCTCGCAGCTCGACACGTAGAGCTTCTGCGCGGCCGCAGGATCGGCCGGGCCGCCGTCACCACGCTCGAGAAGGACACCCAGGTTCGTGCACGCGTACGCGTCGTTCGCCTTACAGCCTTTGTCGAAGTAGCTCTTCGCCTGCGCCGCGTCGCGCGGCACGCCGAGCCCCCGTTCGTAGAGCAGGCCGAGCGTCGCGCAGCTGCCGCCGTGGCCGTGGCCGCACTGTTCGCCACACTCGATGGGCGCCTCCGAGCGACACTGGAACGCGCGTCCTTCCGTCGGAACGGCGCATTTCCCATCCGCGAAGACCTGCCCTTCGCCGCACGCACGCCACGCCGAGCCCGTCGACAGCTCGGCGTTCTTCGCGTCGCGCGCGCCTGCCACGTTCGCGTCCAAAGACGCGAGCTCGAGACGCAAGAGCGCGTCGCATTTGCTCGGAGGCTCGCCGCCGACCGCCGGATCGAACGCGCGGCATGTGTCGAGATCGCCGTCGGCCACCGAGCCGAGCTTCTCGCTCGCAGAGCTCGTGCCGAGGCCCGCGCCGAAGATGTCGGCCTCGAGGCGGGCCTTGCCGCGGGTGCCGGTGCTCATCTTGAAGGCGCCGACGTAGACGCCGCGGACGAAGTGCGTCGCGCCGGCGCAATCGCCCTCGAGCGACGCGCGCTCGAGGTGCGTCACGGTCGTGCGGCGCTTGCCGATCATCATCATGCCGAGATCCAGCGTCGCGCCGCGCGCGATCTCGCCCTCGAGCTTCACGGCGATCGCCGGACCGAAGCTCGGGAGGTTCGTTCGAATCTCGTCGGCGTTCTCGAGCACGATCGTCTGCGTGCGCGGGGTGAGCCCTTGAAACGCATACGAGCCCGTCGCCGAGCACGACTTCAAGAGTCGGAGCGAGCCGCAGTCGTACGCGAGGACGGCGAGCTTGCCGCTCTTCACGGCCTCTTCGAGATCTGCGCGCTCGTGGGGCGGGAGATCCACCACGAGCGGCTGCGCCTCGCCGCCGATGCTCTTGCAGGTCTCGCCGAGCGCGTCACCGGCGCGCGGGTCGGCCGGGCGAATCGCTTCGCCGACCGCGCCCGCGGAGCATCCGAGCACGCCCGAGAGCAGCGCTGCCATCGCGGCACCGCCGACACCGCAGCGCCCCAGCTCGGCGCGCGCCGCTCGATCGCGCGACCTCACTTGCCGAGGAACGCCTGCACCTTCGCGGCGACGGCCTCGGGGACGAAGCCGAACTCCTTTGCGATGGTGCTCGCAGGCGCGGACGCGCCGTACCCATCATGGCCGATCGTGAGCCCGTCCAAGCCGACGATGCTGCGCCAGGGCGCGGTCACGCCGATCTCGATCGAGACGCGCGGCACGCCGGGCGGAAGGACCGAGTCTCGATAGCCCGCGTCCTCACGCGAGAACGCCTCGACGCACGGCATCGAGACGACGCGCGTGCGCTGGCCCGCGGCGTCGAGGAGCTTCTTCGCGTCGACCGCGAGCGAGACCTCCGAGCCGGTCGCGACGAGCACGACGGTCGGCTTCTCTGCGTCCGCGAGGACGTAGCCGCCCTTCAGCATCGTCTTGGGATCCCAGCCGGCCGGGTGGTCGAGGAGCGGAAGGTTCTGCCGCGTCAGCGCGAGAACGGTCGGCCCGTTCCGGCGGTTGAGCGCGTGCGTCCACGCGGCCGCACACTCGAGGCTGTCAGCCGGTCGAACGAAGTCGACGTTCGGGATGAGGCGTAGCGCCCAGTAGTGCTCGATGGGCTGGTGCGTCGGACCGTCTTCGCCCAAGTAGACGCTGTCGTGCGTGAAGACGAACAGGCTCTGCACGTGCGAGATCGCCGCGAGACGAATGGGCGGTCGCATGTAGTCGCTGAAGACGAGGAACGTCGAGCCGAACGGGATCGAGCCCTCGGTCATGGCCATGCCGTTCACGATCGCGCCCATGGCGTGCTCGCGAACGCCGAAGTGGATGTTGCGACCGGCGAACTCTCCGCGCGACACAGCGGGCGAGCCCTCGATGAACGTCTTCGTCGACGGGTTGAGATCCGCCGAGCCGCCGACGAGCGACGGAACGAGCGCGGCCGCGCGCTGCTCGACGACGCCGCCGGAGACGCGCGTCGCGACCTCTTTCTTCGGCGCTGCGGCGATGAGCTCTTCCAGCAGGTTCGCCGGCACCGCGCGCGACGCGAGCGCGTCCCACGTCGCCTTCGTCTCGGCCGGGAGCGCCGCCATCTTCTTCTCCCAAGCTTCGCGTGCAGCGCGGCCGTCCTTCGCCCGCTCTTCGAAGAGGCCGTAGACCTCCGGAGGAACGAGGAACGTCGGCTCGAGCGGCCAGCCGGCCTTCTCCTTGGTGGCCTTCAGCTCGGCTGCGCCGAGCGGCTCGCCGTGCGCCTTGGACGTGTCTTGCTTGTGTGGCGCGCCGATGCCGATGTGCGTCCGTGACACGATCATCTTCGGCTTGCCTTCGAGCGCCACCGCTTCGTCGAGCGCCTTCTGGATCGCGGCCGGATCGTGGCCGTCGATGACCCACGTGGCCCAGCCGTACGCCTCGTAGCGCTTCTTTACGTCCTCATCGAACGCGAGGCTCGTCGAGCCGTCGATCGTGATCTTGTTGTCGTCGTAGAAGAAGATCAGGTTGTCGAGGCCGAGATGGCCCGCGAGGCTCGAGGCTTCGCTGCTGATGCCTTCCATCAGGTCGCCGTCCGAACAGATGCCGAAGACGCGCGCGCCGACGTTCTCTTTGCCGATACGCGCCGCGCGCATCTTGAGCGCGAGGGCCATGCCGACCGCGTTCGAAATCCCCTGGCCGAGCGGCCCGGTGGTCGTCTCGACCCCGGGCGTCATGTGGAGCTCCGGGTGACCGGGCGTCTTCGAGCCCCACTGACGGAACTGCTTCAGATCGTCGAGCGTCAGCGCGTAGCCCGACAAGTGCAGCATCGAATAGAGGAGCATCGACGCGTGGCCGCAGGACAGGACGAAGCGATCGCGATCGGCCCAGTCGGGCGCCTTCGGATCGTAGCGAAGCTGACGCGTCCATAGCTCGAACGCGATCTGCGCGAGCGCCATCGGCGTCCCTGGGTGACCCGAGTTGGCCTTCTCGACGCCGTCGACGGCGAGGAAGCGAATGGTGAGGACGGCCTTGTCGACGAGAGAACGATCGAGCGTGCGCATGCGCCCTTCGTAGAAGATCGAGCCGGGCTCCGAAAGAGGCGAGAGGCAGTGGCCGCGCCTTCTTCGACTTCGGGGCGGAATGGGCCTTCTTCGGTCTCGGGAAAATGGGAACGGGCGCGCCGGCGGGGTCAAAAGCCCTTCGTTTCCCGATCGGGCGGCTCCCGTGCTATGGATGAGCTGCTTTTTCCGATGTTGGTGACCGAGAGCGGCCAGACCGGCGCGGCGATTCAATCGGCGGGCCGAGGGAATGCGGGCAGCGACGCCCCCTCTGGGGGGTTCCCACCCGAGGACGGCCCGGCGCCCCCTTCGCGCCGAGGCGCCGGCTTGTCGGTGTGCATCATCGACATGAACTCGGGCCACGTGAACCAAGCGATGCGGTGCTTCCGCACGATCGTCACGCGGTTCTTCGACAAGGTGCGCGAGGAAAACCCTGGGCTCGCTTGCAGCCTGTGCGAGGTGTCGCCGCGCGACACGCAGGCCCCTGTCCCGCGCGACTGCGACATCTACCTCGGCTCCGGCGGTCCCGGTTCGCCCTACGACGGCGACGATCTGCCGTGGTTCGCAGACGTGTCTGGCTTCCTCGATGGCCTCGTGGACCAAGCCCGCAAAGAGGACGCCGACCAAAAGTCACTCTTCGGCGTCTGCTACACGTTCGAGATCCTCGTCCGGCACTTCGAGATCGCAGAGGTCGCCATGCGCGACAGCCGCAAGTTCGGGGTCATGCCGGCGTACACGACCGCGTTCGGTCAAAAGCATCCGCTCCTCGCGCCCTTCCGGGACCGACTCTTCGCGTTCGAGCACCGCAACTGGGAGGCCGTGAATCTTCGCGAGGCCCGCCTTCGAGAGCTTGGCGGCGGCGTCCTCGCCCAAGAGAGCCGCGATGGCCACTCGAAGGGCCGTGCGCTCCTCGGCTTCGAGATCGCCCCCGGCATCGAGACGGTTCAGTTTCATCCCGAAGCCGATCGCGCGGGCGTCATGAGCTGGATCGCGCGGCCGGAGCAAGCCGCCGCGTTTCGCGCGACCTACGGCGAAGACACCTACCAGGCGATGCTCCGCACCCTCGAAGATCCAAACCGTCTCGCGCGGACGTACGCCCTCGTCATCCCCGGGTTCCTGCAGCGTCGCTTCAACGCCCTCGCCCGCGCCCGCGGCTACCGAGAGGTCTCGCCGCCGTCGAGCGACGACGTGATGGCGGCGTTCGAGGGTGAATCGTCTCCGACGACCGAGGCGCCGCCCCCGCCCGAGACGCGCGCCGCCGCCGTCAACCTGTAGCGTCTGCATCCCACGCCGCCGGATTCGGCACGGAAGTCGGCCCCACCGATCCGGCCGCTGCGGGGCTCCGCGCTGGTCGGTCGACCTGCAGACCTGAAGCCGCACCTGTGAGGTGGAGGCCGCATCGGATCGTCACCGCGGCCGTGCGTGGTCGTCCCTAACCTTCGCTGTCATGAACGTGGCGAGCATGATCGGGGAACGCGACGTCCCAGAAGCATCCCAGCACAACCTCACGGTTCACGTAGCAGGCGCGAGCGGCCTCGACGTCCGCGAGTTCGAGATCGAAGAGGCGATGAGCTCCATCTTCAAGATCACGCTCGTCGTCCAGACGCCGGAAACAAACCTCGACCTCGGCGCGATCGTTGGGGGCGCGGCGTCCTTTCAGATCCGTGGGCGCGGGGCCGTCCCCCGCGCATGGCGCGGGTTGGTCCGTGATGCACGTCAGCTCGCGGTCGAGCCGGCCGGTCTCACGACCTACCAGCTCGTCATCGTCGCCGACGTCTGGCTCCTCACGGAGCGGCACAATCACCGCATCTTTCAACACATCTCCGAGATCGACATCGTGACCACGATTCTCGGCGAGTGGGGCATCGCGCATGAGCGTCGGCTCAATGCCAACTACCGCCCGCGAGAGTACAAGGTCCAATACGCCGAGAGCGATTTCGCATTCTTGTCGCGCATGCTCGAGGACGCCGGCATCTCGTTCTTCTTCGAAGACGCCAATGACGCGACGATCATGGTGCTCTCGGACAGCCCAGAGTCGGCCGATCCGCGCCCGACGCTCGCCTTCCGCGACAACCCGACCACCGCCGACCGCGAGCACGTGACCAAGGTCGTCCTCGGTCGTGGCGTCACGCCAGGACGCTACACGGTGCGCGACCACGACACGCGCTTGCCGGCCACCTACCCGCTTCACGGGGGCGCTCGACCCTCGGTGGGCGCCCTCGGCGATCGACTCGAGCGCTTCGAGTACGCACCGGGGGCCTTCCTCTTCGGAGGTGCAGACGGGGGTGACTCCCCGACGGCCGACGATCGCGGCACCGTGCGCTCCCATGAGGGAGAAGCGAAGATCTTGGCCGAGCGCCGGCTCGACGCGATCCGCGGCGCCGGACACGCCGCCTCGTTCGACGTCGCGGCCAACGATGTCGGCCCTGGCGTGGTAGTGCGGATTGCAGATCATCCGCATACGGATCTCGACGACTCGAAAACACTCCTCGTCACGCGCTCCATCTATTCGGGCACCAGCCACGGCGCTTGGCACCATCGTTGCGACGCTCGCTTCACCGCGGTGCCGTATCGGCCCGCGCTTACGACCCCCCGGCCGCGGATCTCGGGTGTCGAATGCGCCACAGTCGTCGGGGCGGCGGGCGACGAAATCCATACAGATGAGTTTGGTCGCATTCGCGTGGCGTTCCATTGGGATCGCGAGAGCGCCATGGACGAAAAGAGCTCGTGCTGGATCCACGTGAGTCAGCCCTGGAGTGGCACCGGCTACGGAGGGACGAACTTGCCTCGCGTAGGACAAGAGGTCCTCGTCGACTTCTTGGGCGGCAACCCCGACAGGCCCATCGTCACCGGCCGCGTCTTCACGACGCAACAGCGCACTCCCTATGATCTACCAGCGAACAAGACGCAGAGCGGGTGGAAGAGCTGCTCGACCCAGAACACGGGTGGCTACAACGAGCTCATGTTCGAGGACGCCGCGGGCCGCGAGCTGGTCCGAATGCAGGCCGAAAAGGATCTCCAGAAGCTGGTCAAACACGATGAAGACGTCATCGTCGGTCGCAATCGCACCAAGCTCGTCAAGAAGGACGACGCGCTCACGGTAAACAACGACCGATCGAAGAATGTCGACCGTGACGAGACGGTCGTGATCGGTCGCGATCGCACCAAGCTCGTCAAGAAGGACGACGACCTCACCGTCGGAAGCAACAAGTCCAAGCTGGTTCAAAAGAATGAACGCGAGGTCGTCGCGATCAGTCGGACCCGCATGGTCGGCCTGAACGAGGCAGTCACCGTGGGCGTCGCTCAAACGGTCGCCATCGGCAACACCCACAACCTCATGGTGGGCAAGACGCAGAACGTCAAAGTCGGGAAGACCCAGAGCGTCAACGTCGGAAAGACCCAGAGCGTCAGCGTCGGCAAGTCTCAAAAAGTAAAAGTCGGAAAGACCGCGACCGAGACGGTCGGCATGGTCAAAGCGGTCACCGTCGGCGTGGCCTATCAGCTCTCCGTGGGCGCCGCGATGAACACGACGGTCGGGATCAGCCAGTCCGAGCAAGTCGGCAAGAAGCGCTCGATCCAGGTAGGCGAAGCCCTCGACATCTCGGTCGGCAAGACCGAGACGGTGACGGTCGGGGACAAGTATGAGCTCGTCGTCGGCAAGGCCAAGCTCGTCCTCGAGAAGGCGGGGAAGATCACCCTCGCAACCGGAGACGGGGCGACGATCGTGCTCAATGGAAAGGACATCATCATCTCATCGGGCGCCAAGGGTGTAGTGGTCGTCCAGGGTGGCCCCGAGGTGCACATCAACCCATGACGAGACGCATGAAACCACGTCACCTCTCCGCGGCCCGGGACTAGCACCATGAATGCCATTCCGCCTACGCACGATGATTCCGAGCCGCGCTCCGAAGAGAGCGCTCCGCCCATTTCGACCGAGCGAGAGCTCGAGCTGAAGGGTGCGTTCGCCATCGACCGAATCGCGCGCATCGCCGCCTCCATTGATCTCGCGCCCGAACAGGAGAGCGACATTCTCGAGGCGAGCCACCTCACTGCCGATGAGTGGGAACATCTGGTCGAGCACGCCGACTGCCTCATCTCGGCCGACGCCGGCCAAGACGATCTCGTGCGATGGGACGACGCCTACATCGGTCGCATCGAGGGCGATTGCGGCGAGGTAGACCGGCGCCGCTACGCAGAGCTCGTCGTGTCCGGTGAAAAGGGCAGGACCGCGCGGTGGTTCGAGCTCTACGGCATTCCAGACTCCGCGCAGGTGCCCATCGAGCGCGTCTGGGCACGCCGAATCGCGAGCCAACCGGATGTCGCTCGACTCGTACGCATCGAAATCTCCTCCGTACGCGACGGCACAGACACGGAGCAAGGATGATGAACGCGCTTTCCACGAGCGGCGCGCCCCCGGCCGGCGAAGCCCCGGAAGCCTCGACCCCGCGACCGCGGGACTTCAGACTTCCCGATCCGATCCTTCGGCGAGTCGACAACTTTTCACCGTTTCCCCATTTCAAGTTCCAAAAAATGGGTAAAGGACGGATCTACTACGATTGCATCGCCCTAAAGGCGACGTATGACCTCTCCGCCGGCACGCTGGCGCCATCCACCGAACAGGCGCCCATCGTGCTCTCGGACGAGTACCACGACGAGAGCCCAGAGCTCTCGAGCCTGTCGCGAGTCGGCGAGCTGCACCTCCCCAAGGCTGGGACGGACGTGGTCCTGACGGGCGATGCCGAAGCCCCGGGAGGAGTGCCAACCGCGAGATGGACTTGTGAGGTCATCGTTCGTCGCTCGGCGACGGTCGTGCTTCGGCACACGGTCTCCGTCACGGGACCGCGTCATTGGCAGAGGGGCGTTCTCGGTGGATGGGAGCTCACCGACCCCGCGCGCGTCAAGCACGTCCCCATTCGCTACGAGCTCGCCTATGGCGGGCACTTCGCCAAGGACGCACCGGCTGGCACCCCCGACGACGACAACCTCCAGATACACCACGAAAACCCCTCCGGCATCGGCCTCTATTCGGCGCGCGATCTCGACGGGACATCACCATTGCCTGCCCCGCAATGGGAGCTTCTTGCTCACCCCATCAAGACCCCCAACCGCGACACACCGCTCGCCGGGTTTGGTCCCGTCGCACGGATGTGGGCCGCCAGAAGACGACACGGCGGAACGTATGACGCCGCTTGGCACGCCCAGTTCGACCAATCGCTCGAGGAGGGTGTGGCGCCCGATTATCCGCCGGATTTCGACTCGAGATACTTTCACGCGGCGCACCCCGCGCTCTGCTCGACCGAGCCGCTTGGCGGCGACGAGCGCATCGAGCTCGGTGGATTCTTGGCGGCACAGCCTGCGCTCGGGTTCGATCTACCGGGCCTGAGGCCGCAGGTGGACATCTTGCCGCGGAGTGGGCCCTGGGCGCGGCGGCCGATGGCGCTCGATCTCGTCCACCTCGATCTCGAGGCCCGAAAGGTCTACCTCGTCTGGCGGGTCGCCTTCGACCCCGTGGAGCAAGTCCTCGCAGCCGGCGTTCACCTGGATGCCACGTCACCGAAATGGAAGGGGGAAGCTTGAAGCACATCGCCGACAAGGAAACACTGTTCATCGTCCACAACGTCAACCCCGACTTTTGCAAGGTAAACGGCTCGGTCACGGCCTTCGACATTCACCAGACCCTCGCAGAAGAACGCGCCGGCTATTCGCCAGATACGCTTTCCCGCGGCGCCCGAGTCCTTCACGTCGGGAGCATCATCAAGGGTGTCCAGGGCAACGCCGGAAAGGGAGTCCAATCAGGGGTGTCCCAGAATCACGGTGACTCCAAAATGATCGAGGGCTCGGAGCGTCTCTTCGTCAACGGCAAGGCGGCCTGCCATGACGGCCATCAAGCCGACATGAACGTGAAGAGCTGACGATGGGCGTCATCTATAACTATACCGGGTGGGATGTCTTCAAGGATCGAGAGACCGTCTCACCTGACGAACTCAAGGAGATCATCCGCGCATCGGAAGCCGCCGGAAAAAGGGCCGCCGACGTCAAACGCGAGCTGTTCAAGGACCTCGACACCACCTCGAATGCCGTTCGCGGTCGACTCCAGACGATCGAGAAGCGGTTTCAAGCCATTCAATCCATGTCACCGGCGGAGCTCTCCAAGGTCGACGGCAAAGCGCACCGAGCGCCGCCGCAAGAGTGGTACGACGACGCGGAGCGTGAGCGCACTGCTCTCTATAATCTGAACGCCGAGGAGACGAACTTCAAGAACTCACTCGCGCACTTCGAGGACACGAGGACCGAGGTCGGCTACAGCTTCCGATACCTAGACTCGTTGATCGGCAAGACGAACATCTCCGAGCTGAGATTCGACATGCAGGTCAAGCTCGAATTGACCGGCGTGGTTGCCCTCGGCGCCATCGTCAGCTTGTTCACGGCGGGCATCGGGGCCATCGTCGTCGGCTCCGTCGAGTCTTCTGCGATCGATGCGGTCAAGGGCCAGCGTGAAACCTCGGAAGACGACTCGTTCCCTGGTGAGGGGGCGACGGAGTTCGCGGAAAAGTTGGGAAGTACGGGCAAGGACGTCGGCGAGTCCGCTATTGCCAGAGCTCAGGTGGGCGATAGAGCGGCTGACGCGCTGGGATTTGCAGAGAAGAGCGTCGAAAAAGAGAGCTTCTTGAGCCACTTCAAGCTCGAGAAGGCCACCCCAGGATTGAAGACCGCACTCGGCACTACCCTTTCGGCCGCCGACGCCACCAAGAGCGTCCTCGATGTGTATAGCCAATTCCAGATTGAACCGACGCAGCTGTTTCTCTCGGGCCAGAGCGATGGCGCGTTGGACGCTCTGTCCGAGCAGGCGAGCAAGCTCACGGATCCTGAGGCGCGGGCTGACCTCAAGTCGGCGATCGCGAGGGCGAAGGATTCGACGGCAGCCGCAGATCAGGCTGCTCGTGATCTCCTAGTCCGGGCCAAGGCGTTCGCGGCGGCCATCAAGGCAGCCGGCGATCTGAACGTCACCTGGTCGAAGCCGAAGTAGCGCGTAGTCGCCCCGGAGCCCAGGTGCGCTGGCACGCGGTCGCGCGGCCGTCGTCGCGGTCCTAGAAAGTTGACGCGGGGCCGACTTCGCATGTCTATCGCGCCGTGCCCCCCGCCCCCAGGGACCAGACGTCGCGAGACACGGCGCTCGTCAACGCCGGCATCGTCCTCTCGCGCGTCGTCGGGCTCGTCCGGCAGCGCGTCCTCGCCCACTATCTAGGCACCTCGGCTGCGGCCGACGCGGTGCTCGCCGCGTTTCGCATCGGGAACGTCACGCAGAACCTGCTCGGCGAGGGCGCGCTCTCGGCGTCCTTCGTCCCCGTCTATCTGCGCCTACGCATCGAGGGGCAAGGCGCGCACGCTCGTTTCGCGCGCGCGACGCTCGGCTGGTTGTTCCTCTTGGTCGCCTTGATCTCGGTGCTCGGCGCGCTCTTCGCGCCGACGCTCGCGATGCTCATCGCGCCGGGTTTCGACGGTGCGCGCTTCGAGCTCACGACGCGGGCGCTGCGCGTGCTCTTCCCGATGACCGGCGTGCTCGTTCTCGGGGCATGGTCGCTCGCGATCCTGAGCGCACATCGACGCTTCCTTCTCGGGTACATGGCGCCCGTCGCTTGGAGCGTCGCGCAGATCGTCGCCGTACTGGTCGCGGGCATCGGCTTGCACAAGCGCGGCTCGGACATCGCCATCGTCGTCGCGTGGGGGGCGCTCGGCGGCGCGATCACACAGCTCCTCGTCATGGTGGTGCCGGTTCGAAAACTCATCGGGGGCCTACGGCCAACCTTCGAGATCGGCGCGCCAGGCGTTCGCGAGGCGATGAGCAAGTTCCCGTCCGCCGTCTTCGGTCGTGGCGTCATCCTGATCTCCGGTCTCCTCGACACCGTCCTCGTCAGCTTCCTCGGCCCCGGCGCGATCTCGAGCTTCGCGTACGCCCAGACGATCTATCTGCTGCCGATGGCCGTCCTCGGCCCGGGAGAGGCAGCCGTCTCGCTCGTCGACTTCTCGGAGAAGCGGGCCACGCTCGGGCAAGACGAGGCGAAGCAGGCGATCATCGCGAGCCTCGCCAGGACGCTCTCGCGCGTCTTCGCGCTCGCCTTGGCCGCGACCGTGGCGTTCGTCACGCTCGGCCCCGAGATCGTCGCGATGCTGTTTCAAGGTGGAAAGTTCGACGCGGACTCGACACAGGCGGTCGCGATCGTCCTCGCCGCATATGGGCCCGGTCTGCCGGCGAACGCCGCGTCGCGTCTCTTCGGCACGGCGTGCTTCGCGCTCGGCGACACGCGACGTCCGGCGCTCTTCGCCGCGGTCCGCGTCGTGACGTCGACGTGTGTCTCCCTGGTCCTGATGCGCCACCTCGGCGTCGCCGGCGTCGTGATCGGAGCCGCGTTCGCGGCCTGGGTCGAGCTGTCGCTCCTGGTCTACACGGTGAAGAAGGAGCTCGGCGCGACCGGGCTCATGGTCGTTCGCTACACGCCGATGATCGTGAGCGCGATCGCCCTCGGCGCCGTCGGGCTGGGCACGCGGTACGCGCTCGCGCGGCTCGGCGTTCCGACGCTGATCGCGGCGATCTCGGTCGTCGGGCTCGCGGGCGTCGCGTTTCTCTTCGTGGCAGACCGCACCGGCGCGCTCAGCGTTCGGTCGCTGCTTTCACGCCGGCGCTCTTAGGCGGCGCGCTCGGCACACGCGACAGAAGTCCAACGCCGGAGTCGGGCCCGCTCTCGCGGAGCGCGCGCCCACACTCTTCCGTCGACAAGCGCCTCGGCCCGAACGCCGTCGGGCTCATCGCGTCCGCGTCCATGAGAGACGTCGGCGTATCCCAGCCGAAATCGTCGGGGTGGCCCGGCTGATCGAGCAGCACATGCCCGAGCTCGTGGGCGAGCGTGAACGAAGCGCGGTGCGCGCGGAAGCCCGCGCGATCCTCGATGACGACGTTCTTGATGGCGCTGTCGTCGGCGAAGATGAACGACTCTCCGATGCGGGAGTCGCCGCCGAAGCTCGGCACCACGAACACGTCGAGCGTCGACGGATCGCCGTCGTCGAAGCCCTTGATGAGCGAGCGCTCCTCGATCGTCCCGCTTATCGCGTCCGCGTCCGAAAAATGCGAGAGGCCGTCTTCGAGCGAGACGCGCCCGATGCACGCGTCGAGCTCTCCGTCGGTCGAGACGGGGCCGGCCCTCGGTGCGCTGACGATCGCCGGCTGACCGCTGCGACGCCGAACGAGGACGTCGCTCGTGGGAAAGCTCGCGGCGTGCACGACGGCGTTGTCGCTGACGATGCCCTGAAAGCCATGCTTCTCGAGCGCCGATGCCAAGACGCGCGCGGCGCCGCGCGGCGTCGTCCCTCTGGCGATGTCCGCCGTCACGTCTTGCCCATCGACCCGCAAGCGGAACTGCCCACCGGCGGCCTGCGCGACGCCGCCTTCACAGCCGATCGAGACGAGCGACGGCGGCGGTGGATCGACGACCTCGATCATCGTGTCCGCAGAGGGGCCGAGCGAGATCCCGCACACGCCCCAGAGGCGTGACGCGCGCGCGATCTCGTCGCGGACGAGCCTGGCTGCGTCGGCATCGTCCCGCCCGATCGGCGCGGGGCCGAGCGTCGTCATGCGGACGAGGTGCACGCGGAGCTTCGCCTTGAAGCGCCCCGCGGCGACGCCGACGCCTGCGCGCGCCTCTTTCGCGCCGTCCGCGGACGCGATCAACGTGCCGCCCGGTTCGCCGACCAGCGCGCGCCCCTCGAGCAGCGGGTGACGACGGTCCAGCTCGTCCGGAACGAGCTCGACGAGGCGGGTGGCCGCGCAGCTCATGTCGTCCGCGCCGACGAGCGCACGAACCGACGCCGGGCACGGTTCGGCGACGAGCTCGAGGCCGGACAGGACGTCGAGCACGGCGCCCTTCGTCTCGGAGTCCGTGGCCGGCATCGTCGTCACGCTGACCGTCTTCGGCAGCGGAGTCGCGCCGACCGCGACGATCCGGACCGCCTCTCTCGGGTTGCCGCGCGCAGGCGGCGCATGGGAGAGCCCGACCACGCCCTCGGCCGCGACGACCTGTCCGTTCGTGTCGACGACGAGGAGTCGCGCGCCGTCTGCGGCCGCGGGTGCGGACACCGCCAGGAGCGCGCTCGCCAGCGCGAGCGTGCGGGTTACTCGACCCAACCCCATTGCACTCGTCGGAACGTGGTCTCAGTGATGATCTCCGCCGGAGGACGCGTGGTGGGCGCGCTCGCCGCCGCGTGAATGAGCGCGGCCCAGACCTGCGCCGAGAGGTCCTCGGACCGCGCGAGCGCCTCTGCGATAGAGACCGCCTTCGCGCGATCGCCGAGGTCCCAGAGCGCCGCCGCGGCCAACCCACGCAGCTCTTCGCGTTCACCGTGCTCGGCGATGTCGATGACGTCCTTCGCGAACGCCGCCTTGTCGAACTGCTTCGCCAGCGTGAACGCCGCTCGGAGCGCGACGTCCTCGCCGAGCGGCTTCGTCCGCGCGAGCGCCTCGAGCATCGGGCGCGCGACGTCGAGCCGCGCGTTCGCGAGTCGAAACAGGAACGCCGTGTCTCGATCGGCGCTCGGTCGATGCGACAAGCGCGCGACGAGCTCGCTCGTCGGGCGCGTCCCACCCGTCCCGCACGAAGGCTCGAGCGCCCAAGCGACGAGCGACCACGCGGCGCGCGAGCTGTCCGGCCCGGTCGAGGTCTTCTGCTTTGCCTCGGTGATCGGGCGCGGATCGGCGCCGCGATGCGCGATCTCGGCCATCACGAGCCAGCGCCCGAGGTGGCGCTCCGAGCCCCGCAAGATGTGGAGCGCGTCCGCGAGACCCGCGCACACCTGCGGGCTCAGCCGTGCGCGTTGAAGGCAGAGCGGGAGTAAGAGGTCTACCGCGAGCGAGATCCGATGCGCCTCTTTGATGCGAGGCGCGAGCGCCGCGAGGCGTGGACCGGTGAGCTCTCCGCGGCAGAGCCGCGCGACCTCTGCGGCGAAGGCGATCTGCGTCTTCGAGCTGGCCGCCGCGCGTGCGAGGAGCGGCGCGAGCGTCGCCTCTTTCGAGAAGCAGGCCGTCGAGAGCGCAGGGAGGCCGCCGTGATCTTCGCTCTTGAGCGCCGCGGTCAAGAGACCGAGCAGACGCTTGTCGGTCGCGTCCGAGAGCGCGCGGAGCGAGGCACCATAAAGATCGCTCCCGAACGCCTCTCGCTTGACGAGATCCTTGGCGGCGGTCGCGAGCACGCCTCGCACAGCCACGCTGCATGGCGATAGTGCTCTTGCCGCCCCCGCGACCTTCTGCTCGAGCGGCGTTTTTTTTCGGAGCGAGGCGTCGATCTCGACCCCAAGCCTCTTCTCCGCAGCGACGAGCGCGCTCGTCCCCGTCCCCTTTTGCATCTGCCTCGTAAAAGAGGCTACCAAACCGCCGCGCGGAAACGCTCGCTCTTTTCGCGAATCACTCTTGGGCATCACGCGCGCGTCAAGCCACGCCGGAGCCCGATAAAACCTAGCGGATCCGGTGAGATCGAAAATGCGAACCGGCGACGTGTTCGGACGTGACCGAAGAATCTCGAGACGCGGTTATTCTGGACGGTTCGGTCACGTTGGAGATCGCGCGCCCACGTCGCGCACGAGGGTGAGGACGAGCGCCTCGCCATCGACGGTGAAGGTCTTCGGCTCTGCGTCGACCACGGGCTTCTCTTCGCCGACCGAGATCGCGGTCGCGAGAGACTCGCGCGCGAGCATCTCTCGATTCGCAGACGCGACGCGGACGATGGCTTCACTGCCGCTCACGTGGAGGCGAATGCGGTCCGCGAACTCGAGGCCCGAGTCTTTGCGGAACCCCTGCACCTTCGCGAGCACCTCTCTCGCGAGGCCCTCGTCGCGCAGCGCCTCGTCGATCTCGGTGACGAGCACCACCACGCCGACGCGTCCGCCTGCCGCCGCGTAGCCAGGCGCCGCTTCCACCGCGACGTCCACCTCTTCGGGTCCGAGCTCGACGGTCGTGCCGCCTTCGAGCACGATCTCGATCTTCCCGCGCGTCGCGAGCTCTGTGCGGAGCGCGCCTGCGTCGGCCTTCGCGAGCGCGGCCTTGCAAGCTTGGACCTGCTTGCCGAGCTTCGGTCCCAGCGCCTTGAAGTTCGGCTTGAGCGCGTACTTCACGAAGCCGGCTTCTTCCCCCGGAGCCAAGAGGCGCACCTCTTTCACGTTCAGCTCTTCGGCGATGAGATCGCTCTTCGCGCGGAGCGCCGAGACCAGCTCCTTGTCGCTCGCGACGATGTCGACGAGCTTGAGCGGCTGGCGAACGCGGAGCTTCGCGTTCGTTCGCACGCCGAGCCCGAGGCTCACGACCTCGCGCACGGCGCGCATCTCCTTTGCGAGCGCGACGTCCTTCGCAGCGGCATCGACCACCGGGAACGCGGCGAGGTGCACGCTCTCTGCTGCGGCGTCTCCGAGCGGACCGCGCACGAGGTTCTGCCACATCTCCTCTGCGAAATACGGCACGAACGGGGCGAGCAGACGCGCGAGCGTCGTCAGCACCTCGTAGAGCGTGAAGTACGCGTCGGCCTTGTCCGTGCTCGCGGTGCCGTCAGCGCCACCCTCTCCGCCCGAGAAGTGCCCGTGCGACCAGAAGCGCGCCCGACTGCGACGCACGTACCAGTTCGACAGACTCTCGGTCAGCTCGACGAGCGCGCGCGCCGCGTCGTAGAGGAGGTAGCCATCGAGCGCTTCGGTCACGCGCTCGGTCACCAGCGCGAGCTCGCTCAGGATCCAACGATCGAGCTCGCTGCGATCCTTCGCGGGGCGCTCGAGCCTTCGGTCCTTCGGATCGAAGCCGTCGATGTTTCCGTAGATCGAGAAGAACGAGTAGACGTTCCGCAGCTTGACCAAGAGCTCTTTCTGCTCGAGGCGCACGTTCGTCAGCGAATGCCGCGTGTTCGTCCACGACGGGCTCGACGCGTAGAAGAACCAGCGGAACGCGTCGGCCCCCGGCGCCGGCGAGGACGGATCTTCGACCCACACCTTCTCGACGTCGGGACACCTCGGGACCTCGACGGGCTTCACGTCGAGCGCCTTCGCGTTCGGCACGACGCCGAGCGCCGCCACGTCGTCCGCATGCATCACGATCACGCGTCTCGGGATCGCCTTCGTGGGTCGCAGCGTCGTCTTCCTGGGCTCGCCCTCGGAAGCGCCCCCGAGATACGTCGCGACGTTCGCCGCTTCGCCGGTCAGATCGAGGCCCTCGTAGTCCTCACGCGCGACGAACGCCTCGCCAGGCTTCGGATCGAGGCCCTTCACCGCTCCCGGCGGCACGACGGCGAACTCCATGCGGACGCGCTCGAGGATGATCTCCGGCGGCGTGTAGTTGCCCTTGGACTTCGACTCTTTCTTTCCCTCGCGGTCGCCGACGTGGCCGAGGACGACGCACGTCTTGTACGGGTGCGGCATCGGACGCACCGACGCGAGCCCCATCTCCCGCTGCGTCGCTTCGTCGAAGACCAGCGTCGAGATCATCAGGAGCGAGTAGAACCACCCGCGCGTCTGGTCGATCGCCTCGCTGATGAAGTCCGCCGGGAAGCTTCGCTCGAACTCTGCCTTCGACCCCTCGGCGTGCGGGTAGCCCCACTGGGCGAACGGCATGCAGCCCGAATCGTACCAGCAGTCGATCACCTCGCTGACCCGGCGCATCGTCGCTGCGACGCCGTTCTTCGCGCACGTGGGGCACGCGAACGCGACGTCGTCGATCCAGGGCTTGTGCACCATGAGGTGCTCGCTGAGCGTGGGATCCTTCGCGCGAGCGTCCTCGAACTTTTGGAACGAGCCGCCGAGCTCCTGGATCTTCGCGACGCTCTCCGGCGCGACCATGTGGCTCGCGTCCGCCTCGCAGATCCAGAGGTTCAGCGGTGTGCCCCAGTAACGTTCGCGGCTGAGCGCCCAGTCGACGTTGTTGCGCAAGAAGTCGCCGAACCGTCCCTCTTTGATGTGATCGGGGAGCCACTTCACGGCCTGGTTGTTCTCGAGCGCGCGCGCGTTCTCACGCGTCGTCTGGATGTACCAAGCGGGCCGCGCGTACTGGATGAGCGGATCGGAGTCGGCGCGCCAGCAGAACGGATAGTCGTGGCGGTACACCTCGGCGTGGACGAGCAAGCCGCGCTCTTTCAGCTCGTGCTGGATGTCCTTGTCGCAGTCCTTGACCCAGCGACCGGCGTACTTCGGCAGGCGCTCGTCGAACGTGCCGTCGGGTTTGACCGTGCAGAGCAGCGGCAGCTCCGGCGACTCGCGCAGGAGCTTCTGGTGCGCCTGATGATCGTCTTCGCCGAACGCAGGCGCGACGTGCACGATGCCGGACGCGTCCAAGAGGACGAAGTCGGCGGCGATGACCGAATGGACGCGCGCGTGAGCCTGCGACTCGGCCGCGAAGACATCGAACGGAGGCACGTACTTCGTGCCGACCAGATCTGCGCCCTTCACGGTCTTCACGATCGTGAGCTCGGCCTTCAGCTTCTCGGCGAGCTTGGGGACGAGATCCATCGCCATGACGAGCGTCTTCGGGCCCGCGCCCGTGACGAACGCGTACTCGAACGCCGGGTGCACCGCCGCGTACATGTTGCTCGGCAAGGTCCACGGCGTCGTGGTCCACACGAGGAGCGCAGCGTCCTCCCCACTCGCGAACGGAAACGCAACGAACACCGAGGGATCGTCGACGGTCTTGTAGCCGAGACCGACCTCGGCAGACGACAGCGCCGTCCCGCCCTGCGCCCACCACCAGACGACCTTGTGGCCCTGGTAGAGCAGGCCCTTCTCGAAGAGCTTCGACAAGCTCCACCACACGCTCTCGACGTAGCTGCGATGGAACGTGACGTAGGCGCTCGGCAGATCGACCCAGAAGGCGATCTTGTCGGTCAGTCGCTCCCACGCTTCGGTGTAGCGAAAGACGCTCTCGATGCAGCGATGCGTGAACGGCTCGACGCCGTACTTCTCGATGTCCGCCTTGCCGTGGATGCGAAGCTCTTTCTCGACCTCGACCTCGACGGGCAAGCCGTGCGTGTCCCAGCCGGCCTTTCGCGGGACGTCGAAGCCCTGCATCGTCTTGTAGCGAGGGAACACGTCCTTCACGGCGCGCGTCAGGACGTGGCCGTTGTGCGGCATGCCGTTCGCGGTCGGAGGGCCCTCGTAGAAGACGAACGTGCCCTTCGAGGGGCCGGTCTGGCGCGTCTCGGAGAGGAGGCTCTTCTCGAAGATCTTCCGCTCCTTCCAGAACGCGAGAATTTTCGCCTCGTCGCTTGGGAAGTCGAGCTCGGGTCGGACCTTCGAAAACACGCCTTTGGTGCCAGACATTCTGGTGGCCTCGTTAGCAAGTCGACGGACGCGCGGAAAGGGCGTGACCGGACCATCACCGAGCGCGTGAAGCGGCGCGACGGCTTCGCGCGTGGAGACGCGGCGCGAACGGACGCTCGCGCCGCCTTGCGCGGTCCTTCGTGCAAGTGAAGCTCGTGTCGGTCCGCCTCCACTACGAGCCCATCTACTCGCGGGATCTGCCCCCTGGAGGCCTGCTCGCGCGGCGCAAGGTGGCTGCGTAGCGAACCCGGCCGAGGACGGATGGGCTCTACCGCTTCGCGATCAGAACGGGACGGTGACCCAGACGTTGCCGGGCCCGATCGCGACCTTCGCGTCGTTCTCGGAGGGCCGCTCCGTCAGGCTGATGACCGTGACCGCGCCGCCAGCGACGAGCGCGCTGCCCGCGAGCGCCCACATCACGTTCGTCGTGATCTTCATCGTGACCGCCTGAGCGCGGAGCGACAGTACGTCGTCGGCGCTCGACGTCCCGCTCTCGAGCGCCGTGACGTAGTCGTCCCGCGCCGACAGACCCCCGACGCCCGTCCCGATCGCGATGCCGCCGAAGAGGACGGAGCCCCCGAGGACCGCGATGCCGATGATCGTGGTCGGCGTGAGGCCACTCGATTCGGACGTACTCGGAGCATCGAACGTGACGACCACTTCAGCGGCGCTGCCAGGCGGGACGCTGAAGCTCTGCGTCCGTCGCTCGCCGGCGCTCGAGGTCAGCACGGCCTCGTGCGAGCCGGCCTGCGCGTGAAAACGGCTCTTCGCCGGGAGCGACGGTCCGTCGTCGATGCTGGCGGTCCCGGCGGCGTCCGAGCCCGCGATCCGCACGGGCGTAAGCCGTCGCTCCGCGTCGGCGAGCCGCTCGGTAGCGTCGGCGGTTTGCTCGGGCGACAGGCCCTCCATCGACAGCGCGAGCGCGAACACATCTGCGGCGCGGTCGGGGCGGTTCGCGCGCAACCAAGCCAGGCCGGCGTTGTAGAGCGGAGCGGGGTGAGGCTGCTCGTGGTACGCCGCCTCGAACTCGCGCGCGGCCGTCTCGAACTCTCCCTTCTCGAACGCCGTCGAAGCGTCGGCGAAGTGAACCGCCGCGGTCGCTTCGCTCGCAGACGCGGCGTGTGGCGCGAGCGCGACGAGAGAAAGGCCCAGCGCGAGCGCGCCGAGACGGCAAACACGGGTGGACGAGGGCATCAATTCGGGGTCACGCAGGTGCCGTTGGTGCAGACCGCAGGGTCGGGGCACATGAAGGTGTCGTTGCACTGCATGCAGATTTGGCCGACGCAAGCCGGCAGATCGCCAGCGCAGTCGCTGTCGCTTTGGCACTCGACGCAATGGCCGGTCGTGGTGGAGCACTGCCCGCGGGCGCAGCCAAGGCCCGGGGTGCACGCGGTGCACGCATTGGCGACCTGGTCGCAGCTCGGTTTGTCGGAGTTGGCGACACAATCGCTGTTCGCGCAGCAGGCCGCGGTGCACGTGTGGTCGGCGCCACAGCGCCCGGGCTGCGGGCAGTCCTCGCTCACCAGACACGCCACGCAATCGCCGGAGGCCGTGCAGCGACGCGTCCCGTCGTCCTTCGCGATGCAGTCGGAGTCGGCTGCGCAATCGCGACAATCGCCGTAGTCGGCGTCGCAGACCCTGCCCTGACCACAGCTGACGTCGTCGACGCACCGCACGCAGCGCTGCAGCACGCAGTCTTCCGCCTGCTCACAATTTCCCTGCTGAGAACAGCGACCGCGGCACTGGTCGTAGACGCACGTGTCCCCGGAGCCGCACCGGTCCAGGTCGTCGACCGTGCACTCGACGCATCGCCCGAGATCGCAAAGGGGTTTCGACTCATCGACGCAGTCGGCGTTCGCCCGGCATTCCACGCAGCCGAAGGATGGATCACACACCTGCCCGTCGGCGCAGACTGGGCAGCTCTTGAACTCGCACGCGCCACTATTACCGCCCCCGCCCCCGCCCGGCGCCGGAGGGATGTCGTAGTCGCACGCGAATACGGAGACGCTCGCCATCGAGAGAGACCACGCGAGGACCGAGCGGAGCCGTGTCACGGTTTGCGACCGTACGGGCTCGTCGCGAGCGTCGAGACCGGCGCGGGTCCGCGGTACGGGGACTTGCCGGGGACGACCGGCACGGTGCCGTACAGCTTGGGCGCGGACGAGAGCGAGGCCGCGACGGAGGTCGACGGCGCGCTCGCCGGAGCCGCGGCAGACGCAGAGGCCGCCGCGACGTCGACGACGGGCGTCTCAGCGTCGACGACGCTCACGGTGGGCTCGGCCGTCGGCGTGGACGAAGCCTTGATGACCTCGTGTGCGGCTCTGGCGTTCGGGGCTTCGTGCGAGCGCTTCGAGAGCGAGAGGACGACGACGGCGAGGCCAGAGACCACGACCGCCGCGGCGGCGATCGCGATCGCGAGCCCGCGGTCTTTGTGTCGACGCGGAAAGAGTTGGTCGCGCACGGCCGACGTGTCGGTGCGCTGGGTCGGAGAGAGCGAGGTCGACGCGATCCGCGCTCCGGCGAGCGCATCCAGCGGTCGAGCTCCGGGCGGTGGCGCCTGCCATCGTGGCTCCACCCCTGCGCCGCTCGGGGAGCTTGGAGCGGCGAGAGGGATCGTGGGGTCGGGGGACGCGACCCCTGGCATCGGCTCGATCTCGGACAAGCTTCTTCGCGAAGCGAGCAGCTCTTTCGCGTACCGATGACGTTCATCGAGCGTCTTTCGTGAGAGACGCTCGACGACGGCGCCGACCTGATCGTGCTCGAACAACGCGATGCCGGCCTCTTTGCAAGCCGCGATGAGGTCGGCGCGAAACGCCGCGGCGGACGGGGTCCGCGCGGCGCGATCCTTGTCGAGAGCGCGGTGGATCGCGCGCTCGAGGCTCGGGGGCACGTCTGGTGCCGCGGCGCGCAGATCGGGGATCGGATCCTGAACGAGCTGCACTGCGACGGCGAGATCGTCTTTGTCGAACATGCGGCGCTTGGCGATGAGCTCCCAAGCGATGACCGCGGCCGCCCAGACGTCGCAGCGTCGATCGAGATCGTCGTCATGGACCTGCTCGGGCGCCATGTACGCGACCTTGCCTTTGATCGAGCCGGGCCGAGTCAGCCTGCGACGGGACGCAGCTCGCGCGATGCCGAAGTCGGCGAGCCGCGCCATGCCGTCGGTGCCGACCAGGATGTTCTGCGGTGACACGTCGCGATGGACGACCTCGAGCGACTGCCCGTCGTCGTCCTTCAGCTCGTGCGCGGCATGCAGGCCGGCCAGCGCGTCGCACAAAACTCGCATCGTCATCCCGAGCGGCAGCTCCTCGGCCGCCTTTCGGGCACGCCGGACGAGCCCGCTGAGCGAGTCCCCCTCGACGTATTCCATCACGAGAAAAAGGCCCCGCCCGTTCTCGCCGACGTCGACGGTGGGGACGATGTTCGGGTGGCGGATGCGCACGGCGAGCTTCGCCTCGTGCAAGAGGTCCGCCATCGTCTCGTCCTCGAACCCGTCCGCGTTTTCAAGGTGGGGGTGCGTCAGCTTGATCGCGACGTAGCGCTCGAACCCCCCGGTACCATGCGATTTTGCGAGGTAAACCGTCGCCATCCCACCCGATGCAATCGGCAGGACGACCTCATACCGTCCGAGGAAAACCGGGACGGAGTCCGAGCCCTCCGGTGTGGACCTGCGCACCGCCGCCGAGGATAGGCGAGCCTGATGGGCGGTACCAGTCCCCCGCATCGAGCGCCTGGAGCGCCGAACGACGCACCAACGCAAGAGGCGACTCGGGCTGCTCGTCGACAGCGGCTTGCAACAAGTGCGTGCACGCTCTGGCCGACCTGCAGATGGACAGGGCGACCTGCGAGTTCAGCATGGCGACTCCGACTGCCTGTCGACGTTCGGCTCGGACTGCGAAAAGCTCCGCGAGTGTCCGTTTGGCGAGACCAGCGTGATGGTGAGCTTTCCGCGCGGCAAATCTGTGACCATGGGTCGAAGCTGCACCCTCCGCCGTGCGCCGAGGATTGAGCGCAGTCGTGCCGAAGGAATGGATGTGAGATCGGTAGGCCAAGGGGTGCTCGCGTGAGCTGCCTCGCGCTCGATCGGGACACGCCGCGCGCGCCGCCGGCAGGCAAGCGCCCGAGCGGACACCAGCGCTGGAGAAACCTGCTCTTCGCGCACTACCGCTTTGGGCCGGAGCAGGTGCGCGCTCTCGTCCCACAGGAGCTCGAGCTCGATCTCTGGAACGGCGAGGCGTTCGTCGGCGTGGTGACGTTCGAGATGCACGGCATCCGTCTCGCTTGGCAGCCTCGGGTCTTCGGACTGGATTTTCTCGAGACGAACCTGAGGACGTACGTCCACTATCGCGGCGAGCCGGGTGTCTACTTCTTCTCGCTCGAGGCCTCCTCGCGGCTCGCGGT
>Ga0164241_10001863_pt1 | contig 24366 bp, 27 predicted proteins | sample OricomyardsoilBY_FD_108780 | JGI IMG/M metagenome (GOLD analysis project Ga0164241, IMG submission 108780) | Backyard soil microbial communities from Emeryville, California, USA - Original compost - Back yard soil (BY) | ecosystem: Environmental > Terrestrial > Soil > Unclassified | place: USA... | reverse complement strand
TGCCTGCGCCCGGTGCGCTGGTTCAAGGGCGTGCCCTCGCCGGTGAAGAACCCGGCCAAGGTGGACATGGTGATCTTCCGCGAGAACTGCGAGGACATCTACGCCGGCATCGAGTGGGAGGCCGAGAGCGCCGACGCGAAGAAGGTCATCGCGTTCCTCGAGAACGAGATGAAGGTGAAGAAGATCCGGTTCCCGCTGACCAGCGGCATCGGCATCAAGCCCGTCTCCAAGGACGGCAGCCAGCGCCTGGTGCGCGCCGCGATCGAGTACGCGCTCAAGTACAACCGCCGGAGCGTGAACCTCGTCCACAAGGGGAACATCATGAAGTTCACCGAGGGGGCCTTCAAGACCTGGGGCTACGAGCTCGCGCAGAGCGAGTTCCGCGGCAAGTGCGTCACCGAGCGCGAGAGCTGGATCCTCGGCAACAAGGAAGCGAACGCGGATCTGTCCGTCGAGGACAACGCGAAGCAGCTCGAGCCCGGCTACGACATGGCCCCGCCGGAAGCGCAGAAGGAGTTCCGTGACGAGGTCGAAGCGGCGCTCAAGCTCTGGGACACGCACGGCCAGGGCAAGTGGAAGAAGATGCTCCGCATCAAGGACAGCATCGCCGACATCACGCTCCAGCAGGTCCTCACGCGCCCGAAGGAGTTCGAGGTCATCGCGACCCTGAACCTGAACGGCGACTACCTGTCCGACGCGCTCGCGGCGCAGGTCGGCGGCATCGGCATCGCGCCCGGCGGCAACATCAACTACGTCACCGGCCACGCGATCTTCGAGGCCACGCACGGCACCGCGCCGAAGTACGCGAACCTCGACAAGGTCAACCCGGGCTCGGTCATCCTCTCGGGCGAGATGATGCTCCGTCACCTCGGCTGGAACGAGGCGGCGGATCTGGTCATCAAGGGCATGGACGGCGCGATCGGCGCCGGCACGGTCACCTACGATTTCGCGCGGCTCATGCAGGGCGCGAAAGAGGTGAAGTGCTCGGAGTTCGGCGACGCCATCATCAAGCACATGGCCTGAAGCACGCATGACCACGCGAGCTCGGATGAGTCAGCGGATCCATCGAAGGCTGCCAGGGCGCGCGCTGTCGCGTGCCCTCGTGGCGGCCGCGCTCGCGCTCACGACGTTCGGGGCGCCTCGCGCCGCGAAGGCCGTCACGGTCGAGAAGATCGTCGCGATCGTGGGCGACGACGCGATCCTGCTCAGCGACCTCCGAGCGCGCGGCGCGCCGTTCCTTCGGCAAATCTCGCGGCAGTTTCCGCCGGGACCGCAGCGCGCCGCCGCCGAGAGCCAGATGTACAAAGAGCTCATCGACAAGCTCGTCGAAGAGACCCTCGAGGCGCAGGCCGCCGAGCGCAGCAAGCTCGTCGTCACCCCCGAAGAGCTCGACAAGGCGTTCGAGCAGCTCGCGTCTGGTCAGCACATGACCATGGACCAGCTCTTCGAAGTCACCGAGCAGAAGACCGGCATGAGCGAGACCGAGTATCGCGCCGAGATCCGTCGGCAGATCCTCGAGGGCAAGATCCTGAGCCAGCGTGTCCGCGGACGCGTGCGCATCACGGAAGAAGATCTCAAGAACGCCTTCAAGCGCAGCGTCCGCGAAGAGCGCGAGCGTCGGCAATACCGGCCGGCGTGGATCGCGTTGCGGATCCTTCCGAACTCGACCCCCGAGGCGATCGAAGAGCGAAAAGCGCTCGCGATGGCGATCCACAAGCAACTCGATGACGGCGCCGACTTCGCCGATCTCGCGACGAAGTACTCGGACGACACGAAGTCGCGCGACAAGGGAGGCGACCTCGGGATCAAGGCGCCGGTGAAATCGCCCGCGGCGCAGGCCGGTCGTCGACAGGCGCTGTCCCAAGAGCTCGAGGACAAGATCATGCCTCTCGAGCCCGACGACTACACCGAGCCGTTCCGCGCGGGCGACGCGTTCGTCATCGTGAAGCTCCTCTCTCGCGAGCCCTCGCACTTCACGACGTTCGAGGCCGCGCGCGAAGAGATGGTCGCGCGGGTGCAGAACGAGATCCTCGGCCGCGAGAAGACCGCGTACCTAGAAGAGCTGAAGAAGCGCACGTACGTGAAGGTCTCGCTCTGAGCGCCGAGCGCGCGCCCGGCGACTCCGAGCCCTTTCCCCCCGCCGACTGCCGCACCTGCGGGCGGTGCTGCTTCGCCGAGATGGACCAGTACATCCGGGTCTTCGGCGTCGACTGGGATCGCATGGGCGACCGCGCTCGTGAGCACACCCATTTCATCGGCAACCAGGTCTTCATGAAGATGGCCGGCGGGCGTTGCGCGGCCCTCTCCATCGACGTCGAGGCGCGCACGTTCTCGTGCTCGATCTACGAAGACCGCCCCGACGTCTGCCGCTCGCTCCAGAAGGGCTCGGGCCACTGCAAGGCCGACTTCCACGAGAAGGCGGGCCGGCCCGACGTCGCGCTCGAACGACTGCGCAGCTCCGCCTCCAAGGGTTGACCGACGCCGCGTGGTAGTCTGAGCCGCGGTGTCCTCTCGCTCTCCCATTGGAAGGATGTCGTACGCCGAGTACCTCGCGCTCGAGGAGCGTTCGCCCGGCAAGCACGAATATCTGCGTGGTGAGGTGTTCGCGATGTCGGGTGGTACGCCGGTGCACGCGGCCCTCATCGCGGAGATGATCGGGCAGCTGCGAGCCGGGCTTCAACCGCCCTGCCGGGTGTACTCGTCTGATCTGAAGGTCCGCGTAGAAGAGACGGACTTCTCATGCTTCCCGGACGCCACCGTGGTGTGCGGCAAGATCGTGGCCAGCCCGATCGACAAGAACGCCGTCACGAACCCGAGGCTGGTGGTCGAGATCCTGAGCGATTCGACGGAAGCGCACGATCGCGGCGCGAAAGCAGCGCACTACCGACGCATCGCCTCTCTCGCGGAGATCGTCCTCGTCTCCAGCCTCGAGCCCCTCGTCGAAGTACACAGAAGGAATGAACGCGGCCTGTGGGAGCTCGCGAGCGAGGCGCGCGCGGGCACGAGCTTTACGCTCTCGAGCCTGGGCCTGACCGTCGACATCGATTCGCTCTACGGCGATCTGCTCTCGCACCAGAGCTCATAGGACCCACACGCGACCGGCGCTCTGGCGTCACGCCTTCACGCGCTCGCTCTTGGGATCCCAGAGCGGACGCGCGTGGATCGAGCACGGCACGCGATCCCCGGCGACCTCGAGGGCCCAGGTCCCGCTCGTCAAGAAGTCCGCGCCGGCGTCCTCAGGGAATCGCACGTAGCCGAGGCCGATACCCTTCTTCACGGTGTATCCCCAGCCGCCGCTCGTGAGGTACCCCACGCGCTCGCCGTCGCGCAGGATCGTCTCGCGCCCGAGCAGGACGATCTCTGGATCGTCGACGCTGAACGTCGCGAAGCGCTTCCGAAGCGGCTGCGCCCGCTGCACGGCGAGCGCCTCTCTGCCGAGAAACGGGACATCTCCCGCAAGCTTCACCGCCCACGCGTGCCCTGCCTCGAGGGGCGTGTCGTTCGGGGTGAGATCGCTGCCCCAGTTCTTGAAGCCCTTCTCGAGCCGGAGCGAGTCGATCGCGCGGTAACCGGCGTTCGCGATTTCGTACTTCGCGCCAACCTCGACCAACCGATCATAGACCGAGAGCGCGTGCTCGACCGGGACATGCAATTCCCAACCGAGCTCTCCGACGAACGTCACGCGTAGGGCGCGAACGATCGCGCCGCTGATCGCGATCTCTCTCACCCCGCCAAAGGGAAACGCCTCGTTGTCGAGCGGCGCGTCCGTCAGCTCCGAGAGGAGCGCGCGTGAGCTGGGTCCCATGACGGAGAGCACGGTGTACATCCCCGTCACGTCGAGCAGCCGCGCGTCGGCACCCTCGGGGAGGTTTCGACGGATCCAGTCGGCGTCGTGGGTGCCGTAGGCCGTGCCGGTGAGCAGATAGAACGCGTCGTCGGCGATGCGGGTGACGGTGACGTCGCACTCGACGCCGCCGCGGCGATTGCACATTTGGGTATACGTCAGCCGCCCAATCGGCTTGTCGACGTCGTTGGCGCAGAGCCACGACATCGCGCTCGCGGCGTCTCGGCCGACCAACATGAGCTTCGCGAACGAGGTTTGGTCGAAGACCGCGACCCGCTCGCGCGTCGCGCGGTGCTCGTCGCCGACTGCCTCGAACCAGTTCTGTCGGCCATAGGTGTATTCGTCGCGCGGCGCGGTGCCCGGGGGAGCGAACCAGTTCGGCCGCTCCCAACCCATCTTCGAGCCGAAGCATGCGCCTGCGGCGGACAGCCGCCCGTAGAGCGGCGAGACTCGGAGCGGTCGCCCTGATTCGTGCTCTTCGAACGGCCACGCCATCGTGTAGTGGTGCGCGTACGCCTCGGTCGTGCGCTCGAGGACCCAGCGCCGATCTTGGTGATGAGTGCCGAACCGCCGCAGGTCGACCGGCCAGAGATCCGTCGTCGGCTCGCCGGACGCGATCCACTCGGCGAGCGCACGCCCCGCGCCGCCCGAGGCGGCGATGCCGTACGCGTTGAAGCCCGCTCCGACGAAGAAGCCGCGCACCCCGGGCGCTTCGCCCAAGATGAAGCTCCCGTCCGGAGTGAAGCTCTCCGGCCCATTGATGAACTTGCGGACTCCCACGTTCGCGAGCGCGGGGATGCGGGCGATGGCCGGCGCCATCAGCTGCTCGAAGTGGTCGGGGTTCGGCTCGAGGAGCTGAAAGAAGAAGTCTTCGGGGATGCCGGCTAGTCCCCAGGGGATCGGGTTCGGCTCGTAGCCGCCCATCGTGATGCCGCCGACTTCTTCTTTGTAGTACGTGAGCAAATCCGGATCACGCAGCGTGGGCAGCCCCTTCGACACGCCCTCGAACGGCTCGGTGATGATGTACTGGTGCTGCATGGCCTGGATGGGGACGTGGACGCCCGCCAGCCGGCCGACCTCTCTCGCCCAGATCCCGGCGCAGTTGACGACGATCTCAGAGGCGATGTCGCCGAGCGAGGTCGCCACGCCCACGACGCGACCTCGAACGACGCGAATGGCCGTCACGGCGCAATCCTCGACCACGCGCACGCCGGCCATCCGCGCCCCCTTCGCGAGCGACTGCGTGAGATCGGACGGATTGACCTGCCCGTCGGTCGGCAGAAACGCGGCGCCGACGACGTCGGCGACGTCCATGATGGGAAAGAGATCGCGCGCCTCTTTCGGGCCGAGGAGGTGCATCTCCAGACCGAAGCTGTGCGCCGTGGTCGCCTGGCGCTTCACCTCGGTCCAGCGCTCCGGATTGCAGGCGAGTCGCAGACCGCCGTTCTGCTTGAAACCGGTCGCGAGCTCGGTCTCGGTTTCGAGCTTCGCGTAGAGCTCGACGCTGTACTTCAAGAGCTGCGTGATGCTCGCCGAAGTACGCAGTTGGCCGACCAATCCCGCAGCGTGAAAGCTCGAACCGCTCGTGAGCTTCTTCCGCTCGAGGAGCACGACGTCCGAAAAGCCGAGCTTGGCGAGGTGATAGGCCGTGCTCGTTCCGATGACACCGCCGCCGATGATCACGGCGCGGGCGTGCTTGGGCAGGGTGCTCATGCTGCGACGGTTCTATCACGCTGCTACCATCGGCTCCTTGCTCCGAACGCGACGCGTGTCCCTGGCTCTGTCGGTCGTGTCGGTTGCGCTCACCGCGTGCAGCTCGTCCTTCGCCATCCGCCAAGCGCAGCGCGTCGACCTCGTGCCGGGGGACGGTGAATCGCCGCACTATTGGGTGACCGGCGCGCTCGGTGTGGCGAGCCCGGCGTGTCGCTGCTGAGCGACGGCGAAGACTGAGGCGAAGCTCGTCGCCAGGAGCCGGCGGGACCAGTCGCCTCGCCGCCGCGACATTGGGTGACGCGATTGCCACACCGTGAGCTCGAGGCCGCGCGAAAGCCTCGTGGAGCTTCTTGGGCGAGCGAGGGCACGGTGGTTGCACACGTACCCAGCAAAGCTCGACGAGCGACTCGTCGACCGGGAGCATCGACATGGATAGGAATCGAAAAGCAATCATGGCTCTCGTCCTGGGCTGTGGCGCGCTGATCGCGGGCTGCAACGACAAGCCGACGACTGCGGACAACACCAAGCAAAACACCGCAGACGCATCGGGCAAGACCACGACGCCCATGGACCAAGGGCAAGGCCAGACGGACATCGACATCACCGCGAACATCCGCAAGAAGCTGATGGACGACAGCACGCTGTCGACGGACGCGCAAAACGTCAAGGTCATCACCAAAGACGGCGTCGTCACGCTTCGAGGGCCCGTCGACGGGCAGACCGAAAAGGCCGCCGTCATCGGAGCCGCCCAGGGCGTCGCCGGCGTGAAGAACGTCGATTCGCAGCTCGAGATCGCCAGCAAGTAGCGCTCTCGACAGTCACACTCATCATCACCGAAGAATTGGAGTTACCTCATGGCTACCAAGAATCATGCTGTCATCGGCACCGTCGCGTCGTATTCGCAAGCCGATCTCGCGGTCGACCAACTGGTGAAGGCGGGCTTCGCGCGCGGCGACATCTCTGCGCTGTTTCCCCGTAGCGAAGAGACGAAGGCGTTCGCGCTCGAGAACAACACCAAGGCTCCGGAGGGTGCGGCGGTCGGCGCCGCCGGCGGCGGCGTGGTCGGCGGCGCCATCGGTCTGCTCGCAGGCATCGGGGCGCTCGCGATCCCGGGGCTCGGGCCCTTCATCGCGGCAGGGCCGATCGTCGCGGCGCTCTCGGGTGCCGGCATCGGCGGCGCCGTCGGCGGGCTCGCCGGGTCGCTCATCGGTCTCGGAGTGACCGAGGTCGAAGCCAAGAACTACGAGGAGAAGATCAAGCAGGGGCGCTATCTGGTCGCGGTTCACGTCGACACCGCCAACGAACGCGCGCGCGCCGCTAAGGCCCTCAAAGAGGCGGGCGCCCAAGACGTGAGCTCGGTCTCCGAGGTCGTAGCCCGGGCGTGAGTGAGCGTAGGTCGGAGCGGCGCCGAAGGGCGCCGCTCCGCGCGGCCGATGGCCTCGCGCGCGCGCTCGCTGACCAGGATCGTGCGCATGGACCGGGCGTCGACCGCCCGCATCGGCTAAGACGCCGCGGTGCGCAGCGTGCGGGCCGTTCGATATGTGATGCCGTTTCGACAGGGCGGCTCGGTGCCTGCGCTCGTCGAGGCCGACGATTTGGGACACTACGTCGTCAAGCTGCGCGGCGCCGGTCAAGGGCCCAAGGCGCTGACGGCAGAGCTCGTCGCGGGAGAGCTCGGCCGCGCGCTCGGACTTCGCGTCCCGGACATCGCGCTCGTAGAGGTGGAGCATGCGCTCGCCGCGAGTGAGCCGGACCCAGAGCTTTGCCTGCCGCTCGAGGCGAGCGTGGGAACAAACCTCGGCCTCGATTTTCTGCCGGGGAGCATCACGTTCGACCCCATCGTCGGGCCGGTTCCAGACGCGCAGACGGCGTCGCGCATCGTGCTGTTCGATGCCTTCGTCGCGAATGTCGATCGGACGCCGCGGAACGCGAACCTCTTGTCGTGGCATCGCGATGTCTGGCTGATCGACCACGGCGCCGCGCTCTACTTTCATCACGGCTGGACGCCGGCGACTGTGCTCGACGAGAGTCGCGATCCGTTTCGGGAGGTGAAGGACCACGTCCTCTTGTTGCACGCGACTGCGCTCGAGCAGGCCGCGACGCACCTGTCTGGCGTCCTCACGGAGGCCTTGATCGACGGGATCGTGCAGCAGATCCCGGACGACTGGCTGACGGACGATCAGAGCTTCGAGGGCGCGGCCGCGCAGCGCCGTGCGTATCGCGCGTGGCTCGTCGACAGGCTCTCTGCGCTCCCTGCCCTCGTCGAGGAGGCCGAACGTGCCCGTGCGCTCCGCGTTTGAGTACGCGATCGTCCGGGTCGTGCCCGACATCGTGCGCGAAGAGCACGTGAACGTAGGGGCGATCGTGTTCTCTGCAAGCTCGGACCTGCTCCGGGCCGCGATCGAGCTCGACGAGGCCCGCCTCCTCGCGCTGGCGCCCGACGTGGATCTTGCCCTCGTCCGCGAGCACCTCGCCGCGATCCCGATCGTCTGCGCCGGTGGGCCGAGCGCGGGGGTGATGGGAACGCTACCTCTGCGCGAGCGCTTCGCGTGGCTGGTTTCGCCTCGGAACAACGTCATTCAGCTGTCGGCTCCGCACGCCGGGGTTTGCGACGATCCGAACACGGCGCTCGAGCGCCTCATGAAGACGATGGTGCGTCGCTGATTGGGACGCGCGGCTCGCTCAGGATCCCAGCCGTCGGATAGCGCGGCGCCCTGCTACGGTCGGCGGAGTGCGCCGCTCCCCCGCCCTGCTCTCGGTCCTCGCGCTCGGTCTGGGCGCGTGCAGCGCAGCCGGGCCGACTGCCACTCCCCCCGCCACGGTCGGGGCAGCAGACCTCTGCGACGCAGCGCGCGCCACGCTCGCGAGCGCGCGCGCCTTCCGTGAAGCGGGTCGACTCGGTCGCGCCGACGACGCCCTCGAGGCGCGGCCCATCTGCGCAGCCGTAGACACCGAGGCGCGGGCGCTGGCCCTCGAGCTCGACGCCGCGCTCGGCGATGCAGGGGCAGTGGACCCGCTCGCCGAGCTCCGGCTCGCTCGGGAAGCGCGCGATGCGCACCGCGATCGAGAGGCGCGGGCGCACTTCGCGCGTGCCGATCGAGCCTACTCCGCGCGCACCGGCGCGGCGGCGCGCGTCGTCGCGCTCCGCCCTGGCCCGCTCGACGGGCGACTCTCGGGCGCGTCGCCCCTCCCCGCGCGGGGCGGCGCCGGCGAGATCATTTGGGGACGGAGGACGACAGGCGGAGCGCTCGAGCCCGTTCGACTCGTCCGCGTCGCGCTGCAGTCGGACGCGGTGGACGGCGCCGCGGTGACGTTCGACACGGAGGACCACGCGCGGCTCGTGCGCGCGGAGGGCGTCGTCGATCCGCTGCTCGGGACGTACGCGCCGAGCGCGATCCAGATCGCACCCACAGGTCGCTGGATCGAGGCTTGCGACCGCGAGGGCGCGAGGCTCTTCGACGGCGTGACGGGTGCACGCGCAGGTGAGCGCCGGCGGGATTGCGACCACACGATCGCCTTCGCGAGTGACACGCGCGCGCTCGAGGTCGCCGACGCGATCGAGGTCGTCGAGCTGCCGTCGCTGCGCGTCCTGAAGACGCTCCCAAAGCGCGAGTACGTGGACGGAATGCGAACCGATCGCGCCTTGACGCGCCTCGCATATCTCGACGGCTCGCGCATGAACGACGACGAGATCGACGTCGTCGTGATCGACCTCGAGTACGGAGACGTCGTCACCACGGTGCACCGCAAGCAGCCCGCGCCTCTCGACTTCGCGCTGTCCCCGAACGGCAAGCACCTCCTCCTCGTCGACGAGCAGGTCGACGTCGTCGATCTCGACACCCGTCGCACACGACCCCTGGGTCGCGCTGCGTTCTTTCCATTCCGACCCGGCGCCCTCGTGCGCGGCGGCTACGGAGATCTATTCACCCCACCGGCCGCGACCGGCCGCGTCGCGGCGCTCGACGACGGACGCGCGTGCATCGAACAAGGCGGCACGCCCGTGCTCGTCCCGCGGACCTCGAGCGAGCACTGCGGCGTCGGTGTCGACGGCTTCGCGCGCGTCGGACGCGTGCGTGGCGCCGGCGCGTGGGTGTTGCCACCGAAGGATCTCGAGGGGGACCTTCGCACCGCGATCATCTCCGACGACGGCTCACGGGTCGTGCGCCTCGAAGCCGCGCGACCGAAGGGTATCGACGCCGTCACCTACGACGGCGCGACGGGCGCGTTGCTCACCCGCACGACGATGCCCTCGGACAAGAGCGTCTCGCTCTCGTCCTTCGAGACGGGCGCCGCGCGGCTCCACGTCGAGGTGGGGGGTAGCTCCCAAGAATCGGGATCGCTCATGAGCTTCGACACGCAGGCGAACCGCGCGCTCCCAGAGGTCCCACCCAGCGACGACGCCGCGCCTCCGTGGCGCACGGTCGAAGTCGAGGGCACACGCCTCACCGTGAAGGACGAGGGAACGCAAGCGACGCAAACCTGGGATCTCGCGCCGTTCGGTGTTCATCGACTCGTGACACATGGCGACGCCCTCGTGGACGGCTTCGCGAACGGCGCGGAGGGCGCCGCCGCACCCCTCGCAACGATCACGCCGCTCGCCGGTGGGCTCGCGCTCTTCTATCCCAACGGCGAGGTGCGGCTCGTCGACGTCCCCGAGGCGCCCCGCGAGCTCGTGTGCGACTACGATGGCGTCCTCGCCCCGTTCGAGGTGTGCAGCGATCGCCTCCTGCGCGACCTGGATAGCGGCCCCGCCGTCGTGAACGACCCCGACCGAGCCCCCGCGAGCCAAACGCCATGAGCGGCCCCCGCCGCGTCGCGCTGCCGGTGCTCGATCGCGAGATCGAAGCGCGAGCGCGAGCGATCCAAGAAACAGAGCCCTACTGGCCCTGCAAAGAGGGCTGCGATCTGTGCTGCCGCTCGCTGCCGCACTTGCCGACGATCTCCGCCACCGAGTGGGAGCGGCTCGGGCCCGCGATCGACGCGCTTCCGCGGGAGGTGCAAGGCGACATCCGACGTCGCATCGACGAAGCCAGCGCGAGCGAGGCCAGCGCGAGCGAGGCTAGCGCCTGCGACGCAGACGCCAGCGCCGCCCCCGCCGGAGCGCGCCCGCGTGTGACCTGCCCGCTGCTCGATCTCGAGCGCGGCGCATGCCGCGTCTATGAAGCGCGACCGATCGCGTGTCGCACGTACGGCTTCTTCACAGAGCGCGACGCCGGTCTGCACTGCGCCCTCGTGACCGACGCGATCGCCGAGCACGACGCCGCGGAGCGGATCATCTGGGGAAACGGCGAGCGCATCGCCGACGCGATGCGCGCCCATGGAGAGGTCGCGTCGCTCGCGAGCTTCATGGGCAGAGACGGCGCGCCGATCGAGTAGCGCCCGTGATACCAGAGCGCATGCGTGGCCGACCGAATCGGCGATCCGATCCTCATCGCCCTCGGCGCGGGCGCGCAGCTCCACACCGCGTTCTTTCACGGTAGCGACCGAGCGCCCGGCTTCACGTTGCCGGGACCGACGCTCGAGATCAACGCGGCCTACGCGTTCTGAGCCGGGGCCGAGACGGCGCGCCGTCCGCGCGCCGCGACTCGACGTCCGAGATCGCAATCCTGCCGCGCGGCGTCCGCCCTCACGTCGCAAGGAGCGAGCGCGCAATCTGAGAGATTTGGATCTCGTCCGTCCCGCCGTAGATCTGCAGCACCTTCGCGTCTCGGGCCAGCTGCTCGACCTGGAACTCGGCCATGTAGCCGTTACCGCCGAAGAGCTGCACGGCCTCGAGCGCGACCTCGGTTGCGCTCTGCGCGCAGTAGAGCTTGCACGCGCTCGCCTCGGCGAGGGGCATTCGCTTTCCCTCGGCGGCGAGCTCGATCAGACGAAACACCAGGTTTTGCACGTTCATCCGGGCGACTTCCATCTTCGCGAGCTTCAGCTGCACGAGCTGAAAGTCGCCGATCGGCCGACCGAACTGCACGCGCGTCTTTGCGTATTCGGTCGAGAGCATCAAACACTGCTCGATGATGCCGAGCGCCATGGCGACGACACCCGTGCGCTCTGCCGTGAACGTGTCCTTGGCGCCCGAGCGATAGCTCACCTCTTCCGTCTCGCCGAGGAGGCGGTCGGCCGGGACGAACACGTCCTCGAGAAAGAGCTCGCCCGTGGGCGACGAATGGAGGCCCATCTTCTTGAGGGGCTTGCTCTGGACCAGGCCCTTCTCGCCCTTCTCCAGGACGAAGCTCAGCACCTTGCGGGTCTTCGGCTCGTTGTCTTCGTCGAGCTTGCAGATGAACACGATCGTGTCGGCGTACGGCCCGTTCGTGATGAACGTCTTGCTGCCATTCAAGACATAGCCGCCGTCCTTGCGTCGGGCCGACGCCTTCATCGATCCGAACGCATCCGAGCCCGAGCCGGGCTCGGTGATCGCCCATGCGCCGATCTTGTCGAGCGACAGAAGGTCGCGCACCCACCGCTCGATCTGCGCCGACGTCCCGCGGCTCATGATCGTGTTCGCGGTGAGCCCGACGCTCACGCCGAGCGCCGTCACCATGCCGGGACACAACCGCGACAGCTCGATGATGGGCAGCATCTGCATCGCGACCTGGTCGGCCGACTCGACCTTGTCATCCCGCGCGAGCTCCTCGCCCGCGGCGCGCGCTAGGGCGCGCTTGTCCGCCCGCGACTTCGCCTTCTCAACCCGGGGCGCCGCCATGTCGCGCATCCCGAACGTCTCGAACATCTTCCGCAAGATCGCGTACGGCGGCATGTCGCCGTGCTCGAGCTCGCGCAGGTTCGGCTTGATCTCGGCCTCGACGAAGCGGCGGATCATGTCGCGGATGGACCTGTGTGTTTCACTCCACTCGATCATGAGAGGCAGCATAAGCGGGCAAGGGACCGGCCGTGCGAACAGGCGAACAGCACACGCCATTCGCCACGTTCGCACCCGGCCTGGTCTCAGCGAGAGTTGGTGATCCAATCGATGACGGCTCGGACGCGTCGAGGCACGAAGCGCCGCGACGCGAACACCACGTAGACCGGTCGGGGCTCGACCTCGCCATCTCGGCAAGTCAGCGGCACGAGGTTCGCCTCGGTCACTGCTTCGAGAGGGGCGCGCACGACGCCGAGCCCCCTCCGGGCCGCTTCGATCGCGACCCGAGGATCGTTCGTCCGGACGCGCTCTTTGAACGAGACCTCGAGTCGCTGGCCGTCGGCGGCACGCAGTCCCCAAGACGCGGTCGTCGTGATCACGGGCAGGGACGCCAGACGTTCGCGCGTGATGGCTCGGGCGCCGCGCAGCGTCTTTTTCACGAAGTCGGGGGACGCGGCCAAGACGAACGGGACCTCCCAAACGAGGCGGGCGACCAGAGAAGACTCCGCGACCGGCCCCGCGCGGAACGCGAGATCGAAGCCGCCGTCGACCAGGTCGACGACCGCGTTCGATAGCTGCAGATCGATCTGAATGCGCGGGTGAACCGCTGCGAAGGCGAGGAGCGACTCGGCGATTCGTCCCGCACCGATCCAGAGCGGCGCGCTGATTCGCACGGCGCCCCGCGGCGATCGGTCGCGAGAAGACACGTCGTCGAGCACGGCCTCGAGCTCGCTCGCAAGCGCTCCGGCTCGCTCGAGCAGCTCGGCCCCTGCCCGCGTGAGCGAGACCCGCCTGGACGTTCGCTCGAACAACCTCGCACCGAGCGCATCCTCCAGCCGCGCGATCGCGCGGCTCATCGTGCTCGGCGGCGTCCCTGTGCGGCGCGACGCTGCGACGAAGCTCCCGGCGCGCGCCACCGCGAGGAACAAGGGAACGTCCGCGAGGTCGATCGTGCCATTCACGGCATGATGGTATCCGCCTCGCGGCGTTGATGCAGACGTTGATGCTTTGCAAACTCGGCGGCATGAACCACCTCGAAGGGAAGTCGGTCGTCGTCGTCGGAGGGAGCCGCGGCATGGGGCTCGGGATCGCGAGTGCGGCGGCCTCGCGGGGCGCGGACGTCGTCATCGTGGGTCGCGACAGCGGGCGCCTCGAGCGTGCCAAAGAGGACGTCTCGGGCGCCCGGACTCTGGCGGCGGACGCGACCCGCGAGGCCGACGTCGTCCGCCTCTTCGACGTCGTCGGCGCGCTCGATCACTTGATCGTGACCGCGGCCGACCTGCGCTACGCGCCCATCGGGGAGATGTCGCTCGAGAGCCTGCGTGCCGTCATCGACTCGAAGCTCCTGGCCGCGGCGCTCCTTGCCAAGCACGCGTCGCCGCGGGTCCGCGCGGGAGGCTCGATGACCTTCGTCTCGGGCGTCGCCGCGGACCGCCCCGCACCGAAGGGATCGATGGTGGCGGCCGTCAACGGCGCGCTGAACGCGTTTGCGAGGGCGCTCGCCGTCGAGCTCGCGCCGCTCCGCGTGAACACGCTCTCGCCAGGCTGGGTGGACACCCCGGTCTGGGACCGAATCGCATCCGAGCTCGCGAATCGACCGAAGGCAGAGCTGTTCGCCCAAGCCTCCCAGCGGCTCCCCACGCGGCGAATCGGAACGACTGCCGACATCGCGCACGCCGCGGTCTTCCTGATGGAGAGCGAATTCACGACGGGCTCCACGCTCTACGTAGATGGTGGACACCGGCTCGTGTGAGGACGCCCCCACGGAGCCAGACTCGGATCCCGGTCAATAGGCTGTCGCGACGGCGACTTTCTCGGTCGCGTCGACGTCTCGCTTCACGCGCTCGAGCTTGTCGCGGATGCCCTGCACTGCGTCCGTGCCGAGCGGCAAGCGCAGGTGGGGCGCGCCCGCCGACACGGTGTCGACGATCGCCCTCGCCGCCTTCAGCGGATCGCCCGGCTGCAATCCGTCGTTCCCGGCCGCGTAGGCGCGGACGGGGCCGACCGTCGCGGCATAGTCCGGGTCCTCGGGCATCGTTCGGAACGCCGAGCCGAAGAGGCTCGTTCGAAATGCGCCCGGCTCGACGATGAGCACACGCACCCCGAACGGCGCGACCTCAGCGGCCAGACTCTCGGAGAGCGCCTCGAGCGCGTGCTTGGCGGCGCAGTACGCTCCGAAGCCGGGCATCGTGACGAAGCCACCGACGCTCGAGATCTGGACGATGGTGCCGCGCTTGCGATCGCGCATCGCCGGGAGCACGGCGCGAGTGAGGGCCACGGCGCCGAAGAACATCGGCTCCAGCGTCGCACGGAGGTCTTGATCGCTCGTCTCTTCGACGGCGCCCACGATGCTGAAGCCGGCGTTGTTGACGAGCACGTCGATCGCTCCGAAGCATTCGTGGGCGACCGAGACCGCGGCCTCGATCTCCTCGGGACGCGTGACGTCGAGCTTCACCGCGAGCACACGCTCTGGAGCCCTCGCTACCAGGTCGGCCAGCGACCTCGGATCGCGCGCCGTGGCGACGACACGCCCACCGCGCGCCAGGACCTCGTCCGCGATGGCGCGACCAAACCCCGACGACGCCCCAGTGATGAGCCAGACCTGATTTTCGTGGGCCATGATGTCCTCCTGAGACCACCCTACGCACCGGGCTTACCAGGCGGAACAGCTCGAATCTTGATGCGTCATGAAGTAGAGCTAATGAATGCAGGACGACCTCTCGGGGCTCCGCGCCCTCCTCGAGGTGGCCGAGAAGCGCAGCTTCACCGCAGCTGCAGCGACGCTACGGGTCACGCCCTCGGCGATCAGTCAGACCATCCGCGCGCTCGAAGAGCGGGTCGGCGTGAGGTTGTTGCAGCGCACGACCCGAAGCGTCGGCCTCACCGAAGCGGGCGCGCGCTTCATCGCGCGGCTTACGCCCGCGATGGCCGGCATCCAGGACGCGTTCGAGTCCCTGAGCACGCTGCGCGATCGACCGGCGGGCCTCTTGCGTCTCAGTATTCCGCGGCTCGCGTATCAGCTCGTCCTGGCCCCTCGGCTCCCTGCATTCCTCGCGACGTACCCCGAGATCTCTCTCGATCTCCACATCGACGACGCCTTCAGCGACATCGTCAAGGATGGCTTCGACGCAGGCATTCGCATCGGCGAGATGGTCGAGCGCGAGATGATCGCCGTTCGTCTGGGCGAGGACTTTCGCGCCGCCGTAGTGGGCAGTCCCGGCTACTTCGCCGCCCACGGCAAGCCGAAGCACCCGCGAGATCTACACGCCCACGACTGCATCAACTACCGGCGCCGCTCGGCGGGCGTCGTGTACCGCTGGGAATTCACCGAAGCCGCCAAGGACTTCGAGATCGCCGTCGACGGTCGCGTGCTCGTCAACGATGGCGACGTGTTGATCGACGCCGCGCTCGATGGGCTCGGTCTCGCCTACGTCATGGAAAGCCGCGTACGTGAGCACCTCGCCGCGAAGCGACTCGTTCGCGTCCTCGACACGTTCTGCGTCCCTTTCCCAGGCTTCTTTCTCTATTACCCGAGCCGCGCCCAGCTGGCGCCCAAGCTCCAGGCCCTCGTGAGCTTCTACAAATTCGCGCCCCGGCGAAGAGGCGCCACCGCGCCTCTCCCCACGAAGAAGCGCCGGACCTCCTGACCGATGCCTCGCACCAACCCGCAATCGCGGAGCGTCGGAAACCTCGGCGACATCCTCAAGCACGCCGCGCTCTTCGAGCTCGCGTCGTTGCTCGCCGAGCTCCACGCGCCCGTGCGCTACATCGAGACGCACACCTACTTGCTCGACGCGCCCCCCGCCGATCTCGGGCGCTGGCGCCGCGAGGTCGACGGGCTCGTCTCGAAGAACCCCGCCAACGCTGGGTACGTCGCACTCGAGGCGGCGGCGCTCGCTCGAACAGGACGCTATCGGTGCTCTGCGGGGCTCGTGATGGACGTTCTTCGGGACCGCCGCGTCTTTGCCACGCTCGGCGAAGCGGACGCCAAGACTCGCGCCGAGCTCCGCGAGCAGACAGCGCTGCAGCAACTCGCGAACGTCGTCATCGTCGACGACGCCACCGCCGCGCTTCGTGACGGAACCTCACCGCACGCCGACTCCGTCCTCGTCCACGTCGATCCATTCGCGTTGTCTCCGGAGCTCTGGGCTCGTCTCGCGCCGGGGCTCGACGCCACGTGCGAGAGCGCCGCGGCGGCCGTGTTGGTGGCCTATCGCTACACGCGAAGCGGCCGTTCGCCGTGGCCTGCCGCACCGGCCGCCACGCTCGGGCCCGTCGCGCAGATCCGTGGCGGCCCGCACGAGGTCGCGGTCTACGCCTCGGCCGGCGTCGCCGATCGCGTGCGGGAGATCTGCGCCGCGCTCGGGTGGGTCAGCGAGCCGTTGTAGCCCGCCCGCAGCGGCAACCTGCCCGAGGCCGCGATGAGGGCGCCCATGCATCGAGACGAGCCGGCTCACGGTGGGCGCGCCCGTTACCGTCCTTGACGCAAACACCCCCACGTCGCTACTGGGCGGAGATGTCTCGCCCCCGGCTCTGGACGCTCGGCCTGACGGCGTGGATGCTGCCCGCGACCCTGGGCTGCGGCGCGGCCGCGAGTGAGCCGACCCCGGAGGCGGCGCGCGTCGCTCCGCGCGACCCCCCGCGAGCGCGCGCGACAACGATCGAGATGGCGATCACCGTCGACGATCTGCCGCTGCACGGACCGGACTACGTCGGCATCGATCGCGTCGCGATCGCGGACGCCCTACTGCGCGCGTTCGCGGCGCACCGAGTCCCGCGCGTATACGGCTTCGTCAATGGGGCTCGTCTCGACGAACACCCGGAGTCGATTGAAGTCCTCCGTCACTGGGTCGTGGCCGGCAATCCGCTCGGCAATCACACCTATTCCCATATCAGCCTCAACGACGCGCCCGTCGACCGGTATCTCGCGGACCTCGAGCGGGGCGAGGACGTCCTCCGACGGCTCATCCCCAACCCGCAAACCTGGAAGGTCTTTCGCTACCCCTACCTCTTCGAGGGGCCGGATCTCGAGAAGCGCAACGCAGTACGCGGCTGGCTTGCGGCGCACCGATACGCCATCGCCGAGGTGAGCGTCGACGGCGACGATTGGGCTTGGAATCCGGTGTTCGCGCGGTGCTCCGACGCGCATGACGACGCCGCATTAGACGTGTTGCGCGACGGAATGGTGAAGACCCATATCGACGAGCTCCGCTTCATGCGAAACACCACACGTGAGCTGTCGGGGGGGCGAGAGGTCCCGCAGATCCTCTTGATGCACATCGGGGCTGCGGACGCCTACGCGATCGACGCGTTGCTCACGGCGTTCGAGGCCGAGGGCGTCCGCTTCATCGAGCTGGAACAGGCTCTCGCCGACCCGTTCTACGCGCAAGATCCGGCGAGCCCGAGCCGCGCGGGCGCCGCGTTCCCCTACGCGGTTGCGCGTTCGAGGGGCGTGAGGCTGCCCGAGCTACCCGAGCGCCCGGAAGAGGAGGCGCTCGACTCGATGTGCCTTGCCGCGCCGCCGGGGCGCGCCCTGCCCGCGCTCGGGCCCCGCGCGAATCCTTGACGCCTGCTGGGGCCTCTCGCATCGACACCAGGGAGATTGCCAATGCCCATCCACTACCTCGAGATCGTCACCCCCGACGTCGACGCCGTCTGTGCCGCATGGACCGCCGCGAGCGGTCTAAAGTTCGGCGAGCCCGAAGCCGCGCTCGGCAACGCCCGCACCGCGCCCAGCCCCGACGGCGGCCTCGTCGGAGTCCGCGCGCCCCTGCGCGACAACGAGACCCCCGTCGTCCGCCCCTACTGGCTCGTCGAAGACATCCACGCCGCCGTCGCCGCCGCCGAAGAAGCCGGCGCCTTCGTCGCCGTTCCACCGATGCCCCTGCCGGGCCATGGGACGTGCGCGATCTACTTGGTGGGCGGCGTGGAATTGGGGCTTTGGGAGAGGTAGGGCTGCGGGGTCGGGGTGAAACGGTCAGCCGAGGCGCGCGCAAACGCGGGGAGCAATGTGGAGTCCGCCCGACACATGCACCCGCGACTGGTAGGTCGGTCGTGCGTCCCGACCGGCCGGTGTGGTCAGTCGCGCCGACGCTGAAGACTCAATGCGCATCGCTGCGCGGGTTGCTGCCGCCACGACGTATCGCTGCTCGAGTTGCTGCGCCAGCAACCGTCGCTGCGATGCGCCTGGACACGCCAACGGCCGTGCAGACTGCTCAATGCGCATCGCTGCTCGAGTTGCTGCCGCCACGACGCATCGCTGCTCGAGTTGCTGCGCCAGCAACCGTCGCTGCGATGCGTCTGGACACGCCAACGGCCGTGCAGACTGCTCAAAGCGTATCGCTGCGCGGGTTGCTGCCACCACGACGCATCGCTGCGCGGGTTGCTGCCACCACGACGCATCGCTGCTCGAGTTGCTGCGCCAGCAACCGTCGCTGCGATGCGCCTCGACACGCCAACGGCCGTGCAGACTGCTCAAAAGCGTATCGCTGCGCGGGTTGCTGCCACCACGACGCATCGCTGCTCGAGTTGCTGCCGCCACGACGCATCGCTGCTCGAGTTGCTGCGCCAGCAACCGTCGCTGCGATGCGGCTCGACACGCCAAGGGCCGTGCAGACTGCTCAAGCTGTCGTGGTGCTCACGCCGACAGCGGAGACGTCCTACTCGCACCACCGCCTGCCCCTTACCAACCTTGTCGGTGTCGTCACAGTCCGCGACGTCGATGATCCGGCGCGCACGTCTTCTCGGCGGGCACCTTCACGGTCTTGGTCTGCCTGTCGCCAATCGCCTTGTCCCCACTCGGGGCGATTATGTCCGCGAGGCACTATGGGCGGACCGGATCGCCCGAGCGCGCCGCCGCAAGTGCAGCCGGCACGTCTCTGCTTCCATCCCAGGCACGAAGACGCCGCAGCTGAGGCGGATCGTCTCGCACGCGTTTCCCGACGCGCCACCTGAGCGCGGAAAAGTCGCGATGGCACGCCCGCTGCAATCGAGGCTTCTGCACCGTGGATGTGCAGGAGGCCAAGATGGATACGACTCGCCAAGATCGCTCACAGTCGAAGTCGCAGACCCCCACCGCGTGGGATCGAATCAAGGAGGCGCTGCGTCGCGACTGGGAGCAGACCAAGCACGAGCTCGGCGCGCGGACCGGGCACGAGCTGAACCAAAACATCGGCGACACGCTCAAGCAAGCCGCTGGCAAAGAGCCCATCCCCTACGACGATCGCCCGAATCCGCCGGTCGTGATCGACACCTGGGAGAGCGCAGAGCGGCCGATCCAGTTCGGCTACGAGGCGTCCGTCCTCTTCCGCGATACCCATCCAGAGTGGAGCCACGAGCTCGACTCGATCTTGTTTACCCGCTGGCGCACGCTGCACGCCAACGACCGCCCCTGGGACGAGGTCCGCAACTATGTTCGCCACGGCTTCGAATATGGCTGTCGCGAGACTGCCAAGCAGAGGGCGCAATGATCGCCAAATCACGCCGGGCGCTCGCGACGCGCGGCAAGATCGCCGCGCCGGTGCTCCTCGCGAGCCTCGCGCTCTTGCTCAACGGGTGCGCCGCGATCGAGGGCATCTTCAAGGCCGGCCTCTGGGTTGGAGTCGTCGCGGTCGTAGCGATCGTGGTGGTCATCGGTGGCGTCGCGATGTTGGTTCGCCGCTGACGTGTCGGTCTCAAAAGAGAAGTCTCGGACGCAGGGTCGCGGTAGAAGCGCGCCCATGTCCGAGACCCCCACGTTCCGTGACTTCGCGATGGCCAGTATGGAGGGCGACGGTGCCTCTGCCGTGCCGCTCCTCATGACGCTGATGGGGCTCGACGAACCGAGCGCCCGCGCCTCCACGGACCACTTCCGCAATCAAATGGCAGGTGGTCAAGCCTTCATGATGAAGGCGATGGGCATGCGTGGGGTCGTCGAGTCCCGCGACGAGCCCGGCCTCGCTGCGCTCATCGGCGAGTGCTTCGGTCTGGCGCCCGACGCGGCGCAGGATGCCGCTCGAGTGGTGCTTTCGGGCGCGTGACGGCTGGAGCGCACTTGGTCACGTCGTCACGACAGAAGGTCGGACGACGTCATATCGACCCAAGGTCGGTCGGAGCTATTGCCCGACGCGGACCTTCGGGCGGCAGACGATGGTGTCGCCGAGCTTGTAGCCCCGCTGCCACTCGTCGGTGACGGTCCCTACGAGCGCAGGATCGTCGACATCGACGACGGCGACCGCATCGAAGAGCAGCGGATCGAACGGGCGGCCCAAGCTCTCGATTCGCTCGAGGCCAAGGCGCGCGAGCGCGTCCTCGAACTGCGTCCGCACGAGGCGTACGCCCTCTACCAGCGCGCGATCCGAGCTGCCCACGGCGCCTGAGAGCGATCGATCGAGATTGTCGAGGACGGGCAGCATCTCTCGCACGACCGTCGCGCGCGTCTCTGCGAGGACCCGCTCACGCTCGCGCTCGGTGCGAAGCACCGCCGCACGCAGCTCCTCGGCCCCTGCGTCGACATCGAGAGGAGCTTCCGGCGCACGCGCGTTCGGGACCTCGATGCCCCTCGCGGTCTCGCGAATGGCGGAAGGCTCCTGCGACGGCTCTTCGTCAACCTCGGGCTCGGACAGAACCGGCTCGGAGCGGGGCCAGGGCGCCCCGAAGTTGCGCGAAGGAGCGCGCGGCGGCGCGGGTCGGAAGAATGGGTCGCTTCGACGCCAGGACATGAGGAGAACATAAGGCTGCCGTCGGGTTCTGCAGCGAGTCGGGCGTAGAATGTCGCGCGGACGAGTCGCCCGCCGGCGCTTGCGCGAGAATCTCACCCGTCACGTAGAGTGACCGAACTGATGAGCGACACATCCGGCAGCTCCTCGAGCGACTCCTCGACGATTCAGCTCTCGCCGAGGTCGGTCGCGACGCGCAGGCAGCCCGACTGGAAGCACGCGTTCGTCGGCGAGGTGAACGAGCTGTTCAGAAAGAGGCTCAGGGTGGCGTGCACCGTCTTGATGGTGCTGCACGTGACCGCCTTCGCGGTCTTCCACGGGCACGATACGCCGGTCGGCCTCACACTACGAATCGGCCTGATTCCCCTGATCGGGGCGATGCTCGGCTCGACCTGGATGCCGGGCCTGGGCTCGGGCCTGCGTCCTCTGTCGGCGCTGATGATCGCGGCCATCTCGTATTACGCGATCTGGGTGAACAACACGGTCGGAGATCCGCTCGACATCCGCGCCATCACGCTCAGCCTCGTCACGGCCGGGCTGCTCTTTCCGTTCACCGCGAGGTCGGTGCTGGCGCTCTCGGCGTCGATCCTCGCGTTCTACTTCGGAGCGGCGAAGCTCTCGGGTGCGGACAGTGGGGCCGAGCTCGCCGGGGGGACGTTTTTTCTCTTCGGCGCGTCTGGGCTCGCCACGTTGGCGGCGTCGCTCTCGTCGACACTCCGAGAGCGCGAGTTCCGCGCGCGTTTCGAGCTCGAGCGGGCGAACGACAAGACCGAGGCGCTGCTGCGCAACATGCTGCCAGCGCCGATCGTGGAGCGCCTCAAGGAGGGAGACGGCTCGGTGGCCGAGCGTCACCCAGAGGCCACCGTCATGTTCATCGACATCGTCGGCTTCACGACGATGAGCTCGGCGGTGCTTCCGGAGCAACTGGTAGGGTTCCTGAACCAGCTGTTCTCGGAGCTCGACGCGCTGACGACCGCCCACGGGCTCGAGAAGATCAAGACGATCGGCGACGCGTACATGGTCGCGGGCGGCCTCCCCGCTCCGCGAGACGATCACGCGGCGGCCGTCGCGCGTCTGGCGCTCGAGGTGCGCACGCTCGTGAAGGGCTTCGAGACCCCCGACGGCAAGCCGCTCGACGTTCGCGTCGGCATCCACTCCGGGCCGGTCATCGCGGGCGTCATCGGCGTCACCAAGCTCACCTACGATCTGTGGGGCGACACCGTGAACACCGCCTCGCGGATGGAGTCTCATGGCGAGCCGGGGGTGATTCAGATCACCGAAGCCACGAAGGTCTGCATCGAAGGTCAGTTTCGGGTCGAGTCTCGGGGCACGGTGCAGGTGAAGGGCAAGGGCCCGATGAACGTGTACGCGCTGATCGAGCCGCTGGGGTAGCGCCTCGAGCGGGGCGGTGACCGCCCACGAAGCGTGGGTGGGCGCGTGCGATCCACCCACGGCTCGCACCAAAATCACCTGTTCAATCGCGAAGGGGGGAGCAAATCGATCGCAGCTCGTATGTGGGGGCCTCATCAGCTGCCCCAATCGATCGGGGCTCGGAGGCGACGATGAAATTTTTCCACCTACTTTGGATTTGCACCGCGGTGGCCGCCGTCGGTTGCGGCCGATCGGATGCCGATCGCGAGGCGTTCCAGAAGGCCATGCAGTCCAGTCGCGAGGCCGCGAGCGCGGCTGCGCACGCACCGGCTGCGACCGCGGCCCCCGCGCCGATCAAGCTCACGGAGACGGCCGTGAAGGACATGGGCGTGAGCCTCGATCTGCCCGAAGGATCGAAGATCCTCGCGGCGAGCAAGCTGAGCACGACCTACTCGTATCCGCTCAAGGGCGGCCTGTTCGAAATCAACGTCCAGATCCTGGGCTCGACCGAAAAGACGCTCGACAAGGCCAAGGGGATGGCTACGGCGCTCGGCGACAAGGTCCTCGAGGCGAACGAGAAGGACGGCACCATCGAGATCGTCAATCAGCCGACCGGACCGCTGCAGACCGTCTACATGTTCGGCGCCACCAGAACCGCAAAGTGCAACGGTCCGGCGAAGCAGCTCGACGTGCTCAAGGAGATCTGTCGCTCGATGAAGGCGACCCCTTGAACGCAGAAGGCGCCGGGCGCGTCACGCACCACTGCGCCGAAGCCACGTGGTGATCGCGTCGAGCGCGTGATCGACGCTGGGCGCAAGGAAAAGCACGCGCTGATAGTCGGTCGGGTCGAACGGCAGCCGGCTGATCGCATCGAGATCGAATGGGCGCAGCTCGGGCGTGCTCTCGAGACGGCCGAGCTCGCCATAGGAAGACAGAAGCCCGGCGCCATAGACCTCGAGGCCCTGGTCCCGCCGCGCCACCCCGAACTCGAGCGTGTACCAATACACACGAATGAGCGCCTCGACGCGTGCGGGGCCGAGGTCGTCCTCGATCGCCCGTCGCGTCGCCACACCGAACAGGCGGTTGACCTCTGCGAACTGAGGATCGACCAGAAGCGGCGCGTGTCCCACGAGCTCGTGGACCACGTCGGGCTCGGGCGTGTAGAGCGGCTGGCTCTCGTGGCGCATGTACTGCGTCGCGAGGAACACACCGCGCTCCAGGTGCTCCATGAAGCGCGCGGCCGACACCAACCCTCCGACGGGCTCGAGCCGAAAGCCGGTGGCGTGCGAGAGCCGTGCGTTCATCTGCTCGAACGACGGTACGCGCGGGCTCGTGAGGCTCACGCGTGGAAACCCGCTCTGATACGCCGCGCACGCGTAGCGCTCGTGGAGCGGCGCCAGATGCGAGAGCACGGTCCGCCATACGCCGTGCTCGCCATCGGTGTATTCCACGTCCTCGACGGGCGCGCCGATCGTGCGCCGGAGAGCGAGCGCCGCGATCGCGTTGCGCCGCTCGCGGTACGCCGCGTCCCGAAAACCGGGATGATCGCGATCGAGTTCGACGAGCTCGAGATCCATGCTGCTGACGCTAGTACCTCGCCCCAGTGATTTCGATCGGTTCCTCCCCCCCCCGACGGAGCGAGCGGGATGAGAGGAACCTCCTGATGGCGACCGCCTGGGCTCGGACGTTGATTTGCTGAGTACCGCGACCCATCAGAATCTATGGATCGCGGGACTAGGGGGGTGTCCCCTGTTCGACTCGGTGCTCGCCCCGGCCCTCGCTGACGCTCGCAAGTGAAGGCCGGGCCAACCCCCGAGCCGAACCGACGCGTCTGATCCATCCCCTCTGTTTTCATCGCCGCCCTTGCGGGCGGACTAGGGGGG
>Ga0164241_10001862_pt1 | contig 24379 bp, 23 predicted proteins | sample OricomyardsoilBY_FD_108780 | JGI IMG/M metagenome (GOLD analysis project Ga0164241, IMG submission 108780) | Backyard soil microbial communities from Emeryville, California, USA - Original compost - Back yard soil (BY) | ecosystem: Environmental > Terrestrial > Soil > Unclassified | place: USA... | reverse complement strand
AGCTGGATTTACCGGCATTCGGCAGACCAAGCATACCGACATCCGCCAATACCTTAAGCTCTAACTTAAGGTTGCGCGATTCACCTTCGCTACCGGGAGAAGTTTTGCGCGGCGTGCGGTTGGTACTGGATTTAAAGCGCGTATTGCCCAAGCCGTGGAAACCACCTTGCGCAACCTTTAATTTTTGGCCGTGCTCGGTGAGGTCACCAAAGACTTCTTCGGTATCCGTATCGATAACGGTGGTGCCCACTGGAACGGGCAAACAGAGATCATCACCCTTAGCACCAGTGCGATCTTTACTTGCGCCTTTTTCACCGTTTTCAGCGCGATATTTTGGCTGGAAGCGATAATCGATCAAGGTATTTAAGTTTTCATCGGCAACTAAATAGACGCAACCGCCGTCGCCGCCGTCGCCGCCGTCCGGGCCGCCTTTAGAGATAAACTTTTCCCTACGGAAGCTCATCATGCCGTTACCGCCATTGCCAGCTTCAACGTGGATTGGGGCTTCATCAACAAATTTCACAATAATCTCCGAGGGAAATATAAAACTAAAAGAACGCGATACAAAACTTTCGCACGAACTACTCGAGCCTTGTTTTGTATTTCAAAACCCTCACGTCAGGGACGACGTGAGGGAGCTACATGGATGTATTTATGCGTTTTTGAAATACAAAGCAAGGCTTGAGTTACTACAAAGTACATAAATGGTTTCACACAAAAACCAAATAAACAAAAAGCCCTATCTTTTGAAGGACAGGGCTTTTCTTATTCTTGTGCCCACTGCAAGCAGTAAGCTTGGCTAACTCGAACGTCAGTAATTAAGCAGCTGGAACGATGCTTACGTATTGACGGCCAAAAGCGCCTTTAATTTCAAACTTAACATGACCATCAGCCTTGGCGAACAAGGTGTGATCTTTGCCGAGACCAACATTCACGCCAGCGTGAAATTTGGTGCCGCGTTGACGAACAATAATGCTGCCTGCTGGGATCAATTGACCGCCGAAAGCTTTAACGCCAAGGCGTTTTGCTTCTGAGTCGCGACCGTTGCGAGTACTACCGCCTGCTTTCTTGTGAGCCATTTTCTAGCCTCCTGTAAACCCGAGAGAGTAATTAGTCTCGAGGATAATTAACCGTTAATACCAGTGATTTTAACTTCGGTGTACCATTGACGGTGACCTTGACGCTTCATAGAGTGCTTACGACGACGGAATTTAACAATCTTCACTTTGTCGGCACGGCCTTGAGCGATAACTTCAGCAGTAATGGTAGCGCCAGCTACTACGGGAGCACCAATCTTGATGTCTTCACCGTTTGCAACAAGGTAAACCTTGTCAAAAGTTACTGTGCCACCAGTGGCGAATTCGATTTTTTCGAGCTTAAGGGTTTCACCTACCACTACGCGATGTTGTTTGCCACCGCTTTCAAAAATTGCATACAAACTCATTACTTTGCTCCAATGAACATTCGGACGACACGAAGTAGCTTAGCGATGTGCTTGGGCATTTGTGACTAGCGTCGTATACCTGTTTTCAGGGACGCGGATTGTATGCTAAATCGCTAAGGGTAGGCAAGACATAATATAGCAGTATGTATGTAATGCTGATTTCTAGCCCTCACCATCCCACTCCTAAATCAACTTCAGCTATTATGCCGGCGGCGCATCTGAGCACCATTGATTGGATAACAATAAACTGAAACTAGGAGCTTTCCCCCATGATTAAACCATTAGCCCAAATTGCTGGGTTTATAGCCATTATTGGCACAGTCGTTAGCATCAATACCGTTCAAGCCAAGCCTACCTTGAAAGACTATGGCACTTTGCCTGAAATTCAGCATGTCGCGATATCGCCCAGTAGCGATTTAATAGCCTTTCGTAAAGTAACCGATACTACTGATCGATTAAATATTATCTCTATCGCATCACAGAAACCGATTGCCAGTATAGACGTTAAAGAAATTCAGCCGCAAAGCGTATACTTCCTCAATGAAGAGCAATTGGTACTGATCGCTTCTGAATATAAAAAATTAGAAGGTATCATCGATAGTTTCAATGTCAGTACTGCCTTCCTGTATAACCTGACCGATAAATCGATTCGACAATTACTAATCCCCGGAGAGGAACCGGTTGCAAGAGGACAAATGGGACTTGGAAGCCTGATAGGCATATCTCCAGACGGCAAATATGCTTATATGCCTGCTTACAGCTTTGAAACAACGCTCGGCCCAGATGTTAGCTTGAAACTTGATAGCGCGAACTATTCATTGCTCAGAGTTAATCTGAAAGAAAAAAAAGCCCCCTCAATTGTCACCACAGGTACCCGCTCTACCTATAATTATTTTGTGGATGACAAAGGCAACGTATTAGCTCAAGTAAATTATGATCAAAAAAGTAATATTCACCGCGTTCGTGCTCGCCAAAATAATGAATGGGTAGATATTTTTAAAGAAACGATAGAAATACTTGAAAAAAGCTTTGTTGGCGTAACGCCGGATTTCAAATCACTAGTCATGTTGGATACCAACCAAAAAACCGGCCGCGTAGCCTATTACACCATGTCGCTTGCTAATGGAGCTTTATCTGAGCCTATTTTTGGACGAGATGATGCAGATATTGAAGGAACGATTCAAAGCTTTCAGCGTGTGGTTTACGGGGTGCGCTACTCAGGGTTTACACCTAGCTACCAATTTTTTGATGCAAAACTTAACCAGCGCATGAAAGACATTATGGCTAAGTTTCCTGAGCAATCAGTTTATTTAAGCGATTTTAGTGAAGACTGGAAACACCTTGTTGTGTATGTATCAGGCTCAAACTCACCCAGCGAATACTATTTGTTTTCAGAAGGTAAAGAACCTCAATTTCTTACGTCATCTCGCCCAACTATAAAAATTGAAGATTTACACCCCACCGGAAAAGTAACTTTTGCTGCCCGCGATGGCTTAAAAATTCCAACGTTGTTAACCATTCCCAAAGATAAAGTTGGCGCAATGAAAAATTTGCCCACCATCATCCTGCCCCACGGCGGCCCCGAATCGCACGATACGATTGGCTTTGATTATGAGGCACAAGCTTTTGCCGAGAATGGTTATTTAGTGATTCAACCACAATTTCGTGGCTCAGATGGTTTTGGCTTAAAGCATATTCAAGCAGGCTATGGCGAGTGGGGTAAAAAAATGCAGGATGATATTACCGATGCCTTGAGCTTCGCTGTCAAAAAAGGCATTACAGACCCAAACAGAGTTTGTATTGTAGGTTCCAGTTATGGCGGTTACGCAGCATTAGCCGGTGGAGCTTTCACACCAGATCTTTATAAGTGCGTGGTCGCTATTGCCGGTGTGAGCGATCTTAAATCCTTTTTAAGCTGGTCAAAAATGGAGAGAGGCGGCAAAAGCTCTGCAGTGAGTTATTGGAAAAGGCAATTCGCCAACGGGGAAATAGATAACGCAGCTTTGGCTGCAGCTTCACCCGAAAACTTTGCGCAAAATTTCAAAGCGCCGGTATTGTTGATTCATGGAGAAAATGACAAGACTGTACCCATTGAACAATCCAAAAAAATGAATGCTGCGCTTAAATCTGCAGACAAAAAGGTTAAGTTCATTGAATTAAAGAAGGAAAATCACTATTTGCAGACAAGCGAAACAAGACTACAAAAGCTCGAAGAAACCGTCAAATTTGTTAATTCACACATAGGACAAATTTAACGGGTTAACGTGAAATAATTCCGTTTGTCCCGGGTACGAATCAGCTGAAAGGGTTTAGTACGAATCCTTCAATTGCTTCGCACTCAAGACAAATGGAAATATTCACTTATCATCCATTCTTTATCCAACCATTCTGCTTCATCCACGCTTCTAAAGCTTGAGTCCAGGTAGAGATAGTACCCTGCCCTTGCACCATACCCACGCCGTGAATATTGCTTTGGTACAAATGCAGTTCAGATTGTTTGCTGTGTTTCAGCACCTCATTAAAAAACATTAAGCTATTAGCCACGGGAACCGCTTGATCTGCCACGCCATGAAACATAAATACTGGTGGCACACCCGCTTTCACTTGATATTGCAGCGAATTGTATCGCACTACAGCAGGATCAGGATTTTCACCTAACAAGGCTTTGCGTGAACCAGCGTGTGCATTTTCACCTTCCAGAGTAATTACGGGATAACCTAAAACCGCAAAATCCGGACGTGCGTTTATCGCTAATAGAGGATCAGCTTTATCCGCCACAAAATCTGCACGCGTGGTTACGCTTGCCGCTACATGACCACCTGCCGAGAAGCCGATCACGCCGATTCTATTAGGGTCTAATCCCCATGCCTTGGCGTTTTTACGAACCAGACGTACCGCCCGCTGGCCGTCTAATAATGGCGCAGGGAAACCGTATTCCTGCATACGATACTTAACTACGAAAGCTGCGACACCGCGAAGGCTCATCCAATGGGCGAGCTCGTAGCCTTCTTTATCAATCGCTAAACGCACATAGCCACCGCCCGCAAAAATCACCACAGCTGTACCGTTAGCCACAGGGGGATCTGGCCAAAAGGGTTTCATGCTGGGGTTATCAACATAATAGAGGCGCTGATCTTTAAACACTTCGCGATCAGGGCTTACCAAGGGCTTTTCGGCCCATAAATACAAGGGCGATTGCGGTAAATCAGTCACAGCAGCTGAAACTCCAGATATAAAAAAAGAGATGAAAAACAGAAAGGTGACGCAGGTAAAAATCCGGCTGCACAACCGAGGAAGGGGAAATTTAATCATAACTAGCTCTATAAAATTATTTTTTGTGGGGCTCAGTGCTGCCTCTCCCACCCATTCCACCAATGACCCTGCAGCCATTCAACTTGCGTGGGATCCGCAGCGCACAACAAGAAATGTCCTGCCGATAGTTCGTAAGGTAAAAGACTATCTTTAATCGCCTCCCACATTTGTTTGGCATCACCGGCAACATACGTGGTTATAGCACCCACCTCACCACTCAGCATCTGCTCTGCGGTTAACTCCAGCGCAACCCAATCTTCTACTTGGTGATAAATACCTTGAGAGAGCGCCGATACCGAACTGTCATCCTCTATTTCCAGTAGATATTCCTGCGGGTTTTCTTGATAGCCCTGTGGTTTTGTTTGATAAGAAGTTGTTAGATTTTTCATAACCGCACCTCCAAAGATATTTATACCCAGCAAGCAGTACAGCCTCTATAATCACCGCCTTATTTAGTTTCCATCATAATATGTATCGCCATTTATTTAATTTTCAGCATAGTAAGTATAGGTCTCCTGTACAAAAAGTGGCGTTATCGTAAAGTTAATACAGTAGAAAGAGAGACCCAATGCAAGAGCAATACATTCCCGCCCAAGTCGAAGCCGATGCCCAAGAATACTGGGATGCCAACCAGAGCTTCAAAGTCGTTGAAGACCGCAGCAAAGAGAAATTCTACTGCCTCGCCATGTTCCCCTACCCCAGCGGCAAACTGCATATGGGCCACGTGCGCAATTACACCATCACCGACGTAATCGCACGCTATCAGCGTATGCAGGGTAAGAATGTATTGCATCCTATGGGTTGGGATGCATTTGGATTACCGGCAGAAAACGCCGCCATTAAACACAACACCGCGCCCGCTGCCTGGACTTACTCCAACACCGATCATATGCGCGGCCAACTTAAGCAGCTCGGCTTCGGTTTCGATTGGTCACGCGAAGTGACAACCTGCAAGCCTGAATACTACAAATGGGAACAGTGGTTCTTTACCCGTTTGTACGAGAAAGGCTTGGTGTATAAAAAATTATCCACCGTGAATTGGGACCCTATCGACCAAACCGTATTGGCCAACGAACAAGTGATCGACGGGCGCGGCTGGCGCTCAGGCGCCTTGGTTGAGCGCAAAGAAATACCACAATGGTTTATTAAAATCACCGATTACGCCGAAGAACTAATCGACGATTTAGACAAGCTGCCCAACTGGCCGGAACAAGTTAAAACTATGCAGCGCAACTGGATCGGCAAGAGTCGCGGTCTAGATATGCATTTTGAACTCGCCGAAGCGGTTGGCGAATTCACGGGTTTTGATGTTTATACCACCCGCCCCGATACCATTATGGGTGTGACGTATGTGAGCCTTGCAGCGGAACATCCTATCGCTAAGCTTATCGCAGAGAGCAAACCCGCTCTTGCCAAGTTTATCGCTGACTGCAAAGTGCAATCCGTAGCCGAAGCCGATATGGCGACTATGGAAAAAGCAGGCATGGATACTGGCCTTAAAGCCTTGCACCCTATTACTGGCGAACCAGTAGCAGTGTGGGTCGCCAACTATGTATTGATGGATTACGGCTCAGGCGCGGTGATGGCCGTACCAGCACACGATCAACGCGATTTTGAATTCGCCAAAAAATACGGCATAGGTATTTCTCAGGTAATTGCTCCGGCCAATGGCGAAGAAATTGATTTAACCAAAGCGGCCTTTACCGAAAGAGGCGTATTGGTTAACTCTGGCGAATACGATGGCCTCGACTTTAACGCCGCTTTCGATGCTATCGCAAGCACCTTGGAAATGGCTGGCAAAGGCCAAGTGAAAACCAATTATCGCTTGCGCGATTGGGGCGTATCTCGCCAACGTTACTGGGGCGCGCCAATCCCCATGTATAACCTGCCAGAAGGCGGTGAGATTCCAGTACCGGCGCACAAGCTTCCCGTATTGCTGCCTGAAGATGTGATTATGAACGGCGTACAATCGCCCATTAAAGCCGATGCCGAATGGCGTAAAGCCGAGCTGGATGGCCGCGCCGTTGAAAAAGAAACCGACACCTTCGATACCTTTATGGAATCAAGCTGGTACTACGCACGCTACACCTGCCCCAACTTTGAAGGCGGCATGTTAGATAAAGAAGCGGCAGATTACTGGCTACCCGTAGACCAATACGTGGGCGGTATTGAACACGCTATTCTTCACCTGTTATATGCGCGCTTCTTCCACAAATTGATGCGCGATGAGGGCCTAGTAAGTTGCGATGAACCTTTTGAGCGTTTGCTCTGCCAAGGCATGGTGTTAAAAGACGGCACCAAGATGAGCAAATCCAAGGGCAACACTGTTGATCCGGAAGAGCTGATCAACCAATACGGTGCAGACACCGTTCGTTTGTTCTCCATGTTTGCCGCCCCACCAGAGCAAAGTATGGAGTGGAGCGATTCCGGCGTTGCGGGCGGCAATCGCTTCTTACACCGTTTGTGGCGCGCGGTTGAAGGCCATATCAATGCTGGCACACCGAGCAAGCTCGACGTAGCAAGTTTGCCGCAAGCACAGAAAGATTTGCGCCGTAAAACCCACGAGACTATTCAAAAAGTCAGCGATGATTACGGCCGTCGCCAAACCTTTAACACCGCCATAGCCGCGACTATGGAATTGTTAAATGAAGTGAGTAAATTGTCTGACCGCGCCAACCCACAAGGCTTAGCGGTTGAACGTGAGGCTTTGGAAGCAGCGATTTTATTGCTCGCACCTATTGTTCCGCATATTACCCATTCACTGTGGAAAGCCTTAGGTCACAAAGATATTCCGTTAAATGCCGCCTGGCCAAAACTCGATGAAAGCGCATTAGTGCGCTCAACCGTTGAAGTAGTTGTGCAAGTAAACGGTAAAGTGCGCGGCAAATTGGATGCGCCCATTGATGCACCCAAAGAAATTCTTGAACCACTCGCGTTTGCGCAGGAGAATGTTCAGAAATTTCTTGAAGGCGTAACTGTGCGTAAAGTGATTGTGGTCCCCAACAAGCTTGTCAGCATTGTGGCAAATTAACCCTGAAACTTAGTTACACCTAAAACCTATGAAAAAAATAATCGCCAGTTGTTTAATTGCACTCACCCTATCCGCTTGCGGCTGGCAATTACGCGGATCTATGGAGTTGCCGAAAAATTTATCGCACCTCTATATTTCCGCCATAGATAGCAAGGGCGCACTCATCACAGACCTGCGCCAACTGTTAAAAACCAATCGAGTTACTTTGGTAACCAACGAAACGGAAGCGCAGTATTCCCTAGCTATTTTGGAGGAGACGAAAGATCGCCGCACCGTTGGCATTGGTGGCGATGCGTTGAGCAGCTCGTATGAAATTACCCGCAAAGTGGATTACGAAATACGATTAAAGAATTCCGAGCATACAACCAAAGGCACGGCTATTAGCGTGCGCAGTTTTAATTACAATACCACCGCGATTAACAGCGCCACCCAAGAAGAAATTTTATTAGATCAAGAAATGCGCCGCGATTTAGCTCAACAAATGTTGCGCCGCTTAAACGCTGTTATTACCAATCCCGATAGCGTCCCCAATACAAAAACCAAAAAAACTGTAATAGACGAAAATGGCAAAACTGCGCCCTGAACAACTGAGCGCAGCGCTCACTAAGGGTTTAGCAGCCATTTATATTGTCACCGGCGAAGAACCTTTATTAATTCAAGAAAGCTGCGATGCCATTCGCGCCGCTGCGCGCAAAGCCGGTTTTATTGAGCGCGATTTGTATCACGCCGACACCCATTTTGATTGGAGCCAAGTGCTCGCCTCTGCCAATAGCATGTCGCTCTTTGCCGACAAAAAAATTATTGAAGTACGCATCCCAAGCGGTAAACCTGGCGATAAAGGCGGCAAGGTTTTACAAGAATATGCCCAGTCGCCCTCACCCGATAATTTGCTGCTCATCATCACCGAGAAAGTCGATAGCGCCACGCAAAAATCCAAATGGTTTAGCGCGCTGGAAGCGCAAGGCACACATATCCAACACTGGCCAGTCACCACTGAAAATTTGCCCCATTGGATTGGTGCGCGTTTAAAACAAGTTGGCTTACAAGCCGATAGCAATGCGATAGATTTACTCGCCTCGCGCATTGAAGGCAACTTGCTCGCCGCCGTACAAGAAATTGAAAAATTAAAACTGCTTGCACCAAGCAATGTGATTAGCATGGAATTGATGGCATCCGTCGTTGCGGACTCTGCGCGCTACGATATATTTGGTTTATCCGACAAAGCTTTGCATGGCGATGCCCGCGCTGCGGTAAAAACCTTGCACGGTTTAAAATCTGAAGGCACCGAAGCTATTGCCATACTCTGGGCGCTAACGCGCGATATCCGTAGCCTCGTGCAAATATCGCAAATGACCAGCCAAGGTAAAAACTTTGATTGGGCTGCCAAACAATCTGGCGTGTGGGATAAGAAGCAACCGCTATTTCGCAGCGCTCTACAGCGTTTGAAACCCGCGCACTTGCAGCAACTTTTGCGCAAAGCCAATGGTATCGACAAAGCGGTAAAAGGTATGCGCGATGCGGAGCCGTGGGATGAATTGCTAGATCTCGTCTTGAATTTAGCCGGCGTACAAAGCTTGCATCCCGCCAATGAAAAACTAAGCTTAAAGTTCTAAAGCACCTTATTAATTTTGATTATAAAAATCGTCACGGAAGGCGAGCACTTAAAAACAACAGTCCAAAAAACATCCTCTGCCGAATTTGTACTTCACAAGTTCAGCTTTCTATTACACAAAATTTGCGAGGAATAACAATGAAACTGTTGCACCTAATACACTTGAATTTGACTCGTCTGATGTGCGGACTGTTCTGCGGATTAGGCCTGACCTTGGCCGCACAACTGAGTGCTGCCAATGAAAGCTTGGCTGCATCTGGCACCACTCCTACTCCGCGCACTATTGAGTTTCCATGGATGTCGGTTGCAACTTGGGACAAGATGTATGCCGAAGACATTACCGTAGCCGAAACAGGTGGCGTAGATTTACTCTTTGTGGGCGACTCAATTACTGCCGGTTGGAACTGGGAGATTTGGCAAAAGAATTTTGCACAATACAACCCCGCCAATTTTGGTATTGGCGGCGATCACTCTGGCAATTTGCTGTGGCGTTTAAAATACGGCCATGCAGAAAAGTTAAATCCAAAAACGGTGGTAGTTTTAATTGGTGTCAATAATTTTGGTCATCTCAATGAAACGCCAACGCAAGTATTCCAAGGCATTAAAGCCAACGTGGTATTGCTGCGCAACATTTATCCCAAGGCCAAAATTTTGGTGAACGGTGTATTCCCGTTTGAAGAGTCAGCCACTAGCCCAAAACGCGCCCAAGTAAAAGAAGTCAATGCACTAGTTGCCAAACTCGCGGACAACAAACATGTTTTTGTAAAAGATTACGGTGCATTATTTTTGCAAGCAGATGGCACTATTTCCAAAGACATTATGGGTGACTTTCTACACCCCACCGCAGCCGGCTACCAAATCTGGGCAGATGCTCTGCTGCCCGATATTCAAAAGCTGATGAAATAAGGGAGTGGTCGCCATGTATAAATTACCCGTTTCACTCATCATCCTATTAAGCTCGCTCCTAATCAGCGGTGCATTCGCAGAATCTATTCCAGCAACGGATGATCGTATTACCGTTATGGGGCGTATCGTAGAAACTAACGATGGCAGTGCGCGCTTTTCGTTTCCCGGCGTTAGTTTTTTTGCAAATTTTGAAGGCAAACAATTATCGATAGAGGCATTTAGTTCCAGCGAAAATAGCTACCTTGAAGTCATTGTGGATAAAGGTGAACCCAAAGCCATTAAACTTTCAAACACGCCACAAGTTATCAACTTATTGAGCGACAGCAACAGCAAAAAACACAGCGTTGAAATTATCCACCGCTCAGAAACATGGCACGGTGTAGTTACTCTCAGCCAATTCAGTAGCGATGGAAAATTCACCGCAGCACCCAAGTTACCTAAACGTAAAATGATGGTGCTGGGCGATTCAGTAACCTGCGCCGAAGCTATAGAGCGAGTTGAAGGTGGCAAAAAAGATACTAGCTGGTGGAACCCTCGTTTGTCCTACGGCATGCTCACTGCCAAAAATCTAAACGCACAAGTTCAGCTAGTGTGCATGGGCGGGCGCGGCTTGATTCGCAGTTGGAACGGTAAAACTGACGAGCGCAATTTGTCCGGTTTTTATCAGGATGCTATTCCAGAGTTAGCGCCATGGAATCAAACCCAATATCACCCCGATGTTATTGTGAGTGCCATTGGCACCAATGATTTTGGAATGGGTATTCCCGACCGTGAAACCTATGTATCTACTTACGTAAAGTTCGTGACTCAGTTATTAATAGATCACAAACAAGCACAGATTATATTGATTGAAGGTTCTATTTTAAGTGGCGATAAAAAAGCTGCGCTCACCGAGTACCTAGCAGAAGTAGTTAAACGTGTTAGCGATAAGCGAGTGCACACCGCAAGCTCTACTTATTACCCCGGCTCCTTTGGCGATGCACACCCCGACAAAGTGCAACACGCCGCCATGGCAAAAGATTTAACGTCACAGATTAACGCGGTAATGAAGTGGTAAAAAGCAGAAATTAAATTCCCTGTGGCAAGCCACGGGGAATGTAACCCTCACTTGCGATAAAAAATGGGCGCTCACTGAGCGCCCATTTTTTTGATTCTAAATTAACAAGCTATTTTAAACCGCACGTTCAGGCCCTAATGGCTTAAACATCAAGATCATTTTAGGCAACAAGGTTAGCGTACCTATGATTGCTGTGAACATCGCAAAAGACGTTAGCACGCCAAAATAAATTGTTGGAATGAATTGCGACAAAGCGAGAATTGAAAAGCCGATCACAATCGTTGCAGATGAATAGAACATCGCGCGGCCAATAGACGCATGGGAACGATGCATAGATTCAATATAGTTGCCGCAAACAGCGAACTCTTCTTTAAATCTATAAATGTATTGAATCGCTTGATCCACTCCAACACCCACCACAATCGCCGCAATCGTCGTGGTCATCATATCCATTGGAATCCCTGCGATGCCCATGCCACCAAGTACAATACCTGCAGCCAGAATATTCGGGAAAATAGCAATTAAAGCAATGCTAAGTGAGCGGAATAAAACCAGCATCATCAACAAAATAGAAATAAAGACCACAAAGATAGTTTTAATTTGCGATTCAAACAGGCTCGCCAGCATATTGTTATAGAGCGTTAACATGCCCGTAAAATGAACTTGATCGGGCTGCAGCTTTACTTCAGTAGTAGCGTAGTGGCCAATGCGTTCAACCAACTCTGCACGGCGCAAATTGGGCGTAGTTTCTTTTACGCGCAACGTAATGCGTGCCTGTTGTTTTTCATCGGACAAATAGGGGGCAATTAAAATATCCTGAATATCTTTAGAGAGCGCACTACGCATAACACCCAATTCAAAATCATTGAGATTTCCGCCGTTAATATCTTTAGCCACTTGATAAGTAGTTGCTAAAGATTGCACTTTACCTACTTCTGGTAAGCTTTCTAAATAATCATGAAGCTGTTTGAGTTGATCCATACCATTAGTGGTAAACCAATAACTTTTAGCTGCTTTAGGTTTGGTTTCGCCAGCAGGTGCAGCTTCTGCGAAAGGGTCATCAGAATCTTGTTCTGCAGGCGAGCTGCTACCTACAGGTTCTGCAAAAGGATCTTCTTCTGACGCGCTGGCATCTGCTGCAACGGGTTCAGAAACTTTAGGCGCATCAATAATAATCTCTAAGGTAGCGGTACCGCCTAATTGCTTATCAATAACGGATAAACCTTTATAAATTTCACTGTGCGAATGGAAGTAATCAATAAAACGATTTTCTACTTCCAGTTTGCTTAAACCCCAAATAGAAATAAGCGTCGCCAACACAGTCACCGCTATCACTTTACCGCCGTGGAATTCTGCGATGCGTGAAAACGGCAGCGTTAATTTTGCCGACGTATCACCTTTATCTGTGGGCTCGCCTTTGGGCAATAACATCAAACCAGCCGGCACGATCACGAAAGATAAAATAAATGCAACGCTTAAACCTATGGTCATCATCCAACCAAAATCGATTACCGGCCGAATACCGCTCATCACCAATGACATAAACGCAACGATAGTGGTGAGCGCAGAATATAAACAAGGCTCAACCATGGCTTTTGTGGTGGCCATCACCAATTGCGATTGATCCCAATCGGGATGCTGCGCATGAATTTCGCGATAGCGCACCACCACATAAATAGTAAAAGCAAACGCCATGATTAATAACAAAGCAACAAAATTGGATGAAATAACGGTTAACCGCCAATCAATCCAACTCAGCCAACCGAGCATTAACGCCACTGACGTTAAACAGGTAGCGAGCGGCAAAATAATAAAGCGCCATTGGCGAAAAATAATGGCGAGCACAAAAATAATAAAGCCAACCAGCACTGCACCAAACACTACCAAATCACTTTTAATGTACGTGAGCATATCGGAGGTAATCATAGTCACGCCGCCTAAAAATATTTCAGCGCTACCACGATATTTGTCTGCAATGTCGCGCACAATTTCTACGCGCGCGCTATCGGTAGCTGCTGCTGCCGTGCGGTACTTTAAATATTCGCTAGAAACCTGAGTCAGGTCTTTTTTCTCAGCAGCACTCAAGCCTTCTGAGTCGCGTTTTGCGCGTAAGGCATCGCGCTTTCTCACCAATTCAATCGCGTGATTGTTGACATCTAAATTCATTAATAGCGCGGTGGTTTTACCATCCGGGCTTAACAGCATATTGCGATAAATGGGGCTAGTTAAAAACTCTTGTTTGGCTTGCGCGCGATCTACACCTGGAGTCATTAAGGTGCGCGTAGACTCTTTTTGCTCAGCCAGTGAACGCATAGGGCTATAAATCAGCGGCACATCGATCATGGAATTTACGCTTTGCACGCCTTCTACTTTGGCAAGATCATCGCGCAATTGCTTCAAGGTGTTGATGGACTCATCTGAAAACATTTCCGCCGTGGGTGAATAAGTCACCACCAAAAAATCGCCGCGCTGATAGCGCTGATTAATTTCACGAAAGTAATCGATGGTGTTGTCGTGCTCCAGCGTGAGCGAATCAGCCGAGGCATCCAATTTGAAATTAGGCAACCCAAGAACGGCTAAAGTTGTTAGGGCAAATATCGTGGTTAAAACCGCAAAGGGGCGTTCGATGATGATGGTTTGGTAGAGCGACGCAATTTTACTGTGCAGGTTATGCAACATGAGGAAGAAACCTTTTCAATTGTCTTGAAGATGTTTGCCAGAAGCTAGATAGGCTTGGAAGCAGGAAAAACCGGCCGCCATTATGCGATAGCAGGCAGCCGATGAAAATCTTTATTCCCGCATTAGATACAAAGGGTGACAATTATCAGACCACGACCTGAACTGGGTATTAACGCGGCCGAACCCTAGCTACTTGAGGAGCCATCTGCTTTGGTGTGGCCGTCTATATGCCCTAAGGGCTTATCCGGCCAAAGCATATCGCGCACACGAACTTTTAGTTCTTTCGCTTCAGGAAAACCATTGTCGCGTTTGCGCTCCCAAATTAATTCACCGTTTAACCACACTTCAAACACACCGCCAGTGCCGGGCTTTAGCGTAATTTCGTGGAGATCATCCTCAAAAGTAGACAGCAACTCTTGCGCAAGCCAAGCAGAACGTAACATCCAACGGCACTGGTTACAGTAGTGGATTATTACTTTATTCGTTGAATTCAATGAATTAGACGACATATCACTGGAAATGGTCATAAACAAACCTAATCTGAGTTGCTACAATCGCGTTATTATAAGACGCAACCTTTATTAAAACGCCATCTTTGATTAACGGAATTCATCAATGCTCAAACTTCACTTCAAGGACAACCGCCAATCTGCGTGCTGGGTGACGGAGAAGTTATATTGCATAGGCTCAGCCAGCGATAACCAGCTCGTCATTGATGATGCCAGCGTAGATTCTCTGCACGCCAAGATTTTTGCGGAAGACGAAAAATACGTTCTGAAAGACAACAATAGCGCCGGCGGCTGCTTTATAAATGGCCAACGCATTACCCAAAAAGAAATCCTGCCTGGCGATATGTTGCGCTTTGGCGATGTTGAAATGATCGTACTCGACCCGCGCAAACTCCACGAACAGGATGATGCAGACCAAAGTGCACCTTGGCGCTTGGTGTCTGATAGCAGTTGGCTACCCGGTAAAACGTTTATCATCATGCCCGACCGCGCCGTGATTATCGGCCGCACTGACCAATGTGATATCACCATTCCCGGTACCCATTTATCGCGTCGCCACACCGAGCTTCGCATTCAAGGCTCCAAGCTACTGGTTAAAGATTTGGGCTCATCCAACGGTACTTTTTTAAACGACAAAAGTATTACCGAAGCAACCGCTGAAAATGGCGACCGTTTGCGGCTTGATGTTTATACCTTTCGCTTGGTAGCGCCAGACATGGATGTTCACAAAACTCGTGTGCGCGCCTCTATAGATTCCATCAGTAAACCAGTGGAGCGAAAACAAGCCAGCAATGAACCCAAACGCTGGAAAACCCGCCCTACGTCACCCGGTAACCGCAGTGAACCCACTTATGATGAATCCTCCACTCGCAACTGGAAATGGATTCTACTGGCTGTAGGCTTGCTGGCATTAGCCGTGATTGCCAGTAAACTCTTATGGTAGAATCTGCGCCGATCATTTACACGACAAACTCCTATTAGGAACCCAACATGAGCTTTGAAAAAGTACCTGCCGGCAAAAGCCTGCCAGACGACTTCTACGTTGTCATCGAAATCCCGCTAAACAGTTCTATCAAATATGAAATCGACAAAGATGCCGATGCGCTATTTGTAGATCGTTTAGTGAGCACTCCCATGCACTACCCAGCTAACTATGGCTATATCCCCAACACGCTATGCGGTGATGGCGATGCCGCCGACGTATTAGTGCTCTTCCCCGAGCCCGTACAAGCTGGCTCAGTGATTCGCTGCCGCCCAATCGCCGTACTGAAAATGACCGACGAAGCCGGTGAAGATGCAAAAATCCTTGCCGTACCTCACGACAAATTGACCAAGCTGTACAGCAACATTCAGTCTCTGAGCGACTTGCCAGAAATTATTCCCCAACAAATCGCCCACTTCTTTGAACACTACAAAGATTTGGAAAAAGGTAAGTGGGTAAAAGTTGAAGGCTGGGGCGATTTAGAAGCGGCACGTAAAGAAATTATGGATGCCGAAGCGCGCTACAAAGCAGCTAAGTAATACGCAATAAATAACGACCGCACTGCGGTCGTTATGTTTTACGTTTCGGGTGAGAGCGAAACCAATATAAGTGAGTTAAAAAAAATAGAAAGAGCGCATGGAAAAAAGCACTCTTCATAAAAACCAGCAGGCAGTGAGTAACTCTAGTGATTATCAGAACTGATAGTCACTACCAATACTAAATAGTTACCACCACAATTAAACCAGTAGAATAATAGGTATCCTCATGGCCTCCGCCCCTCACATGAAACACCCACTACTTTGGGTGCCAACCGGTTATTTCACCATGGCACTCGCGTATATGACACTCACTAGTGTCAGCGCCATCATGTTCAAAAACCTAGGCCTCGATAACGGCACAGCGGCAGAATACGCCAGCTACCTTATTCTCGCCTACACCATTAAGCCACTGTTTGCCCCCTTCGTGGAGATGTACAAAACCAAAAAATTCTTTGTGTTGTGCGCACAAATAATTGTTGGCTTAGGCTTTTTAGGCGTAGCGCTCGCCATGAGCTTACCCAATTACATGATTATTCTTATGACACTATTTTTTATATTGTCATTTGTGGGCGCCACTCAAGATATCGCGTCAGACGGTGTTTATGTCACCTCGCTAGACAGCAAAGCGCAATCGCTCTATTGCGGCGTACAAAGCTTGAGCTGGAATATCGGCCCGATTGTGGCGATGGGTGGATTGGTTTATCTCAGCGGTAAATTACACACTGAATACTTCCACCACGATGCTGCCGTTTTTGGCCCCGATTGGATCGATTCTTGGCGCATCATTTTCTTCATAGTGGCAGGCATCACCATTCTTATGGCCTTTTGGCATATGCGTGTTATGCCCGATGGTGCGCGCGCAGAAAACACCCCCAAGTCCGCTAAAGAAGCTACGCTAATTTTGTGGGACTCCTTCGTAACCCTACTACAAAAGAAAGATATTTGGATCATGCTGGCCTTTGCCTTCCTGTTCCGCTTAAGCATCGGCTTCTTAGAAAAAATCGGCCCCTTCTTTATGGTCGATCCCATCAATAAAGGTGGTTTGGGTTTAACCAATGAAGCACTCGGTATTGTCTATGGCACCTACGGCCTTGCAGCTGTGGTTCTTGGCTCATTGTTGGGCGGTATGTTCGTTGCCAAAAGAGGCTTAAAACCAACGCTCTTTTTACTTTGCTGCGCTATTAACATTCCCAATATAACTTTCCTTATCATGAGTATTTACCAACCCAGCGACTTAGTCGTAATTACCGCTGGTGTCGCTATTGAGAAATTCTTTTTTGGCTTCGGCTCAGTGGGCTTTATGATTTATTTAATGCAGCAATTAGCACCCGGTAAATACACCACCACTCACTATGCCTTTGGTACTGGTTTGATGGGTTTGTGCATGATGGTGACTGGCGCAGTGAGCGGCCATTTGCAGGAATACATGGGCTACATTAACTATTTCATTTTTGTCATGGTGGCAACCATTCCATCTTTTATTGTGTGCTGGCTTGCGCCCTTCCACATCAAAGAAGATAGATCCAAATAAGCAAATGCTCTACATAAAAATGGCCACCTAAACAGTGGCCATTTTTCTTTCAGCGACGAGTATCGTTACAACTTCACCGACGACAATCCACCATCCACATGCATCACCTGCCCCGTTATCCATTTCGACTCATCGCCCAATAAAAATGTGACCATAGCAGCCAAATTCTCCGGCAAGCCAATAGCCTGTAAGGGATGGCGTTTTGCCGCCGCGTCAATTTTCTCATCGTTGGAAAGCAGCTTTTCCGCTAACGGGGTTTGAGTCAGCGAGGGCGCTATAGCATTCACCCGTATTTTAGGTGCCCACTCTGCCGCTAAGGATTTAGTTAAACCTTCCACCGCACCTTTCGCGCTGGCAATGCTCGCGTGAAATGGCATGCCCATACTCACCGCCACCGTACTAAACAAAACCACGCTGGCGTGTTCAGCCGCCTTCAACTTCGGCATAACCGCTTGTAAGGTCGCAACTGCGCCCATCACATTAAGCTGCCAATCGCGGGCAAAATCATCGGCGCTCAAACGGTGAAACGGTTTTAAATTGATACTGCCAGGGCAATATACAACGCCATCCAATGCATCTGGCAAGCCACTAAGATCCAAGTCGCCAGTGGCATCATTGGCAATAACGTCTGCGCCTTCAATGCTGATAGGGTTGCGCGCCCACACGTAAACCTTATGCCCCTGTTTAACCAAGGCTTGTGTTGTGGCCAAGCCAATGCCCTTGGTACCACCCACCACTAAAAACTGTTTCATAACTGCTCACACTAGATTTGATTGGATATTTGATGGGGTTGATACGTACGCCCAAGCCAAATTGCTCACGACATTTGTGCAGCTAAATACCATCACTTTACTCATCCACAAAAGTGATGCCTTTACCAAAAGTAACAAACCCTCCGTTATTGGGTGCCACCTTCTACATCTTGCGCAAACTGGTGCGCAAAATTATTGCTCCTATACAGAATGGGGCTTACCGTTTTTACCCAATGAGGCCTTACCATGTTCACACCATTGCGTTTATCTACGCTGCTGTTGGTACTTGTGACCAGCTTGACCGCTAACCTAAGTTTTGCCAAAGCTTATAAGGGCGCAGAAATTTACTCTAACCAAAGCTACCAATATGGGCGCTATGAAATGCGCATGCGCGTTGCCAACATGAGCGGAACCCTTTCCACATTCTTCACTTACAAAGATGGTTCAGAAGGCGCAGGTGTGTTTTGGGAAGAGATAGATATTGAGGTCTTTGGTAAAAACAACGCCACCCAATGGCAGAGTAATATTATTTTGGGCACTCAGCGCCCCACCCTTAAAACGGAGGCGGTGCACACCTCAGCAACCTCCTTGGCCGATGCTTATCACACCTACACACTAGAGTGGACGCCAGATTACGTTGCTTGGTATTTAGATGGTGTTGAAGTTAGACGTATCATCGGCACCAGTACAGTTACCAGTTTAACCAAGCCACAGTCGCTTAGATTTAATCTTTGGTCATCTACTGCCGAATCGTGGGTTGGCGCTTTTGACGATAGCCCACTCCCGGTTTATCAATTTGTTAGCTACTTGGATTACAAGGCTTACAACACCGCCACCAAAACCTTTGAAGGCGGCTGGCGCGATGAATTCAACAGCTTTGACACAACACGCTGGGGCAAAGCCAATTGGAGCTTTGATGAAAACCGTGTGGATTTTGCGCCAGAAAATGTGGTGATCAAAGACGGAATTTTGGTACTGGCACTCACCAAAGAAAACGCTACTGGCTTTACCGGCACAGTACCGGCCGATTCAGCGCCTAGCAGCAGTGCGGCATCATCGGCTGCAAGTTCTGCAGCGTCGGTGAGTTCGTCATCAGCAGCAAGCTCTTCATCTAGCTCCTCATCAAGCACTGTATCGAGTTCTTCGTCGAGCCTATCGAGTCAAGCCGCAGCGGTGTCATCAACAGCAAATTCTGGTGGTGCTTCTGGCGGATCGTCTAGCGGTGGCGCCTTGGGCTGGCTAGAGCTGAGCTTAATCGCCGGTCTATTGTTGATAGGTCGCCGCACTTAAACCTTATCCAGCGGGGATATTATTTTTGCCGGTTGTTTTCTGTAGTCAGCTGCCGACATACCCACATAGCGTTTAAAAAAACGATGAAACGACGATTTACTGTTAAAGCCAGATTCCAACAAAATATCTAAAATCGTCGTGTCGGCAAACGTAGGGTCAAGCAACATTTGCTTGGCCTTATTTACGCGATAGGAATTCACAAACTCAAAAAAATTCGTATCAAAGTGCTTATTAATAATCGCTGATACTTCGCGGTAATGAATTCCCACTTGCTTGGCAAACTCCTCAATATTTAAGGTGGGCTTTAAATACAAGTGTTGCTGTTCCATACCTTGGCGAATACGTTCAATTACATCGGGCGAATAATCTGCCGCAACTACCACAGGCTTTTCTTGCGGTGTACTTTTGGTTTCAATTAATTGATGCGCATAGAGCAAGCTGTACACAAAGAGCGCATTCACCAATAAGAAGGTTATGTAATTATCAAAAATACCAAAGCTATCCGCCAGATTAATACCCGCCGATTGCCCCATAATATGAACCAGTAAAGACCATGACCAATTGAGTGCGAACCCCAAGGTGAGCAACATTAACCACTGCGGCCCTTCAAGACTCAAGCTGGAATAAAACGCTTTGAGCTGTTGCTTGTAATGCCACACAGTCCACACTGCGCTAAAGGCATAAACCACGGTTAAAAACTTAAGGTAATGCCATAAATAATTAGTCACCCGAATAGTGAAATCAGTTTGGCTGGTGGAAATAAACCGGAGTTGATCGCTATCAATCCTGCCCAGCAATAAAAATCCAACCACCAATAACACATTAGTAAGATGCACTAGTTCACGCCAACTAAAACGAAAATTCTCACGGGTAATCGCCACCACATAAGCATACAAGCACACACTCTTGCCAACGACTGTTAAGCTTACACCATAGGCAATGGCAAATTTTGCGGCGACTGATTCAATGTGAAAATAGTTATTCCACAGCAGTAAATTACACAGCGAATTAATGCCCACACATATAAAAAAGACGGAGAGCAAACACAATGCAACTTGTTTCTGTTTGGAAAGTAATAATTGAAAAATAACCAAGAGCAAGCATACGGCGAGTGTGAGCACCAGAATTAAATCATGAATATTGAAAATAGGTGTTTGCATGAAACGACTCAAAATCGCGATGACTTATAGTTATTAAATTCGCCGTATTACTTAACGGTTAATCAGCCAAGCGAATACCACTTATATCTGGAGCAACTGCTTTCACTTGTGGTTTTAATTGCCCCAAATCTGCCCCTGCTGGTGCAAGGCCAACATCGGGAATATGAATAACGGGAATTGCGATATGGGGTTTTTCCGTCGCGGAAATTAAATCCTCGCCTAAATCTGCCAAGCCCCAATCTTCCAGTTCAATTTCAAGTAGTGGCAAATCCATTTTTTCATCGGCGCGAACCAAATCGGCACCCGCTTCTGCTACTTCAAAATTCGGAGCAATTACCGCAGGGATAGGTTCTGGCGGTTGTTCATTAGCATCCAAAATATTACCCGCTTCCGCAGGGCGCAAGCTAATCGCACTGGTATCTATAGCAATTGGCTCTTCAATAGCATGTTCAGTGGGCGGCAACATATAAGAACCGATTGGCGCTAAGCTCCAACTACGTTGAGCTGGAGTTGATGTAAGGCCTTGCTCAGCATCCCGCGTGGCTTGGTCGCGCTCCTCTTGTTCACGTACCTCTTGTTCTTGCTCACGCTTAAGTTCGGCCTTTTCAGCAGCTTCTTTATCTGCTGCGGCTTGCTGCTCAATACGCTGAGCCAAGGTTAAAGGTGCGGCTACAGGAGGTGGGGAGGCGGATCTAGCAACAGGAGCACTAACGGCTTTAGTTGCTCCGGCAACCACAATATCCACTTGCGCACCGGCTCGGATTAAAGCCTCTTTATATTTCTCTGCACTGGTTCGATCCAACCCGCGCTTGAGGGGAACGGGGCGGCCACTAAAAAGTGCATCTACTTTGGCAGCATCGGCTTTAAACAATTGTTGCAGGCGCATTTTCACATCAGATAATTGATGGCCGAAAACAATGTCGCCACGAAAAATAATATCAAACTCTTGATCGCTCATAATTTTGTTAACTCGCTCACATTTTTTGAGGCAAAATCACACATCTTATTAGATACCCCCGCTTTTGCGATAGAAAGCCTTATATATGTTCCAAAAAGGTATCACAACACAGTGGCAAGCCTAGGATATCAAACCATACTTATTTCTCTACAATAGAGCAGCCAACCCTAAATATAGTCGGTATTAAATTAAGTGGGCATTTTATAAAGGAGAAGTTGCATTATGAATGCTTTATATAAACGTAAAATTGTTGTAAACGGTGAGCTCAAAGAAGCATCCAGCGTACAAACCAAAGTGGAGCAAGATATCGCCTTCTTACAAAATCGTATTGGCTTGATGAAAAAACAAAAAATACCTAACAGCATTGTGATTGAAACCTACGAAAACATGCTTAAAAGCCGTCAATCCGTTTTAGGTTGGCTTCGTGATGGCAATAGCGAACAAGACATTTGTTAAATTAATATCAAACGCTTTTGCGTAGCTTGTTCATGAAGCTGAGTTAATCCTCCGCTAAACCATGATCCATATTCAGCGCAGGCTCTGCTACCATCGGCTTGCCAATCACTTTTGCCGGAACTCCCGCCACCGTAGTATGAGGTGCAACAGCTTCTAATACCAAACTACCCGCACCAATTTTCGCACCCTCGCCAATTTCAATATGGCCTAAAATTTTTGCACCCACACCAATTAACACACCGCGCCGAATAATGGGGTGACGCAAACCTTTGGTGCAGCCGCTACCGCCTAATGTGACACCGTGCAGTAGGGAAACATTATCTTCCATCACTACCGTTTCACCCATCACCACACCGGTCGCATGATCCACCATTATGCCTTTACCAATTTGTGCACCGGGGTGAATATCCACATCAAACTGTTGTGAAATTTGATTCTGAAAAAACAATGCAAGACATTGGCGACCCTGCAACCACAACCAATGCGCAATGCGCTGAGATTGTAATGCCTGATAGCCTTTAAAAAATAACAGCGGCATGCTGTAAGTATTACACGCAGGGTCGCGTTCACGATGAGCGCAAATATCGGCGCGCATCGCAATTTCAATGCTGGGGTCTGCATTCATGACTTCTATAAAAATTTCACGAATCATTAAGGCTGGCATAGCTTGCGAATCTAATTTGTTGGCCAAATGAAAACTAATCGCGGCTTGAAAATTTGTGTGATTCAGAATAGCGGCGTGATAAAAACTCGCCAATACAGGTTCCTGCGCACTAGCCTCTACAGCTTCAGCGCGAATAATTTGCCAGACATCAATAATCTCAGCATTAGTACGCGATGAATTAATGACTGGCTTATGAGTTGAGGAGATGATGCTCAATGGAGTATCCAGATTAGGTTAGAACTAATAAGAAAAAGCATAATTGATTAAAGACGACACAATACCAACTATTAAAGACCTAATCGTAGGCCTTTAATGAAGCCCCGTAAAGAATCACTCACCATGAAAGAGTCTATAGACAGTGCGCCATCTATAGATCAAAAGCATTTTACTTCATTTCTTATGGGCACTTTTCAAGTTTCAAAGAATAAACCGTTAATGCTCCGGATTTTAGTAAGACCTCAAATTTAGGCAAATCTGCCGTAGCGAGCTTGGGGACGATAAGACTAGGTGGGAGAACATATATAGACTCCAAGCAACCTTGTGTTTCAATCATGATGAGATTATTCGGCAACCCATTGTCTCCATCCACTGTCCACAGAGTAAGTTGCCTATTACCCGTTGTGGTTTGCAATCTAGGTTTGTGATTCCAGTGTTGTGAATAAGATGCACTTGCATTTACTTTTGGCAACTGGGTTAAGCCGAGCAATCTGGAGGGTACAATTTTTAATGTACGGGCGATATATTTATCGCTTACAAAATCGTTTGTTTTATTTTGAAGGTTGAATATTTGCCACTGAGTGGGTGAAATCTCTACATCAGCCGACACTGACTGTTGGCAAGTTGCCACACCATAATAAATAAAATCCTGCGCACCCAAGTCAACCATTTGCCCCGCGACAGGCGTACGGACAGTTCTCCACAAGGTTTCGTTTTGCTCAGACTCAACAACAGCGTCACCCACGCAGAGTTGCTTTGCCGCCGTATGCCAATTGGCTTTACTTGCGTTGGGATTATTTGAATAATATTCAATACGAAATTGTTTTTCACTGAGCGGCAGCACTACATAGCCTTGTTGATGCTTATAGGGACGATAAGCAGCTGTACAACTGAGGATTAAAAAGCAACCTAATAATAGAAGGATTTTTTTCATTGAGAAATAAAAGTTCTTTAGGTGGTAAACCCATGCATGAATATGCACTTGATGCTTTTCGGCAAATTCCTTCAGCCAACTAGCGTAAGCGGCCATATCTTCATCACCATTAAAACAAACTTGGGGATTAATGCCGCGCCAGACAGTATGTTGCGCAAACCAATAGGGCATAAACGATTTAACATTGCCATACTTCCTCCTTGAAGTTTTTTAATTTACTTTATGTTTACTCTTGTATCTTGAGCATCAGCTAATTATGTTTGTACAGGCATAAATTAGCAGGGCGAGTGAGGATGTTTTTACTCTTGGGTATTTAACCTGTGGGTCAGATTATTCCCTCGCCCTTT
>Ga0164241_10001861_pt1 | contig 24390 bp, 17 predicted proteins | sample OricomyardsoilBY_FD_108780 | JGI IMG/M metagenome (GOLD analysis project Ga0164241, IMG submission 108780) | Backyard soil microbial communities from Emeryville, California, USA - Original compost - Back yard soil (BY) | ecosystem: Environmental > Terrestrial > Soil > Unclassified | place: USA... | reverse complement strand
GTACTGCAAGAGCCACGGGCATTAAGAGCGGTCCGGGGTGCGAGGTCCGGCTGAACATTGTCCTCAAGTCCTCAAGTCCTCAAGCCCTCACGCCTTCAACCTCACCGTGCCCGATCCTTCCATCGTTCTCAAACTGATCGCCCGCGCGATGCGGGGCATGGATGAGCTGGCCGTCGAGAAGATCGCCGAAGACAGCCTGGAAGACCCGTTTCAGGTGCTCATCGCCACGATGCTGTCGGCGCAGACGAAAGACGCGGTGACGCACGCCGCGTCGACCCGGCTGTTCCGCGTTGCGCGCACCCCGAAGACGATGGCGGCGCTGCCGCTGGCGCGCATCCGGCGGCTCATCTATCCGGTCAGCTTCTACCGGGTCAAAGCGGTCCACGTGAAGGAGACGTGCAGGCAACTCATCGCGCGCTACGGCGGGAAGGTGCCTGACACCATGGAGGAGCTGTTGACGCTGCCAGGCGTCGGCCGCAAGACCGCCAATCTCGTGCTCATCCTCTCGCACGCGAGCCGGAACAACATCTGTGTGGATACCCACGTGCACCGGATCGCCAACAGGCTGGGGTGGGTACAGACGCGCACGCCGGACGACAGCGAGCAGGCGCTCTACAGGGTCGTGCCGCGGCGCCTCTGGCCGGACGTCAACCTGCGGCTGGTGACCTGGGGACAGAACGTCTGCCGGCCCGTGTATCCGCGCTGCGCCGCGTGCGTCGTGAGTCCGGTCTGCCCTAGAATCGGGGTCACACGACAAGGACGGTGAACCATGCGACGACTCCTGTTCCTTTCTTGTGTCCTCGTTCTTGCGGGCGTCGGCATCGACGCCCAGCGGGCCGCCGCGCCGGCCGGACCAACGATGGTGATCGAGACCGTCAAGGGCACGATTGAAGTCCAGTTGTACGCGGCCGACGCGCCGAAAAGCGTGGCGCATATCACCGCGCTCGTGAACCGCAGCTTCTATCGCAGCCAGCATTTCCACCGCGTCACGCCCACGCTGATCCAGTTCGGGGATCCCGTATCGAGGAACATGACGCAGCAACAGGCCTGGGGCGTGGGCAACAGCGGCAATCCCATCAACGTCGCGGAGCTCGTACCGAAATACAAGCACGTGCGTGGAACGGTGGCGCTTGCGAACGTCGGCGATCCGAAGTTGTCGGATAGCCAGATCTACATCATGAAGACGTCGAGTCCGTCGCTCGATGGAAAGTACGTGATCATCGGGAAGGTCACGAAGGGCATGGAGGTCGTGGACAAGATCGAGCACGCCGATCTCATCAGGCTCGTCACCATCAAATAGGCAGGCCGGACGTCATCGCGACGCCCTCGAGCGCGGGGTAGCGGTCGATCATCTCCCGTGGATACTCGCCGGGCACAAGATCACCCAGCTGGTGCTTGAGGATGGCCGCGTCCGCCACGGCCTTGGCGGAAAAGTGGTTGTTGAAGTGGACGCGCACGCGCCGGCTGCCCGCCGAGGCCTCGCGTACCGCCGCGCTGACGGGGCGCAGTTCCTCCGGCGTATAGAAGTAGTCGTACCGGTCGTCTGACGTCTCGTGTCTCCACCACGCAGCTGCGTTCCGGCCGTGCAGGCGGATGTACGCATGATCGACAGCGCCGGCGCCCAGGGCGTTGTCGAGCCGCTGCCGCACCGAGTCGCCGAACTTCGGCTCGTCGATGTAGACCCATGCCGCGCGCGCCTGATCCAGCAGCGCCTGCGTCGTTTCGCGTGCGTCGCTCCAGGAGCGATGGCGGAGCTCGACGGCGAGCGCGTAGTCGCCGAGCGCATCGGCGAGCCAGGCGATGTAGTCGCGCGTCTCCGGTTCATCGTGAAAGCTTGCGGGAAACTGAATGAGCACGACGCCGAGCCGTCCGGCGCGCGCAATGGGATCGATGCCGAGCCGGAAAGCGTCGAGGTCCCCCGCCGTGACGTTCCAGTCCGCCGCTCCGCCGCGAGCGAGGAACATGTCCGGGTGCGTGAACTTCTGGAACAGCTTGATCGAGAACTCGAAGGCCGCCGGCGTCCGGCGCAGCCAGGCTTCCGATACGGCCGCCTCCGGCACCCGGTAGAACGACGAATTCACCTCGACCGAATCGAAGTGCTCCGCGTACCACGCCAGCTCGTCGAATCCGCGGCGCCGCGGCGCCGGATAGAAGATGCCATTCCACGTGCCGCGGCCCGACGGATAGCTCCAGCCGCATGTCCCGATGCGCACGCGTCCCACGTGCCCGAATGTAGCAGGGCGCCCGGCTGTCGTCGAATCCGCCAGCGGTGACACAATGAATGCGGCGTGTTGACCGTCAACGAAATCTACCCCTCCATTCAGGGTGAATCCACGCACGTCGGGCGTCCGTGCGTGTTCGTCCGGCTGACGGCGTGCAACCTGCGCTGCGCCTGGTGCGATACGCCGTACGCGTTCACCGGCGGGTCGAAAATGACCATCGACGACGTCGTACGGGACGTTGAGCGGCATGGCGTCCGCCTGGTGGAAATCACCGGCGGTGAACCGCTCCTCCAGCCGGACGCTAACGTCCTCATGGCCCGGCTCCTGGCCGATGGCTACGAGGTCCTGCTCGAGACCGGCGGCCACATGCCGCTCGACGAGGTCCCCGACGAGGTGGCGGCCATCGTGGACGTCAAGTGCCCCGGCAGCGGGGAAGCGGCGGCCATGCACTGGCCGAATCTCGATCAGCTCTCGGCGCACGACGAGGTCAAGTTCGTCATCGCCGATCGCGCGGACTTCGAGTACGCCGCCGGCGTGGTCCGGCAACACAGACTGGCGGATCGCGTGCGCGCGGTGCTGTTCTCGCCCGTCCACGGCGCGCTGGCGCCCGACGTCCTTGCGCGCTGGATTCTCGACGAACATGTCCCTGCGCGCCTGCAGTTGCAGGCCCACAAGTACATCTGGCCGCCGGACACGCGAGGCGTGTGATGTCCCGCGCGGTCGTGCTCCTCTCCGGCGGACTCGATTCGACGACGGCCGCGGCCCTGGCGAAGAAGGAAGGCTGGGAACTGCACGGCCTGACGGTGCGGTACGGCCAGACGCACATGCACGAAATCGCGTGCGCGCGCCGCGTCGCTGCGGCGATCGGATGCGCCCGCCACATCGAACTCGAGGTGGATTTGTCCGCGTTCGGAGGGTCGGCGCTCGTCGGCGACGGCCAGATCCCGAAGCACCGCGCGCTGGACGCGACCGACATCCCGTCCACCTACGTCCCGGCGCGCAACACGATCATGCTGTCGCTCGCGCTCGGCTGGGCCGAGGTGCTCTGCGCCGAACGCATCGTCATCGGCGTCAATGCGCTGGACTATTCGGGCTATCCGGACTGCCGGCCGGAGTTCATCGCCGCGTTCGAGTATCTGGCCTCGCTGGCGACGCGTACAGGCGTGAGCGGGCGACCCATCAGGATCTGGGCGCCGCTCCAGCAGTTGACGAAGGCCGGCATCATCCGGCTCGGCCTCGAACTCGGCGTCGATTACGCGCTCACGCATAGCTGCTATGACCCCGGTCCTGAAGGCCGTCCCTGCGGGACGTGCGACAGCTGCCGGCTGCGCGCGAAAGGATTCGAAGAGGCGGGCGTCGCCGATCCGCTGCTCACTAGACTCGGTCTGCCGAATGATGCCAGCCCGCGCTCCGCGCCGGCCGAGGATGTCGAAAGCGCCGCGCCGCTGTTCCCTGACAAGTCCGGCAACTGAGCCGGATCTCGAGAAATCACCAAATCTTCACATCCGCTCGCGGACCACCGATGTCAGATCACCAGGAGCCCGTCCGTGACTGAGCGTCTCTACTACGTGGACTCGGGCGTGACGTCTTTCGACGCGCGCGTCCTCGCATGCGCGGAGGCCTCGGGGCGCTACGTGGTCGTGCTGGACCGCACGGCGTTCTATCCGGCGTCCGGGGGGCAGCCGTTCGACACGGGCCGGCTCGGGACGGCGGACGTCGTCGAGGTCCAGGAAGACGACGAGCGGGGCGTGCTGCATTTCGTCAATGCTCCGGTGGCCGAAGGAGCCGAAGTGCGCGGCGAGATCGATGGACGCCGGCGGCTCGACCACATGCAGCAGCACACGGGCCAGCACATCCTGTCGGCGGCCTTCGACCGGCTCTTCGGCGTGAGAACGGCCAGCTTCCACATGGGGGGCGAGACGTCGACAATCGATCTCGCCCGCGAAGTGAGGGCCGCCGAGATCGCCGCCGCCGAAGACGAAGCGAACCGTGTGGTCTGGGAGGACAGACCCGTTGCTGTCCGCTTCGCGACGGACGAGGAAGCCAGGGCGCTGCCGCTGAGGAAGGAGTCCGGCAGGACCGGCACGCTGCGGCTGGTCGAGGTGCAGGATTTCGATCTGTCTGCCTGCGGCGGCACGCACGTGCCGCGGACGGGCGTCATCGGGCTGATTGCCGTTGCCGGCGCCGAGCGGTTCAAGGGTGGCACGCGGCTCACCTTCGTCTGCGGCGGCCGTGCGCTCCGGTCGCATCGCGTTCTTCGCGACATCGTCGGCGCGGCCATGAAGACGCTGTCTGCCAGCGCGGCAGAGGTACCGGCCGTCGTCGAACGCCTCCAGACAGACCTGAAGGACGCCGCCAAGTCGACGCGCAGGCTGCAGGAGGCGTTCGCCACCTACCGGGCCGCGGAACTTCGAGGCACGGCGGAAACCGTCGGCCGGCATCTGGCGGTCCTCCGCAGCGAACCGGATCTCGATGCCGCCAGTCTGAAGAATCTGGCGACGGCCGTCGTGGGCGGAACAGCGATCGTCGCGGCACTGGCCGGCGGCGGCACTCCCCTCCCGGTCGTCGTGGCCCGCGGGCCTGGTGCCGACGCGGATGCCGCCGGCATCCTCAAGGCGGTCACCGGATCGCTTGGCGGCCGGGGCGGAGGGAGCCGCGACGTGGCGCAGGGCGGCATCCCGGCGGCCGCGGACCAGGTCCTCAGCGAGGTGCGTGCGGCGTTGTCACGTTAGTATCGAGTTTGGTCGACCGGAGGCTGGTCATGCGACCGGCGGGCAGGTGTCGATCGGTCCGCGGATCGACGCGTCCCAGAAGGCAGGAAATGTCGGGATACAATCGGCGCTTCCGTGTTTGAATCGGTGTTCCGCGCTCTGTTCAAGTACGAGCGCCTTGTCTTCGAGCAAGGGCAGTTCGTCCTGACGGCCACCCGGTCGATGTGGCTCGTGGCCGCCGTGGCCGCGGCCGTCGCGCTGTACGTCATCTGGACGTACGTCCGTGTGCACGCCGTGACCTCGCGCGACCGCTCGGTCCTGATGGCGCTGCGTGCCGCGCTGGTCGTGGTCGCCGTGTTTGCGATCCTCCGGCCCGTGCTCCTGCTCAAGGTCGCGGTGCCCCAGCAGAACTTCGTGGGCATCGTAATCGACGACTCGCGGAGCATGCGCGTCGCCGACGAGCAGGGAAAGCCCCGAACCAGCTACGTGCTCGATCAGCTCGGACGTCCAGACGCGCCGCTGTTGCAGGCGCTCGGCCAGCGGTTCGTCCCACGCGTCTTCCGGTTCTCGGGCGCAGCTGAACGGCTGCAGTCGTCCGCGGACCTGACCTTTGACGGCACCGCCACCCGCTTTGGCGACGCGCTCGACCGCGTGCGCGATGAGCTCAGCGGCCTGCCGGTCGCCGGCGTCATCGTCGTCAGCGACGGTGCGGACAACGCCGAGAACACGCTGGACCAGTCGATTGCCGGTCTCAAGTCGCAGGGTCTGCCTGTCTTCGCCGTTGGCGTCGGCAAGGAGCAGCTCGCGCGCGATATCCAGGTCACCCGCGCTGAAACGCCGCGTACCGTCCTCAAAGGCGCTTCCCTCGTCGTCGATGTGGTCGTCACGCAGTCCGGATTTGCCGGACAGAAGGTGCCGCTCGTCGTCGAAGAGGACGGCAAGATGGTGAGCACGCAGACGATCACGCTCCCGCGCGACGGCGATTCGCAGACCGTCAAGGTGCGCTTCAAGGCGGGGGACGCCGGTTCTCGCGTGTTCCGTTTCCGCGTTCCGGTCCAGACCGGCGAAGAAGTCGTGCAGAACAACCAGCGCGATTCGCTCATCACCGTGTCCGGGCGTAAGGAGCGCGTGCTCCACATCGAGGGACAGCCGCGCCCGGAAGGAAAGTTCATTCGGCAGGCGACGGACGAAGATCAGAACTTACAGCTGGTGACCCTCTATCGAACCGCCGAGGCGACGGCCACCGACCCGGACAAGTACTACCGCATGGGGATCGAAAGCCCGGAAGATCTCGTGGGCGGATTTCCGACGACGCGCGAGGAGCTGTTCAGATATCCGGCGGTCATTCTCGGCAGCGTCGAAGCTGGAGCTTTCACACCTGACCAGCAGCGCATGCTCGAGGACTTCGTGGACGTGCGCGGCGGCGGCCTGCTGATGATTGGCGGCCTCCGGTCGTTCAGCGAGGGCGGGTGGGCCGGAACACCGCTGGCCAATGCGCTACCGGTCGCGCTCGACAGCTCGATTCCGAAGCCGCTCGATCCGCCGCTCGAGCTGGCGGTGCGGCCCACGCGGACAGGGCTGTCGCACCCAGCCGTGCAGATCAGCGACGCGGATGATCAGGAAGCGAAGTGGGCGGACCTGCCCACGCTCACCGCGGTCAACAACGTGCCGACCTCCTCGTTGAAGCCGGGCGGCATTTCGCTGCTCACCGGGAGCGGCCCCCGCAGCGGCGAGCAGCTGGTGCTCGGCTATCAGCGTTATGGCCGCGGCAAGACCCTGGTGATGCCCGTCCAGGACACCTGGCTCTGGCGCATGCATGCGAAGATGGCGGTGGACGACAAAACCCATCACAACTTCTGGCAGCGGCTGACGCGCTGGCTGGTGGACGGCGCGCCGGAGCGTGTGATGGTTTCCGGATTCCCTGATCACGTGCAGCGGGGCGAGCCGGTCGCGCTCACGGCACAGGTCTTCGACCCCGAGTACAAAGGCATCAACGACGGCCGGATCACGGCCCACGTCAAGTCGCCGTCGGGCCGGATCGAAGACGTCGCGATGACGTGGACCATCGAGCACGAGGGCGAGTACGCCGCGAGGTTCACGCCGTCGGAAGACGGGCTCTATACGGTAGAGGTCGGCGGTACGGCGAAAGACGGCCGGGATGTCGGCCGCGGGATGACGTCGCTGCGCGTGGCGCCGAGCGATGCGGAGTACTTCGACGCCGCCATGCGTGCGCCGCTCCTCACGCGGCTGGCCGAAGAAACCGGCGGCCGCTTCTTCAAGGCGGCGGATACCTCCGCCCTGGTGGATGCCATCAGCTACAGCGGGCGCGGCGTCACCGTGATCGAGGAACGGGAATTGTGGGACATGCCGATCATCCTCGTTCTGCTGCTGGGGTTGATGGGCGGCGAGTGGCTCTACCGGCGCTCGCGGGGATTGGCATAGGCGTGCTGAAAAAAACCAGCACGCGCAACTTGGAACTTAGAACTTAGAACTTGGAACTCAGAACTGGAAGTGAAACCCGGCGAGATTCCGGCGTTCCAAGTTTGAAGTTCGTAGTTCTAAGTTAACAAGGCTGCGTTTTTCAGCAGCCTCTTGAGAAGGAGTCGCCGTGGATCTAGTTCAGGACAAGACCGTCACGATGGACTCGCCCGAAGACATTGCACTCGCGGACAAGATGAACGCGAGCCGCAAGCGCATCGAGGCCGAGCTCGCCAAGCTGATCGTGGGACAGAAGGACGTCATCGATCAGGTGCTGCTCAGCCTGTTCGTCGGCGGCAACAGCCTCATTGTCGGTGTTCCCGGGCTGGCCAAGACGCTGCTCATCCGCACGATGGCCCAGGTGCTCGACCTGAAGTTCAACCGCATCCAGTTCACGCCTGACCTGATGCCGTCCGACATCACGGGCACGGACATCATTCAGGAGGATGCGGCGACCGGACGCCGGCAGATGACGTTCGCGCCCGGCCCCATCTTCGCGAACATCGTGCTCGCGGACGAAATCAACCGCACCCCGCCGAAGACGCAGGCTGCGCTGCTCGAAGCCATGCAGGAGCACCGCGTCACCATCCAGGGGCGCACGTATCAGCTGGAGGAGCCCTTCTACGTCTTCGCGACGCAGAACCCGATCGAGCTCGAAGGCACCTACCCGCTGCCCGAAGCCCAGCTCGATCGCTTCATGTTCCACATCGTGATCGAGCACCCGCCGGAAGACGAGGAGTACAACGTCGTCCGGACGACGACGGCGATTCTCGACCCGAAGTTCGAGCGGCCCGTGTCGGGACCCGACCTGGTCGCGTTCCAGAAGCTCGTGCGCCGGGTACCCGTGGCCGAACACGTCATGCGTTACGCCCTGCGGCTCGTGCGAACCAGCCGTCCCAAGGCGGACGGCGCGCCCGAGCTCGTGAAGAAGTACGTGGCGTTCGGCGCGAGCGTGCGCGCGGCGCAGTTCCTCATCCTCGGCGCCAAGGCGCGGGCGCTCACCGACGGCCGTTACCACGTGAGTTTCGACGACATCAAAGCCATGGCCCACCCGGTCCTGCGCCATCGTGTGCTGACGAACTTCCGCGCCGAGTCCGAAGGCGTGTCGAGCGATTCGCTCATCGACGAGTTGCTCAAGTCGGTGCCGCTGCCGAGGTCGGGGATGTAGAACGGCTCTGGGCTCTTGGCTTTGGGCTTCAGGCGTTGACGGCGAAAGCCGAAAGCCCAAAGCCCAAAGCCAGCCGAGAGCCCAAAGCCCAGAGCCCATATGGAATCCCACGCAATTCCCGGCGCCCGGTTCGTCGATCCGAAGGTCCTTTCGCGCATCAAGGACCTCGAGCTGCTCGCACGCTCGGTCGTCGACGGGTTCATCAACGGGCTGCACCGCGCGCCGTATTTCGGCGCGTCGATCGACTTCGCCGAGCACCGCGGGTACGTCCCCGGCGACGACATCCGGCGCGTGGACTGGCGGTTGTACGCGCGTACGGATCGCTATTTCGTCAAGCAGTACGAAGCGGACACGAACTCGAACTTCGTCGTGCTGCTCGACACGTCGAAGTCGATGGGGTTTGCGAGCAACGGCGTCTCGAAACTCGAGTACGCGAAGTATCTGGCGGCGTGCCTCGCGTACCTGTCCCATCGCCAGCGCGACCGCGTCGGCATCACGACATTCGACGAGCAGGTGATCAGCTACGTGCCGCCGTCGGCCAAGCACTTCGACGTGCTGCTCCATACGCTCGACCGGGCGAAAGCCGAGCGGCCGGGCAGGCTCCTGCCGATGCTCACCAACGCCGCCGAGCACTTCAAGCGCCGCAGCATCGTGGCCCTGATGTCGGATCTCTACGAGGATCCTGAAGCGTTGATGGACGCGCTCAAGCCGTATCGCTTTCTCGGGAACGACCTCGTCGTGTTCCACATCCTGGATCCGGCCGAGATCGACTTTCCGTACGAGGACGCGTCACGGTTTCAGGATCTCGAGAGCGGTGAAGAAGTGCCGGTGGTGCCCGAAGTGTTCGCCAAGCAGTACCGGAAGCTCGTGGAGGAGCACATCAACGCCATCCGGACGAAGTGCTCCGAAGCGCGGATCGATTACGTCCTGCTGCGTACGTCGCAGCCGCTGGACGAGGCGCTGTTCATGTACTTGGGCAATCGTGAGCGGCTCATGAGGACGCGGTAGCCATGTCCTTTCTGTCGCCTCTGTTTCTCCTCGGTCTCGGCGCCGTCGCGGTGCCGTTGATCGTGCATCTCATCCAGCGCGAACGGAAGGACCTGATTCCGTTCCCATCCGTGATGTTCCTGCAGCGCATCCCGTACCAGTCCGTCGAGCGGCGCCGCATCCACAACTGGTGGCTGTTCCTGATGCGCGTGGCGGCGATGGTGCTGATCGTCGCGGCGTTTGCGCGGCCGTTCCTGACCGAGAACGCGGTGAATGCCGCGGCCGCCGTGACCGGCGCGCGGGACGTCGTGATCCTGCTGGATCGCTCGGCGAGCATGGCCTACGGCAACCATTGGAGCCGGGCGCAGGACGAGGCACTCCAAATCGTGCGCGGACTGGGAGCGCAGGATCGCGCCACGCTCGTGCTGTTCGACCGCGGCGTGGAAGAAGCCGTCCGGTCGACCTCCAGTCGCGGTGAGCTCGAAGTGGCGATCGGCCAGGCGGCCGTGACGTCGGAGTCGACGCGCTACGCGCCCGCGCTGCGCGAGGCGCAGAGCCTGCTCGGCCGATCCGACCGCGGCCGGCGCGAGGCGTACCTCATCAGCGACTTCCAGAAAAGCGGCTGGGAACGCCAGGAGGACATCCACCTGCCGGAGGGCGCCACCATCACGCCCATTTCCGTGGCCGAGATGGAGACGTCCGACCTGGCCGTCACGTCGTTGTCCATGCAGCGCTCGTCGTTCTCGGGCCAGGAGCGCGTGGTCCTGACCGCGGGCCTCACCAATCACAGCGCGGCGGCGGTGACGAATCTGCCGGTCAAGCTGGAGATCGACGGGCGCGCGATCGAGACGCGTCCCGTCACCCTCGGCCCGCATGCGTCGGGAGCGGTGTCGTTCGACGCGCTCACGGTGTCCGAAACGAACATGCGCGGTGTCATCCGCGCCGGTTCGGACGCCATGCCGAAGGACAACGACTTCTACTTCGTGCTGTCGCCCAGCCGGCCCGTGTCGGTGCTGGTGCTGCAGGGCGACGGCGGCCAGAACTCCAGCGTTTATCTGACGACCGTGCTCGGTCTCAGCAAGGCGCCGCCATTCAAGGCGGACGTGATTCCCGTCTCGCGGCTGACCGACACCTTGCTGAACGGCCGCGCGGTGGTGGTCGTCAACGACTCGACGTCGCTCTCCACGGCCGGCGCGGACCTGCTCGCGCGGTTTGTCGAGCGCGGCGGTGGCCTGTTCATCGCGCTGGGCGCGCGTACGCCTGTCTCCGGCGAGTGGCCGCTGCTGCCGGGCACGCTCGGTTCGCCCGTGGACCGCATGGCCGTCCGCGGCGGCACGTTCGGCACGCTGGACTTCAGCCATCCGATCTTCGAGCAGTTCAAGGAGCAGGGAAACGGCAATTTCGCCAATATGCGGTTCTACCGCTACCGCAGCCTCGGCGTCGGTCCGGCCGACCGCGTGCTCGCCAAGTTCGACGATGGCGCGACCGCCATCGCGGAACGGCGGGTGGGCAGCGGCCGCGTGATCGCGTTCACGTCGACGATCGACGGCTCGTGGAACGATTTTCCGACGACGCCGATGTTCCTGCCGCTGATGCACGAAGCCGTGAAGTACCTCGCGCAGTACGGCGAGGTGCCGGCCTGGCAGCCGGTCGGACGGATGTTCGACATCTCGTCGGCCGTCGCTTCCATCGTCCGCGAGGGTGGGGCCAACACGACCGCTGGCGCCGGAGGTGGCGGAACTGGCGTGGTGGTGTCGCCGTCCGGACACCAAGTCACGCTTGGCGCCGGCGGCGCGCCGTCACTCGAGTTGGCCGAGCAGGGATTCTATTCCGTGCGTCTGCCGGGCATGGGCGATCGGCGGCCGTACACGGTGGCCGTGAACATGGAGCCGGCCGAATCGGATCTGTCCGCGCTGCCGGCTTCGGAGTTCCTGTCTGGCGTGACAGGCCGTCCCGCCGGTACACCGGCAGGCCAATCGCTCGAACATCCGGAAATCACACCTGTCGACGTCGAGAAGAAGCAGTCGTTGTGGTGGTTTCTGCTGGCCGCTGGCCTCACGTTGCTTCTCGTTGAGGCCGCGCTGGCCAACCAGCTGTCGCGGGGTAAGGCGCGGGTAGCGTAGACGGCTGCGTGCTGCGGACTGCAAGGCCACGGGTGACAGGCAACGGGCCACGGCGAGGGGCGACGGGCGACAGGCGGGTTCAAAGGGCGAGGCCGAGAGCCCAGAGCCGAGAGCCCAGAGCCCAACCCGAGAGCCCGCAAAAGCCCAAAGCCCAGAGCCCAAAGCCAGTGTAGAGTCGAAGAGGGAGTTCCCACATGATCGAAGCACCGAGCGGCGGAAGTAGTCGTCAGGAGCTGGTGAACGTCATACGCGAAGTGCGCCGGCGCTGGCGTATGCGCCTCGCGCTGCGCGGGGCGATCGTTGTCGTGGCTGGTGCGGTCGCGACGCTGATGCTCGCGTCCTGGGGACTGCAGACCGCGAGGTTCAGTCCCGCCTCGATCACGGGCGGCCGGATCGCGTTGTTCACGATTGTCGCCGCGCTGATCGCGCTGTGGCTCATCCGTCCGCTGCGCCGCCGTGTCTCGGATATTCAGGTCGCGCTGTACGTCGAGGAACACGAGCCGTCGCTCCAGGCCGCGATCCTGAGCGCGGTGGACATCGGTGGCACGGCGGCGCAAGCCGCGCCGACCGAAGTGCCTCGCGTCATCGTCGAGCGCATGGTCGAACAGGCCGTCGCGCGCGCGCGCACCATTCAGGGCGGCAAGACGATCGGTCAGTCCTACATGCGCCGCAACGCAGTGGTCCTGGGCACGATTGTCGGCGTGACCGCGCTGCTGCTCGTCGTCGGACCGGAATTCCTGCGGCAGGGGGCGTCGGCGCTGCTGGTCATCTCGCGCAGCGCGGAGGCGGCCAGTCCCTACGCGATCAAGGTGTCGCCAGGCGACGCGACCGTGCCGAAGGGATCGGATCAGAACGTGTCCGCGACGCTCAGCGGCTTCCGCGCGGGCGACGTGGCGCTGCTCGTGAAGGCGGAAGGCGAGGAGAAGTTCGAGCGCGTTCCGCTGGTGTCGGGCGGTGACGGCGTGCGGTACGAAGGCCTTCTGTTCGACCTCAAGAAGCCGATCACGTACTACGTCGAGGCCGACGGCGTGAAGTCGCCGACCTACACGATGACGCTCGTCGAGCTGCCCGCCGTGGCGAGCCTCGACCTCGAGTACGTGTTTCCGGCCTACACCGGCCTTGCTCCGCAGAAGGTCGATTCGGGCGGCGATGTCGCGGCGCTGCGCGGCACCGAAGTCCGCGTGCGCGCCACCTCGACGATGGGCACGCCCGGGGGATCGCTGGTACTGGAGCCTGGAAAGCCATCCACGCTGACGACACAGCCCGATGGCGCTCTGACCGGTTCGTTCACCGTGGGAGACGACGGCTTCTATCACGTGGAGCTCATCGGCCCCAAGGGCGAGCACGTCAAGGCGTCGCCGAAGTTCACGATCGACGCGATCGAGGATCAGCCGCCGACCGTGTCGTTCGAGAAGCCGAAACGCGACATCAAGGCGAGTCCTGTCGAGGAAGTGTTCCTGCAGGCGCGAGCGGACGATGACTTCGGGGTTAGGCAGCTCGAGCTGATTTACTCCGTCAACGGCGGCGCGGAGAAGACGGTCAGCCTCTACAGCAGAGGCAACAAGGCGCTCACGGAGGTCAGCTCCGGCCACACGCTCTATCTGGAAGAGATGGGCGTCAAGCCCGGCGACTTCGTGTCCTACTACGCGAAGGCCGTCGATACGGACACCGTGAAGGGGCCGAAGAGCATCCAGAGCGACATCTATTTCATCGAAGTGCGACCGTTCAACCAGAACTTCCGCCAGGCGCAGTCGCAGGGCGGCGGCGGGGGAGGCGGCGGTGGTGGCGGCGGCGGCCGTCAGAACCAGGCGGGAGCGCTCTCGGAGCAGCAGCGGCAGATCATGTCCGCCACGTTCAATGTCGAACGCGATCGGCCGAAGCTCGAAGCGGACAAGTTCAAGGAGAACACGGTCTTCGTGGGCCTGTCGCAGGCGAAGCTGCGCGAGCAGGTGGAAGAACTCATCGGCCAGCTGCGTGAGCGCGTCGGCGCCGGCGGCAGCGAGAACATGCAGAAGATCGCCGCCATTCTTCCCCGTGCCGTCACGGAGATGAAAGCGGCCGAATCCAACCTCAACGCCGTGAAGCCAAAGGATGCCCTTGCACCTGAAGGCCGCGCGTTGAAGGCACTGCAGGAAGCCGAGCAGCTCTACGACCTGGAAGTCCAGCAGGGCGGCGGTGGCGGCGGCGGAGGAGGTGGCGGCGGTGGCGGCCAGCAGATGGCTAACGAGCTCGCCGATCTCTTCCAGCTGCAGCTCGACCGCATGGCGAATCAGTACGAGACGCAGCAGAGCGCCGAGCAGCAATCAGGCGAACAGCAGGTCGATGAACTGGCCGATCGGCTGCGCGATCTCGCGCGCCGCCAGCTCGAGCAGGCCGAGTCGGCCGCGGCTCGCAGCCGCGCGCAGCAGAGCGGCAGCTCCGGCGGGGCGAGCCAGCGCGCACTCGCCGACGACGTCGAACAGGCTGCGAGGCAGCTGGAACAGCTGAAACGCGAGGCCGAACGGCAGGGGCAGACGCGCCAGGACCTCGCCGACGCCTCGCGGCGTCTGCAGGAGTCGGCGAATGCCATGCGGCAGGCCGCGGCCAACGGCGCCAACGGCGCCGACGGCGGTGCCGCGGCGCGGGATGCACTGCGCCGGCTGCAGGAGGCGCAGCAGCTCGTGCAGCAGCGACAGGACGCCCGGCCGGGTCAGACCGCACGTGACGCGGCCGCGCGCGCGGGCGAACTGCAGCGCCAGCAGCGTCAGATTGCGCAGGGCGTGGAGAACGCGCAGGGACAGCAGGGCGCGGCAAGAGAGTCGGCGATGCGCGATCTGCGGCAGCAGAAGGACGACCTGCGCAACGGGGTCGCCGATCTGGAACAGCAGCTGGACGCCATGCAGCGCCAGGCGCTGAACGCGGGACAACGGGACACCGCGCGCAAGATGCAGGAAGCCGCGAGCGGAATCCGCCAGCGCCAGCTCAAGGAAGTCATCGACTTCTCAAAGCAGGCCATGAGTGAAGATCCGCGCCTCGCGCGCCAGGTCGAGGACCGCATCTCATCGGATATCGACGCACTGAACGAGCGCCTTGGGGATGCCTCACGCGCCGCCGACCGCGCGCAGACGGGCAGAGGGCTCGAGCAGGCGCGCCAGCAAACGGCCGACGCGCTGCGCGGCCTCTCCTCGCTGAACGATCAGGCGCAGCAAGCGGCGCAGCAGGGCCGTCAGGGGCAGCAAGGCCAACAGGGCCAGAACGGTCAACAAGGTCAGCAGGGCCAGAACGGCCAGCAAGGTCAGAACGGCCAGCAGGGCCAGAATGGCCAGCAAGGGCAACAAGGCCAGAGCGGCCGGCAAGGCCAGAATGGGCAGCAGGGCCAAAACGGTCAACAGGGGCAGCAAGGTCAGCAGGGCCAGCAAGGACAAGCAGGCCAGCAGGGTCAGCAGGGTCAGCAGGGCCAGCAAGGACAAGGCGGCCAGCAGGGTCAGCAAGGCCAGCAGGGTCAAGGCGGGCAGCAGGGTCAGCAGGGCCAGCAGGGTCAGGGCGGTCAGCAAGGCCAGGGTGGCCAGCGAGGTCAGGGTCAGCAGGGGCAGGGTGATGGACGCCGGCTGGATGGACAGTTCGGCGGTAATGGTCAGCCGGATGGCGGGTTCGCCGGCACCCGCACGTTTACCGGGATCGATACCCGTCAGTGGCGCGGCCAGGCCAACCAGTTGAATTCGGATCTGGCGGAGGTCCGGCGCCAGCTTCAGCGCTCGGGTGGCGACCAGCGCGACCTGCAGGCCATCGACGAAGTCATGCGTAACCTTCAGCAGATGGGGCAACAGCGCGCGGACACAGACTTTGCCGGACTGAGCGCGCTGTCGGCTGCCGCACTCGAAAGGCTGCAGAAGCTCGAGCTGGACCTGCGCAAGAAGACAGACACGACGAGCAACGAGCTCTTTCTGTCTGGTGCCGACCAGGCGCCGCCGAAGTACCGGCCGCTCGTCGACGAGTACTACAGGGAGCTGTCGAGGAAGAATGGGAAGTAAGAACCTCGCATTTGAAATTTGGAAATTTGAAATTTGAAATTGATTTGGTAATTGGGTGATTTGAAATTTGCGGATTGAAAGCGGGCGGCTGGAATCGGCGGGACTTGCCGGTTCCAGCCGCCTGATCTGTTTCAGGGCGCCACGTTGCCGTTACTGGGGCCCGGAGCGGGCGAGCCGCTCAACAGGCGGGCGGGATCGATCAGGGCTCTGAGCGCCCGCTCCACGACGGCGTCAATCTGGGCGTTGGGCGCGGTGTAGTGATTTGCGATCATCACGAATGCGAGCTTCTCGCCTCTGCTCGTATCCAGAAAGCCTGAGAGCGCCCGCACGTTGTTGATCGATCCCGTCTTTGCCTGAACGCGCCGATCCAGCACGGCGTCCTTCATCCGCGCCTCCAGCGTCCCGTCGTGACCGCCCACCGGAAGTTCGGCGAGGAACGGACCGCGCAGCCGTTCGTCTGCCCAGACGTGCTGCAGAACAGCCGTGAGCGTCCGCCCCGTGACGTAGTTGTAGCGCGATAGCCCCGACCCGTCGTACATCACCAGTCCGTCGGTGGGAACGCCCCACGCTTCGAGCGTCGCACGAACCGCCTGCCGTCCAGCTTCCGCGGTGCCGATCGCGCCGGGGCTGCGGCCCAGCGTCTTGAAGAACGTCTCGCCGTAGAAGTTCTGGCTCACCTTCATGGCGTAGCCCGCGAGCGTGGACAGCGGCTCGGAGACATGCTCGGCGACGGGGATCCGGCGCGTCGCGGGAATCGGGTCGATGTCATCGATGTCCCAGGCGCCGCCGCTCACCGCGATGCCGCGCGAGGCGAGCGCCGCGCGGAACCCCTCGACAAAGAACCGCGTCGGGTTCTGGATCGTCATCGTCCTCACAACCGGCGGAGAACCCGCCGCGATGGCGCCGCGGACGATCAGCGATGAACTTCCCGGAGCTCGCGTCAGCTCGATGTTCAGCGCGCTCCCGGTGCCGGCTGTCGTGACGAGGTTCGTGATCTCCAGGTCCGCTCCCGGCGGGCCCGAACTGATGCTCGCGGGTTCACCCGCTGACGTGCCCGGGAAGACGCGCAGGACGACCACGTTCTCGTTGTAGCTGAGCGCGCCGGTGGGCGCCGCGTATCCGGCGGTGAGGTAGTCCCAGGCCCAGCCGGCGCCCAGGCCCTCGTCATCGAATGCGTTGTCGTCGCCGACGATTCGCCCTTCCACGCGCATGATCCCGGCGCGAACAAGTGCGTCCGCCCATTCCAGGAAGAGGGGCCCGTCGCGCTGGTCGCTCGACCCAATCGACGGATCGCCGCTCCCCGTCACGATCAAATCCCCGTGGAGGACACCATCGTGGATGGTTCCCGCTGCCTCCAATGTCGTGCGATAGCGATAATCCCAGCCGAGACGATCCGCCGCCACGGCGATCGTGATGAGCTTCATGTTGGACGCCGGCATCACGAGCTTGTCGGCGTTCAGCTCGTAGACCGTGCGGCCGTCGCGGAGCGAGACGACGTGGACGGCCATGAGCGCGCGGGAGAGAATCGGGATGCTGAAATTCTGGTCCAGGACCGCATGAAGCTTCGTGGCCTCGAGTGCCCTGGCGAGGTGATCCGGGTCAGGTTTGTCCGGGACTGTGAGATTCGCCTGCAGCCTGCCGGTGTCACGCGAGGCGCAGGCGCCTGCCAGCACGATGGCTGTCAGTGCGCCTGCGATCCGTTTCACTTTGCGCCTGTAAGCGCCTTGAGCTGCGCGACCGTCTTGTCGAAGTCAGCGACCGGAATCACCGCGGCGTCCGCGGCGCCTGCCTTGATCGCCTGTGCCGTGGATCCCGACTTGCGGAGCGTCACGTGCTCCTCGGTTGGTTTCGTCTCGTCGCCGAAGCGGGCGACCACGACCACATCCTCGTCCGAAGCGAGCGGCCTGCTGGCAAACGATTCGGCCCGGAGTGACGAGACCGTGTTGAGCAGGTCGGTCATCGCCGTCTGGTTCGCGTCCTTGGCGTCCGGCTTTGTCTGCTTCCAGACGTCGGCAGCGTTCGCGTCGCCGCCCGCAGGCTTCGACTTCGAGAACGAGTACGTGATGCCACCCTGCGTGATGTCGAAGCTGAGCACGTTGAACGGCTTGAAGTCGAAGACATCCCTGATGCGGAGGTCCTCGGGCTTCTTGTCGAGATCCGTCAGCGCCGTCGCTTCGATGGTGTAGACCAGCGGCTTGGACAGATCACGCGCATACAAGGTGCCGTCGTCCTTCTTCCCGCCAATGGCGAGTGACGCGCGATTGGAGCCTGCGCCGACCGTGACGATCAGTTGCGGCTTGTCCAGTCCGTATTTCTTCAGCTCCTCGGCGGTCGGCGGCGCCGCATCTCCAGCGACGATCGACTTCGCCTGCGTCGTCCCGGCCCGGCTCAGCAGCGTGTCAATCGTCATCGGATCGAGGCGCGCGGACACCGGCGCGCTCATGTACCAGTCGACGTCCTTCTTCGCGATGCTGATGGCTGGAGCACCCGCCGGTTGGAGCGTGATGGCGTCGACGTCGTCGCGCGCGAACGTCAGCACGGCTTTGTCGCGCAGGTCGAACGTCGAGCGGTCGAGGTTGTTGTCGAGATAGCCGGACATCAGAAAGAGTTCAGGCTGTCCAGCGACCTGGGCGTAGACGTCCGAACCCGCGGGCGTCTTTGTGCCGACGATCAGCTTGTGCTCGGCCGAGTCGCCTGCGGTCTTGAACGAGACGCTGTACCGCGGCGGGTCGAGACCAAAGTCCTTTGGCTTGGTCTGGTCGCCGAGCGACTTGTTCATCTCCAGGGTCTCGAGCGTGGAGACGAGCGAACTGACCGCCGCTTCGTCGGCCGCGGTCGTCACCGGTGAGACGACCTGCCACTTCTCGCCGGACTTCTTCAGGGTGGTCACGTCGCCCATGGCGGCGCGCACCGTGACCTCCTCGATCTTGCCGGCCTCGACCGTGAAGACCTTCTCGCGCTTCAGTGCCGGATCGGTGACGTCACGTTTCGACTCGACGAAATAGATGTATGCGCCGAGTCCGGCGGCGATGACGAGCAGAGCGATGAGTGAGCGTGCGCCGCGCATGGCTAGGCTCTCCGCCGCCACCAGACGCGCGCGGCATAGGCGAACAGCAGGACGGGAACGATCACCAGCGTGAACCAGAGAATCATGACGCGCTGGTCCTCCGTCATCGTCAATGGTCGGTTCTCGGGATCACGCGGGCGGATCGCGATGAGGTTCTCCTGCTGCGCCAGCCAGTTGGCCGCGTTCAGGAAAAGTTCACGGTTGCCGTCGAGATTGATCATGCCGTTGGCGGCGAAGTCGCTGTCGCCGAAGACGACAACGCGCGATTCCGCTTTGGGCGCCTCGGCCCCGGCCGGTGGAGCGGCGGCCGGCGCGTCGACGGCGGGGGCCTGCGAAGCCGCCGCAACCGGGACCGGCCCCGGTGCGTCGCCCTTGTCCAGATTACGCTCCGGCTGACCGTTCTTGAAAAGCCCCGCTACGTCGCTTTCCGCCCAGCTCTGCGGACTGGTTTCGATCAGCTTCTGCGCCGTGTGTCCGTCCACGCCCCCTTCGACGGGCGTCACGGATCGGGCCACGGGAAACGCGGTCATCAGCGTGAAGTCGTTGGTGATGGCATGCTGCAGCGGCCGGCCGATCGGCACCGACGGTCCCGTCCCAATCCGCTGACCCATACCGCTCGCGTCGATGATGACGTTCTTGCCGACGTCGATGCCCCACTCACGCGCGAACGCGATGAGGTTCGGTGTATCCGAACCCGTGCCCTTGTCCGGCGGATCGATCAGCAGCGCGACTTTGCCTCCGCGCTTCACGTACGCGCGGAGTGCCTCGATTTCCGGAACCAGCCAGTCCGTTTTCGGACCGGCGACCACGACGATCGTCGCGTCGTCCGGCACTTTGCCTTCCTGCGCGAGCGCCAGCGGCGCGACGTCGAAGTTGTCGTCGCGCAGCGAGTCGAAGATCCGGCTGTAGCCCGTCGGTTCGGACTTCTGCGTGTCATGCTCGCCGTGGCCGGTGACGAAGTACGCCTTCTTGGTCTGGCCTTCGACAGCCTTTTTCAACGCGTTGGCGACGGCCTGTTCGTCAGCGGACTGCGCCCGCTCCGATCGCCCGGCGTACTCGATGACCAGCGTCGGCACCGCCGTGATGTTGTAGCGCTGGGCGGTGACAGGGTCTCGTTCGGCATCGATGTACTCGGCGGTGACCTGCTTGGACGCGTACGAATACCCGGCGAGCTGGTCGCGGTACTGCTCCGCCCGCTGATCCGCGCTCGTCGCGTAGAAGACCCTGATGACCACGGGTTGTTTGAGGTCGGCCAGGATCTTCTTCGTCTGGTCGGACAGCGAATACTGGCGCGCGGCGGTCAGGTCCCAGCGCTTGTTCTGGCGGGACGCGATCCAGTTGATGGCCACCAGAATTCCCAGCACGAGCAGCACGCTCGACGCCGCGATGGACCCGTACTTGACGGTCTTGCCCTGGAAGGATCGGCCGATTTCCCGCCAGTAGCCCAGCATGTAGACGACGGTCGTGATGAGGCCGGCGAGGGCCAGCCGCTGAGACCATTCAGGCATCTTCAGGAATCGCAGCGCGACCGCTGCGACTACCAGGAGGACGCCGAGCCAGCCGAGAGCACCAAGAAGTTTCTTCACGGCTAGCCCCTCCACCGCTCGGAGTCCACGGACTTCAGCGTCAGAAACAGGCTGAAGCCGATGAAGCTCAGGTAATAGATGACGTGCTTCGTGTCGATGATGCCCTTGGCGAAATCGTCGAAGTGCTCGGTCACCGACAGGTAGCTGAGGATGGCGCCGGTCGTCGGACCGGAGCTGTCCGCGAACCAGCTGATGATCCAGAACAGCAGCGACACGACGAACGTCGCCGCGCCCGCCACCATCTGGTTCTTTGTCGTGCTCGAGATGAACAGCCCCATCGAGATGAAGCAGCCGCCGAGCAGCAGCAGGCCCAGGTAGGCCGACAGGATCGGACGCCATTCCGGCCGTCCCAGCCCGAACAGGATGGCGATGTACAGCGCGGTAAGGGCCAGTAAACCCGCGAAGAGGCCCATCACGCCGACCAGCTTGCCGAAGATGATTTGCGCGTCGGTGACAGGGGAGGTGAGCAGCAGCTCAATCGTGCCCGACCGCTTTTCCTCCGAGTACGTCCGCATCGTGATCATCGGCAGCAGGAAGAGCATGAGAATGCCGATGTTCTGCATGAGCGGGCGCAGCATCTGCGCATTGACGTTGGCGGGCGCGCCGAACTGCGACTGCATCGAGCTCTGGACGAACATCACGAGGTGCGCGTTGTAGAAGTAGCCGAACAGGACCGCGAACAGCCCGAGAGTGACCCAGGCCATAGGCGACCCGAAGTAGCCCCGCAGTTCCTTGCCCGCGATCGTGGCGATGTTGCGAACGGAATCAGCCATGGCGCGCCTCCTCGCCTTTTTCTTCCGTCGTGAGCTGCAGGAAGATCTCCTCCAGGCTCATGCGCGTGGGACGCAGCTCGAGCAGGCCCCATCCGCGTTCCACGACGGCACGCGCGACATCGCGGCGCACATCCCGGTTCGGTTCGGCGTCGACCTCGAACCCCGTGAGCGATCCCTGGCTGTCGGCCACCGAGACCGAGTGCACGCCGGGGACCCCGCGCAGGACATCGACCGCATCGGCTCCACCGTCCACCTGCACATACAGCGTCGCCGCGCCCTTCAACTGATGGGTGAGGTTCTCTGGCGTATCGACGGCGACGACATGGCCCTTGTTGATAATGACCACGCGCTGACACGTCTGGGCGACTTCCGGGAGGATGTGCGTGCTGAGGACGATGGTGTGCGTGCCCGCGAGACTGCGGATCAGATCACGCGTCTCCATGATCTGCTTGGGGTCCAGGCCGGCCGTCGGCTCGTCCAGGATCAGCACGTCGGGATCATGAATGAGGGCCTGGGCGAGGCCCACGCGCTGGCGGTAACCCTTCGAGAGCTTGCCGCAGTGGCGGTTGGCCATGTCGTCCACGTGCGTCTTGCGCATGACGCTGCTGATCCGCTCGGCGCGTTCGGCCGCTGAGGTCTTTGGCAGCTTCAACCGAGCGACGAAGGCGAGATACTCGCGGACGGTCATCTCCGTGTAGAGCGGCGGGGTCTCGGGCAGATAACCCGTCCGCCGCTTGGCTTCAAGGGGCTGTTCGAAGACGTCGTATCCGGCAACGACCGCCTTGCCCTCGGTGGCCGGCATATAGCCGGTCACCATCCGCATCGTCGTGGTCTTGCCGGCGCCATTCGGTCCGAGAAATCCGAGGATTTCCCCTTTTTCCACCCGAAAACTCACGTCGTCTACGGCTGTGAAGGGGCCGTAGCGCTTCGTGAGGTGCTGTACCTCGATCATCTGGAGCCTCTCTGACGGAAATTAAGAGAAAGAGAGCGGCAGGACCCTGGCCGGGCCCGGCGCGAGGACTATAAATCGCCTAGTTACATCCGGTTAGAAAGATAGCGTCGCATCGTAGTTCCACGTCAAAAGACGTGTCAACCAAGGGAATGGTTCTTCAGGGCTCACGGCAGGGCGGGCTCAAGGCCCGCCCGAACCGCCAGGCCGTATTGACATATGAACACTTGCTCATATATTCATATGTTGTGTCCCACGTAGCTGATTCGACTCCCGCGGCCCCAGCGCAGCCTGAATCACCACGGTACCGGCTTCTGGCCGATCACACCGTGGAGGCTGTTGCCGAAGTCTTCAGGCTGCTCGGGGACCCAACGCGCGTTCGTATCCTCGACGCGCTGTCGCATGGTGAGCGTTGCGTCGGGGATCTGGCGGACGTTGTCGGAATGACCGAGTCCGCGGTGTCACACCAGCTCCGGCTGCTCCGTGCGTCACGGCTCGTTCGTGTGCGACGCGAGGGGCGGCTGGCCCACTACTCGCTCGACGACCACCACGTCATCGGGCTGCTGCACGACACGCGCAAGCACGTGGAGGAACCGGCATGAGTGACGCCTGCGGTCACGGAGGGACGTGCTGCTCGGTGCCGCCGGCCGGACAGACCGCGGGCGCGTCGCGCGGGTCTTCATCACGGATGCTGGCCATCGTGGCCGCCGGAGCGCTGATTCTGACCGGCGCGATCGCGGCGCGATGGGGCTACGGCGCGATCGCGCTGGCCGCCTACGTCGTCGCGGCGTTGACGTCTTCAGTGACGCCATTCAGCCGCGCCATCGGGTCGGTCCGCGCGCGCTCCCTCGATATCAACGTCCTGATGCTCATCGCCGTCGCGGGCGCCATGGCGCTCGGCGATTGGTTCGAGGCAGCGACGGTCGTCTGGCTGTTCGACCTTTCGCAGTGGATCGAGACGAAGAGTCTCGCGCGCGCGACGCACGCGATCCAGTCACTGATGAGACTCGCCCCGTCGACCGCGACGGTACGGCGCGGGGCCGTCGACGAGACGGTTGCCATCGAAGCCGTGCTGCCGGGTGACGTGGTCGTCGTCAAACCCGGGGAGCGGGTACCCGTCGACGGACTCGTGCGTATGGGGGAAACCGCGGTGGATGAGTCCGCGGTCACCGGAGAATCGTGGCCGGTCGAGAAGGCCCCGGGCGACGAAGTCCTCGCCGGCACCCTCAACGGCACCGGCGCGATTGAAGTCGAAACGCTGCGGGATGCGCAGGACAACATGCTTGCCCGCATCGCGCGCGCGGTGCAGAAGGCGCAGGGCCGACGTGCGCCGATCCAGCGCCTGGTCGACCGTTTTGCGCGCGTCTACACCCCAGCGGTCGTCGTCCTTGCCGCCGCCCTCGCCGTTCTGCCTCCGCTCGTCGTCGGCGGCGACGGCGCGTGGTCCACGTGGGCGTATCGAGCCCTGGCGCTGCTCGTCGTGTCGTGTCCGTGCGCGCTCGTGATCTCCACACCGGTGTCCGTTGTCTCGGCGTTGACGGTGGCCGCGCGTGAAGGAGTCCTCATCAAGGGCGGCGAGCACCTCGAGCGGCTGGCCGACATCGGATGTGTCGCATTCGACAAGACGGGAACGCTCGCCGAGAGCCGCCCTGACATCGCTGACGTCGTGGGTGTCGACGGCGTGACGGCGGATGGCGTGCTCTCCGTGGCTGCCGCCCTCGAGTCGCGCTCGGAACACCCGATCGGCAAGGCCATTGTCGACCGCGCGCGCGCCGACGGTCTGGCCGTGGCGCCCGGCGACCGGTACCGCGCGCTTCCCGGCCTCGGTGCCGAAGCGCTGGTCGGCGCCGCGACCGCCGTCATCGGCAGCCACCGGCTCTTCGAGCAGCGGCAACTCTGCACGCCGGAACTGCATGCCGGCATCGAAGAGGTGGAACGCCGCGGCTCGACGCCCGTGCTCGTCAGTCATGATGGAACGCCGCTGGGCGTCATCGGCTTCACCGATCGTCTGCGCGCGCAGGGACGCGACATCTCGCGACGGCTGCACGCCGAAGGCGTGCGGCGCGTTGCGCTGCTTACGGGCGATCGTCGCGCCAGCGCCTCGGCTTTCGGCGTCGTGGCCGGCGTGGACGAAGCGCACGGCGACCTGCTGCCCGCCGACAAACTGGCGCACATCGGACGGCTGCGTGCCGCCTACGGGCCGGTGGCGATGGTTGGCGACGGCGTCAACGACGCGCCCGCGCTTGCCGCGGCGGATGTGGGGATTGCGATGGCGGCCGGCACGCACGTCGCGCTCGAGACGGCCGACGTCGCGCT
>Ga0164241_10001860_pt1 | contig 24413 bp, 17 predicted proteins | sample OricomyardsoilBY_FD_108780 | JGI IMG/M metagenome (GOLD analysis project Ga0164241, IMG submission 108780) | Backyard soil microbial communities from Emeryville, California, USA - Original compost - Back yard soil (BY) | ecosystem: Environmental > Terrestrial > Soil > Unclassified | place: USA... | reverse complement strand
GTGATCCGCCAGGGGTCCTGGCTGCCGCGGGCGCCGCGGGCCAGGTCGACGATCTCGGTGTCGTGCCAGAACTGTCGGTTGACCGGCTGGAACTTGCACGCCGGGGTGCCCAGGGTGCCGGCGTCGGCGGCCGCGTCGAACTCGGGATCGAGCACCTGGGGACCGAACGCGATGTAGTAGGCGAAGCCGGCGAAGTCGATCTTCGGATCGAGCACGCTGCAACGGACCCCGGACTCGGACAGCCAGAAGAACATCAGTAGGGCGAAGCTGGATTTGCCGCCGCCGGACTGGCCCAGCACGGCTACACCGGCGCCGTGGCCGCGGGCGACCTGGGCGTGCGGGTCAAAGTACACGACCGTGCCGTTGGACTTGGTGTAGCCGACGGGAACACCGATCCACCCGAGCGTGCGGCCGCGTTCGACCTGGATCCGATCCCCCACCTGGTCGTGGGAGCCGAGCATCCCCAGGGCCGGCATGTACAGATCCGAGTACCGTCGCCAAAGCCCCAGACCGCCGGCCGGGCCGGCGGACAACGACCCCAGGTCGGTGCTCACCGCCTCCCCGGGCAGTTGCTCCAGCAGCAGCGGCAGCGCCGCGTGCTCGGGCACTTCCACGACGATGTCGCCCATCGCCATCTTGACATCCTTGATCGCCCGAGCCAGCCGCTGCGGTGTGGGCGCGGACACCGACAGGCGCAGACGGCCGACCATGCCCGGCTGCAGGTCGCCATCGGCGTTGTCGGCCTTGATCTGCTCGGCCTGGTCGCAGCGGGCCTCGAATGCATCATCGGTGGCCGCGCCGGCCTTCCCCCGGTCGTCGCTTTCGTCTTGCACGTTCGTGACGGCCCTGTCGGCCAGTCGCTTCCACTGCGTGGGTGGGATCAGCGTGTAGCGCCAGGAGATCTCGGCCGGCACAGTCAGCCTGGCCAGTCGTTTGGCCCAAGCTCGGCGAGCTTGGAAGATCTGTCGAGGTGGCTGGTCGGCCAGCACCAGGGTGGCGGTGAAGGAGGTCTGTTCGTGACCGGTGTGCGGGTCGCGGCGCAGCAGTTGGATGTAGCCGCCGCCGAGGTTACGGCCGCGGATGCGGGCGGCCAGTTCGAAGAACCCTCCCCGCCAGGGGCGGCGGGTGACTGTCGGCTGTTCATCGACCGGAAGGTGACCGTGACCGGGCTTGCGGATCAACCAGATGAGGTCCTGCCGGGTCAGCGGCTCGACGCCGTAGCCAGCGACGGACTCGTGGATGTTCTCGGCAACGGTCGAGAGCGCCGCGAGATCAACTGCGGTCAGGCGCTCTTCGGCGACGCCGGTGACGAACGAGCCGACTTCGGCCAGAGGATCTGTGCCGGTGGGTGGCGGGCACTCGCCCAACCGGATGACCATGGCCCACATTCGGTGCGGCGTGGATCGGGCGATGTGGTCGGCCACCTTGCCGGACAGTGCCCGATACAGCTCGGTCGGGTTCCAGGCGTTGGCCAGCAGCTGGTCCAGCCACCCCTGGGTGGTGACCGGTCGGTACCGCACCAGTTCGTGGCAGTGCACGGGCTTGCCGTCGAACAATGCCAGCAGGGTCTGGTAGATACCGACCGGTCGCAGTGCGGCGTCCGAGGTTTCGCTTACGGTGGCGAATTCGTCGGTGCTGGTGCTCAGGACGAGGCCGGTAAAGACGCCGGTGCCGTGCACGAACACCCGGTCGTCGGCGTACCGGTATCCCAAGCGCCGTAGATCACGCGCTGACCGGTTCTTGGCCGGTCGGGGCGCACTGGTGTTCTGACCGCCGGCCGCTGGTCGCCGGGCCCGTTGCAGGCGTGCCCGTTGTACCTGGTAGGAGACCACGATCAGGATCGGCACGATCACCAGGACAACGATCACGGCTGTCACGACGCGGCCCTCACGCGACGTCGGCCAGCCGGTGGGATCCAGAAGATGACGTCCCAGCTGAAGTCGGTGGGTTCGGTGTCGGCCGCCAGGCCCAGGAACTGGCGGGGCTGCCGGTAGCGGAAATTCCAGGCCAGTCGGTACTTCTCGGCCTCAGTCAGCCCACCAGTGCGTTCCTTTGCCATCCGGAAATACACCACGAACAGGGGCACCGGCAGGATCAGCAGCGCCCACCACGGCGACAGGCCCACCCCCCACAGCGCCGCGGCAATCACGATCGCGATGGACAGGGCGATCACGCCGGCCGGGCCGGCGGCGTTCCACTGAACCCCGTTGACCCCCCGCAACGACAGATCGCCGATCGTGAACTGCCGGGACTGGTAGGTGAACAGCCTGGTGTAGTCGTCCGAGTAGACGACCGGTTCAGCACTGGTCACTGGCCACTCCCCCGTCTGTCATGGCAATTGCGACGACACCGGTGGTCACGCGGGCGCCGTTGCGGCGGGCGGGTCGGCAGGGGCCGTAGTCGTCCCGCTCTTCTTGCCGATGTTGACCACCATCGGCACCAGCACCAGTGCGGCGCCGATCACGATCCCGCCCAGCGCAATGACGAACAGCTTGCTGATCGACTGCCGGGTGCCGGCTTGTGCGTTGTCGCTGGCCAGCGCCTTGGTGCAGATCTGGATCCCGACGACGACCGCGCAGATCCCCAGGATCGTGACACCCACGGCTTGGAGCGCCGTGCCCCATTGATCGAGCCAGGTGTTGAACTCATCCAGCGGGCCGGCCAAGGTCGCCGCCGGCGCCACGGCGGCGATCGGGATGATGACAGTCATTGTTATTGCTCCCCTCTCGTGTGACTTGGTGTTCAGCCCGCGGGCGGTGCGGGTGAGGATGTCGGTGTGGCGAACGTCGTCGCGTGGGCGGCGCCGCCCGCTGGGTCGGGGGCGGCGCCGGTGATATCGGTGACCTGCCATCGGCCGGCGGTCAGGCGCAGGCCGATGCTGTAGCCGGATCGCTGCACTCCGCGACCGCTGGCCCAGTCGACGGTCAACTGGGTGGTGATGATGTCGCCGTCCCGATAGGCCGTTGGATCGCCGCGGACGACGACGACGCGCACCCCGGTGACCGTCGGCGTCGTGAGCTGCCCGTTCATGCCGGTGCGGGCGGCCGCGCTGGCATCCCTGGCCAACACCAGGTTCAGCTGCACGGGGTCCGACGCGGCCCATGCATGCAGAAACGGGCCGATCACGCTGCGGGTCAACGAATCGGCGCTCCCCGAGTCCGTGACCACCGGAGCTGCTGGGGTGGGGGCGGCAACGACCGTGGCGACCGGCATCACCGCGACGTCGCCGACGACCCGCGCTCCGGCTGCGGAGGTGGCCGACGGGGCCCAGACCGGCAGGCTCACCCCGACCATGCGTTGATCTGCCGTGGTGATCACGAATCCCAGCCGGGCGGCCACCCCGTCGGCGTAGACGCCCTGGTATGGCGCCACCGTGCCGTCCCAGGTCACGGCCAGCGGCGCCGGCGACGACGCCGTTCCTGTCCAACCGCAACCGGCGGTCACCCCGGCGGACGTCATGGCCGCGAGCGCCGCCAGGCGATCCTGGGTGGCGACAACATCGGACGGCGCGGGGTGTGTCCAGCACAGCGTCAGATACGCCACCCCGAGCCCGGCCACTCGATCGGCTGGGAAGGTGCTCAAGTGGAAGGCGGCGGCGTCCTGACTGCTGATGGATCCCTGCTGGACCAGCCGGGACGAGCCGGCCGATACTCCGCACGAATAGGCCAGGCCGCCGGCCATCAGCAGCGGACCGACGATCAGCGCCAGCCGGGTCAGCCAGGACCGGGTGCGCCCCACCGGACGCGTCCGCCGGCCGGGCCCAGGAACATCGAACACGCTGTCCTGCCCCTCCCCTTCCGCAGGGGCAGGCTGGGTTCTCGACCGGTGAGATCGGTTAATCCCCATGAGCTTCGGAAGACGCCGCGGCCGGGCTCGTGGACGCTGCCCGTCTTCCGATGGGGCCGCAGGCTCCATCGGGTCCTGCGTGAGATCGGCCTCGACGGCGGCCGGTTGGTCGCCGACGTACGCGCTGATGGCGGCGCGCCATTGCTCGTCCGGCCCCCAGAACGAGTCGGTGGCGGCCACCGCGTTGACAAACTGCGGGTCCAACCTGGGCGCCTGCGCGGTCAGGAGTTCGCGGCGCCGGCGGGCCTCGATGACGGACATGTGACGGCGGGCACGGAATCCGGGCGCAGCGTCTCCGCTTGGCGCAGGTCCGGGGGCGCTCGGCTGAGCGCCGTCGGAGTCGGTCTGAACCGACATGTCTGGTCCACCTCGCTGCTCGTGCACGTACAGAACACGATCAGCGTCGACCAGCCTACGGTTGTACTAAAAACTGGTAATACGGTTTTGTTCGAACACCCTTTGCTGCCCACAGCATGGACCGGTTTGACGGGCGCAGGGGGGTAGACGACATTCGTCCAAGCGCAGCCGCAGAAGGCACCAACTAGGCGTCTAGACGTGTCGGTGTCTAGACGCCTAGCTGTTGCGTGCGATCAGGCGCTCTGCTCCCCCAGTTCGGGAGGCAGCCCGCGTTTGCGCCGACCGGCGAAGACTTGCGCGTCGGCGTGCGCCTGGGCAGCGAGTGCGGGCACCAGATCGAGTCCGTCTGTGACATCGGCGATGAGCCGCCCAACGGCCAGGCGAACGACATCGGACATGGACAGGCCGTCGGGCAGGTCCCTGGTCGTTCGCTTGATCCATTGGCGCTGCTGCGGTGTGAAGAAGACCGTCGATCGCTGGAAGGTCAGGGCGCCGTCTAAACGACTAGGCGTCGCGGCGTCTAGACGTCTAGACGCCTGCGCGTCAATTCGTCTGAACGTCTGAACGTCTGAACGTTCAGACGCTTCAACGTCTAGTCGCTCAGTCGTCACGGCTTCTAGACGCTCAGACGTCTGAGCGTCTAGATGCTCGAGCGTCTGAGCGTCTGGGTTCCCTGACGTCTGGTCGTCTAGTTGTCTAGTCACCGAGGGGCCTGGTTGTTCAGACGTCTGAGCGTCTAGTTCCTCAAGCGTCTGCACGTCTGTGTGTCTAGGCGTCTGCACGTCTAGATGTTGCTGTGGGATCGACCCGGGTTCGCGGGCTGATCGGCGTCGGCCCGCGCTGAGCATGTCGGCAGCGCTGACGGTCTTACCCATGCTGGGCGCCGGTCCGGTCCAAAACCTCTTTGACCAGGGCGGTGTAGGCCTCGGCCAGGTCGGGGTTGGCAGTCGGGTCCCCAACGATCAGCCGATCGCCGACCTGGTCCTCGGCACCGATTCGCCGGGGAATCATCGTCTCAAACAACGGGAGCTCGCTCTGCTGGAGTGCTTCGATCACCTCACGGGTGATACGGGTGCGCGAGTCGGTCATGGTGATGAGGACTCCCAGTAGGGGAGCGGTGATCAGACCTTCGTCACGGAACTCCTCGGTCCAGCCGAGGAACTTGCCCAGACCGTTGACCGCCAGCTTCGTGGCGCTGATGGGGGCGATCAGATCGGTGGCCGCCACCAGTGCTGCGAGACTAACCAGGGACAGGCTCGGTGCGAGGTCCATGACGATGTAGTCGTAGTCATCGTCGACCGCGCCGAGGGCACGCGCGACACGGTCCTCTCGACGGGTCATCGAGACGAGCTCGGTTTCCAGCGGTGCCAGGGCCAGCGTCGACGGCAGCAGATCGAGCTGGTCAATCCGGGTCGGCCTGATGGCGTCGGTGAGGGGAACGCCTTTGGTGATGACGTCCTGCAGGTCGTACTCCACGTCATCGGGGTCGTCCACGAACCAGAACGTCGCGTGAGCCTGCGCGTCGACGTCGACGAGCAGCGTGTGGTAGCCCTCCCGGGCGAGTCCGGCGGCCAGGTTCACCGCGGTTGTGGTTTTCCCGACGCCGCCCTTGTGGTTGGCGATGGCGATTCGTCGCATGCTTGACCTCCTTGATCAACACGGAGACTAAGCAACTAGACGCCTAGTATCCGTGTGCCACGCTGAGAGGCCCTCGGATCAAGGGGGTCAAGCACTCCTCAGCCGCGTCCCCTTCCCGAAGCAGTTCGCGGGGGCTTTGCGCAAGGGGCCCCAGTTCCGCCGCGCGAGTGTCGACGCCACCGTGGCGGGGCCCACGCTTGATGGTGTCGTGGTACCCGATGTCGGAGCCGGCCCGCCCGGCCGTGGTCGGTGATGCGCAGGCCTCGTGGCAGCCGCCAGGCCGACGTGGTGTTGGACAGAATCGGGGTGGCGCCGGCGCTAACTCTTCGGTGCGCGGCCGCGTCTGAGTCGGCGGGGGACCGGGAACGCCATGCCCACGTTGTACTTGTGCTCGTACGCCGCCACCTTCTCGACCAGGGCGATGCGGACCAGTGAAGTCAGCGACTCGACCTCCGGGGGCTCGCCGGTGAAGTCGGCATTGGCGACCACGCCGGACGCCCGTTCGTGCAGTGACTGAGGGATGCTCACGGTGAGTTTGAAGACCGGCTCACCTGGCGTCTCCTCACCGGGCAGCGCGTCGGGGTCCACAACCACTGGACGGGAGTTGGGGGCCGGGGTCCGGGGCGGTTCGGCCGGCTTGGTGGCCCGAGTCCGACGAGGGCGGGCGGTGGCACCTTCGGCCGGCTCGGTCGGTGCAGCGGCGGCGGGAGGGCGGCGGCGCGAGCGGGACGATTTGGGTGCTTCGGCGGTCACGAGGTTCCTCCCTGGTCGCAGGCTCCGCGGCCCCCCGGTCACCGAGCCGAATAGCCGGTGATGCGCAAACGTGCCTCGCCGGTTTTGCGTATTGCCTGTGCGACGGTATCCCGGTCGTCCAGTCTTCGCCAGGATCAACAACGCCGGATCGCCGTGTTTACGGTCGACCAGCTGACCAGTATCATCACCGCGCAGCTCGACCGGACGAGTCGCCCGACGTTGTTTTCGCAGCTCAGAGCCCGACGGCAGGTCGAGACAGGTCTTGTGCATTACCGGATTACCGGTCATATGCCGCTCGACCAAGAGCCCTACGGTCTGAACGACGGACCAAACTCGTGCCACGTCTGCACACCTGCAGCGACGGGTGGACCGGTCTGTCGGCCATGCTCACGTTGTTGCGCTGCCCGACAGCCTATCCACTCGGAGCAAGGGAAAGTGATCAATCCGTGATCATTTTCGAGGCGGTCTGACCCGACCCCAATCCGGCGGAAGGCGCCCCGATGGACATCCCCCCGACTGTTGACCAACAAGCGCCGGCGACCAAGGGTCGGCCGGGCGCGGCTGCGCTCGTGGTCCCGACCTACGCCCGGCGCCCGACCCACCGGCGGCGGCGCTGGCCGGCGCTGGGCATGGGCCTGCTGTTGCTCGGCGCCGTTGCCCTCGGGACGGGGTGGGCGGCCGACGAGGTCCCCGACGACGTTCCTGGGTGGTCGGCCACCCAGGAGGTACGGGCGACCATCCTGTACTGGGCGCCCACGATCTCGACCGCGCTGTTCTGGGCCGGCGCCGCAGTGTTGTCGATTGGGGTGGGCTGGAATCTGGTGCGGCGGCAGCGGCGCCGGCTGCTGGCGCGAGTGCTCACCGCCGCGTCGACGGCCACCCGTGTCCCGGCGATCGATTTGCGGCTGCGGCGGGCGCGGTGGGGCCGCCGGGGGAGGGGACTCCGGTCCGGCGCCCTGCGGTATCGGCCCGCCGACGCGGTCGTGGCCGACTGCTCGGACGCGCTGACCGCGGCGCTGGCTCCGCACGTTGCGGAGCCGACCATCGTCCGCTGGGACCCCCGTCGCAGCCGCTTCCTGATCACCGTCCGACCTCGGGTCGAGCCCCGAATCGAGACGCGCCACCCGCAGCTGGGGAAGCTGGCCGAGACCCTGGCCCACGTCATCGGCTCCCTGGATGTCGATCAACGACGCTCGACAGTCGAACCCGACGGTTCTGTCCAACAGTTGGTGGCCAGGTACGCGCACACCACCCGGGACATCGCCGACACCTTCCGGCAGCGCGTCCAGGTGGTCCTGGACGCCAAGGCCCCCAGTCCGACCGGCTACTGGACGGTGCGATGGGACCCGGCCGCCAACGAGGTGACCGTCGTGCCGGCCGAACCGTTGCCGCGGCGCGCGGACTATCCGCTGGAGGCACCCGGGGCAGGGGGTCAGATGCTGATCCCCCTCGGAGTCGGCGATGGTGGTCAGGTCGTGCACTGGCGGCCGGCGTTGTTCCCGCACTTGCTGGCGGTCGGGCCGACCGGGACCGGCAAGACCGTCTTCCTGTTCGGGTTGATCATCTCTTGCCTGCTGCGTGGCTGGATCATCGTGCTGCTCGATCCCAAGGAGCTGAGCTTCCGGGGGTTCGACCCGGCCGCGTTGAGTGGTCGCGGCTTCGCACCGTGGGGGGGCGTCGTCGCGGTGGCCACCACCGAGGCGGAGATGGAGGAAGCGATCGGCTACTTCCACGCCAACATGCGGAATCGGTACGCCGCGATCAAGGGCTTCTCGGTCGAGGAGGACGACCTGCCGCCACTGCTGATGATCGTGGACGAGGCCGGTGAGCTGGTCGAGCGGCTCACCGAATACCAGTCCAGCGAGGAGAAGTACCAGGACCTGCTGGCCAGGGCTGAGCAGGACGGGCGAGATCCGAAGGATGTCGCCAAGCCGAAGGGCATGAAGAACCCTGAGCTGCGGAAGATCTGGTCGGGTCTGCGGCTGGGCCGGCAGGCCAAGGACTTCGTCTGCACGGCCACCCAACGGCCGGACGTGACCTTCATTCCCGGGGAGGCCCGCTCGAACCTGACCACCCGGGTCGCCCTCGGGCATCTGGACGGGGCCGCGCTGGAGATGGTGTTCAACACCCGTGCGGTCCAGCAGCGGGTGTACGACTACGTCACCGACCCGACGACCGGCCAGCGACAACGCCAACGCATCCGGGGCCGGGCCACGGTCGACGTCGGCAGCGGGCCACAAACCATCCAGACCTACTTCGTCCCCGATCCCGCCCGACTCGTGACCGGCGAGCTGGCCGCGGGGGAGGCCGCCGCCCTGGAGCGACTCCGGTATCTGATCACGACGACGCGGCGTCAGTGGGCGCACCAGACCGAGGCGCCGCAAGCCTCGCCGCGGCAACTGGCGACCGCAGCCCGCGAACTCGCCCGGCAGGACGCCGAGGAGCCGCCGACTGCGGTCGATGCCCCCCTCGCGGACATCATCGAACCGGCCGGCGAGCCGGTCGCGGCGAACCTGCTCGAGGTGGGCCAGCGCATCGTCGTCGGCATCGACGGTCGGCCGCTCACCGCGATGGTCACCGAGATCGAGGACGACCCGGTTCAGGCCGAGGACCTCCAGCTCACCTACCGGATCGACGGCCAGGACGAGCGGGCCGGCGAGATCTGGGTGACCTCTTTCGGCCGGCGGGAGCTGGTGCCCCTGCTGGACCTCATCCACAAGTAGGGGCGCTCTTCCACGCCTCTCCAGCGTTGCCGTATTGCCGTATTACCAGTTTTACGGCTATCGTTGCGATGACCGGCGACGTGGGGGAGGGACGCAGTGAGCGGCGTGGACCCGGAACGCTTCGGCACATGCCACCGACCGGGCGACCAGGGCGGCGACGAACCCCCCGAGTCCTGGGACCTGGACAACGGCGACCTGCGCAGCTGGATGCGTGCTCAGCACGCCTGCCTGGAGCTGTGCCCGGTCCTTCGCGAATGCACTGCACGGCGGGACCGCCTATACCCCCGCGCGGAGAATCCGCTGGCGGTGATCTGGGCCGGTGTGGCGTACGGCGACACCGGGCAGGTGCTGGACCACCGCGGGCTGCGCCGGCGGGCCGCCACTCAGCATGGACGAAATGCCCGCAACGAGGAAACCACCAACGCGCAGTCCCTGGCTGGATGAAGCCAGGGACAGTCTGACCCCCGGACACGGGGCCGGCGCGAGTAACGCCGCCGGGCTGTCGGGTCAGTGCGGGGTGGCGGGCGTAACCTTCCCTCATTCGCTGACATGGGGGGGCCATGGTCACGACAAGCAAGCGGGTCGCGGTAGCACTGGCCGTGGTCGTCGTGATCCTTAGCGTCGGGGTCGCTGTCCGGTGGTCCACCTACGACCCGACCCCTGCGGTCTGGCACGAGGTCTCTGTCGAGCGGGGCGTCACATCGGATCGCGACATCGAGGTTGTGGTCGAGCAGGGATGGACGGATGAGGTCGGCGAGCGCATCATGCGCGATCTGTGGGTGAAGTATGGCGGCTCAGTACGGGCTGAGTTCCGCTGTGCAACTGGCGGCCCGGCAACGGACTACCTGGGTGTCGGCCTTCGATCAGAGACCATCGGGCCGGCTGTTGTTGCGAACCCGAATGGCGCCTGCCCCTGAGCCGATCCCGACCGTTCGAGTCAGCTGACTGTGCCCGAGTGTGTGGGATTCGACGGTTGCTTTGCGGATTCGGTAGGCGTTCTTCGATGGTTCATCAGCTCGTCCGAGCCGACGCCGCTACCGTCCATCGAGTGCTGCATATCCGCCAGCGGACCACGGCGACCGCCGCCTGGGCTGCCCGAGGTTATCCACCACTGGTGCGGTGGACCGCGAACCGGCCCGAGCCGGTCCTGCTGTACTGGGCTCTCACCGAATTCGGTTCCGCGGCCACGAGCGCGGATCTCGATGCCATCAACGACCTGCTCGACGAGGCCGAGCTGCTGATTGAGCGGATCTGGACAGAACCCGAGTTCGGCGGCCGGCGCCACCTCGAGGTCGTGGCGATCAGCACGGCGCTGTGGTCGGAGGTGCAACGCGGCCGCGGGGCGGACAACTTCACCGAGGTCGCGCTGCACGCCCGACTACTCCGCAATCTTGTTGCCCCTCCGGCCGGGCAGATCCCGGCCAGACCGACAACGGCCGTGCCGCCGTACCGGCCCGTGCGCGAGCGCATCCGAGGTGGCCGGCTGCCGCTGGCCGGCCAGGTCCCCACCCGGAAGCGGGATCTGCCGGAGCAATTTCTCTTGCTGCTCGCCGTGGTTCTGTCCAACGGGCGTGGCCATCTGGTCGACCACGAGACCGCGGGATGCCCACGCGGATGCGACCCGGAAAAGACCGGATGGGGTACGTCGGGCCTGGCGGCCGGTGTGCGGCTGGGCAGCATCCGCGGACATGATCGGGGCCAGGCAGATCTGCTGCTGCGACCGGGACCGTGCCTGACCGCCATCAAGAAGTGGCTGCGCACCCGCCCGGTGGTCGACGCCGCCACGTGGACGACCGATGACATCGGATGGGCCCTGGCCGATGCCTGGCTGACCGACACGACCTTGATCCTGGAGGCCACCCGCATCACCCGGGCCTCTACCGCCCCGTGGGCCGTGACCGCCGACGGACCCATGGAAAAGGTGTGGCGGCTGCCTCTGGCCGTCTATCACCCGCATCAATTTCATCCCGCCGGCGAAGGTTGGCGAGGCTCGGCAGTTCCGCTCCGGCCGATCCCAGACCGTTGACCGCGCCCGTGGCTTGCTGCGACGCAGCTGCATCCACGGCCAGCTGAGCAGCGGAAACAACGTTCTCGCGCCGGACGGTGAACGTCCGGGCGCTGATGTTGGCGACGAGCACCAACGTGCCGTGCAACGTCGCCGATCAGGGTCATGGCTGTCCCTCTCCCCGCCCTCCGCGCACCGCGGATCTGCACCATCGTCGAGGCGCCATGACCCAGACCGCATCCGCCTGGCAAGGTCCCTGCACCACTTACCAGGCCCACCCCGCCGACCCAGCACCGGAAACCTCCTGGGACTTGGATGTCGGTGACCTGCAGAGCTGGCTGGAAGCGCGTCGCGTCTGCGACGAGGAATGCCCCTTGGTCAGCGCATGCCTGCGTCAAAGGCAGGAGAGCTACCCCACCGGCAACCCCCGGTCGGTGATCTGGGCCGGCGCCGCCTACAGCGAAACCGGTCGGCTCCTGGACACCCGCGGTCTACGCCGGCTGCACGCCGTCCAAAGCAACCGGCACCGCCGCGGAAAGCCCTCCACTCGGCTGGAGGTGGAGCAGGTTGCCTGAACGCGACCAACAACCCCTCGACAATCGGCGGCGTGTCAACCAGGTGGGTGGCTCTGGTTCTGGTTCAGTGACTGACATGGCGACTCCACCGCGTGGCAAAGGTGGCGGCCGGGGCAAGGGCCCTCGCCGTTACATCCCGATGCGCTTGCCGGAAGCCTTGGCCGACGACGTGATCCGCCGGGCCGACGACGCAGGCCTGGACATCAACGACTACGTGACCCTGGTGATGTGCCAGGTGCACGGTCACAAGGTTCCGGACTACGTGCAGGCGAAGATGGCGTCGTTCCGGACCCAGCTGCCACTGGTCTCCTGACCCCAGATACGCGAAAACCCCCCTCCGGCGCCAACCAGGGTGGGGGGTCTCGCAAGGCCCAGCTGAAAGGAGGCCAGACCTCGCGGGGAGGTCTGCTGCCAGTATTACTGATCGCCGGCGCGGCCGGTAGTAGGGGCACGCCCCTGATTCAGATTCAGTAACTGGTTCAGCAGTCCTTCGGCGCTTCGCCCACCCCCTCCGGCCCTTTCAGGGCAACCGGCCCAGTCCGTATTGCCGGTAATTGGTGTGGGGTGCCCGTGGTTCACAGTGACGTCGCCCCGTCGCGTCCGTGAGCTGCAGCCGAGGAGACAGCGCCATGTCAGCCAACGATCCCCGCCTCACCTTCTTCCTGGACGATCAGGACAACCGGTCGCTGAAGGTCGCCCGTACCCGGGACGGGCTGCCCGCATCGGATCGCATCCGGGCCGCCGTGCAGCTTTGGCTGCAGGGCGACCCGGCCATGTCCCGCATCGACCGACTGGCCGCCGACCGGCGACAGGCGCGCAAGGCCCAAGACTCACCCCCGGTTCCGGACCGCACCAAGATCTCCCTGGACCTCGGGGCGGACCGCATCCGGGCCCTGGCCCTGGCCCGGGTCGAGGACGGCATCCCCGCCGCCGAACGGGTCAGGGCCGCCCTCCAGCTCTGGGAGCAGGACCCGGCGTTCCGGGCCGAGGTGGACGCGCTGGCCGCCGAACTCCGCCGGAACCGGATGTCGGCGGAACCGGCCGATCCGGTCTCGCCCACCGCGCGGGAGGCGGTGGCCGGCGCACCGTAACGACGCGTTTCTGTCCAACCCAGTACGTGCTGCAGCGAGGTCCTCGAGGAGGTGAAAACCAGCAGGTGAGCAGTCCGGCTCGCGAGCCCACCGGAGCCCCACGGTCATCCCTGGACCGTGTGTATCGCGCCCTGGACGGTCAGGGGCGTCGGCCCCGTCTTCGGGGTACCCATATTCAGGCTCGCTGCCCCCTGCATGAGGACGCCACCCCGAGCCTGTCGGTCGACTGGAAGCCGGACCGCGGTGGGATCACCCTGTTGTCCTGCCACTCCGCGTCCTGCCCTGCCGACAGTGAGCGGGACATCCTCGAAGCGATCGGCCTCGGACTGGTCGACCGGTTCGACACCCCGCTGCCGGAACCCGACCACCGCCCGGCGCGGTCGCGTCGGTCGACCCCGCGGCGCAGCGTCGCGCCGCCGGGGAACCGGTTGGGCCCACTACCCAAGCGGCTGCTTCCCGGCCCCGAGCCGGTGGCCACCGACTGGGTGCAGGTCCGCGTCTACGACTGGGTCGATGAGAACGACCAGCTGCTCATGCAGACGATCCGGCTCCAGCGCGACGAGAACGGGATCACCCGCAAGTCGTTCAGCCAACGGCACCAGGACCCGGACACCGGTCGGTGGGTGAACACTGCCTCGGCGCGGCGGGTGGTGCGGCACCTGCCGCGGGTCCGGGAGGCCATCGAGCAGGGTCTGCCGGTCTGGCTGTGCGAGGGGGAGAAGGACGACGAGGCCGTCAACCAGCGGCTCGGCGCGGCGGGCATCGCCACCACCCACAGCAACGGCGCGGCCGGCTTCGACGACACGGTGATCGATCAGTTGCGGGGCGCGCAGCTGATCCTGGCGGTGGACCGGGACCTGGCCGGTTACCGGCGGGCGGTCGAGCTGACCGACCGGCTCGACGGGGTGGTCGCTTCCCTGCGGATGGTGCTCGCCGCGGTCGAGCAGGAGAAGTCGGACGCGGCCGATCACTTCGCCGCGGGCTTCGGCTTCGACGATTTCGTCGACCTCACGATCGAGGATGCCTGCACGTTGGCGGCGGCCGCGGACGCGGCCAAGCACGCCGAGTTGGCCGAGCAGGAGGCCGACCAGGCGTTGCGCGCCGAGGACGAGGCCCGCCTCAGGTTGGACAGATCCGCGGCGGCGGCCGGGCGGAAGGCCACCAAGCTGGCCCAGGACGAGGCCCGGTATGCGCTGCGGTGGGCGCACGAGGCGGTGCGGCACGCCAAACGGGCCGGCGACGCCGCCTACGAAACCGCCCGGCTCGCGACGTCTGCGGCCGAGCGGGTCGCCCAGTTCGGATCGCCACCGGGCGGGGTCGACCGGTACGCCGATGCCGTCGGCCGGGCCGAGGACGCCCAATCCCGGGCGCAGCGGATCGCCGAAGCGACGTGGGACGCCTGCCGGGCGCCGATGCCCGAGGCGGTCCGGGAGGTGCTGCTACGGGCGGCGCCATCCCATCAGGCGCCGGTCGAGACCCCGGTGGAGCCGGATCCGGTCGACGACAACGTCGTGGTGTTCCCCGGTGGTGGGGGAGGTGAGGGGCGGCGACCCGGGTCACCGGTGCAGTGGCGTGAGTTCGAGCGGCTGCCGACCGGGGCGATCATCGAGCGTCGCTTCGACAAGGACGGCAACCAGCGACTCGTCGGTGTGCTGGGCCTGGACGTGCGGGTGTTGCAGGTCGAGCAGCTCGAACCGGTCGATGACGACGACGATCGGGACGCGGGGACCGCGCCGATGGTGCCCGGTGAACGGGTGATCGCCAGCTACGTCCTGGGATATCACCACCCGGCCACCGGGGAGCTGATCACCCTGCGGGTCGCGGCCGACCGGGCCCGGTCCGGGGAATGGTTGGCCGACCTGCCGGTCATTGGGATGAGGTACGAGTCCACCACGCGGGGGCGGGCCAAGGTGTGGGACGCCATCCGAGAAACCTCCCCGCAGGCCGAGGTGGTCACCTTGTACCGGTCGACCGGCTGGCACCATCTGGGCCCGGAACGCGGGTGGGCCTACGTGCACGCCGGCGGTGGGATCACCACGACGGGCAATGTGCCCTTGGCGGTGCGGCTGCCCGGCGCGATCTCCCAGGTCGACCTGCCCGAACCGGTCGCCGACGCCGATTCGGTCCGCGCCCTGTTCGACCGTGACTCGCGGGCGTTGATGACGCAGCTGCCGCCCCGGGTCGGGGCGGTTTTGGCCGGCACCGCGTACCGGGCGGTGCTGGGGTGGCTGGGGTCACCGACGATGGTGTTCGGCGAACGCGGCTCCTACAAGTCCGCTTCCGCCGCGCTGACCATGCATCACTTCGGCACCAAGTGGGACCGGCAGAGCCCCACCGCGTCCATGTCCGGCAACGGGTCGACCTTCAATGCCCTGCGCGACGAGCTGTGGGCGGCCAAGGACGCCGTGGTGTTCTGCGACGACTGGGCTCCGGACAAGGGCGTGGACGCCGCCGCCAGCTTGGCCAGCCAGTTCGCCCGCATGCAGTACAACCGGGAACGACGGGATCGGCTCAACGGCAAGACCAAGGAGATCGACGGCGGCAAACGATCACGCTGCACCGTGATCGGCACCTCCGAGGTCAAGGCCTCCACCACCTCCGGCAACGAGCGCTTGAACATCCTGGACGTCGCCCGGGGCGAGATGGACCTGGACCGCATCATGGCCCTGGACACCATGTCGTCCCGACGCGGCCGCGCCCAGGTGATGGCGTCCCTGCTGTCGTGGATGGCCCAGGACCTGGACGGGCTGAGGGAATGGGCCCGGCAGCGGGCCACGGTCATCTCGCACCGGCGGCGGGAGCACGGTGCGCCGGACCGGGTCGCCGAACCGCTGGCCGAACTCGAGGTCGGGTGGGAGCTGATCGCCCGCTACCTGACCGGCGTCGGCGCGTACACCCAGGACGAGGCCGACGCGATGCTCGCCGAGGTCCGAGAAGCGTTGACCGAGGCCGGTGACCGGGCCCAGGACCCCGATTCGCCGACCAGCACGGGGGAGCGGTGCCGGCAGTTCATCGCCGCGGCGCTGCGCAAGGGCAGCATCCACGTGACCTACCCCGGGGGTGTGATCCCCGAGTACCCGGAGGCGCTGCAGTACGGGCACCGGGTCGATCCCCGGGCCGGTCGGCCCGGCGGGACCGGCGGGACCGGCGGGTTCGAACCCGTGCGGTGCCAGCCGGTGGGGGAGTGGGCCGGGGTGGTGGTGCACACCACCCACGGTCACCGGCTGCACGTGGAACCGTCCACCATCGTCTCCATGATTCTGGCCGCGGCCACCCGGGCCGGGGAACAGCTGCCGGTGACCCGCACGGTCATTCAACGGGAGCTGGCCGCCATCGACGTGCTCCGCACCAACATCGAAGCCAACCGGGCCACCGGTCGTCTGGAAACCCGTTACACCGTCCCGGTTCCGGATCCGCTCGGCGGTGAACGGCAGCACCGGATGTGGGACCTGGACGCCGACAAGATCCTCTTCGAGCCGGATCCGCCCTCCGCACCGCGGGTTCCGACCGGTCCCGCGTCACCCACTCCACCCGACCCGAACCCCACCACCGCCGGCGCCGACGATCCCGGTCCGGCGGTCAGCACCGAGGACGACCTGATGCGTGAGCTCACCGATTCCACCCAGATCCAGGCGAGCGACATCGACGGCCCGTGTGTGGCCTGCGGCCAGCCGGCCGGTGCGCTCATCGACGGAGTGCTGATCCACCTGTTGTGCTGGAAGCGGACCGACCCCGGCGCCGTCCCCGGATCGGTCGAGATGCCCTCGACCGCGCCCTGCCTGGGCTGCGGACAGCCCACCACCACCTCGTTCGCCGGGCGACCCCTGCACCAGGACTGCAACATCACCCCACCAGCCGCCCCAGCACCGGCGGCACCTATCGAGAGCCGCCCGGTCCCCGCCGCGACGAGCCAGGCCCGGACACCTCGGACCTCTTCGACCCGCACCGCGAAGCGGTCCGACAGCCCCTGGAACTACAGCGCTGTCGTGATCGACCCGGACGGCATCTACCTGCCGGACAGCACCGTCGTGGCACCCGAACCGATCACGACGATCGCCGACGCCGCGGCGATCGGGGAGCGGTTCCGGATCGGGCATCCCACCGGGCCCGGGCTGCTCGTGCTGACCCAGGCGATGGTGGAGACGCTCGGGTTGGTGCAGGACGAGGCCGTCCTGACCGCGCCGATGCCCGACGGGGAACCGGTCACCAACGAGGAGATCCCCAAGCGGATCCAGGCGTTCCTCGCCGACCAAACCGGGTTCCTGACCAACGACCAGGGGTGGGAGGCCGCCGGCCACCTGGGCCCATGGACCCGGATCCGCCGCGAGAATCGTGTGTTCCGGCTGGTTCTCGAACCCTACGTGTGGATCTGGGACCGACGAGAGGAAAGCTCGACCCCGTTCCTGAACTTGCCCGACCCGGACGTCGACGCCGTGGCCTGCTGGCGGGAGCTGGCCCGCCGGCTGGAACGGCTCGGCGAACTATTGGGGATCCCGTGGGCGACCAGCCCGGCCGCGACCGGTGAGGCGTTGTTCTCCCAGATCCAGTGGGGCCGGCAGCGGGACATGCAGCGCCGCCACGAGCGCGGCGACCGGGACGAGCAGAAGGACGCCCGGGTGCTGACCGATGGTGTGCCGATGCCGGTGACCCAGTTCGGTCACGGACAGCGGCAGTTGGAAGGGGAGTACTCCTACCACCCGCCGGTCGACAAGAGCGTGCTGGCCGAGGCGAGCGTGCTGCAGACCTACGATCGGCGCGGCAGCTACCTGTCCACCGCCGGCGGCATCGACCTCGGGTACGGGCCGTTGGAGCACCTGGACACCGAGGCCGCGGCCGCGGCGGTCACCGCAGCGACGGCGCCGAAGGTGAAGATGCCGTTCGGGATGTGGCACATCACCCTGCCCAAGTGGGACGAGGCCGGGCCGCCGCCGCACCCGGACCAGCACCCCTTCGGGGTGGTCACCCGGTGGGTGACCACCCCGACCCTGGTACTGCTGCTGGAGGACCGGGACACCGGCGGCGCCGCCTACCGGCTGGAGGAGCTGACGCTGACCGAGGCGTACGTGCACACCTGGCAGGCCCGGCTTCTCGAACCCTGGTACACCCGGATCCGGGACGCATTACTGGCCGCCCGCGCCGACGGCGACGACGCGACCGCTCGCGCGATCAAGGGCACCTACACCGGCTACATCGGCCGGTTGGGCAGTCAGCTGACCCTGCGCAGCCAACGGCCCTGGCATCATCAGCCGCTGTGGCAGGCCGCGATCCAGGCCGGCGCCCGCAGCGCGCTGTGGCGGGTCGTGACCAAGCACCGCAACGTCACCGGCCGGGTGCCGATCGCCGCCGATCATGACGAGATCGGTTATCTCGATACCGAAGTCAACCCGAAGATCAACCCGCCGGCGGCGGACAACGGCCGTCTGGGGGCGTTGAAGTCGGCCGGCTACCTCGAGTTGACCACCGAGCTGCGCCGCAAGGCCGGCCGCGGCGATTCCCTGTTGGACAAGAGCCTGCGCCGCACCCAGTACACGACCGGCGAGCAGACCGCCGACAACGACACCGCCGCCGGGACTGACTGATGCCGCCGATCCGCCCGCGGGCGCCGGCGCCGACCCGCGGCCAAGCGGCCCGGGCAATCACCGGGTCACTGGCCACCCCCCGGGTGTCACCGGAGATCCGCGACCTGATCCGGGACGCCGGCGGGCCGCGCGCCGCCGCCCAGCTGGTGGGCCGATCCGAGCGGTCACTGCAGCGGTGGGCGGCCGGTCAAGTGCGCAACATCCCGGCCAGTGCTCGGCAGACACTGGCGCGGGTCAGCACGGCCAGCCGGAACCGTGACCTGATCGCCGAGTTGGGCGGCACCCGGCGGGCCGCCGAACTGACCGGCCGCAATATGCGCACCGTGCAACGGTGGGCCAACGGTGAGATCGCCGCCCCCCGGCTGGACGCGCGGCGGCTGCTCCAACGGGCCGACGGTGCCCGACGCATGCGCGAACGCGGCCTGAGCATCGATCCAGCGACCGGCCGCCCCCTGGGACCGGTGTTCCTGCAGCTGCGCGGCGAGATACGGATCAACCTGTCCACCGACGCCGGCTATCACTACCGCGATCGGCAGGTCGGCACCAGCCAGCCCGACGAAATCTCCCCCGAACTGATGGCGCAACTGGTTGACGCCATCGGCCAGGGCGACAACCGGGCCGCCCAGCAGCTCCTGGAGCAGCACCTGTCCACCGAATACCTGGGGCAGACGATCGGCCAGTACGACCCCGACCGTGGCATCGGCGTGTTCGTGGACCGCATCGACGAGATCACCTTCATCCAGGGCGACGAGCAGCAGCCCTAGCCGCCCCTTCTGCCAAGCCCTCAGGCCTCGGCTGAGCCCCGGAAACGGCGTTCAGCCGAGGCCTTACCGGTTCTTACCGGTCCCGGACCGGTAAGCCGCCACGGGTCTGCCACCTGCACAAACACCCATTTCAACCGAGCGGCTTACCGGTGGCTTACCGGTGGCTCGGCCGCGCCCAATGAGTCTGCCACCTGCACAAACACCGTTCCGCTTACCGATTTACCGGTTCCGCGCAGAAGTCATCGCGTAAGCGTGGCTGACGGTGGGCTGTCGAGCGGCCTCAGCCGAGGGCTTCTGGTTCAGTTTGCGGACCCTCCTAGCGTCGGTTCTGTCCAACCAGCACGCCTAGGAGGGGGCCTCGTGGTCTGCCGATCCACGCCCGGAATGAGCGTTCCCATGGGGCTGGCGAACATCGACTCGGGTCTGGACGACGACCAGATCCAGTCGCTGGTGCATCAACTGAGGCACGAGTTCAACGACCATCACCAGCCCGATCAGGGGGCCACGGAATCGGCGGCCGCCGGCCCGCAGGGGGCCTGGGACAGGTTCCGCAACACCACCGCGACCCGGATCACCGCGCACCCCGAGCTGCGGCCACAACGCCGGGCTGGCCTCCTGCGCCGCATCACCCAAGCCGACGCTCCCCCGCCCGCGGACATGGTCTACGCGGCCGAGCACATCCGGGATCGGGCCATCCGCGCCGCCCGATTGATCGACGACCACCTAGCCACCGAAGCCGCCCGCATCGGCGTCCCCGACCACGACGCGCTGAACACCTACCAGGAGGGCCGCAACGACGCTCCCACCGGTCGACAGGCCCGCGCCACCGAAGAGCACCGCCGGGCCTGGCCGGGGCTGCCGCTGGACCCGCGGACCCGGCACGGGCTGACCGCGCTGGCCGCTCGACCCGACAACCCCGACGGGCGGCACGAACTCATCCCCGCCCACAACCGGGTCAGCGCCGAGGACACCCGGGTCGTCGACGCCATCGGCTACCACCCCGGCTCGGGCCGGCTGGAGATCTTGACCCCCGAACAGGCGGTGCTGACCTACCGACGGATCCCGCCCGCCCTGGCCGAGCAGCTGCGCACCGGCAACGACCCCGACCGGGTGTTCCGGGACCGCATCCAGGGCCATTCGGGCTACCAGTACCGCGACGCCGTCCAGAGCGCGGCCGCCGGCGTGCGCCGCCGCTGCCCCGACTGCGGCCAATTCACCGGCGCCACCCACAGCTGCCTGGGCCGGCGCGGCGGAATCCGGGCCGGCGCACTGGGCGCGGTCACCCCGTTCATCCCGAGCCGGCGCCACGCCATCCCGCTGACCGGATCCGACGGGACCGAGCTGTTCGCACGGGCCGCACCGCTGACGCAGGTCATCGAGCGGCTGGAACAGGTCCGCGACGAGGCCGTGGAGTTCCCGGTCGACTGCACGCTGCCCGGTGACCGGCAGGTCACCGGCGACCTGAGCGCCGCACTGGACGCCGACGACCACATCTCGGTCAACACCGCGCGCCTGGCCTGCACCTGCCAGGGGTACCTGCCCGGCCAGGGCTGCCCGCACATCCAGGACATCTCCGGAGGGCTGCGGGTCGCCCTGGGCGAGCAGCTGCAGGCGAACCGCGCTCGGGTCGCGGCCGCGACCGCGGCCGCCATCAGCCCTCCGGTGGGTGGGGCCAGCACCGCGCCGGTCACCGACACCCTGCTGCCGAACGCCCCCAGCCAGGTCACCTTCAGCTACACCCAGGACCCGGCCCGGTTCGCCGACGACGTCCGCGCCGCGGTGAACCGGCCAGCCGGCCAGCAGGTGCCGTGGGTCGCCCCCGACGGCCAGACCCCGGCCATGTACGGGTATGGCGCCGACCGCGACTTCGGCATCGAGCTGGAGTTCGACGCCCGGACACGCCCGCCGGCTCTCGGCGACCTGGCCATTGACCAACGGATCAACTACCGCTATCAGAACAGCTCCGTCTACGGCGGCCCCAGCCTGGTGGTCGGACGAGTCGGCCGCGCCCTGTACGAGGCAGAGTTCACTCCCACCGACCGGCAGGCCGGCTACCACGCCAGCTCGAACGGCGGCTACCACCGAAGCCTGCGGCGTGGCTGGACCTTCGAGCACGACAGCACCGTCAATGGCGGCGAACTGGTCTCCCCGATCTTGTCCAACACCACCGAAACTTGGCAGCGGCTTCACCAGGCCTGCGTGATCATCACCGATCACGGCGGTCGGGCCAGCGAACGCACCGGATCACACGTCACCATCAGCGCCGCCGAACAGGCCGGACAGGCGGTTCGCCTCAGCCGCTTCCTGGGCCTGCTACATCACCACCAACGCGACCTGCACGTCATGGCCGGCGCCGGCCACCGGCGCGGCTGGAACTACGCGAACCCGATGCCAACCCCGCCCGACCAGGGATACAGCACCATCACCCACGCCCGACGCAGCCTCGATCGGTACCAGTTCGCGAACATCAACCACGTCGCGACCAGCCGACACGACCGGAACGCGAACAGCAGCCGCATCGAGTTCCGGCTTTGGGACGGATCTTTGGAAGCCGGACGCATCCAGGGACAGATCAAGATGTCCGCCGCGCTGCTGGACTACGCGACGCGCAATCGCGGGCTGACCTTCGACCATGACGACCGTGCCGAAGGCGTGGCGTTGAACCCGGACGCTACCGACTTCGCCGACCACACCAGGCAGATCCGGAGGCTGATCGACCACTTATTCCGCCGCGACATCGATCGACAGCAGGCAGCCGCGCTCTGGGCGGCCGGACTCGACGCCCGCAACTTCGTTCGGGAACATGTGTGAGCGAACCAGACTGTGACCGTATTTACGGTAAGACTGTTTACCAGCGACCTTGGTACCGTTTCGAATTCCGGATCGCCGCGGGAGGCGCACACGAATGAACCCAGACCTGGCCAAGATCCCGGGTGTGCTGCGCCTACCACCCGACCAGATCCCCCACAATCAGCACGGCGACCCGGTCGCTCCGCTGACCGCCGACGGCCGGCCCTACCGGCTGCGTTGGGTCGACCACGATCACGGCGACGAGCTGGTCTACGCGGCATCGGCGGACGACCTGCTGGCCCACTGGATCCCCGGCTATCAGGACGCCGACTCGGACGATCGGGTGCTGCTGCGAGCCCGGCACGCCGCGCAGATTCGGGACGCTCTGGTCGCCGAGCTCGCGGTCGACGCCCGCGACCAGGGCCTCCTGACCGCCGAGCAGGAGAAGGTGCTGCTGTCCGACCTAGGTCAGCTGCCCGACATCCCTCGGTGGGACCCGCCGGTGCCGCTGGTGCTGCTGGAGGGCATGTATCGCCCGTACACCGATCGTGTCCCCCCGTTGTCGGGCATCGACGGTGACGTCCGGGAGCCGAGCAACATCATCTGGCTCCGCAACGCGCACCCCGAGACCTATCTGGTGTCGCTGGCCGAGGCCGGTGTCATCGACTTGGCTGTCCATGATGGGTGACCAGCTCGACCTACGCGCTCAGCGGAGAAGTCCCACTCTGACCAGTCACAACAGCTACGCCTGGACCTATCGAGGGCACAATAGTTTCGTCTAGCCGATACTATCGTGGCCATGCAGCGAAGTCACTGGTGGCCAGTCCTGCTCGGCCTCGCCGAAGATCAGTCAGGTCTGATCACCTCGGCGCAGGCACGCCTGGCCGGCGCCGCCCGGCCGCAGCTGCTCGCGCTGGCCGACCGGGGTGTCCTGGACCGGGTGCAGCACGGCGTCTACCAACTCAGCGGATCCCCCGTCGACCGATGGACCGACATCCGAGCGGCCTGGCTGGCGATAGCCCCGGACCGGACCGCCGGCGATCGGCTCGCCGGCGATGACCCGCAGGGTGTGGTCTCGCACCGCAGCGCGGCACTGCTGCTCGACCTCGGGGACATCGACGCCGATCGGATCGAGTTCACCTGCGAGAGCCGGCGGCGCACCCGGAACCCCGCCGTGACGATTCACCGTGGCCACCTGAGCCGATCCGACTGGACCGTGCGCGAAGGCCTCCCGGTCACCACACCGGTCACGACCGTTCAGATGCTCGCCGCTACGGGACTGGACCTGGAGCACCTCGCCGGAATCATCAGGGACACGATCCTGCGCCATGATGTGCCCGTCGCCGACCTCGGACCTGTCCTGGACGAGTCGGCCCGGAAGTACGGGTACCCCGACGGGAACAGTCTCGTGCAGTCACTCCTGAAGATCGTCGGAATACCATCCAGCACCGTCGATCTCGCCGCGATCGCCGCCGCCGACCAGCTGCGGGACGCGATCGCCGTGCTGATGGAGCGGCGACCCGAGCTGCTCAGCCCGGCCGCGTGGCAGGCGATGCGCGCCGAACAGGGCGCGACGGATCGATGATCCAACGCAGGTACCGAGACCCGCGAGCGTTCCGACGCGCGCTGACCGATCGGCTCAAGGCCACCGCCCGGGCCACTGGTCTGCCGTTCCAGGAGCTGCAGCGGCGATTCGTGCTCGAATGCTTCCTGGCCAGGGTCTTCGCCCTGCCGGGCGAGCGCTGGCTGCTCAAGGGCGGAACCGGCCTCGCCGTCCGGTTCACCGGTGCCCGGCACAGCCGCGATCTGGATCTGTGCAACACCGCGGCTGACCGTGAACTGTCCACCTGCATCGACGAATTCGTCGATGCAGGTCGGGCCGGCGAGCGTGACCCGTTCGTGTTCGAGATCAGTCGACGAGCCTTCCTGACCGGGGTCACCGAAGGCGCTCAGCTCACCGTGACGGTTCGCCTCGGCGCTCAGGAGGCCCGGGTGGTGCCGGTCGGCGAGACGTGCCCGGCCGGGCGTTCCAGCCGTTCCCACGCCGCCTCGTCCAACGCTTCGGCCCGGCCGCGCAGCGTCGCCGGTGCTGTCCATGCCCAGGACGAAGTCGACCCGCTGCGCCCACTTGTCGAAGTGGCCGGTCAACGAGAAGTCGGTGTCGCCGCGCAGACATATTCGCTCGGTGTGCGGGGCGACCAGGTCGATTGCCTTGTCGATCCAGTCGGCCGCGCCGGCGTGGCTGGGCGCGTTCCCGGGCCGGTTGACCAGGTACAGCACCTCCTTGGTGTT
>Ga0164241_10001859_pt1 | contig 24415 bp, 22 predicted proteins | sample OricomyardsoilBY_FD_108780 | JGI IMG/M metagenome (GOLD analysis project Ga0164241, IMG submission 108780) | Backyard soil microbial communities from Emeryville, California, USA - Original compost - Back yard soil (BY) | ecosystem: Environmental > Terrestrial > Soil > Unclassified | place: USA... | reverse complement strand
TAGGCGACGCCGCGCGCGACGAGTTTTTCGATGAGCGAAATGATTTCAGGAATATGCTCCGTGGCGCGCGGGGTTTGATGCGGCGGCAGGCAGCCGAGCGTTTTCAGATCGTCGAAAAACGCCGTTTCAAATTTGCCGGTGAATTCGCGCAACGTGGTTTTTTGTTCGCGGACGCGCTGGATGATCTTGTCCTCCACGTCGGTGATGTTCATCACGTGTTGCACGTCGTAGCCGGAAAATTCGAGCGTGCGACGAACCAAATCGGCGAAGACGAAGGTGCGCCAGTTGCCGATGTGCGCGTAGTCATAGACGGTCGGGCCGCAGCAATACAGGCCGACTTTTTTTCCGGCGGGATCGAGCGGCGCGAATTCCTGAACGGAGCGCGCGAGGGTGTTGAACAGTTTCAAGGCCATTTGCTGCCGCGAAAATTAAACTGCGGCGCGGGAAAGCAAAAGGGAATTCAGCGCGGGCGAAAAAACAGTGGACTTCATTCCCCGGCAAAATTAAAGTCGCGGAAATTCCCCCGGCTGTTTGCGGGCACGAAAGATTTATCCGGCATGGAACTTAAAATCGTCTGCCAGTGCGGCCAGAAATACAAGTTCGCCGTGGAACCCGTCAACGGGCGGATGCCGGTTCCCGTGAACTGCCCGGCCTGCAATGCGGAGGGAACGACGACGGCCAACGCCCGGCTCGCCGAACTTTTGGCCGGTTCGCCGCCGCCGGCGCCCGTCAGATCGTTTCGGGCCGCCATCATGGTGCCGGTCAAAAGGCCGTCAAAAAAATCCGGTTTCGCGCCGGGCCTGCTCGGCGGCTTCATCGGCGCGGCGGGCGGCGCGGCGGTTTATTTTCTGATTTTCAAGTTCACCGGGCTGCACATCAAACTGCTGGCCATCGCCGTCGGCGCGCTGGCGGGCTGGCTGGCGGAACTGTTCAGCAAAGGCGAAGGCGGCAAAGAACTGGGCGGCCTGACGGCGGTTTTGGTTCTGGCGGGAATCATCGGCGCGCAATACTTCGTGGCGCGGGGCCTGTGGCATGATGCCGTTCAAACACAGGCCAAGCTGGCGAATGCGGCCTATGATTTCAGCATCGCCGAGGCGCGGGCGGCGGTGAAAATCATCCCGACCGGTTCGGATGCGGAAATCCGCGCGTTCCTGGCAAAAAAATCTGCGGAGCAAGGCGAGGAGATTCCTGCCGCCGCCATTTCAAAAAGGGAAGTCAGAGAATTTCAGGCGGCCCGGCTGCCGGAATATCAGGCGCTGGCGGACGGGCGGATGTCCAAGGAAAAGTTTCTGGCGGAGCACAACTTGAAAGCCATGCGGGCACCGGGGGAAACGGCGGACACCAGCAACACGTTCAATGGTTTTTTTCTGCTGCTGTTATCGGGCAAGGTGAATTTGTTTTCGCTGGCGGCCGCCGCCGGGCTGGCGTTCAAGTTAAGTTCAAGTGCGTGACCGGCGGCGGCGGTCAAAAAAATTTGCGGCGGCATAAAGCTCCGCAGTCATCGGGCCGCGATGCAGAAAGTTCGCGAAATCCGCTTTCACGGCTTGCAATTTTTTGTTTCACCGGCAAATTTTGGATGACAAAGTTTATCAAAATAAAGTTACAAAGGAGCCATGAGCAAAGAAGCCAAACTTGAACTGGATGGAAAAATTTATGACTTGCCAATTCTGACGGGCAGCGAAAACGAAAAAGCGGTGGACGTGTCGGCGCTGCGCGCGAAGACCGGCTGCATCACGATTGACGACGGCTACGGCAACACCGGTTCCTGCACCAGCAACATCACGTTCATTGACGGAGACAAGGGCATCCTGCGCTACCGCGGCATTCCCATCGAGGAACTTGCCGAGAAATCCAATTTCATCGAGACGGCGTATCTGATCATTTACGGCGAACTGCCGAACCGCGCGCAGTTGAAGTCCTTCTCCGACCTGCTCACCGCCCACCAGTTTTTGCACGAGGACATGACGTATCATTTCGAGGGTTTTCCGACGGGCGCGCATCCGATGGCGATCCTGTCCTCGATGATCAATGCGGCGAGTTGTTTCGACGAAGGTTTGATGCACTGGCAATGGGGCAAAACCAAGCCGTTTGAAGTTTATGTCGCCAAGCTGATCGCGCAGGTGCGGACGATTGCGGCGTATTCCTACCGCAAGTCGCACGGGCTGCCGCTGATTTATCCCAAGCAAAAATACAAATACACGGCGAATTTTCTGCACATGCTGTTCTCGATGCCTTACGACGACATCGAGCTGAAGCCGGAAGTTTTGAAGGCGCTGGATTTGATTTTCCTGCTGCACGCGGATCACGAGCAAAATTGTTCCACCTCGACCGTGCGCATGGTGGCGTCGAGCCAGGCAAATCTGTTCGCCAGTTGCGCGGCGGGCGTGTGCGCGCTCTGGGGTCCGCTGCACGGCGGCGCGAACCAGGCGGTGCTGGAGATGCTCCAGCAAATTCATGACGAAGGCGACGATGGTTCCAAGTTCATCGCGGCGGCGAAGGACAAAAACAGCGGCAAGAAGCTCATGGGCTTCGGCCATCGCGTCTATAAAAACCACGACCCGCGCGCCCAGATCATCAAAAAGGCGTGCGATGACGTGCTGTCCAAATTGCACATCACTGACCCGTTGCTGGACATTGCGAAAAAATTGGAGGCAGCCGCCCTGCAAGATTCATATTTTGTGGAACGCAAGCTGTATCCGAACGTGGATTTTTACAGCGGCATCGTCATGCGCGCGATTGGCATTCCCGTGGAGATGTTCACCGTGATTTTCGCCATCGGCCGGATGCCGGGCTGGATCGCCAATTACAAGGAGATCATGGAAGAGCCGAAGAGCCGCATCTACCGGCCGCGCCAGATTTACACCGGCAAAACTTTGAATCATTACGTCCCGGTGGAAGAACGCAAATAGCCGCTCTTTCGCCATTGGACGCAATAAAAGTTCGCCCAAGGAACAAGAATTGCTGCCTCGGCAGCCATCTAATGGCGATGAGTAAAATTCTGGTTATTGACGACGAACCCTGGCTGCGTGAGATGATCCGGCTGGCGCTCGAGCAACAGGGTTTTGAAGTCATCGAAGCGACGAACAGCACGGAGGGCGTGGCCCAGGCCCAGGAACATCTGCCCGACCTCATCCTTTGCGACGTCAACATGGACAAGGCCGGGGCCGGCTACACCATGCTCGCCAAGCTGCGCGCGGACGACGCCACCGCCACCATCCCCTTCATCCTGATGACCGGCATGGCCGATTCCGCCGGGATGCGGCACGGCATGGAACTCGGCGCCGACGACTACCTGCCCAAGCCGTTCAAGGTGGATGAACTGTATGCGACCGTGAACACGCGGCTCAACAAGGTGAAAACCGTCCGCGACGAGGCGGAAAAAAAACTTTCCCTGCTGCGCAACCAGATTTCACTGATGATGCCGCACGAGATGCGCACGCCGCTCAACGGCATCATCTCCAACGCGGAAATGCTGGCCGATGCCGCCGACACTTTGAATCCCCAGACCATCGCCGAGATGAGCCGGGAAATCTGCCAGTCCGGCCAGCGGCTCGAACGGCTGATTGAAAATTTTCTCATCTATGCCCAGCTTGAGCTCGTCGCCAGCGACCCTCAAAACGCCGCCGCCCTGCGTTCCGCCAGGACCGACCATGCCGCTGAAATTGCCCGGGACGAGGCCGTCACCCAGGCGGATCACGCCGGGCGCACGCATGATCTGGTCGTCAACCTGGCCGATGCGCCGCTGGCCATGGCCAAGGAGTATTTCCGAAAAATCGTCATGGAACTGGTGCAGAACGCCTTCAAATTTTCCGAGAACGGCAAGCGCGTGCAAGTCAGCCTGGCGGCGGCGGGCGGCCAGATCGAGTTGTCGGTGCAGGATGGCGGCCGGGGGTTTTCCACCGAGCAAATCCGGCGCGTCGGCGCTTATTTGCAATTTGAACGGAAGATGCAGGATGAGCAGGGCCTCGGCCTCGGCCTCGCCATCGCCAAAAAACTGGCCGAGCTTCACGGCGGCTCGCTCATCATCACCAGCGGACAAGGCGAAGGCTCAATCGTCACCATCAAACTGCCGCAGGCCCGGGCGTGATTGTTTTAGAATGGCAGCTTCGCGTAGAGATCAACCAGTCCGGGAATGCCAAACAGTTTGGTTTTGATTCCCTGCTCAATCAAATTGGCGGCCAGGAAAACGAAAATAATTCCCAGCACCGGCGCGAAATCCACTTTGCCCAGTCGCAGCGGAATTGACCGCAACGGCCACAGCAGCTTTTGCGCGGTCACGTTGACGTATTTCCAGAACGGATGCCGGCCGAAGTAGATGTAGCTGTTCAACAGATACAACGCGAGAATCGCGCCGATGGGAAATTTCCACACGAGATAACTGTTCAAACCGATGACCAGTGACTGCTCCAGCCGTTGCGCCACGGAAATGGTCGGCGGCAAAATCTGCAGGTGAACCAGCAGCCCGCCCGCCGGCCACCAGACCACGGCGGCGGCCAGGAGCGGCAGCAGGATTTTTGCCCAGCACGGCCAGCCATCCACGCGGCCCAGGGGAATTTTCACCATGCCATGAACCGGCTCCGGTCCTTGCAGCAACGAGAGCAGCAGCAATCCCACGTAAAAAATTCCCAGCGCCAGGCCGAAGCTGAAAAAGGAAAAGGCCAGCATGATTTCAAACGAATCGCTGCGAAACGGCGGAACGGTCACGCCCAAATCCAGCTTGCCGACCCAGAAGGGCGCGAGCCACCGATAGGCGACCGCCCGCAGGAGCAGCAGCCCGAGGATGAACAAAATGAAATGCCAGCGGCGGAGTTTTTTGGGCGCGGCCGGGCGCAGCGTGCCCATCAAGGTGGCCGGCGCGCGCCGGCCCAGCGGGTCAAACCGGAGCGAGCGCCAGTTCAGCCACAACAGCAGCCCGGCGAGATTCAGGATGAAATCAACGTAGCCCATTCAGGGCGACATGAGACAGGCGGCGGGTGGCGAGGTCAAGCGCGCAGCCCTAATTTGACAAGGTTTTACGGACCGCCGGCAGTGGCGCGAACGGCCCGCCAGTTAGTCCTCCGCGTCCGGATGCTCGTCAATGACGAGAACGCCGTGCGGCGGCAGATCGTAGTTGCCGACGATGTTCTGCCCGGTGAGAAAATCGTGCATGGGTTTATAGAACTGGATGCGGATTGGGGAAGCCTGATGATTGAGCAGGAAAAAGACGCGGGAGCCTTCTTTTTCGCGCAGGGAAACTTCGACGTTTTCCGGCACTTTTAACAAAGGGTGCATGGCGGTCATCTGGCGCAGCCACGCGACGAGGTCATGATAAAAATGTTGATGGCTCTGGGTGCCCACGTAAATCGCCTTGCCCAGACCGAAGGTGTTCATGGTGATGGCGGGTTTGCCGGCGTAAAAATCTTTGCCGAAAACCGCGAGAATCTGGCAGCCCTTGGGTTCGATGAGGTCGCACCAGATTTTGGCCGGGTGCATGTGGCTGGTCTGGAACGCGCCTTTGAACGTGAGATGGTTGTCCTCGGCTGGCGGCAAAGCGTCAAACTCCTGCACTTCGAGTCCGAACACTTCGGTGAGATCATGGGGAAAACCGGAAACGGGCGCGACGTTGTGTTCGTCCACCAGCCCGGTGTTGAAAGTGCTGACGAGTGTGCCGCCGTTCTGGACGTAAAGCGTCAGCAGATCGGCCTCGCCGCCGGAAAGCAGGTGCAGCGACGGCGCGAAAACAATTTTGTATCGGGACAAGTCTTCCGACGGACGCGCGAAATCCACCAAAATGTTGCGGTCATGCAGCGCATTGTAGATGAGTTGAATGTGTTCGCGCAGGTGGAAATGCTGGTTGGGCTGGTTCGGCTGGGCGAGCGCCCAGTCGTTGTCGTGCGAGTAAAGGATGCAGACTTCGGCCGTGACCTTGGTGTTCTTGAGCACGGGGGCGAGCAGCTTGAGTTCCTCGCCGATCTGGGAAATTTCGTTGAACACGCGGCGGCTGCCGGTTTCGAGATTGTGCGGCAGGACGGCTCCGTGAAATTTTTCCGAGCCGATGCGCGGCTGCCGCCAGCGGAAAAAAATGATCGCGTTCGCGCCGCGTGAAATCAACTGGTAGGTGAACATCCGCAGGACGCCGGGGCGGACGAGGGAATTCACGTCCTGCCAACTGACGTTGCCGGCCTTTTGCTCCATGACCCAGAAGCCGGCCTCGCCGTCGGGCGCGCGGATGCCGGATTTTTTGAGCGAGCGCAGCATGTCAATTTCGCAGGCGATGTCCGCAGGTTTGGCCTTGATGGCGGCGGTGCTTTCGATGGAGACAAAGTCCAGTTGCTCGGCGAGATCGAAATGGTCAAAACGATGCCGCAACGCGCGCAGATTGGTGGTGACGGGGCGGTCGGGCGTGATTTCATGCAGCACCTCCGCCTGCATTTTGACGAACTGGACAATGGTGTCGCTGCAAAAACGGTGCCAGTCCAGGACGAGCGCGGGATTATGGACGGTCGGTGCGGCCATCGGCATCGGCACCTGTTTCCAATCCGAGACCACCTGCCCCCAATGACGCAGGCCGAGCTGGTCGTTGAGGCGTTTGATGGTTTCATATTTGGCCTCCAGCCAAAGATGCCAGTCGCGGCGCGCGTCTTCATTGAACGCGGATTCCGTGAAGTTGCCGCCGAGGCTGTTGTCAATCTGCCAGGCGATCAACTGGGGATGCTGGCCGAGCGCCTTGGCCATTTCTTCCACGATGCGTTTGGAATGGTTCCAATAAACTTCGCTGTTAAGACAGGCGGCGCGGCGGGTGCCGGCGTGCTTGATGCGGCCATGCTCATCCACGGGCAAAATTTCAGGATGCTTCTGAGTGAGCCAGATGGGCGGCGCGGCGGTGGGCGTGCCGAGAATAATCTGGATGCCTTTCTCGCCCATAACGTTCATGACACGCTTGAGCCAGTCGAATTTGAATTTGCCGTCCTCGGTTTCGCAGAGGCCCCAGGAAAATTCGCCGAGGCGGACGACATTGAAGCCGGCGGCGGCCATGAGTTCCGCGTCGCGCCGCCATTGTGCCTCCGGGTTTTCGCGCGTGCCGCCAAAAGGGAAGACCCATTGTTCAGGATAGTAATCAACGCCGAAATACATAAATTTCCTTTCCTCTGGGATTGATTCGACACTAAAAGCAAACCGCCGCGCTGGCAATTAAAATCGCTCAACGCGGCGGCGAAAGATGGCGGCGGAAATTATTTCTTAAAAAGGCCGCCGAGGCTCTTGCCTAATTTTGACGCCTCGCCGCCGATGGCCTTGCCCGCCTCGCCCACCGAGCCGGCCACGGCCTTGACGGAGGCGGTGGTGATCTGGCTCAAAATTTCCTTGATGAGCGCCGCCGGCGTGATGCCGTCAGGCCCCTGGCCGAGGCCGGTGAGATGGATGTCGGGCAGCGGCAGGGTGGCCCCGTTGAAATGCACCTTGGCGCCGGTGATCAGAAAATCATCCACCTGCAATTTTTTGGCCGGCCCGGCTCCACCGGGCTGGGCCGGCGCGTTGGCGCCGGGTTTGGCTGCCGCCCCGCCGGTGAAGGCGTTCACGTTGTCCATGATTTTTTTGAGATTGTTCGCCCCCAGCGGATTGCCTTCAAAGTCAATTTCCGGCGAGCGCACCTCGATGGATTTGACGATGATCTTGTCGGACAACACCGAGAAGGGCGCCACGCTCACGGCGGTCTTGCCGACGCTGATGGCGTTGGTTTCCGTGCAGCCCGGTGGATTGCCGATCACGAAATTATTCAGGCTCACGGAGCCGAGCAGCGGCATGACGTGGACGGCATCCACGGAAAAGGCCGTCTGCGTGACTTTCGGGCCGACGGTGTTCATCCCCGCCTTGATCACGTCACCCAGAAAAAAGCCGGCCACGATGAACACGAGCAGAATGACCGCGATGAAGCCGATGCCGATGCCCAGGAAAATTTTCTTTTTCATAAGGCCAGAAGCTGCCAGCCATGCGCCTGATTGAAAAGCTAATTTCCACCCCGGCTCAAGCCGCCAGCATGGCGCGGACAATTTCCATCAGCGATTTGATGTCGTAAGGTTTCGCGATGAATTTGTCCGGCTTGACCGAGGCGTCGGCGAAGACGACGCCATCCACCGTGCCGCTGATGAGAATGGTCTTCTGCTGCGGGTTCAGCCGCCGGCATTCGCGGATCAAATCCATCCCGCTCATCCGGCCCATCGCATAATCCGTGATGACAACCGCCGGCGCGGCTTTTTTATATTCCGCCAGCGCCAGTTCCGGGTCGGAAAAAACCCGCACCTTGCAGCCCAGCGGGGCGAGCACGGTTTCGGCGAGATCAAGCAGCAGCACTTCATCGTCCACGACGAAAATCGTGGCCGGGGCATGGCGGTGAAAGAACGGCATTGGCAAAGGCAGAAAACGCCGGCGCAAATTTAACATCCGCCGCCGGACATTCGCAAGCGGCAACATTTCCTGGTTCCGGCGGCGGCAAAAATGCGTTGCTTCCGGGCGGCGGCCAGCCTAATTTCTATTCTTGGAAGTGAATTCTGCTTCCCTCAAGGAAAAGCTGTTATATGAAAAAAAAGCCAGCCTCCGCGCCGGAACCCGCACCAGCCAGTGGCGCCAAAACCCGCCGCCCCAACAAAACCGAACCCGCCGTCACCGCCAAGACGGGTGTGGAAAAGCCCAAGCGCACCGCGCGCAAACCGCTGCTGGACACCGCCGTGGACGCCGCCAAAAGAATGTTCAAACCCAGGCCGGCCGCCAAAAAAACCGTGAAAACAGAATCCCAGGTTGAAGTCGAAGCCCCCACCGTTGTCCGCCGTTCCTACACCCGCAGCAAAAAAGAAGAAGTCCTCGAAGTTCCGCCCATTTTATTGGAAGGCGATGAGCCGGCCGCCGGCATCAGCGGCCCCGGTGAAAAATATTCCCTCGGCGCCACGCCGCCCGCGCAAAGTTTTTCCGGCGGCGAACTGCCGGAGAGCTACGGCACTAAAAAATTATTTCTCACCGCCCGCGACCCGCACTGGCTCTACGCGCACTGGGATTTGACGCGCGAACAGCAGAACGAACTGAACAACGAATCCACCGACGGCCACCTTATCCTGCGCATTTTCGCCGGCAAGATTGAAGGCCATCCCGCCTACGAAATCCACGTCCACCCGGAATCGCGCCACTGGTTCGCCCACGTTGAACGCGCCGGAAATACTTACGCCGCCGAACTCGGCTATTATTCCGCGCTGGGCAAATGGCTGCGCGTCGCCGTCTCCAGCGGCACGGTCACGCCGCCGGACGCCGCCGCCAAGGAGGACACGGCGGAATTCGCCACCATCCCGTTTGAATTTCCCTTCGCCCGTCTGATGCAGATCATCGAGGACGCCGTGCGCGATAACACGCCGCTCGCGCAGGCCATCGAGGAACTCCGCCGCGCCGGCCATCCCGATCTGCCGCGTTATGCCCACTCGATCCATTCGCCCGTCGTCGCCCCCGGCCCGGCCCGCCAATGGACGCCGGACCAGGAAAAGGCGCTCGCCAAAATCATCAGCATTGACGAGACCCGCCGCGTCTGGATGGGTTCGCTCGAAATCACCGAACTCATCCGCCGCCGGCTCGCGCACGAACGCGAAATCACTTCGCCGGTGACGGCCTTTGGCATTTCCAGCCCGGGACTTTCTTCCAGCCCCACCAGCCCCTTCGGCGGCCTCGCCGAGGAAAAAGCGAAAAATTTCTGGTTCAACGTCAATGCCGAACTCATCATTTACGGCGCGACCGAACCAGACGCCAAAGTCACGCTCGGCGGCCACGCCGTCCAACTGCGTTCCGACGGCACCTTCAGCTTCCGCTTCGCGCTGCCCGACGGAAAATACGACCTGCCCGCCGTCGCCGTTTCCGCCGATGGCACGGACGGCCGCGCCGCCGAACTGAAATTCAGCCGGGCGACCGAATATCTCGGTGATGTCGGCGCCCATCCGCAGGACCCGTCCCTCAAACCGCCATTGGCTGACAACCTTTGACGCCCCATGGAATCGTCCGAACGCGGAGCCTTGATGCTCGTCCGGTTCATCGCCCTTGCGTTGATCGGCTGGACGGCGGCGGAACTGACGCTGTATTGGGCCGTCTGCCATCACGACAGCAAACCGATGGAAATTTTTCCCTGCCTGATTAAATCTCTTCCGCTGCTCGCCGGGACCGTCATGCTGATCAAGGCAAAATCCCTCGCAGAATGGGTCTCCGACAAACTTGACCTGTAAATAATTGGCTATGCAAGGCTACCTTTCCATCGTCCTCCACGCGCACCTGCCGTTTGTGCGGCATCCGGAGCATGAAAAATTTCTCGAGGAAAGCTGGCTGTTCGAGGCGATCACCGAAACCTACCTGCCGTTGATCCAAATTCTCAACGGCTGGCGGCGCGACCAGGTGGACGCGCGCTTCACGCTCTCGCTCTCGCCCACGCTGTGCGCGATGCTGCTTGATCCGTTGCTGCGCGAACGCTACGCCAAACATCTCGACGGGCTGATTGATCTCGCGGAGAAGGAAATCCATCGCACGCATTGGGACCGCGCTTTCCGCAATCTTGCGTGGATGTATCATCATAAATTTTGCCAGGCGCGCGAAGCGTGGCGGCATTACGAGGGCAATCTCATTTCCGCCTTCCGCCAGTTTCAGGATGAAAGCCGCCTCGAAATCATCACCACGGCGGCGACGCACGCATTGCTCCCGTTGATGGCCTCGCATCCGCAATCTGTCCGCGCCCAAATTCTGACGGCGCGCGACCATTATTACGGCTGCTTCGGACGCGAACCGCGCGGCATCTGGCTGCCCGAATGCGCCTACGCCGGCGGCGTCGAAGAATTTTTGCAGGAGGCGAACATCCGCTGGTTCATCCTCGACACGCACGGCATTTTGCACGCCAAGCCGCGTCCGCGCTGCGGCACGTATGCGCCGATCTTCACGCCCAACGGCGTTGCCGCGTTCGGGCGCGACTACGATTCCTCGCGCCAGGTCTGGAGCAAGCACGAAGGCTATCCCGGCGACCCGCGCTACCGCGATTTCTATCGCGACATCGGCTTTGATCTGGATTTCGACTACGTCAAACCGCATCTGCCCTCGCCGGACAATCGCGGGTTCACCGGGATGAAGTATTTCCGCATCACCGGCGCGGGCGAAAAACAAATTTACGAACGCGACCACGCACTGGCGGCGGCGAGTGAACACGCGCGGCATTTTCTCGCCGAACGCGTCGCGCAGGCGCAGCAGGTCGCCCCACTGCTGGACCGTCCGCCCATCATCGTCGCGCCGTATGACGCGGAGCTGTTCGGGCACTGGTGGTATGAAGGCCCGGAGTTTTTGGATTTCCTCGCGCGCAAATTGTGTTCCGAGCAGAAAGTTATTTCCCTCCTCACGCCCGGCGAATACTTGCAGCGACACCCGACGAATCAAATCGCCACGCCCGGCGCATCAAGCTGGGGCGAGGAAGGCTACTGGCGCGTGTGGCTGAACGAAACGAACGAATGGATTTATCCGCACCTGCAAATCGCGCAGGACCGGATGACTGAACTCGCCAAATAATTTCCGAACGCCACTGGCCTGCAAGCCCGCGCCCTGAAACAGGCCGCCCGCGAACTGCTCCTCGCGCAGGCCAGCGACTGGCCGTTCATCCTGCGCGCCGGGACGAGTCCCGACTACGCGCGCCGTCGCGTGAAAGATCATCTGCTCCGCTTCCTCGCCTTGCACGAACAGCTCACGCTCACGCGCGTGGACGAACATTATCTCCGCGAAATCGAGGCTCGCGACAATCTGTTCCTTGCCGTGGATTGGAATTATTGGAAGTGAAGGGGTATGCTCCGACAAAGCTGTTCAACGTGCGCTTAATTTCCAAGATACTTATTTAGATTTTCAAGTAAGTCTTCCGAAAGAACGGCCGCAAAAGCGTTCGAGATTTTGTCCATTTCTTTGATAAAACCGCTGCTTGTTGACATTACCGACCCAATAGATTGATTTTTAATTTCGTGGTGCGCTTCATAGGCATATTCTAGTTGGTTCAGTTTGCCAGATTGATACACTTTGCATTCAACAATCGCTTTCATGTTGAGATGGTTTAGCGGTTCTTCCCAAACCTGAAATCCTCTAACCTTCAGTCTGACGATATACTTTGGCGTGGTTGACTGTATTTTTTCTGACTCGCTCAAATCATCTGAGCAGGACGATGAATTTGGAAATGCCTTTTGCAGACCAGACTGGAAAACCTCCTGAAAAATCCGCCCAAATGGAATTACAATTCTTGTATAATCGGGCCGAGTCATCCCGGATGAGCCAACAACGAGACCACCAATCGCACCACCCGCAGCGACCGGCACAAGTTTTGAATAGTCTTGCGTGAATCCAATCTGCTCCGATTCGTTCGTGTCTGAAAAAGCGCCGGAAACATTATCCCAAACGGTTTCCGATAGCGGCTTGCCGGGTAAAGTGCTTTCAAATCGAACAAGGAACGGCTGTGAATTGGAAGCAAGCGAGGTTTCCATTGGGAAAATTTCCAAGGGTTTTCGTTTTACCGGGCTCAAGGTGACACCGCAGCCTGAAATAAAACTTGTGACTAAAACGAGCAGCAACAATTCACCGAAAATCTTAAACAAATTTTGAGGCAAGAGATTTTCCATTGTTTGATTATTTTGCGTGACGAATTATTTCATTTGCATCCGCCGGAACAGGAAAATTGATGGTCAAACCTCTCTCAAGAACTGTTGCCAAAACTTCACGGCGTCAAAACCGTTTCCGAAATTTCCGAGGGCTGGGCGGGTTTGGGGAAGATCAAGGTGGCGCCTTTGAGCAGGCGGCAGAAATCTTTTTTGCTCGTCGTCTGGTGCTTGGTGTTGCCGGAGAACTTCTCGTTCGTCGCGGACTTGTAGCCGACTTCGAGCCGTTCAAGCTGGACGATGCGGACATATTCCGCGCCGCATTTCCAAACTTGGCCTTGTCGAAGTTTCATGGCTATAAAAAAACTGTCTCTCCTGGGCTTGCGCCGCAGGAGAGACAGGCTTAACGAGGGTTACTTTTTCTTTTTAGCAGCAACCTTCTTTTTCGGTGCGGGTTTTTTCGCTTTGGATTTGGCAGCCATGATGTTTTTTTGTTTTGGTTTTTACTCTGCCGCCGGAATACGAGTTTCTCCGGCGACGTTGCGAGTATGGTGTTCGCCGGAATAATTGTAAATGATGGAGGCGGACGCAACACTTCTTTGAGCCTTCCCGATCTTTCTATTTTTCCATCCCGCGCCACATTTCTTTGGGCGTGCTATCATTCTCGTCTCTGGTAGGATTATTTTTTATGTCATTCAGCAGCCTTGGCCTTGATGCCAAAATTTTGAAAGCCGTGGCGGAAGCCGGCTACACCGAGCCGACGCCAATCCAGACCGCCGCCATTCCGCCGGTCGTCGCAGGGCATGACCTCATCGGCATCGCGCAAACGGGCACCGGCAAAACCGCCGCGTTCACGCTGCCGATTCTCACGAAACTCGCCGCGCTGCCGGCGGGGTCGCGGCGCGGCACCAAGGTTTTGGTGATCGCGCCGACGCGCGAACTCGTCGTGCAGATCGAGGAAAACGTCCGCGCCTACGCGAAACATCTGCCGCTGACGGTCGCCACGGTTTTCGGCGGCGTCGGCGAACAGCCGCAGATCCGCGCGCTGCGGGCGGGCGCCGACGTGGTCGTCGCGTGTCCGGGACGCCTGCTGGATTTGATGGGCCAGCGTTGCGCGGATTTTTCGCAGTTGAAACATCTCGTGCTGGACGAGGCCGACCGGATGCTCGACATGGGTTTCCTGCCTTCGATCCGAAAGATTGTCCAAGCGTTGCCGAAGCAGCGGCAGACGCTGATGTTCTCCGCGACGCTGTCGAAAGAGATCGAATCGCTCACGCATGAATTTCAACATGCGCCAAAAATCATCCAGATCGGGCGGCGCGCAAATCCCGCCGAAACGGTCACGCAATTTGTTTATGAAGTGCCGAAACATTTGAAGCCGGCATTGCTGCAACATCTCCTGCTCGACCCGAAGATGGAAATGGTTCTCGTCTTCTCGCGCATGAAACACGCGGCGGACCGCATCGCGCGGCAGCTTGAGCAAAAAGGCATCCGCTGCGCGACGCTACACTCGAACCGTTCGCAGAACCAGCGGCTGCGCGCGTTGAAGGATTTCAAGTCCGGCACGGTGCGCGTGCTGGTGGCGACGGACATCGCGGCGCGCGGCATTGACGTGGACGGCATTTCGCACGTCGTGAACTACGATTTCCCGATGCACGTCGAGGATTACATCCACCGCATCGGCCGCACGGGCCGCGCGAATGCGATTGGCGACGCGATCAGTTTTGTGACGCCGGAAGATCACAGCGAACTGCGCGCGCTGGAACGCTTCATCGGCCGCGGCATTGTGCGGAAAAAGGCGGAAGGATTTAATTACACCGCCGCGCCGCCGCCGTATAATCCCGGCGAAGACGACCGCCGTTTCCAACGGATGCAACCTCAAGGCCGTCCGCAACCGCGTTCCCATCAGCCGCAACGTCCCGGCCAGCCGCGCCCGCAATACGGGGGTGGCGGCCGTCCGCAACGCCCCGTCAGCGGCAATCGTGAAGGCAGCAACGAACGGACAACGACCAACAGCCGTCCTCAAGGTTATGGCCGGCGTTTTAGTCCGCGTTGATCGTATGGAAAACCGATCAAAAACATTACGTTCATAAGCCAGTTCGCCGCCGTAACCGGCTTTCCCCGCTCATTCAGCTTATGAAGGCGGTTTGGACGGGAGGCCCCGCCCAAAGATAGTTGTTGCTATTCCCCTGAAAAACGTCAGGATTGGCCCGTCTGTAAGATAGCTAGTCTCTTTCAAGGCATGGTGAATCTTCAAGTGAACTCTGTTTCAGTGATGATTTTAGACCCGGCGTTCGGGAACAGTCTGTGGAAAGTAACGGTTAGTCAGACAGTAAAACATCAATGAGCAACAAACTATTCGTAGGAAATCTTTCCTTCAATACCACTGAAAACGACCTGAACGACGCCTTCGCGGCGCACGGCACGGTCACAGAAACCAACCTGATGATGGATCGCATGACCAACCGCCCCCGCGGTTTCGCGTTCGTCACCATGAGCACTCCTGAAGAAGCCCAGAAAGCCATTGCCGCCCTCAACGGCGCGCAGTTGGACGGACGCGCCCTCACGGTCAATGTCGCCAAGCCGCGCGAAGAGCGTCCGGCTGGTGGCGGTGGCGGTCGTCGTGAATACGGCGGCGGCGGCGGTCGTGGTCGCTACTAATTCTTAATTGGTTTTTCATGGCGGGGTTCGGGTGAACCGGACTCCGCCTTTTCTTTTCCAATCTTTCTGCTAGTCTGGCGTCCATGAGAGAACCCACCAAAGAAGAACACATTGAAGTTGAAGGCCGCGTCACCACCGTGCTTCCCGGCACGATGTTCCGCGTCGAACTCGACAACAAGCACGTCGTGCTCGCCACCGTCTGCGGCAAGATGCGGAAACGCTGGGTGCGCCTGACCATCGGCGACCGCGTGAAAATGGAGATGTCGCCCTACGATCTGAACAAGGCGCGCATCACCTGGCGGTTGAAGTAATTCGTCCTCGTCGGTTTTCCCTGTGAACTGTCGCTTGCGCATTATCGCGTCTGCGTCTAAACAGAGGCATGGAACAAAATTTTTCTCCCGCGCCGATTGATTCCCAAGTCCGCATCGGCCACGTCCACCTCAAAGTTGCCGACCTTGAACGGGCGCTGAAATTTTACTGCGGCGTGCTCGGTTTTGAATTGCAGCAACGCTTCGGCTCGCAGGCCGCCTTCATTTCCGCCGGTGGCTATCATCATCACATTGGCTTGAACACTTGGGAAAGCGCGGGCGGTTCGCCGCCCCCGCCCCACAGCACGGGACTTTATCATCTGGCCATTCTTTACCCGACGCGCGCGACGTTGGCGGATGCCTTGCGCCGCCTGCTCGCGGCCGGCGTGGAACTCGACGGCGCGGCCGACCACGGCGTGAGCGAGGCGCTGTATCTGCGCGCCCCGGACGACAACGGCGTGGAACTTTACCGCGACCGTCCCGAATCCGAATGGCCGCGCACACCCGACGGCAAACTGGCGATGTTCACGCGGCAACTGGACTTGGACGCGTTATTGAAAAAATGAAGTGAAAACTTTATGGAAGCCTCAAAAGAAATTGATTGGCTTGTTGGTGAAGTTATAGCTCCGTTCATGAAAAGTCACGGGTTCAAGCGGCGACGTCTTGCATTCTCACGTCCATTTCAAAATGGCTTTGACGTATTAGTTCTCCAGAAAAATAGCTGGAACAACAAGACCGACGCGCGTTTTACAATTAACCTCGGAATTTATTGGAGCAAAGCCCAGGAAAGAATCGGTCAGCCAGTTTTAGCAGTGCCATTTTCAGATAATCATTGCACTGTTTTTGAACGCATCGGCTTTCTCATGGAGCCACCTGAAGACAAATGGTGGATAATCAATAAACACCATCATGTATTGGAGCTTACAAATGAAATCACCCGCACAATCGCGGCGCACGCGTTTCCTTGGTTTGAAGCTGGCCATGATATTAACACTTCGATTTCATTCGCCAGGAAACACCGTCATACAGCATCTATTCGGGCATTGAAATGGATCAAAGATGAATGGGTTATCTGACGCTGTGGAAAAAACTTTGAAATCCTCTCGCACTTTCAAACGAGCGAAGACCAGACTCACTCAAACTGAAACCCCTGCTGCCGGAGCCGCTGCAATTTGTAGAGCAGCGCGCGGCGGCTGATCCCCAGCGCCTTCGCCGTTTCCGTGCGATTGGATTTGTGCTGCTGCAACGCGGCGAGAATCGCGTGCCGCTCGATCTCATCCATCGTCTGCGTGTCCGAAGTCGCCGCCGGCACGGTCAACTTCACCGCCTCGCGCAATTTGGCGGGCAGATGGTCGGGCAAAATCAATTCGCTTTGCGCGAGCAGCACGGCGCGTTCGATGACGTTGCGGAGTTCGCGCACGTTGCCCGGCCACGCGTAATTTTTCAGGCAATCGGCGGTCGCCTCGGCGAGCCGCGCGCGATGGCGGGCAAACTCGGAGACGAACAGGTTCGCCAGCGGCAAAATGTCCTCGCGCCGGTCGCGCAACGGCGGCAGGTTCAACTCCACGACGTTCAGCCGGTAATACAAATCCTCGCGGAAACGCCCGGCCTTGACCTCGGCTTCAAGGTCGCGGTTGCTCGCGGCGAGGATGCGCGCGGCGGTGCGGATTTCGCGATTGGAACCGATGCGCTGAAATTTCCCGTCCTGCATCACGCGCAGCAGTTTCGCCTGTAACGGTGGAGACATCTCGGCGATTTCATCCAGAAAAATCGTGCCGCCGTCCGCCTCCTCGAAACGTCCGACGCGCAACGCACTCGCGCCGGTGAACGCGCCTTTTTCGTGCCCGAACAATTCGCTTTCCAACAGCGTTTCAGGAATGGCGGCGCAATTCACCTTGATGAGCGGGCCGGCGGCGCGCGCGCTCCACGCGTGGAGCGTGTCGGCGACGACTTCCTTGCCCGTGCCGCTTTCGCCGGTGATGAATACGCGCGCCTCGGACGGCGCGATGAGCGCGATTTGCTGGAACAGCGCCACGGTCAGCGGACTTTTGGCGACGACGTTCGGCGGCAAGATTTTTTCCGCGCCCAGATTCAACGGCGCGGCGGCGGCGATGCCGGTGGCCTGCCGGACGGAGGCGAGGAGTTCGTCCAGATCAATCGGCTTGGCGAGATAATTCAGCGCGCCGTCGCGCATGGCGACCACGGCGTCGCGGACGTCGGCGAACGCGGTGACGAGCAGCACCGGCAGCGTGGGAAAATCCTGACGCACGCGCCGCAGCGTTTCCAGACCGGAAAGGCCGGGCATCCGCACGTCGGAAATCATCATGGAAAATTTGCCGCCGGGCAGAAGCTGCAAGGCGCGTTCGCCGGATTCGGCCGGCACGGTTTCAAAATTCTGCCCGCGCAAAAACGCGTCCAGCAAACTGCGCTGGCCGGGGTCGTCGTCCACGATCAGGATGCGCGGCGTTTCGTTTGGCACGCGGGGAAATTAAAACAACAACGGCGCGGCCAAAAGGATTTTCAGCGGAGAGGAAACGGCGGCGGGAAAAGATAAAATGCTTTGCTCATGAAAAAGTTAGAATTGCCGCCGAAAGAAAAAACACAATCAACGCTCCGGTAATTAAATAGAAAGACGGCTCTGATTTCTTATGCTGCATCCAATATTTATAGAGGCGCGGGACATGCAATAATAAGAATGTCACCCAAAACAATGAGATAAAACTCTGACTTTTGGAAGTGGAACTAAAACATGGAAAAATCGCGGCCACAACAAAAGTTATGCTCAAAAACACAAGCGACGCCCGCACTTTTTTTGATTCTAAAACTTTTATCAGTTGCCAGGCCATATTTTACATTCAAGCATGAACGAGTTGATAAATCGCCGGACGATAACGCGGTTCAGGGATTTTGCGCCCTAAATCCCGCGCCGTTTCAAGCCATAACTTTTTGGCAATTCCCACCTCACGCAGAGCCGCGACCGGCGTTTTGCCAAACGCGGAACAGTATTTCAAATCAGGAATGTCAGCGATGTAACCGCCGTCTTCCTCACTATAAAAAACATTGACGTGATAATCTTTCATCGATCCAAAGTTAAATTGTAATTCTCCACGATCTCAAGCATCTGCTTGGTTTGATATGGCTTAACCTTTCCACCGACATTTTGAAAATTCAAGAGTTCTGGAACGCCCGCGCGTTTCAAAATGTGGTGGCTTCCGCGAACGCGATCCACTTTTGAAACCAAATGCACCGGCCAATTTAATCACTTCAGCAAAGCGCAAGTTTTGCGGACTGTTAATCGCTTTTTCAAGAAGCTTCTGGCTTTGCATTGGTAAAGCGATTCAATCAATCTTCACTCCGTTTTCTTGACCGCCGCGATTTTTGACAGCAGCTCGTCGCGTTCGCTCGTGTCACCGGTGCCGCAGTGGCTGCCGACGTGCGCCTCGTGATTTTCTTCCTTGCGCGAGAAGGCCGCCTGCGCGCCGTTCATCGCGGCGCGGGGAGAATTCAACACGGCCTTGGCTTCGGCCAGATGGCCTTTGCCGGCGGTGACGCCGTTGAACGCGGCTTTGACAAGTTCGGGCGAGGCCGGATACGGCCTGGGTTTGGAACCAAAGTTGTAGGCGAAATTTTTCCAGTTGTCGCCGCGCTGATAATTCGTGCCGAGCGCGCCGCTGGGGTCGTAGCCGCAATGCACCATGCAGTTTTCACAGCGCGGGTCGCGGGCGACGCCGTCCACGACGCCGTATTTTTCCCAGTTCACTTTCGACAGCATTTCCTGATAGCCGTCGTAATGGCCGTCGGTCATCAGATAGCACGGCGCTTTCCAGCCCTTGACGTTGTAGGTCGGAATCGCCCAGGCGGTGCAGGTGAGTTCGCGTTTGCCGGCGAGAAATTCCTGGTAAACCGGCGTGCCGAAGATGGTGAATTTCTCGCCCCATTCCTGGATCCTGGCAAATTTCTGCCGCGTCATCTTGCGCGTGAGAAAAAAATCTTCCGGCTGTTTGTTGAGACGCTTGACCATGTCTTTCTTGGCGGCGTCGTATTCGTAGCCGGGCGAAATGGTGTGGCCGTCCACTTCCAGCGAACTCAAATACTTGAACATTTCTTCGAGTTCCTGCACGTCGGTTTCCTTATAGACCGTCGTGTTGGTCGCGACTTGATAGCCGCAAATCTTCGCCATCTTGATCGCTTCGACGCATTCTTTGAAAACACCTTCGCGTTCAACGATGAGATCGTGCGTGAATTCCAAACCGTCCACATGGACGTTCCAATACATCCATTTCGTGGGGCGGATGACGACTTTCTTTTTCGCCGCTTCATTGGCGTTGCGGATGGCGTCGGCGTCTTTTTCGGAAAGCAATTTTTCGTCGAGCAATTTTTTCAGCGTCGGCTCGGTGGCGGGCGTGTAAATCGCGGCGAGGTAATCGCGCATTTTTTTGCGCATGAACACGCCGTTCGTGCAGATGTAAATGACGCGGCCTTGCTCGCGCAGGCCGGCGACCAGTTCCTCGATCTTCGGATAAATCAACGGTTCGCCGCCGCAGACGGAGACCATCGGCGCGTCGCATTCCTGCGCGACGGCGAGACATTTTTCCAACGGCACCATGTCCTTGAGGTTGGTGGAATACTCGCGGATGCGCCCGCAGCCGGTGCAGGTCAGGTTGCAGGTGTGCAGCGGTTCGAGCTGCAAGACCATCGCGAATTTCGGGGTCTTGCGGACTTTATGTTTGACGATATGGCTGGCGATCTTGACCGTCAGCGCTAATGGGAAACGCATAATTATTTAACGGAGGCGACTTCGGTGGAGATTTCCGGGAATAAAACCGGCGCGTTCGTGGGCGCCGGATCGGCCTTCAAAAAGTGTCCGGCGCCCGGCAGAAAAAAATCCAGGGGCGAGACGCTTTGCGAAGCGTTGATTCCACTGCAACCGGCCAGCGCCAACGGCAGGGCCGCCAGCAGGGTAAGCCGCAGAAAAAACCAATTTAATCTCACTTGCCGAGTATAAACCAGTAAGCCACGATGGCAACTTGAAATTGACCGCGCCATGTCGTCAAAACTGCTAATTTTCGGAATGTCCGCCCTCATCTGGCTGGCGCTGACCGGCCCGGCCCGGGCGGAGTCTTCGACGAACCAGGTCTTCATCGCGCGCGCGGAAAAGACCTTTCTCGAAGCGCAGAAAAATTATCTGGCCGCCACGAATTCCACGACCAACGCGCTGGCCTTCGCGCAGGCCGCCTTCAATCTGGCCGATCTCGCCACCAACGATGACCAGCGGGCGGAGTCCGCGCGGCACGGCATTGCCGTCTGCCGCCAATGGCTCGCGCGCGAATCCGGTTCCGCCGCCGGCCATTATTACCTCGCCATGAACCTCGGCCAGCTGGCAAAAGCCAAGGCTCCTTCCCTCACGGCTTACCGGCTGGTTCATGAAGTGGAAAGCGAATTCCTGACCGCCGCCAAGCTGGACGTGCAGGTTGACCACGCCGGCCCCGCCCGCACGCTGGGCGTGTTGTATTTTCAAGCGCCCGGCTGGCCGTTCAGCATCGGCAGTGATGACAAGGCGCGGGAATGGCTCGAACGCGCCGCCCGGCTCGCCCCGGATTATCCCGGCAATGAACTGGCCCTGGCCGAGGCGCAGTTGAAATGGCGTCAGCGCGACGAACTCGAAGCCACCTTGAAAAAATTGGACGCCATCTGGCCCGCCGCCCGCACCAATCTGACCGGCGAAAGCTGGGAACCATCCTGGCAGGAATGGGACGCCAAACGCGCGGCGCTCAAGGCCGGTTTTGAAAAACTTTACGGCCCCAAATCTTGACGCCACAAATTTTCTATGGCGCCGGGGCGGCGGCTTCCGCTAAACTAAATCCATTAGCTCGCTAAAATAATGGCACCAAAACTCATTGCGGCCTTGTCGGATTCCACGGTTTTCCTGCGTGAATGGCTGGCCCATCCGCAGCGCACCGGTTCCGTCGCGCCGAGTTCGCCGCAGCTCGCCTCCGCCATGGCGCGCTGGCTGCCGCACGACCCGGACAGCTACGTCTTGGAACTCGGTCCCGGCACCGGCGCCGTCACCGCCGCGTTGCTCAAGAACGGACTGCGCCAGGACCGGCTCGTCGCCATCGAGCATAATCCCAAGATGGCGCGGCGGCTGCGCGAGAAATTTCCCCGCGCCCACATCATCACCGGCGACGCGTGGGAACTGGACGAACTGCTGCGCGCGCATCCGGAGATGATCCAATCCGTCGGCGCGGTCATCTCCAGCCTGCCGCTGCTGAATTTCCCGCACGAAAAAGCCGAGGCCCTCACGCAAAAAATCCGCGCCGTGCTGCGGCCCGACGGCCATTGGGTGCAATACAGCTATCACCTCGGCAAGAAACAGGTGCGCGGCGCGGCCAGCTTCAAGCTGCGCCATTCCAAGATCGTCTGGCTGAATTTCCCGCCCGCCCGCGTCAGCGTTTTTCACAAGTGATTTTGGCAGAGAAAACGAAGATTTTTTAGACACGGATTTCACGGATTAACACGAATTTGATTCCGTGAAAATTCGTGTAATCCGTGTCAGGTTTTTTTGGGTGTTTCGCGGTTAAGCCTTTAAGCCTATTTCTTTTCCGGCACTTCAATCACATCGCCCTCGCGCAGCCGCAGATCGGTTGACGACGGAGTATTATTCCATTGGTAAGTAATGATCGGCATATTGTTGACCGACGGTTCCGGCGGGCGGCAGTCCAAAATCCATTCTTGTGATTTTCCGGTTTTCGGGTCGCGGCGGATGACTTTCACCCGCGAAAGATCGGATGAAGATAACAATAAGTTTCGCGCTTCCGATTGTCCCAGCACAGCACGAACGCCGGAATCAAAGCAATGATAGATCGGAATTTCCACGGTTTGCCCATGCACGGACAGGCGGACATTTCCCTTAAACAAACTGAAAAGGGTTTCGCTCTGGCCGTCCGTCAATCCAAACGGCCTGGCGCCCAGCGCATGATCAAGCTCGGAAATTTCCACCACGTCGCCAAACTCCAGCGGCACATCTTTTGAAACATCAATGCCGTTGGTGCTGTTGAGCAGGTTGACCACCAGCTTGGTCTGGTTGGTGGAATCATGACTCGGACGCACGATGACGATGTGATTCAAATCAGGAAAAGGCAAAGCGTCGTTGCCGGAATTCATTATCGTCATGCCGTTTCCCTGTGAAATGGAATGCGTGCGCGACGAGCCGTAGAAATTCAGAATCGCTTCCAGCAAGGTGAACTGGTTCCAATCATTCGTGCCTTTCTGGAAAACAACCTCGGAAAAATTGGCCGCCGGCCGGCTCACGGTGATGGCATTCCAATCCGGCAATTTGTCCAACGCGCCGTGCTGCCGCAACAGCATTGCTACGTCTGCCCACGCAGCTTGCGAAAGTTGTGCCGATGGCCTGCCAAACCTGCCAAATGCCAACACATTCGGAAACCGCTGATTTGGTGATTGATTTTGCCGTTGTTTGACTCTGTCCAATGGAGTGAAGCCATTATTGTCTTTTACATTTGGGTCAGCCTTATTTTCCAACAATAATTTGATGATGTCTGATTGGCCGGAAACGACAGCAAGGTAAAGCGGCGTCTCGCCATCCGCCGGATTGTGAAAATTCACGTCGGCTCCATGCGAAAGCAGCAATTCAACGTCTTCCCGATTGTTAATTGCGATGGCCTGTTCCAGTGGCGAAGCGCCGGTCGGAAGGGTAAGATTGCCGCCATTTTTATTTTGCTTATTCGGGTTCGCGCCGCCTTCCAGCAGCGCCTTCAAAGTTGGCGGGTCGGACAAAGCGGAAAAAATCAACGGCACGCCCTGAAAATCCGAACCGTTCAAATCGGCTTTGGCTTGAATCAACAATTTAACGGCTGCCGCATGTTGTCCAACGACGGCCAGAAATAATGGCGACCAATTTTCATCGCCACCGTAAGGTCCGGCATTGCCCACACGAACACCATGACTTACCGCGCCTTTTGCATTTGGATTTGCGCCGTGCGCCAAAAGCAAATTCAGAATATTTGTGTTACCATTGAAAGCCGCTTCGTTGAGAGGCAAATCTTTTCCCGTGTTCGGATCAGCCCTTGCGTCCAAAAGCCATTTTACAACTTCCTCGCCGCCATTTTCCGCCGCATAGCTCAACGGCGTGCGGCCTTGTGAATTTTCCGTGTTGGGATTGATCCCCGCTGCCAAAAGCATCTGAAAAATCTCCGGCGAATTGCCGATGGCACAGTTCAGCGCCGTTCCTCCATTGCCGCCCTTGAGATTCGGATTGGCGCCGGCGGCCAAAAGTGATTTCACGATTTCAAGTTGATTCGCGCTGGCGGCGGACATGAGCGGCGTCCAGCCGCCTTTATTTTGCGCGTTCACATCCGCCTGGTTTGCCAGCAAAACTTTCGCCACAGCGGCAAATCCTTTTTTGGCGGCCATGTGCAAAGGCGTTTCTTCCGTGCCTGAACTTTTGTGATTCACATTCGCGCCGCGCCGCAAAAGCAATTCCACTATCGCGCGATTGCCCGCTTCGGCGGCGACGCCCAACGCCGTTCGGCCGTTGTCGTCGGTCGCATTGATATTGGCGCCATTTGCCAAAAGAAACTGGGCGACGCGCAACTGGCCTTTGCTGGCAGCCCGCCCCAACGGCGTGAAGCGCAGGCCGGGACCGCCCGACGGCGCATCGATCAAATCCGGGCTGTTTTGAATCATCGTCTGGATGCGCTGGATTTCCTGATCTTCGTCGGTCGTGACGGTTGAAGTTGGAAGATTATTAGCCGTCCTGCCTCCGGCAATTTCCGCGCGCAGTTTTAAGCCCGCCAAAATGCCATCCACGCGTTC
>Ga0164241_10001858_pt1 | contig 24423 bp, 21 predicted proteins | sample OricomyardsoilBY_FD_108780 | JGI IMG/M metagenome (GOLD analysis project Ga0164241, IMG submission 108780) | Backyard soil microbial communities from Emeryville, California, USA - Original compost - Back yard soil (BY) | ecosystem: Environmental > Terrestrial > Soil > Unclassified | place: USA... | reverse complement strand
CGCACGTCCCATGCGTCCGAGCCGGAAAAGGCCATATCACCGACCTTGGCAGTGTCCGCCTTGCTGCGCGACCTGACCGATCTGAAACGTGGCGCGGATACGCAAGACCCGGATTTCGCGCTGGCAACGATCACTTATGTGAATATCGGCACGCCTGCCTTCGGGATCACGCCGGGCGGTGCTGAAATCTGGGTCACGCTGCGGACCCAGCTTGATCAGACGATGGACACGCTCGTCCAACAGGCCGAGGCCTTGATCAACCAGCACGCGACAAAGTCCGGTCTGTCCGTCGGGATCAGTTTTCATGACGTCTTCCGCCATTGCGTCAACCACCCGGACGCGGCAGCGCTCCTGACCGCCGCACTTGAGGCCGAAGGCATTATCTGGAGCGATGATGATCTGCCAATGCGCGCGTCCGAAGATTTTGGCCGCTTCGCCGACATCTCGAAATCAGCGATGCTGCTGCTCGGTTCAGGTATTGATCACCCGCGCCTGCACAATCCCGACTACGACTTTCCGGACGACCTGATCCCGCTTGGTACTGGTATCTTTGTGCGGGCGCTGAACCTGATCCTCAGCCAATAAACCGGACCGCGTCCTGAAGTCGGATGCTGTTTTTCAGGTGCCGGGCCGCCAAATTCCGGCCCCGACGACCGGGAACAAATTCACGCGCGCCGGGACGTGTCGCCAGTCCGTTGTTCAGGTCCGGAAACAGCGTCAGCAGTTCTTCCCGCGCTGCACGGTCAAGCGCACCGACGGCTTCCTTTCCCGGATGCAGTGACTCGGCCTCGGCCCCATTTGCGAAGACGATCTCATGCGCATCAAAGGCGATGTGGAAATAGTCGACCGGCGTCACCGCCTCTGAAACGGCAATCCCTGGCAAACCAATCAGATGTTTTGCCGCGACCAAAACCTCATGCGTGTCAAACATCCGCTGCACAATGGGTGAACGGACCAGCAGCCGGTGTTGGGGCGACACAAACAAGTCAGCCAGTGGCACGTCCACGCCAAGCGCACGGGCCGCAATGCGGATTGGCCGCAATTGCGGACGGGCCGCCACCTCATCAGCGGACAGTGCGCGCCGACCGATCCAGCGCAGGCGCTGAAAACCGTGATCCCGCGTTCGCACCCGATCACCGATCTGCAACGTCTCGACCAGCTTCAGACCGGTCAAGGTTTCGATCCATGTGCCCGCGCAAAAACAGATCGGCGGAGGATTATAGGCGGTATAAGCATCGTAAAAATCGAGATGCCGGTCGTTGTCACCCAGCGCCGGGTCGCCATTCTCGCCGGTAGCCAGATAGACCGTTGTCGTCGGCGTGGTCGGCAGGCCGCCATTGATATTATAAAGCAAATGGCCAGCACCGCCCGAAAAGACGATGTATTCGTCACCGTCACCCAGCCCATTCACCAGGTCATGTTTGGGCGTCAGCTGCTCGTAACCCGGCACCACCGACCATCCGGCATTTCCCGTCGTCGGGTCGCCGTCCGGGTCAAGGGCCGGGTCGTAGCGCTCAAGCCGCCAGAATTGGCCGTTCCCGAACTCGGCCGCTGTTGTGTTGACGTTTTGGTACCACACCAGACGGTAGGTGTCCGCTGCAGTGCCCAGCGCACTGACGTTTGGCAACACGATGCCAAAATTGGGATCGCCCGGATTTCCCTGATTGGTCGGCTGGCCGCTTAAGGAAGCGACCATCGACCCATCCAAAAGAATTGGCGTCAAATAGGATTGATCCGGCAAAACACACTCACAAACTACATCAGCACAGCTAATGCCGCATTACTTATACTGATGTAGCCGCTTTTGCAACCCTGAGCGGACCTTTTATTTGGTGGTCTTTGACGGAGGCAGCACATCTGCGATGAGCAATTCCCAGCCTCAGTTTAAGAACCGGGAGCGATCATCCACCGACCGCCATCGCGGCCATGGCAATGCGCCTGAAGCCTGCGAAACCAGTGGGAATAATCCCGCCGTTTGCAGGGCAAACAAAACCACGACGGATTTTGCTCCACATAACGTGGCGCTATCAGTCAACTCAGGGGAGGAAATGGCAGCCCGTAGGGGATAGCTATATAATTGAAATATAATGATATTTTCTTATTATACCAGCAGAAATACCAACACTTTTTTGGATAAAATTGTGTAAATCATCTGAAATCCAGCACTTAACCCAGCGTGATTTTTGCTGGGCGATTTGGAAAGCCGCGAAACGCGTACGCAGCTTTCACGAAGAAGATTAAAACGCCACTTCATACGTGACTTCATCGATGCACGATTGCTTGCGCGAATGGTTATCCGCTGTTCGCCAGGGGCCAGCTTTCGAGCCGACGCCTGTAAGTTCATCTACAAACATGCATCTCCACTCTCCGGCGGGAGAAAGCCCTTTCGAACTCCCTCCTGCCCACTGAAACGCCAGTACCTTTTCGCGCCCGTCTTTGTATCCCAAAGCGTGGGGACAGACTTCCCGAACATGTCCCTGATAGGAGCAGGTTACGAGGCTTTTTTCTTGGATTGCTTTCGCAAGAATATCGTAGGTTGCCAAAGTCATGGTGATTCCCTCTTTGGTTGTATGCAAGATATTGCACATCTCAAGCGAGAGCGGGAGAAGAGTCTCGATGAGATCGCGTGGCTGCAAGGCCTCTGCTGGTGCTGACCTAGTCGCACAACCATGATTTCGGGTGGGGCCCGCGCCGCGCAGCTCAGGCTTGCTCAGGGTCGTTTTAGTAATATTTCAGTGTGGAAACAAAACTTTTTCATTTTTTTACCACCTTGCGCTAGTATGCACTGGTAGCACAGGAACATCGCGTCTACATAGGCGTTGTCTCGTAACTGAATAGGAGGAGCAAGAAATTGGAAAAACTGTTCGCTGCTCTCCGTGAGCGGCACCCTGGATACGAAGTGGCAGACGTCCGCTTTTTAGTGGCTGCTGGTGAAGTGACCGGTCGTCCGGCGGAAGAGCTAGACGAGGCTTTCGCTCACGCGATTCGTAATGCGGAACGCGTGAACCTAGCAGATGTCGGGTTCTGAACTACCACATCTAGACACACAGATCGGACTTGTATAGCTCTACTCCTGCTTCCTTGGGGTAGAGTATGAAGTTTGTCGAGCTAAGCAATCATCTGCGGAGCCTTAGAGAGGCGAAGACGGGGCGTAAGCCCTCAGCCGCGATGCGAGTCATGGAAGTTTGGGACGCGGCCATCGCGTGTCCCAACAATGGAATCACCCAGATTTACTACAGCGAAACGAAGCTTCCGGCTCCGGGGCTGGGCTTTTTTGCACGTATGATTCGAAACGGTGAAGGCGATACAGCCGAGATTTTTACCCATAGGCCCCATCCAAGTAGCCAAAAGCGCCGACTGTCTCAGCATTGGAAGGAGTTTGTAATAATTAAGGAGCTCATGCATTGCTGGTCTCCTCGTTTAACCTACGTGGGCGATCCAAGCGCCGCAGCGGATTTGCTCACCGACCTAAACACTCTCTCGCCGGTCGGTGCCGTAGCAATTTCTGATTTGGGTGCGTTATTGGCAGCAGCCGAAGTCATAATGCCTTGCTGGCTAATCAAAGAGATGATCGCTAAAGGCAAGACTGTCCCGCAAATCGCCGCTGAGCAGGGCCTGCACCCAGACGTAATGGCGGCAATATGTAGGCACGATCTTATGGAGCAAAGGCTTACTGGTAGTCTTTAGCTTGGTAAGGGCAGGTTGCCGTAGCTCAGGCGGCCCGAACGGCGCTGCTCCAAGGCACGGCATACCGCCACGACTGTCGCGACAATCGCCATACCGGAATTAGAATCGAAGCCGATTTATGACCATGTCTACCCGGCAAATTTTGTTGGTATCGAGGTTCGGAGCGATACCAACAAAAATACCAACAAAAGTTTTGGTTTCACAGAAATAGATAGATTCAGTTCAATCTCGTAACTTTAACCCATTGAAAATAAAACGTTTTTTAAGACGGATTTTTGACAGACAAAAGGGGAAAGTAGCCTGGCAGCCCGTAGGGCCGCCATGATCAAATCCGGGATGGTTCAGACTGTTCCGATAATGCCCATATAAATAACGGCATTCCCTCTTTCAACTTCCAGCTTTTTCCCCCATATTCCTAAACAATCCGCTTTGGAGTGGGGGACGTTTTGGGGGATGAGATATGTCTGGTAGAGGACTACGGCGACCAGAAAGGGCACTTTCCGCCCGTTTCGTCGAGACTGCAGCCAAAGCAGGAAAATACTTCGACGGGAATGGCCTCTTTCTGCGCGTCGGGAACAACGGCGCAAAGCAATGGGTGCAACGCATTACAATTCGCGGCAAACGAACCGAGCTCGGACTGGGCAGCCCGCCTGCCGTTTCTCTTGCGGTCGCGCGAAGTTTGGCTTTGGAAAACCGGGGCAAGGCTATGCTTGGGGCCGACCCTTTGGCAGAGAAGCGTGCTGCGAAGTCCGCACCTCTCACCTTTGCGCAATGTGTGACCGAATACACCAACGCGAAGCTCAGCGAATTCCGAAGTGAAAAGCATCGCCGTCAGTGGCTCTCTGCAATCGAGCGATTGGCCTTGCCAGTGCTTGGGCAGATGCCCGTACAGCAAATAGGTAACAGAGACGTTTTGCGAATGCTTGAGCCACACTGGCGCGAACGGACCGTTACCGCCAAGAAGCTGCGGGGCCAGGTCGAGGCAGTTCTGACATGGGCGACAGTGGCCGGGCATCGTGAGGGAGACAATCCGGCGGCATGGCGTGGCAACCTCAAGGAATTGCTTCCTTCCCCCGGTAAGGTGGCGAAGGCCCAAAACCATGCCGCAGTTGCTTTAGCTGACTTGCCGAGTTGGTGGGCTGATCTCGCCCAGCGCGACGGGATGGCAGCACGTGCGCTACAATTCCTCACTCTCACCACAGCGCGTTCGGGCGAAATCCGGGGCATGAAATGGTCTGAGATTGACTTCGGACATCGGGACACAACCGACCGAACCTCGATTGCGAATTCCGGGCATTTCGGAGCGGTCTGGACGGTTCCCGCATCGCGGATGAAAAACGGGCGCGAACACCGCGTACCGCTCACCGCAGAGGCTGTGGCACTTCTTGAAAGCCTCCCCAAACTGCCGGGAAGCCCGTACGTGTTCTTCGCCCCGCGCGGTGGGATGTTGTCCGATATGTCAATTTCCGCTGTAATGAGGCGGATGCAAGAGGTTGAACTGAAGGCGGGCCGCGCTGGGTATCTCGACTCTCGCTCGAAGCGTCCCGCCGTACCGCACGGCCAACGCTCGGCCTTTCGACAATGGGCGGCAGAGCGTGGGTATCCCCGCGATATGGCCGAAATCGCACTCGCCCATTTCATTGGTTCAGAAGTGGAACGGGCTTACCAACGCAGCGATATGCTGGAGCGTCGCCGAGAAATGATGGCAGATTGGGGTTCGTTCTTGAAGGGCGAGGCGAAGCGTCAAGGCAACGTTGTGATGCTTAGCGCGGCGGGATGAATTGGGGAGGGGACAGTGACCGATGCGATGAAAAAGGTGGCCAAAGCCCTCATCGAAGCAAAAATTCGCTCCGACATCGGGGCAGAAGTGCGTTCAATCACCGAAAAACAACAGGCCATAATTCGAGCAGAAGCCGCAATTAATTCTGAAATAGGTCGCTGGACCGGAACCGATGTTGGGACGGGTCACACTGTCCCGATTGTTCGTGACGGAAAGCAGGTCGGCACTTTGCCAGGGACCATCCTCTCCGGCAGTGCCGCAGCGAAAATTGCAGCGCTTTCATTGCTTGATCCGAAGGCTGAAGTTGACCGGAAAAGGGCAGCATCAAATCGCGTAGCAGACGCTGCCAGAGCTTTGATTGATGCGCTCGGCGACATGACGTGGGCTGACCGCGCTGGCCTCGAAATGCGGTTCGGAGCGTTTTCAGAGAATGCATTGAGGGGTGACCAGCTATCCTTGCAGGAGCGCGTGATAAGGGAGATCGGAATTGTGGAGTCGTCGATCATTGCGGCCAAAGCCTTGATCACTAAAGTTGAAAAGCAGGTGCAGGACTTAAAGGGTCCGAAGTCAGGACGCGGGCGACCCAAGAATGAAGCTGCGCATGCGGTCGCACGTGAATTGGCGCTGCTGTACGCGAAAGTCACGGGAAAACGCCCCACCTACTCAGAAAGCCCAGACGGTTTGTCTGGGGCATTTACACCCGCCTTACGCCGTGTCTTTGACGCTTTGGGCTGGAGTGCGACGGCCTTGAAAGGCCCAGCCGAAGCCGCAGTTGCAGCGGTAACCGAGGCCGATTTGCAGTATGAAAGAATTGGCTTAGGCGGGCTATTTTCCTCACTGCCTCGAACATAGACGCGAAACGCAGAGGCGATACCTTCGCCATGTGAGCCCCGGAAATCCCGCTGGGGCCAGATGGAAAGGATCAATGATGTCCGATAAATTGTTGCGTCGTCCAGAGGTGGAGGCCCGCACAGGGCTTTCGCGCTCGACCCTTTATGCATGGATGGATCGGAGCGAATTCCCGAGGCCTGTAAGGTTGGGAACGCGGATCGTCGCATGGCGCGAAAGCGATGTGAACGCATGGCTTGAAGCCCGTCAAACACAGGCTGCGTAACATGAGTGACGCACATACCGTCACGACCGCGTTGGGCGGACGTTGGTATCACAGCTATGGGACAGCGCCTTGTCCTGTCTGCCAGCCAGAGCGTCGCAAAGATCAGGATGCACTGACTCTCACCGATGGCCGTGCTGGGATTCTGACCCATTGCAAAAAGACTGGCTGTGATTTTCGGGCGATTCGCGCGGCGGCGGGCGTCGTGCTCGGTGACCCACATGTCCAGAACCCGGCAATCCAAGCCGAGCGCCCTGCAAAAGAACGTGCCGAAAGGAGCAAGCGAGCCATGCAGGCAGCAGGGATTTGGCGCGAAGCTCGCCCGATCAAAGGCAGCCCCGCAGAAGCGTACTTGCGTGGGCGTGGTATTGCCTGCCCTCTTGCAGAAACGTTGCGGTTCCATCCGGCATGCTGGCATAGTGCTACCGCAACGCGCCATCCCGCTCTCGTCGGGCTGATAGAGGGTGGCGACACCTTTGCCGTGCATCGAACCTATCTCCGGCCTGACGGCAACGGTAAAGCCGACCTCAACCCAGCGAAGTCGATGCTTGGGGCGGCCACTGGCGGCGCTGTGCGACTCGCTGATGCTGCAAGTGCGCTAGTCGTCGCTGAAGGCATAGAAACCGCGCTCTCGCTTCTCTGCGGCCCGCTTTGCGGTCCGGTCATGGTGTATGCTGCGCTTTCGACCTCGGGCATGTCCGGACTGCACCTGCCCCTTTGTCCCAGTCATTTGATCATTGCTACCGATGGCGACACTCCCGGTAAACTGGCCGGTTCTAAACTCGCATCGCGCGCGCTAGCGCTAGGCTGGGAAGTGACCATGTTCGCAGCTCCGGATGGTCAGGATTGGAACGATGTTCTCCAAGCCGAGAGACGAGGTGCCGTTTGACCGTCCCCGCAGCAATAAACCCCGCATTTGCGGCGAGCGCAGTCGCACTTATTGCCGAAGGACCGCAACCTCTCCTGCGCGAAATTCCGTCCGGTGAGCCTTACCCGGTCGAGGCGCTTGGACCGCTCAGCGGAGCCGTGGAAGCCGTGCAAGATGTGACGCAGGCCCCGGTGGCAATAGCCGCGCAATCGGCACTCTCTGTTGCCTCTCTTGCCGTCCAAGGTTTTGCCAATGTCGAGACTTTGGGAAGTGACGCCCCGGTATCGCTTTTCTGCATGACCATCGCTGAAAGCGGAGAGCGGAAATCGTCGTGCGACCGCCTACTAGTCAAAGGCATCCGCGACTTCGAGCGAACGCGCGCACAGCCCTATCGGGACGCTTTGGCCGAATACGATACAGCCTTCGAAGTCTGGACGATGAAACGCAAGCGACTCATGGCCGACGCGGCAGGGCGTGACCACACAAAAGCCGCCTCTGCGCAGATCGACTTGATTGCCTTAGGGCCAGTGCCGCGTCCGCCGATCTATCCGAATGTCACAGTCCAAGAACCGACTTTTGAAGGGCTTTTGAAGCTCTATCAGGTTGGCCGTCCATCGCTTGGTTTGTTCTCCGATGAGGCTGGGGGATTCATCGGCGGCCACGCGATGAACTCCGACAACAAACTGAAAACTATTGCTGGGCTGTCTCAGCTTTGGAACGGCGACACCGTAAACCGAATTCGCGCTGGAGACGGTGCAAGCGACTACCCAGGCCGCAGGCTCGCCACGCATCTGATGGCACAGCCTGTCGCCGCACGCCCTCTGTTGGCAGACCCACAGGCCACCGGACAAGGCTTCTTGGCACGCTTCCTGATCACCGAGCCGCCCAGCGCAATTGGAACCCGGCTGCGGCGCGGCCATGGCGCGGACAGCGACTTCGCAATCGGCGCATTCTCTGCCCGCCTTTCCGTTATCCTGGAAACGCCCATGCCTGTAGGCGAGAGCCCACAAGAGCTGGTTCCAGTTCGCTTACCGCTGTCGGCCCCAGCAAAAGAACTGCTGTGGCGATTCCATGAGGCGGTCGAAAGATCACAAGTCTCTGGTGGTTCGATGGAACATGTCCGCCCCTTCGCGTCAAAGGCCGCAGAACAAGCCGCCCGAATTTCTGGTGTATTGACACTTTGGGCCGATCTGAACGCGGCTGAGGTGACGCCGGAGGCCATGGGCTGGGGTATCAACTTGGCCCAATTCTACCTTTCCGAAGCCCGACGATTGGTGGAAGGGGGGATAGTCTCCCAAGAGACCGCCAAGGCAGAAGCGTTACGGAAATGGCTTCTCGAAAGTTGGTCCGAACCTGAGATTACTCTGAGAGATATCGTCCGGCTGGGGCCGAACCGCTTGCGGGAAACCGCAATTGCTCGAGCCACAGCTGCCATACTCGAAAAGCATGGATGGCTTTTGCGACTTCCCGAGGGAACAGAGATCAAGGGCGTGGCACGCAACGAAGCCTTTAAGATCGTGAGGCCGGTCGATGTTGATGTTTGATGTGCAGGCCGCACTTGACGAAATTCTTTCGTCCACCATTGCGACTCCCGCGACTTCTGCGGCACTGACCTCGGAACCGCCCTGCAGGTCGCGAATGTCGCGTATGTCGCAGCCACTCCCAGCAAAAAATGGTGGGCCTGCCGAAGTGCTGTCCTTCCCGGCACAAGCTAACTCGCCCATCCTTTCAGATGGAGAGCCGGAATACTTTCCGCATGGACGTTGCAAGATCACTGGCAAGCCGCAAACTTGGACCGGCAAGGTTGTCAGCTTGGCCGAATGGCGCGCGCTTTCGGATTGGGACCGGCACGGATCAACTGGCAAGTTGTGGAACGGCTTGACCCGACAATGGGAGCCTTCCGGAAATGGTGAGTGAGCAGAGTAAATTTGCGTTAGGTCGCTATTCCAACACCTTAACCCGCCTCTGGCCCCTAGCTTGCGGGAGGCAATGTGATGCCCGAACCTGATCCCCATGGCATCGAGGAAGGGGATAACTGGCCTCGAAGCGTCTATGTCTACCAATGGCCTTGCGGCAACAAGCGCCACCGAACGGCCCGTGCAGGTCGGATTCTCAGGAATGCCCGCTGGGGCGAATGGTCCTGCCGGGAATGCGGCGAGCCTGTTCCTTTTTCTCGTCGCGCAGACGCTGACTATTGCCGCGAGGCCTGTCGCAAGAAAGCCCAACGACGGCGGCGGCAATGGAAGGTGAAATTATGAAGCGGGATTGGCCAACGGGCCCGGCAGGGACGGCGCTCGCGGCGGCAAGGAAAGCGGCTGGCTTCTCACAAACAGCGCTGGGCGAGAAAGCCGGGATGGGACGACACGCGGTCAGCTATTGGGAACGCAAACCTCACATTGATAGAAGGGCTTGGGCGGTACGGCGGATGGCAGAAGCAGAACCCATGATTCAGGAGCTTTTGGAAGATTGTGAAACCACTACGCGCGCGCGCATGATGGGTCTTAGTTTGCCGGATAACTTAACGTCAAATGCGCGCGCGCGTGATAGGTGTTACCCTCTCACTGGGCACGACGCAGATTTCGAGTCGGCCATCGCAAAAGAGCTTTCCAGAATGCAGGAAAGGATTGCCCTGCGACTTGCACGTCTTCGCGTCGTCTGTGGGGCCAAGAAAACCCGCAAAGGCACACCTTGCCGGAACATGAGCGAACCTGGCAAACGCCGTTGCAAGTTCCATGGCGGCAAGAGCACTGGGCCACGGACGGTCGACGGTAAGTCGCGCATCGCAGCAGCGCAGCGAAAGCGATGGGCGACAGCACAAAGCAAGCCTTCACCCTAAGATTACCCTATGCTCGACCAACAAATTGAAACTTGCCAGGTATCGAGGTCGTTCTCTATTTGCTCCACACACGGCCCGTGGAACAGCGCCCCAGTCCTCACAAGATCGCCAAGCCTATCCCGTCACCGTTCGGGTTTTCGTGCCGCCTTCGAAGCACTCGTTGGATGGCTATGCGGATGGACGCCATGGGCTTAGGTACAAAGTGTGACGAACGGCGAGACGGATGATGAGCTAAATGCGTTCCTCACGACTACACCAAATACGGAAGGCGGCGTTGTTCGTCCGAAACCGATGCCTGTCATTATCAAGGCGAGCGAAGAGTGGGAGGCATAGATTCAAGTCATTGTGCAAAACGCCGCACTCATACTCCACCACCGACACCTTTGAACTTGTCAACAAAGGCCGAGATCTTCGCAAGCACTATCGCCTTCTTGCTTCGAAACTGTGGGTTCAGCGGGCTCATTCTGGGCAATATGGCATTCAGGTCAGCACCATTTTCAGAAGCGAACTCTCGTTTGACCGAAGCCAAAATGTAGCGCCTTGCCGCCTCGGGATTCAAATCTTCTGATTCGATGATTTCCACCATTTCGCGGCGTTGCTCTCCCCGAGCAAACGTGAAGAACGCATCGATTAGGCTTGCCTTTTCGTCGAATTGATCAAGGTCTGTCTGGCTGATGAAGTCAACGATCAGCCCCTCTTTTGCGCGGCTACCGAGGCTCGCGCGAATGGCGCGGCGGGCTTCCGCAATCAGTCCTGCCTTGTCATTCGACTTCTTGTTCTTGTCAAAGATCAGTTCGAGGATGTAGTCGAGGTTGATCTCCTGCGACTTGAGAAGATCAACCTCGAACACCACGCCGTCCCAGTCGATGCGCGACCTCTCGTCGTCGGTCGCATTCTTCTCATGCCGCAACCATTCCCGAATGTCGTTGTAGGTCGATCGGTAATCCTGAATCTTGCGCTCAGACAGATGATGAGTCTTATCCATCTCGCGCAGGTCGTCGTCGTTCAGATAGTACTGCGCCTTGAAGGTATCGACTGCCTCTGCATCGTCGACATTGAGGCTTTGAAAGGCCTGAAGCGCTGCAAATTCATCATAATTCCGCAAGACGTTCTCGACCCTCAAATACTCACCAAACAGCTTCGCGAAGGCCTTCTTTTCTGATTCTCTTTCGATTTCACTTGGGTTTGGAAACCGACTTTCCAGCTCGTCCACGATATCGACGAAGCCGCGACGGGCATCCCCATTTTCCTGATCCAGGAAGCCTCTCATGTATTCGTCGTAACTCTTTTCGAGCACGACATTTTTGGTGTTCTTGTCCCCAAACAGCGTGATCGCGTCGACGGTCGCCTGTTCGAGATCCCGAAAGGCGATGATATTGCCGAAGGTCTTGGTCGCATCGTAAATCCGGTTTGTCCGGGAAAAGGCCTGCATCAACCCGTGGAAACGCAGGTTCTTGTCGACGAACAAGGTGTTCAGCGTCGGAGCGTCGAAACCAGTGAGGAACATTCCAACGACGATCAGCAGATCGACCTCCCTAGATTTGACGCGCTTTGCCAGGTCGCGGTAATAGTTTTGGAACCCCTGCCCGTCGACACCGAAGTTCGTCCTGAAATAGCCGTTGTAGTCCTTGATCGCCGAATCCAGAAACTCTTTGGCACTGCTGTTCATCGCCGAAACGTCGAAGCTCTCATCCTGGATTTCCCCGACGGCGTCCTGCTCTTCGTTCGCTGCGAAGGAGAAGATCGTCGCGATTTTCAACGGCTTGTCGCGGTTTGCCTGCAGGCTATTCAGCGCCTCGTAATATAGCTTAGCCGCATCCACGCTGCTTACCGCGAACATAGCGTTGAAGCCGCTGTTACCGGCCCGCAGCTGGTGCGTTTTCTGGCGGAAATTGTTCAGGATATACTGCGAAACTTCCCGGATCCGTTCCGGATGCAGCAGGGCATGCCTGTTCTCGGCGGCGCTTAACCTCTTCTCGTCCTGTTCGCTTTCGATGGTTTTGAATTTTGGCCGGACATCGTTGTAGTCGACCTTAAATTTCAACACCTTCTCGTCGCGGATGGCATCCGTGATCACGTAGGAATGCAGCTCGCTCCCAAACACGCTTGCGGTGGTTTCCGCGCCAAGTGCATTCTCTGGAAAGATCGGCGTGCCGGTAAAACCGAACTGAGAGAACCGCTTGAATTTCTTTCTCAGGTTCTTCTGCGCTTCGCCGAACTGGCTGCGGTGGCATTCGTCGAAGATGAAAACCACCTGCTTGCCGTAAACAGGCAGATCCGCTTCGGCCTTCATCAGATTGTTCAGCTTCTGGATCGTGGTGACGATGATCTTGTTGTCGTCCTTGTCCAGATTGCGCTTCAACCCTGCCGTGCTGTCCGAGCCGTTGACGCTGTCGGGAGAAAACCGCTGGTATTCTTTCATCGTCTGGAAATCGAGATCCTTGCGGTCGACCACAAAGAACACTTTGTCGATGAAATCGAGGTCTGTCGCCAGACGTGCGGCTTTGAAGCTGGTCAGGGTCTTGCCGGAGCCAGTGGTGTGCCAGATGAAACCGCCGCTGTCCGACTTGCTCCAGGTCTTTGCAAGGTAAGTGCTTCGGATCTTCCACAGGATGCGTTCGGTAGCGGCAATCTGATAGGGCCGCATGATCAGCAGAGTGTCGCTGACATCGAAGACCGAATATTGTAGCAAGACGTCGAGAAGCGTGCGCTTTTGCAGGAAGGTCGCGGTGAAATCCTTTAGGTCGCGGATCAACTCGTTGTCCGATTTCGCCCAGTTCATCGTGAAGTCGAAGCTGTTCTTGTCGCGCTTGGTCGTGTTCGCGAAGTACCGGGTATCGGTGCCGTTCGAGATGATGAACAGCTGCACGAACTTGTAGAGCGAATTGTCGCTGTTGAAGCTTTCCTTGCTGTAGCGATGGATCTGGTTGAACGCCTCGCGTATCGCCACACCACGTCTCTTGAGTTCGATTTGCACGAGAGGCAGTCCGTTGACCAGGATCGTGACGTCATAGCGGTTGGCGTGTGTGCCGGTCAGCTCGAACTGCTTGATCACCTGTAGCTTGTTGCGGGCCTTATTGCGCTTATCGGCAAGATAGATGTTCTGGATGTGGCCATCGTCAAAGACAAAGTCATGGATGTAATCATCGTGGATCTTGCGGGTCTTGTCGATGATCCCTTCGCTGGGGCGGTCAAGATAGGTGTCGACGAGGCGCGACCATTCACCGTCGGAAAAGCTGACATCGTTCAGGGCCGAAAGCTGCTCCCGGACATTGGCGATCATGGCCTGCGGAGATGTAATGTCGGGACGAAAATCATAGCCTTGGTTGACCAAGTCCTGAATCAGTTCACGCTCCAGATCGACTTCGCTTTGATAACCAATGGGGGCATCATCGATGCGCTCGTATCTATCGAGGACGATGAAGTTATTCGATTCCGCGATGGTCTTGGTCTGCTTAACCATCTTTCGCTTCTTCCTTGACGAGCACTCGATATCGCTCAGCGAATTCGTACTTCTTGTTGGCTGTCTCGCTGAGGAGGTACCCCAAGACCCGCTTGTCATCATTTGAAAGCTGCGGTTGTTCGTCTCCTGCGTGCTTAGAATGGCTCGAGATATCTACAATTCTCTTCAAGTAGGCGTCTTTGGTTCCAGCCGCTGTTTGAGGCAACAAATCTGCCCAATCCTCGTACCCCATGAAGGTCGATGTTTTCTCCAGTATATTTCGAAGAAGGTTGTAGTGGTATTTCTCAAACCCATTACCGTCAGACGCAGTTTTAAGTTTCTCGATCAAATGCAGATGGTATGAGAAAGGGCTATCGGTGCTCCACCGTTCCAGAGAGAAAGTGCCATCCTCGTTCTGTGACAACCGATACTTGAGGCCACTGTTCAGCGCATTGAAGAGGACATTGAAAAACAGCGGGCTATGAGTCGTGATGATGAATTTTGGGCCGTCCTGCGGTGCATCCTTGATCAGCGTCGCAAGGTTTTGCGCCACTTCTATAAGATGGTTGTCGTCAAGCGAGCTCACCGGGTCGTCAATGAAAACATATTCAAGCTTGTCGAACTGATTTGTGCTTCGATCGCCAACCTCAGGAACGCCCAAGACCGAAACTACCTCTTCGATCAACGTGTAGAAAACGCTCCAGATGAAGTTGCTTTCCTCACCCTTTGAAATCTTGATGCCCGCCGTTGCCTCATCATCGCCGGTCGCGATGGAAAATGAGACCGAAGGATAGGTCTTCTCACCGGCTTTTTGCCCGTCTTTCTCCAAGAAGACAGGTGTCAGGTTTTTGTTTGTATAATGCTGAAAATTCGCAATGACTTCATTGCCCATACCCTGCTCACCAAGAATCCAATCAGTGAAAGTGTTCGGCTGGATAATCAGCTTGGGCTCAGCATTGCCCAAGAGGTCATTGTCCCAGTAAAACAAGTCTTCTGTGAACGCGTTGTAATACAGCATTTTTTCACGAGCTGGCTCGCCTTCCTCGCCCTCTTCGGCCTTAGGGGCAACCAAGTCTTTCATCGCACGGGAAAGACGAGTTTTACCAGTGCCGTTGAAAGCGTAGATCAGCTGCACTTTCTTGTCGGCGTCACGGAGCTGCTTGGCGATCTCTTCGAGGGTCTTGCTCATGCCTCAGCCGCCTCCGACGGTTTCGGGAAGTTCAAAAGCAGGTCGCGGTAATAGTCGAATTGTTTCTTCCGCGCCTCAAGCTCTGCGGTAAGCTCTGCGGTAAGTGCGGAGAATGCGTCCAGAATCCGCACAATCTCGGCCTGCATCGCCAAAGATTTCTGCGGGTCTTCGGGACAAGGGATGGGGATGGTGATTTCAATCAGCTGCCCCTTTGTCAGCTTAGCTCTACCGCCTCCTGTTAGAAACGGGAGAAAGTTAACTATGCCCAGCGAGTGAAAAAGAAACCGCGTGTTTACGGCATCTGTGCCGCGAACAACATGAACGTGGTTATTGGCCCAAAACCTACCGACAGCGTATTGGACAGAATATTCTTCTAGACTGGCCGAGCCATCCTCTGCGATCAGAACATATTCGCCGTCGTGTGTGAAACCATCGACATAGTCCTGCACGTTGTTGGCGCCATAATAGGGATTGGCACCCGGTTCACGCAGAGAAGCTTTAACGGGTCTTCGTGCATTGTTAGCTACTTCAAAGAAATCGTCATTCCCTAGCGGCACCCACTCTACCGCCGCCCCATCCAGCAACCTTTGCAGGAAACCCACGTTGCTCATGTCTCGATCTCCGCGACGATGGCGTCAATCTCGGCCCGCAGTTGGTCAATCCGGGCGACGGTGGTTTTCAGCTTGGCGTTCAGTTCGGTGATTTCGACCCGCTCGCGCTTATCCTTGGGCTCGACATAGGCGCTGACCGACAGGTTGTAATCATTCGCGGCGATCCGGGTCTGGTCCACCGTTTCCGCTACGTGGGCGACGTTTTCTTTGGTGTCGAACATCGCCATGACCTTGGCGATGTGTTGGTCTTTCATCGTGTTGGTGTTGGTGTCCTTCTTGAAGAATTCCTCGCCACTCGCGTCGATGAATTGCACATCGGTCGTCGCCTTGTTCTTGGCCAGAACCAAGATGTTCACCGCGATGGTTGTGCCGAAGAACAGGTTCGGCGCGAGCGAGATCACCGTTTCGACGAAGTTATTGTCGACCAGGTATTGCCGGATCTTCTGTTCTGCCCCGCCGCGATAGAAAATGCCGGGAAAGCAGACGATCGCTGCGCGGCCCTTGGCAGACAGATAATGCAGCGCATGCAACACGAAGGCGAAATCGGCCTTGGATTTGGGGGCCAGCACGCCTGCGGGGGCAAAGCGGTCATCGTTTATCAGGGTTGGGTCATCCGAGCCCTTCCACTTTACCGAATAGGGCGGGTTGGAAACGATGGCATCAAAGGGTTTGTCATCCAGAAAATGCGGGTCTTCCAGCGTATTGCCGTGCTGGATGTTGAACTTGTCGTAGTTCACGTTGTGCAGGAACATGTTCATGCGGGCGAGATTGTAGGTGGTGTAGTTGATCTCCTGCCCGAAAAAGCCGTCCTGAATGATATGGGCATCAAAATGCTTCTTGGCCTGCAAAAGCAGCGAGCCTGAACCGCAGGCGGGGTCGTAAATCTTGTTGACGCTGGTCTGGCCGTGCATGGCGAGCTGGGCGATCAGCTTGGAGACGTGCTGGGGCGTGAAGAACTCGCCGCCCGATTTTCCCGCGTTGGCTGCGTAGTTGGAGATCAGAAATTCATAGGCGTCGCCGAACAGGTCGTTTTCGCTGTTCTTGAAATCGAGGTTCAGGCTGGCCACGCCCTTGAGTACCTTGGCGAGGCGATCATTCTTCTGCGCAACAGTGTTGCCGAGGCGGTTGCTGGTGGTGTCGAAATCCGCGAACAGGCCCTTGATGTCCTCTTCCGAGGGGTAGCCGCTTGCAGAACTTTCAATGGCGGCGAAGACGCTGGCCAGATCGGTGTTGAGGCTTTCGTTGGTGTTCGCGGCCCTCACGACATTGGCGAAAAGCTGACTGGGGGCAATGAAGTAGCCTTTGGTTTTGATGGCGTCGATTTTCGCTTCATCAGGGATCTCGGCGTCGGGCATGCCCGCGTAGTCCACGCTATCGTCGCCACCCTCGATATAGGTGGTGAAATTCTCGCTGATGAAGCGGTAGAACAGCGCGCCCAGAACGAATTGCTTGAAGTCCCAGCCATCAACGGCCCCGCGTACGTCATTCGCGATACTCCAGATCTGGCGGTGTAATTCGTCGCGTTGTTGTTGGCTGGTCATTTTCGGTTCCCTGTCCTGTTCCTGCTGGGAGATCCAGCCATTGATCCCGCTCTTGCGAAGCCGCCACGCGCTCCCGGCCTTAAACCCGGGAATCTTGCCTTCTGCGAACCGATACGCGGTTTTTCCGCGATCTTAAGACGGTCAGCGAGTTCATTCACGGTCAGGATGTCATCGTTGGGCACCCAGTCATGCCTTTTCGCATAGATCGAGGTTGAAGATAGAGGAACCTGCGGCGGCGTAGCAAGGTCGGCAATCAGAGCGCCTCCGCTTCGGTATGCCATGCTTGGCTTTGATCGGGCGATAGGCTGGCTGGCCCTGCCACCGTCGAGTGGTGCCTTAGCTTGAGCCGGAAAGCGTCCACTCTCGCTGCCTGTTCCCAAACCATGCTGCATCAAGCCAATGTTCAAAGGTAACCCCGTCCAACGACGCAGAATTCTTCAGCGGCCTTTTAGGGCTGAAACCGGTCGTCCGCCACGCTTGGCACGAACGTCCCCTCTGGGCCGGTTGCCCCCCAAAGAGCAGCACGGAAAGAACCAATTGGGGGATTTTATGGGGGACGGCAAAACCGCCACGCCGAGATTTTCTACTTAAATCAGAGTCTTATATAGTGGATTTGGCAGCCCGTAGGGGAGTCGAACCCCTCTTACCTGGTTGAAAACCAGATGTCCTAACCGATAGACGAACGGGCCGTTCGCGTTAGCGTGCGGGGCTTTTAGGCAAGCATGCGTCGAAGGGCAAGTGGATTTTTCGACTGCGCGCGCTGAAAACGAAGCGGGCCAGCGGCAGGGGAGCGCACGCTGACCCGGTCCGTTGCTTGGAGATGGTCCGGGGACGACCCCTCGGACCCGGATCACCTCCGCGCCTGTTGCAGGGATCAGCCGTTACTCTGATCCGCTGCCGCAACACCTGTGTTCAATTCGGCCAGACGCCGGTCGGCAGCGATCCGCGTCATAAGCAGACCGTGACCCGCGACGTCAATTTTCTCACCTGTACTGCTGACGAGACGCGCAGAACAATTGCGCGCCTCGCAAGTCATCGGACCTAATCTCCAGGTCGCCGCCTGGGCATCGGCGGCAGAGGCAGCGCCGCTAATCCATCCCAGACCAAGGCTGGTCAGAATGCTGAACGTTCTAAACATCCGTAAAATTCCTGCTTTTTAACTGAGCCGGTAAATTATTGACTTTGTTCACAAACCCGCTCGAAAACTGAGCGATGTCGAGATCATCACGCCTGTTGTGACGCCGCGTCAATTCGGAAATCGGGTGAGGTATGGAATGCCTGACCTCGGCGGGCCAGAAGGTCTGGAATTCCAGACCTTCGACCACCCGGTTTTATTGACTGGCCGGTCAATAAACTGACCTTTTGGGACGAATCATTTCGCCTTTTGCATTCTTTGCGGCGACATGCGATTCAGCCGGTCATGTTGAAGGTCTGAGCCGTTGATGAAAGCCTACACGACAGTGATCATCGGGGCGGGGGCGGCAGGGCTGTTCGCGGCAAAGCACGCACTAGCGGGCGGGTCGGTGCTGATCGTCGACCACGCGAAAGCTGTGGGCGAGAAAATCCGGATTTCCGGCGGCGGGCGCTGCAACTTCACCAATATCCACGCGGGGCCTGCGAATTTCATCTCGGGCAACCGGCATTTCGCCAAGTCAGCCTTGGCGCGGTACACGCCGACGGACTTTATCGCTCTCGTCCGCGCGCATGGCATTGCGTTCCACGAAAAGACGCTTGGCCAGTTGTTCTGCGATGGCAAGGCGACGCAGATCATCAACCTGTTGCTTGAGGAGTGTCGCGGCGCCGAACTGCGGCTTGGAACCGGCGTTCTGGCGGTGAGCGCAGGGTTCGAACTGGACCTGTCCGACGGCACGACCGTAAAAGCGCGCAATCTGGTGATCGCGACGGGCGGCAAGTCGATCCCCAAGATGGGCGCGACGGACTTTGGCTACCGAATCGCGCGGCAGTTCGGATTGGCAGTGACAGAGACGCGGCCCGGGCTGGTGCCCCTATCATTCGGACCGCAGGATCTGGAGTGGATGGTGCCATTGGCGGGCGTCGCGTTGCCAGTGCGCGCCACCGCGAACGGGGTGAGCTTCGAAGAAGCCGCGCTGTTCACGCATCGCGGGCTGTCCGGCCCGGCGATCCTGCAGGTCTCGAACTACTGGCGCGAGGGCGACGCGGTGACGATTGAAACCCTGCCGGGTGCCCTGCCCCGCCTGCAGGACTTGCGCAAACGCGAACCGCGCAAGTCGGTAGCAAATGCCGTTGGCCAACTGATCCCGTCGCGGCTCGCGGACGCGATCCTCGCCAAGACGCCCTACCCCGGCAACATGGCCGACCAATCCGACAAGATGCTGATGGCGCTGGCGGAAACCCTGACCCTGCGCTTGAAACCGGCCGGAACAGAAGGCTACCGGACGGCCGAGGTGACGCTGGGCGGCGTGTCGACCGACGAACTGGACAGCCGGACGATGGAAGCCAAGCGCGTGCCGGGACTGTATTTCATCGGCGAGGTTGTCGATGTCACCGGCTGGCTTGGCGGTTACAATTTCCAGTGGGCTTGGGCCTCGGCCTTTGCGGCCGGAACTGCGATTGGCGCTGGCCTGAAATAGGTCCGGTTTGTTGCCCACCCGACCGAGGAGCGCCGCATCGCGAGCACGCGCTCGCTTTTCGGTCGGATGGGCGAAATGGATGAAGATTTCACAAAATCGCGCACCGCGGCAAGGTCCCAACTCCGTTATGATGGCCGGTTGCTCCCCGTTCAATCGCCACGTAAGCTTCACCCATGAAAATCGCGACATTCAACATTAACGGTATTAATGCGCGGCTCGAGCGGCTTCTCGAATGGCTGGACGAGGCCAAACCCGATATCGCCCTCCTGCAAGAGATCAAGAAGCCCGATGACGGCTTTCCGTCATCCGTGTTCGAGGACCTCGGCTGGAACGTCGCGGTCCATGGCCAGAAGTCGTTCAACGGCGTCGCGATCCTGTCAAAACTGCCGTTGGAAGACGTGACGCGCGGCCTGCCGGGAGAGCCCGAGGATGAACACGCCCGCTGGATCGAAGCGACCGTGGTCGGTACCCATGCAGTCCGGATTTGCGGTCTCTATCTGCCAAATGGCAACCCAGCCCCCGGGCCGAAATACGATTACAAACTGCGCTTCATGGAGCGGTTGCGCCTCCGTGCCGCCGAACTGCTGACGCTTGAAATGCCGGTAGTGATTGCGGGCGACTACAACATCATCCCGCAGGACGAAGACGCCCGCCGGCCGCAGGCTTGGATTACCGACGCTTTGGGCCTGCCGGAAAGCCGCGCCGCGTTTCGCCGCATCTTGAACCTTGGCTATACTGATGCCTACCGCGCCATCGACCAAGCGCCCGAACGCTACACGTTCTGGGACTTCCAACGCGGCGAATGGCAGCGTGACGACGGCATCCGCATTGACCATTTGCTACTGTCGCCTCAAGCCGCTGACCTTTTGAACACCGCAGGCATCGACAAAGAGGTCCGTGGCCGTGAGAAACCGTCGGACCATGTGCCGGTGTGGATCGATTTGGCAGCGTGAGCGTCACGCCTTCGTGAGGATTGATCCTGATCAATCCTTAACACATTCGTTAGAAGTAATTTGTCTTCATCCCGAGTGAACCGCTCGGATGGAGGCAGATATGACGAAGAACGAAGGTACAATCGACCGCATCCTGCGCATCGCCGTCGGAGCAGCGCTGCTGGTCTATTATTTCATGTTTCGCGGTGAAGGCTGGGGCGGCATCCACGCGCTGGCGCTGATCGGGATCGTGCCCCTGGTCACCGGCTTGGTCGCGACCTGCCCGGTTTATTCGATATTCGGGCTTTCGACCTGTCCGGTCAGGCGCTGACGGCGCGATTTTGCCCACCCATCCAAGCTGTCGGGTGGGCAAAATCAGTTAATATTTGGTTAACAGTTTAGCCGTAATATAGCGATATCAATCTGTTACCCTGTCATGACTCCGAGTCATGACTCAACCGCCGAAGCCTGCCATCAGCTCTTTTGCCCGAGCGATCAGCGCCGTGCCGTCAATGCCTTTGCCGTCCATTTCGGCGATCCATGCCGCCTCAACGGGTGCTGATGCGGCTTTCCAGCGGGCGGTTTCTGCGGCGTCGAGCACCGTCACGATGTTGCCTGCGTCAATCGCCTCTTGGCGGATCGGCGCGTCGACGGCAAATTCGGTCCGGCCCGCGAATTCCGCAAAATAGTCACCGGATTTGGCGTCCATAATCGCACGCAGGTCATCGGGCAAAGCAGCGTAGCTGTCTTTGTTCATCACCGTGATCAGGGTTGCGGTGTAGATCGCTTCCGGCCCGGCCAGCTCGGTGTGATTATGGACCAGTTCCGCCAGCTTGATCGAGGGCGTCACGTCCCATGGGATCAGCGCGCCGTTGATCACCGATTTCGTCAAGTTTTCCGGGACCGCTGGCAGCGGCATCCCGACCGGCGTTGCGCCAAGCAGCTTCAGCATTTCGCCCGCCAGCCGGGTCGGGGTGCGGATTTGCAGGCCAGCCATGTCTTCCAGTTTCAGAACCGGCTTGTTGGTGTGAACGACGCCCGGCCCGTGAACCCATGCGCCGAGAACATGCACATCAGCATATTCGTTGCTGGCAAAGTCCTCGTCGATCATCTTCATCAGGGCCCGCGATGCGGCAACCGGGTCTTTCATCATGAACGGCAGTTCGAAAACTTCGGTGCGCGGAAACCGCCCCGGCGTATAGCCCGGCAGCACCTGAATGATATCGACAACACCGTCTTTCGCTTGGTCATACAGATCCGCCGGTTTCCCCCCCAAGGCCATCGCGTCATAGAACTCGATCTTGATCCGTCCACCCGAGGCCGCTTCAAGGTCCGCGGCCCATGGCTGCAGAATATTGGCCGGGACATTGGCCGTCGCCGGAAGGAATTGGTGGAATCGCAGCGTTACGCTGTCCTGAGCCTGAGCAATACTCGCCACGGCAGCGACAAAAACGGCAAGAGCGAAACGGATCATTATAGTCCCCCGGTTGATCGTGGCGCGTCTATAGGGCAGCGTCCTGAAAGGTTAAACTGCCCTTAGGTAAATTTCTGTGGATTAACCGCCGAATTGGGCCATCAACGCCTCGGCCCGCGCGATCAGTGCAGCGCCATCAATGCCCTGTGCTTGCATCTCGGCCAGCCAAGCCTCGCGGACAGGCTGCGCGGCAGCCTTCCAGCGTTCGGTTTCGGCGGCGTCCAGAACCGTAACGTCATTACCGCGTTCAAGCGCCGCTGCGCGGACCGGCGCATCACCGCCAACCTGAATTGTTGCGGCCAGTTCGGACAGCACAACGCCACTTTCAGCATCCAGAATTGCGCGCAGATCATCTGGCAGGGCGTCATAGGACGCCTTGTTCATCACGATCACCAATTCAGCGGTATAAATCGCCGTGTCCCCGCCAAATTCAGTGTGATGACCAATCAGTTCTGCCAACCGGATCGACGGCGCGATATCCCATGGGATCAACGCGCCATTGATCACACCGTTGGTCAGGTTCTCCGGAACCGCTGTCAGGGCCATTCCGACCGGAACCGCGCCCAGCGCGCTGAGTAATTGCCCGGCCAGTCGCCCCGGTGCGCGGATTTGCAGCCCACGCAGATCGTCGAGCGAACGGATCGGCTGGTTGGTATGCAGCACGCCCGGCCCATGTAGCCACGCGGCAAGGATATGGACGTCACTGAATTCACTCTTGCTCAGGTCTTCGTCGATCATCGTCATCAGCGCTTTGGAGGCCGCGATATTGTCCCTGACGAAAAACGGCAGTTCAAAGACTTCCGAACGCGGAAACCGCCCCGGCGTATAACCCGGCAGCGTCATGACAATGTCGACGATCCCGTCTTTCGCCTGATCGTAGAGATCAGCCGGTTTGCCACCCAAAACCATCGAGTCATAGAATTCGATCTTGAGCCGTCCGCCCGAAGCTGCCTCCAACCGCGCACCCCACGGTTTCAGCAGATGCGCGGGAATATTGGCGAGCGGTGAGACAAACTGATGGAAGCGCAAGCTAATCTCCTGCGCCTGGGCAGGTGCCGCACAAAGCAGGGCGGCGATCAGAGCAGCACGGATCATCATTGTCCCCCCGGACATGGCTGGCGTCACTATCTGCATCTGACTAAATTTGCCAAGCACCATTCAATCCCGTGAGGAATGGGCTTAAGTGGGGAAAATGCGCAGAACCACAATCACCGCCAGTACGTTGGAACCGCGTGCCAAAGGCCAAGGCCTGCGCACGGTTCGCCGCGTCATGCCATATCTCTGGCCAGATGGTGAGCGCGGGACCAAAGTCCGTGTTGTTGTTGCGCTGACCGCCCTGATCATTTCGAAACTGATCGCAGTCAGCAACCCGCTGTTCTTCAAGGCAGCGGTCGATACGCTGGGCGGTAAAGAGGGCGCGGGCTGGACGCTCGGCCTTGGCGCGGTGGCGCTGACCTTAGGCTACGGCATCGCCCGCCTGACGAACACCGGCTTTCAGCAATTGCGCGATGTCGTCTTCGCCCCCGTCGGGCAGCGCGCGTTACGCGCGTTGGCGACCGAGACCTTCGGCCATATCCACAAACTGTCGCTGCGCTACCATCTGACCCGCAAGACCGGCGCGCTTAGTCGCATTGTGGATCGCGGGGTCAAGGGCGTCGATTTCCTGCTGCGCTTTCTGTTGTTCTCGATTGGGCCGCTGATCCTCGAACTGGTTCTGATCGGGATCATTCTCTTCATAATGTTCGACGTCAGCTATCTGGTGATCGTTGGCGTCACCATCGCGACCTATACGTGGTTCACCTTCCGAGTCACCGAAGCCCGGGTCAAACAGCGCAAGGTGATGAACGATCAGGATCAGGATGCGACACAGAAAGCCATCGACTCGCTGCTGAACTTTGAAACGGTCAAGTATTTCGGTGCCGAAAAGCGCGAGGCTGATCGCTATGACGGCGCAGTCGGTCGTTACGCAGATGAAGCGGTCAAATCGGCAAATTCGCTGGCGTGGTTGAACTTCGGACAGGCGACGATCATCACCGCTGGTCTGTCAGTCGTCATGGTGATGGCGGCGATTGGCGTCAATAAGGGCCAGTTGACCGTCGGTGACTACGTCATGGTCAATGCCTACATGATCCAGATCACCATGCCGTTGAACTTCCTCGGCACCGTCTATCGCGAAATTCGTCAGGCGCTGACCGACATGGCCGATATGTTCGACCTGCTGGGTCAACCATCGGAAGTACAAGACAAACCGGACGCAAAAGACCTGCGGGTGACTGGCGGGTCAGTGCGGTTTGACAATGTCTTCTTTTCTTACGACCCCGAGCGGCAAATTCTGAAAGG
>Ga0164241_10001857_pt1 | contig 24425 bp, 19 predicted proteins | sample OricomyardsoilBY_FD_108780 | JGI IMG/M metagenome (GOLD analysis project Ga0164241, IMG submission 108780) | Backyard soil microbial communities from Emeryville, California, USA - Original compost - Back yard soil (BY) | ecosystem: Environmental > Terrestrial > Soil > Unclassified | place: USA... | reverse complement strand
GAGACCGCCAGGGACCTCGCTCTGCTGCTGCAGGTCCAGCCGCGGGAGCACCGGGTTGTAGTCCGAGACGATGCGAACGCTGGGCACGACGCGCGAGCTCGAGCGAAGCGACTTGATGACGTCGTCGCTCTCTCCCCGAATCAGAGAGTGCGTGCCGATCTTTTCGAAGCCCGACTGCGCGTCGCAGAAGACGATCTTGTCACCCTGCTCGCCGTGCTCGAAGAAATAGGTAATGCCGTAGAACTCGCAGAGCCGAGTGATGAACGCCAGATCGGTCTCTTTGTATTGAACGACGAACTCTCGCTTCGGGTAGCTGCCGACGAGACGAAGCTCGGCATCGTCTTTCCCAGCGAGCTCGAGCCGCGACAATTTCTCGATGAGGATCTCGGGGATCGTCTTGTCGAGGAACACCTCGTGCGTCTCGACCAGGCCGAGGCCGAAGGCGCGCGGGACCAGCTTCACTCGAAATGCGCCGGCCTCTGCGGCCTTGTCCAGCCGAGGATCGACTGCCTCGTCGATCTCGGAGATCACGCCGTGGACGACGCGTTGCTCGAGCCCGTGGCGCTCGAACACGAGCGTCGCGCGACTCCCCAGCATCTCTGTCGACAGCTCCGAGAGGACCACCGCGTCGACACCGGTCGTCGCGACCGCGGTCATGTCGAGATCGAACTCGAAGAGGCCCCCGAGGCGTTCGACGCCGTCGAGCCGCGCGATCTGAAGCCCCGACGCGTGAAACTCCTTGCTCGTCAGTCGAACGTGAACGATTCCGCCCTTTTTGTTCACAACGTCCGCAAGGCTCGCCATGGCAGCGAGCGGACCGCGACTTGCGCGAGTCGTCAACAGGAACCGAGCGGACCGCGCCCCGAAGATGACGCCCGCGCAGCCGACGTGGTGGCCTCGGCTGGGGTACGGTTCTTCCATGAGCGGCGCGACGGGCTACCTGCACGGCTACAGCGAAGAGGAGCGCGAGCGTCTGCATCGACAAGCGCGCGTCCTCGAGCCGATGGTGCACGATCGCCTCCCGTATCGACGTCGCAAGCGCCTGCTCGAGGTCGGGAGCGGCGTCGGCGCGCAGACCGAGATCTTGCTGCGCCACTTCCCCGAGCTTCATGTCACGGGCGTCGAGGTGAACGACGCCCAGATCGAAGAGGCGCGCCGCTTCTTGGCGACGGTGCCGTGGGCGACCGGGCGCTACTCGATCGTGAAGGGAGACGCGGCTCGCCTCGACTTCGAGGCAGAGACGTTCGACGCGGCGTTCCTTTGCTGGGTGCTCGAGCACGTCGGCTCGCCGTCGCGCGTGCTGTCCGAGGTGCGTCGAGTGCTCGCCCCGGGCGCGTCCATCGTCTGCAACGAGGTGCTGAACGCGACGTTCTTCATCGATCCGTACAGCCCGGACACGCTCCGGTACTGGATGGCGTTCAACGATCACCAGCTCAGCGTCGGCGGCGACCCTTTCGTCGGCGCGAAGCTCGGCAATTTGCTTCAGTCGGCGGGCTTCCGCGACGTCTCGACCGAGGTCCGGTCCATTCACCTCGACAATCGCGCACCCGGTGAGCGCGCCGAGTTTCTCGAGTACTGGACCGACCTCTTGCTCTCGGGCGCGCCCGCGCTGCTCGCCGAGAACAAGGTCTCCGAGAGCGTGGTAGAGGGCATGCGTCGCGAGCTCGACGTCGTCGCGCGCGACTCGAACAGCGTCTTCTTCTACGCGTTCATCCAAGCACGAGCGCGCTCGTGGTGAGCGCGCCGGCTGGCGCCTACTCGAGCTTGTTCGCGTAGATCTCGTCGACGGCGAGCGTCACACCGAGCGACGGCAAGCGCGCCTCTGTGCCAGGTCCGTACTCTTGGTATTGCCACACGTCGCGCCGCTCGGGGTCGCGGCTGAACACCTCGATCTTCGGAGGGCTCTGCGAAACGAGCACGTATTCGCGGAGCGAGGCGATGCGTTGGTAGTGAGACCACTTCTCGCCGCGGTCGGATTTCTCGGTCGAGTCGGAAAGGACCTCGACGATGACGGACGGGTTCGTCACCGCCTGGTCGTCATCCGCTGCCCGCTCGATTTTTCCGCAGACGACGGTGACGTCGGGATAGGTCGAGCGACCCGTCGCGTCGTTCCGCACGCGCAGATCTGAGGAGAACGGGACGCAGGGTGCGCGGCCCAATGCAACCGCCAATGCCGCCGAGATGGCGCTCGCGAGTCGTGCGTGCTCGATCGAGCCGCCCGCCATCGCATAGGCGCGGCCGTTGACGTACTCGTGCTTCTCTTCCGAGGCCTCTTCAAACGCGAGGTACTCGGCGTAGGTCATGTCCTGCGCGTCGATCGCCTGCATGCGCAGAGCGTAGCGCGGATCGCGAGCCTGGGGCCCCGCGCGAGCGTCAGATCTTGCCCTTCAAGAGCTCGCCGATGACGGCGCGGGCGTAGATCTTCATCGTCCGGATCACCGGGATCGGATCGACCGTGCTCGTGAAGCTGTCGGCGAGACCGAACGGCAACATGCTCGGGATGAAGCCGCGCGCGTACTCGAGCGCGTAGCAATGATCGGGCATGCGATAGCCGCGGGCGGCGCCCTTCGGCATGTGGTGCATGTCGCCGGGCTTGAACACCATCTTCTCGGCGTCGCCCTCTCCGTAGGCCCACTGCTCGCCCTCGAGGATCATGAAGTAGTCGTCCGACGAGAAGCGCCCGGAGTAGCCCTCGGTGCCGACCGGCGTGCCGAAGACGATGACGTACTCGGTGATCGACGCGTGCAAGATCGTCATCTGCCCCATCGCGCCGCCCGCGATGTTGAAGACCCACTCGGGCTCCGGCCGGATGTGGCCGGGGTACTTCTCACCGAGCCGATCTCGGAGAAGGGCGACCTTGTCGTGGACGCTGCCGCCGGCCGCGATGGCTTCCTTGGCGACGCCGTGGAGCACGTCCTGATCGAAGACGTAGAGGCCGCTCTTGCGGTTTCGGACCTTCGCGCCGCGACGTTGCATATCCATCGTCTCGTCTCCCTCTCGGTGTCTCGTCGCCGACTCGCGTCGGGGTCAGTCGTAGTCGGCTTCGCGCAGAGCGCCTGCTTCGGCCTCAGGCCTGAGGCGCGGCATGGCGAACGCGAGGCCCCGGGGCGGGCGCGGTCGCCGGATCGCGCCCGTCGTACACGATGCCCTCGGGCGCCTTGTAGCTGCCGAAGAGGCGGTCGCAGATCGTGAAGAACTGGCCGTAGTTGTACTTGTTCGCCTTGTGATGGAGCGTGTGGTGCGCCGTGTAGTTCACGATGCTCCACCGCACCCAGGTCACGCGCTCGTGGATGAACGTCGACCAGAGCTGCAGGAACATGATGAAGAACATGTAGACCCCGACGTGCACCGGGAAAAGGAACGCGAAGAGGTGGTGCGGCGCGGCTTGCGCGAACGAGTCGAGCGGGTGGAACGCCATGCTGGTCCACGGCGACGGCGTCCGGAACTGATGGTGGTGCAGGTGGATGTGCTTGTAGAGCACCGGGTGGTGCAGCAAGCGGTGCGCCCAGTAGACGAGCGGCTCGGTGAAGGCGAGGACCGCCACGACGCTGAAGAGCAGGTAGCCCCAGCCGCCGTGCTCGCTCACGTCGAAGTACACCCGGCTGTGCCCCGTCACGATGAGGTGATGAATGGGCGCGGTGATCACGGCGTTGCCGAGCAGGTTGTAGAACGCCCAGAGCCACTCGGTCTTGCGCTGCGCCTTCTCTTTGGGGACGTCGCCTGCGCGGCCCGGGAAGAACCGCTCGCGTCGCCACACGCAGTAGTAGAGCCAGCTCGTGCCGCTGGTCAGGAAGTAGAAAAATACGCCACCGCCCATCAACACGGCGAAGCTGCCGAGGACGGTCTTCGGGGCGAGGATCGCTTCGAGAATGGGGGGCACGACGGAGGCACCTTCTCTCGCCTGCCCCGGCGGAGGAGGCAAGCCTGTTGCGGCGACCCACCTCTACGCGCCGCCGCAGGCTCTGGACGCGCGGCGATGGCGCTCGAGATCGGGCTCGTGGGGCCGCGGGGTGCTTTCGTGCGCCAATCTTGCCGAGAGTTGGTTTACGTTTCGGCGACCACGCGGTGCAATCCGGCGATCTCATTCAATCGCGGTATCGGCTGAACCGCCTCCTCGGGTCCGGCGCAAGCGGCTCCGTGTGGGCGGCAAAGAACGAGCTGATCGACCGCGACGTCGCGCTGAAGATCATGCGCCCCGACGTCGCAGAGGACGCGGTCGCGCTCCAGCGCTTCTTCAACGAGGCCAAGGCGAGCGGCCGCGTTCGCAGCTCGAGCATCGTCGAGATCTTGGACCTCGGGCAGGCAGAGGACGGCTCGCCGTTCCTGGTGTTCGAGCTGCTCGAGGGCGAGGGGCTCGACCAACGTCTCGCGAGCGAGGGCACGCTCGAGCCCGAGCTGGCGTGCGACGTGTTTCTCTCGGTGGCCCGCGCGCTCGCGCTCGCGCACAGCCAGGGCATCATCCACCGCGATCTGAAGCCGGCGAACATCTTCCTCCACAAGGATCCAGAGGGGAATCACATCGCCAAGATCCTGGACTTCGGGATCAGCAAGATCTTCGAGACGAACAACAACTTCACGCTGACGCGCACGGGCACCGTCGTGGGCTCGCCGGCGTACATGGCGCCCGAGCAGGCCTCGGGGCGCGAAGATCTCGATGGACGCGCTGACGTGTGGTCGCTGGGCGTCGTCATGTACGAGGCGCTCTCGGGGACTCTTCCGCACGAGGCCCCGAACTACAACGCGCTGATGGTGCGGATCCTCACGCAGGACGTCGATCCGCTGAGCACCAGGAAGCCCGACCTTCCGCCCGCGCTCGCCAGCGTCGTCGACAAGTGTCTCCGTCGCGATCGCGACCAGCGCATCGAGAGCGCGGCTGCGCTCGAGAAGGCGATCGAACGCGCGCTGTCGGAGATGAAGGCGGTCCGCTACCGGGCCATCGGGCGACGCGCTTCGGACCGCGCTCAAGGTCAGTTTCGACGTCGGCAGAGCGATTTTTCGACCGAAGAAGGCACGACGTCGACGGAAGATCACGGGACGCCTCCGCAAAGGTTGATCATCGCAGCCGCCCTCGGCGCGATCTTCGGCGTGTCGGCGACGGCGATCATCTTCCTCCTCTCGGCGCACTGATCCTCCTCTCGGCGCACTGATCCGCGTCTCGGCGCACGGCTCCGCGTCTCGGGGCACGGCTCCGCGTCTCGGCGCACTGGCTCCTCTTCGCGCACTGCCGTTCGGCTGCGCCAATCGAGCGCGATGATGTGGATCGCGCCGGGCAAGACGTACCTACATCAGCGGCGAAGGTAAGCGCGCGGACCGGTTGGCGAATTCACCTGGGGAACCACGATCCGCTTGCCGATCGGGAACGCGCCAAAAATACCAATAGAAACGCAAAATTGAGCGAGGCCTGGAACATGCAGTCGCCCCCCGCCGATGCCGCTCCCCTCGCTCCTCGCACGCGCTGCTCTCGGCCTCGGACTCTTCGCGGCCCTCACGGTCGCGAGCGGGTGCGCCCCGGGAAACGACGTCACGGACAACGACTCCGAAGAGGTCACCGACGTGGGCGAGGACGAGCTCACGGAGCCGGGCTTCGATCGGAATCGCCTCGTCTCGGACGACGCGTTCACTGACTGGCAGGCGCTCGACGCCTCGGAGATCCAGTCGTTCCTCGACGACACGCCGTACGGCAACAAGTCGCGTCTCGCGACGTACTCGAGCGGCGGGATGACCGCGGCCCAAGCCATCGCGACCGCGTCGGCGAAGTACCACATCAACCCGCTGGTGATCCTCGTTCGCGCGCAGATGGAGCAGTCGCTGATCGCGAAGACGCAGCCGTCTCAGAAGGCGCTCGACTACGCGTTCGGGTGCGGCTGCCCCGATGGCAGCGCGTGCAGCACGCAGTGGAAAGGCTTCCACAAGCAGGCCGACTGCATGGCCAGCCACATGCGCAGCTACCTCGACGATCAGGACGACGGCGGCGAGACGATCGCCGGGTGGAAGGTCGGCCGCGCCAAGAAGACGCTCGATCCGCAGTGGGTGACGCCGAAGAACCGCGCGACCGCCGCGCTCTACACCTACACGCCGTGGGTCGGCTCGTCCGGCTTCGGCAACCTCGCGCACTACAAGATTTGGAAGAACTTCGCCGGCTACGTCGGCTACGCGCCGGTCGGTCCGGGTGGATGCCCGGCGATGTCGTATCCCGCAGGCCTCGTCGCAGAATCGCGACCCGCGCCAGAGCTGACCGAGGCGTACACGACCGAGCTCGGACCGTTCGGCCTGGACGCGGCGAGCGCGCCGACGTGCTTCCTCGATCCGCAAAACCTGGTCGATCCTTCGAGCGGCGCGATCGCGCCTTCGACGAGCAAGATCAGCGACAACTTCCGCTTCTCCGAGCTCATGGTGGGCGAGCCGTCGTCGCGGCAGGCGCTGGTGGACCCGGATTTCGTGAAGAAGCTGCAGACGCTGCGAGCGAAGCTCGGGACGCCCGTCACGGTCGTCGACGCGTTCCAGTCGCCAGAGCGCCACGTCGCCGAATGCACCGACGCCTGCGGGGGACAATCGAGCTGCCTCGCCGGGTGCGCGCAGACGCTCCCTCTCGCGCTGGGTCGAGCGGCGATCATCACCTCGAGCGGCTCGACGAGCACGATCCTCGATCGCGCCGCGGCGGCGGGTTTCACGACGTGTTGGTCCGACGGAACCGAGGTGTATGTTGCGACGGGCGCGCCCGCGCTGGGCTGCCCGGCGAACTGAGGCGAGTGACCTCGGCGCGCCTCCGTCCTTTGGAGGTTGACGCGCCCCAGGGGGTTGCCATCTTGCGGCTACCCCATGTGTCCCCAATGCCGATCCGACGCGCCGCTCCTTTATCGGGGCGTGCGCGCGTATTGCTCGGCGTGCGGGGCGCCACGGACGGTGCTCTCCGCGGCAAGCCTGACCTACGCGGGCGCGCCTCAGCAGGTCGGTGGCGCCGTCGTCCGCGTCTTTGGTTGGGCGTTCCTCTTGGTCGGGCTCAGCGTCGGCGCGCTCGTCGCGCTCCTGACGTGGCTCATCTTCACCGCCACGGCGGCGCTGATCACGTTCGGCGTGTTCGCTGCGTTCTCGGCGGCGCTGTTCTTCATGTTCCGCGCGGGCGGCAAGCGCCTCGCCGCCGACGGCGAGGGCGAGCGAGATCTCCGCCGCGAGCAGGCCGTGTCTGCGCTCGCGAAGAATCGTGGTGGCGTGCTCTTGGCGCGTGACGCGGCCGCAGCGCTCGATACCTCGGTCGAAGAGGCCGACGCGTTCCTCACGCGCCTCGCGAAGCGCTCGCCTGATCGCGTGGGCGTCGAGATCGGCGACGCAGGAGAGGTGTTCTACACGTTCTCTCGTCACGTCGGCGGCAGCTTCAGCTGGTCCGCGTTTCTCTCCTGGGGTGGCAGCCGACCCGGGGGCAGTCGTTATCGCGCGCCCGAGCCCGTCCGCGTCGAGACCACCGCCTTCTCCGGGATGCGCGGCGATCGCTACGCCGAAGATCCTGCCGTTGCGGCGTCCCCCGCTTCGACTGGCCTGTCGAAGAGCAACCCGCCGAAGATCGTCGACGCCGACTTCGAAGAGATCGAGGAGCCGTCCGCGGCGCCGAAGCGTCTGACGCGCTGAGCAGTCGCGCGGTCCACGGCGACGCCTCCGAAAGAGAGCGACGGAAGCTCGGGCCGCAAATAATTTCGACCGACACTATCCGCTCGGGGCTACCGTCATTTGCCGGGCCACGATGGCGACGCGCGAATTGATTGAAGAGCGAGTGGAACACTCATGACGCAGAGGCGGTCGCGCGCCGACGCTCGGCGCCGCGAGCTCATTCGGCTCCTGCTCCTCCTCGCGGCCATCTTCGTCACAATCACGGCAGCGAGCCCGAACGTGGACGCCCGTCCTGGCGGAGGCCAGTCGTTCGGCGGCTCCTCCAAATCGAGCTCGGGATCGAGCACGACCCGCCCGTCGTCCGGCGGCACATCGCGCTCCGACGACGGGTGGTCGGACAGCCCTGGCCATTCCGCGTCATCGAGCCGGCGCGACACGTCGGAAGATGCGCTCGACGACTCCACGGGCCGTCGGCGCTACCGGTCTCCGCCGGGCTCGCTCGTCGAACACTTCGTTTACCTCGTGATCGCGATGGTCGTCAGCGTCGTCTCCGCGTGCGTGCGCGGGCTGGTGCGGCTCTTAGGCGAGATTCCCTGGACCGCTGGCTCCGCCAAACCCGTCGACTTCCCACCGCCGAAGCGCGCCACGAAGAACGAGATCCGCGAGGCAATGACGGTCTCCGACGTCCGCGCGTACGCCTCGATTCAGGCGGCACTCGGGGCGATCGCCGCCGAGGACCAGGCCTTCAGCTTCATCGTGTTCGAGGACTTTCTCTACGCGCTCTACGCGACGATCCATACGCTGCGCGGGACGGCCAACCTAGCCTGGGCCGAGCCCTACCTCGGAGAAGAGGCGCGCGGCTTCCTCGAAAGTCGATCATGCGACGCGGTCCGCGACATCGTCGTCGGCGGCATGCGCATCGTCGCGATCGAGGTCGACGGGAGGTCGCGAACGATCCGCGTCCAGGTGGTGTTCACCGCGAACTACACAGAAATGCATGGCGAGTCCCCGCAGAGCCAATACGTCGAGGAGGAGTGGACGCTCGCAAAAAATGTCGACCTGACGAGTCGGGCGCCGGCGGCTGCACGTGTCATCGGCTGCCAAGAGTGCGGCGCGCCGCTCGACCAGCAGGTCGCGGCGAAATGCTCGCACTGCGGGACGCCGGCTGCGAACGAGCTCGGCTGGCGCGTCGTGCGCCTCGACGAGCGCGAGCGACAAGAGCGTCCTCCGATGCTCACCGGAACGACCGAGGAGCGCGGCAACGAGTTGGCCACGGTGGTCGCGCCTGATCTCGACGAGCGACTCGCGGAGCTGTCGACGCGCGATCCGTCGTTCTCTTGGACTGGGCTCGTCGTGCGCGTCGAGCAGATCTTCCGCGCGTTTCACGGTGCGTGGGCGGCGCGCGATCTCACCGAAGCGCGCCCGTTTCTATCCGGGAGCCTGCTCGAGACGCAGCGCTACTGGGTGGACGCCTACCATGCTGCCGGACTCGTCAACGTGTTGCGCGATCCGACGATCGTGGCCGTCCATCCCGCGCGCGTCACGCGCGACAAGTACTTCGAATCGATCACCGTGCGGCTGCGCGCGAGCTCGTTCGACTCGACAGTCGACGAAAGCGGCGCGGTGGTGGGCGGCGACCCCGAGGTGCGACGGATCTACACCGAGTATTGGACCTTGATCCGCGGGGTACGCCCGCCCGGACGTCCGTTCGCGGAACCCGCGTGCCCGGAGTGCGGCGCACCGATCAGCCACGTCGAACAATCGGGGAAGTGCGAGAGCTGTGGCGTGACGATTACGATGGGCAGCTTCGACTGGGTGCTCTCTCGTATCGAGCAAGACGAGGTCTACGCCGGCTGAGCCTGTCGTCGCGGACGCTTAGGGCCTGCTCCCCCGAAGGCAGGACTTCGACAAACCTCCACGACGCGCGGCGCTTGGCGCTACCGTCCTTCTCGGAGGGTCGATGGCGACGCGCGAATCCCGATCGAAGGGCGGACATGGACAGTTCTTCGAGGAGCGCACCAAGAAGAAGGTCCGCGCCGCGGTGGCCGAGATCGAGGCGCGGAGTAGCGCCGAGATCGTCGTCTCTGTCGAGAGGATCTCTGGCTTCTATCGCCACGCGGACTATCTCGGTGGGCTCGCGACGGCGCTCCTCGCGCTCGCGACGTTTCTCTACTCCCCCGAGCCCTTCACGTGGACGTTCTTGCCGCTCGAGCTCGCGCTGGCCTTCGGGCTCGGCACGTTCTTCGTAGCGAGCGTCGACGGTCTTCGACGGCGCCTCGTCGGCAAGGCTCTCCTCGAGAGGAACGTCCGCCGCGCTGCGAAGGAGGCGTTCTTCGATCTCGGTATGTCGAAGACGCGCGGCAGGTCCGGCGTGTTGGTGTTTCTGTCTGCGTTCGAGCGGCGCGTCCAGGTCATCGCGGACGTGGGCGTCAGCACGGATGGCTCCGACTGGAAAGACGCGACGCAGAAGCTCGATCGCGCAGTCCGCCTGGACGTGGACGCGGGTCGGTTCGTGACCGCGCTCGAGGGACTCGGTGACGTCCTCGCCAGGCTCCTTCCGCGGGCAGACGACGACGAGAACGAGCTGCCGGACGATTTGCAAGGTGACGAAGAGGAAGACGAAGACGACGACGAGCACGGCCCCGGGGGCGACGACGCAGCAAACGATGACGAGGGCCCGGAAGAAGTAACGCGTCCCGACGACGACGCGCCGAGCCGGGGAAGTGACGCGTGAGGCCCCGTGGTCGGTCGGCGCTCGCGACCTTCGTGCTCGGTTTCGTGGTCGTGATGGCGGTGATCGCGGGCGGTGCCTCTGTCGCGCGGGCTCGTCCGGGTGGCGGTCAGTCTTTCAGCGGCGGCTCGTCGAGCAGCGGCAGCTCTTATCGACCGAGCGGCTCTTCGTCGAGCGGCTCGTCGTGGTCGAGCGGCGGCTCGTCGTGGTCGAGCAGCGGCTCTTCGAACAGCACCTCGTCGCGCTCGAACGACTCGAGCTGGTCGACGTCGCCGAGCTACTCCGCGCCGTGGACGTCACCGCAGACGAGCCCCACGTATCACTCCGAGTATCCGTCCTCTTCGGACCCCTCTTATTCGCGATCGTCGGGCTCGCTCCTCGAGTTCTACTTTTGGATCCTCGTCGTCGTCGCCGTGGTCGTCATCGTCGTCGTGGTCGGGCGCGCGCTCGAGAGCCGGCGGCTCTCGGCGTGGTCGTCGGGGATCCCGAACGCCTGGGTAGAGGCCGAGGCGGCGTTCGATCCAAAGAAGGAAGCCGCGCTCGCGCGCAACCCGACCTACGCCTCTGTCGAGCTCGCGCTGCAGGGGATCGCCGCGAAGGACGACGCGTTCAGCTTCGTCGTGTTCGAGGACTTTCTCTACGCGCTGTATGCCGAGCTTCACACGCTGCGCGGCAAGCGCAAGATCGAGTGGGCGGCGCCGTATCTTTCAGAGGCGGCGAAGACCTGGTTCGCGAACGACTACTGCGACAGCGTCTCGGCGATCATCGTCGGCGCGATCCACATCGAGGAGGTCCGCGTCGACACTGTCGATCGTCGAATCAAGGTCCGCGCGAAGATCACCGCGAACTACTGCGACCGCACCGCGGACAGGAGCACGGACTTCTACGCGGAGGACGAGTGGACGCTCTCGCGCAACGCCGACGTGAAGAGTCGCAAGCTCGACGCCGCGCGTGTCATCGGCTGCCCCGAGTGCGGCGCGCCGCTCGACAAGCAGGTCGCGGCGAAGTGCGGATCGTGTGGCGCGGCGGCCTCGAACCCCGATCTCGATTGGCGCGTCGACGCGATCCGGCAGCTCGCGAAGGAGCCTCGCGGTCCGATCCTCGTCGGGACGACCCAAGAGGTCGGAAACGATTTTCCGACGATCATCGCGCCCGACGCGAAGCGGCGCTTCGCAGAGCTATTGCAGGCCGATCCGTCGCTCACCTGGCAGAAGATCGTCGCGCGCATCGAGCAGATCTTTAAAACCTTCCACCAGACCTGGACCGCGCAGGAGCTCGGGCCGGTGCGCCCGTTCCTCACGGACGCGCTCTACGAGACGCAGCAGTACTGGGTGCACGCTTACCAGGCCGAGAAGCTCCGCAACGTGACACGCGAGCCCACGCTCATGAGTGTGCAATGCGCGAAGGTGTCGCGGGACCGGTACTTCGAAGCGATCACCGTGCGCATCTACGCGAGCTGCTACGACAGCACGATCGACGCGAACGAGAAGGTGGTCGGCGGCGATCCGAACAAGGTGCGTCACTACACGGAGTACTGGACGCTGATCCGTGCGAAAGATCGCAAACCCGCGGTGGACGGTGCGTTCGAGTGTCCGAACTGCGGCGCTCCGTTCGAAGGTCTCGGAGAGGCTGGAAAGTGCGCCAAGTGCGGCGTCACGATCAGGACGTCGACCTTCGACTGGGTGCTCTCGCGGATCGAGCAGGACGACGCCTACGAGGGCTGATCGTCGTCGGTCTTAGGCTCTTCTGCGCGCACCGGCTCTTCTGCGTGCACCGGCTCTTCTGCGTGCTTCGCTTTCGAGCGCGTGGGCTTCGAGCGCGTGGACTTCGAAGGCGCCTCGGGCGTGGACTTGGGAGCTACAGCGGACGGCGCCAAGCCGAAGCGCGTCGCGAGGCGCGGCGTGACGAGCGCGAGCAGGACGAGGACCGCCGAGGCGAGGAATGCCGGCGCGCCACCGGCTGCGCGCCCATCGCCGAGCTCGCCTCGGAGCCAGCTCGTCTCGACGAGGCCGCGGAGGATCGGACCCAAGCCGAAGAGCCACGCGGCGTGCGCACCGATGGCCGTGGGCGCGCCACCTGCGTACGCGTAGAGCGTCGCGAAGAGCAGGCCGCTTGCGAGGGAGAGCGCGATCGAGCCCGCAGTAGGCGGCGCGTCGGCGAGCGCGAGCGCCGGCGACAGGAGCGCCGCGAAGCCGATCGCCGCAGGCTTCGGCAGGTTCACCCGCGCGGCGAACATGAGCGGCACGCCGCGGAGGAGGAGCTCGTCTCGGACGGCCATCGCGCCGCCGCCGACGAGCGCGAGGAGAGCCATCCCGTCGACGTGGCCGGTCGCGAGTCGGGCCCACCCGAGCGCGAGGGAGAGCACGACGGTGACCCCGAGCGCGATCGTCGTGCCGCTCGCGCCGAAGAGCGCGCGCCGGAGCTGGGGCCAGAACGTCTCTTCCGCGGACGTCCACTCGAGCCCCGCGCGGCCTGCGACGACGTCGACGACGAGCGCCCCGATCACGACCTCTGCGAGCGGCGCCGTCGGTAGAAGGATCGAGAGCAAGAGGAGCGCCGCGCGGATCCCGATGAGCAAGAGCGCGCCAATCGCCAGCTCGGTGAGGGCGCTTCGCTTGCGAGCTTCGGGCTCCGCGCGCGCGCTTGGCTTGCGCGGAGCCGGGGCTTTCGGCTCGTCGTCGCGCTCGGGCTCGGACATGGTCTTGCGTTCGCGGTTCGTGGGGCTCTCCGGAGGCCGGAGAACGCGTGGGAAAGGAGGGAAGCGAGCGGCGTACGTCAGTGCAGCGTGTGCCAGCGCCCGTCGTGCTCGATCTTCGGGACTTCGAGGGGCTTGCCGTGCGACTCGGGGAAGACGGCGGCTGCTTCTGCGATCGGAGTCGCGTCGGCGTCGGCGCGGTGGATGATCGCAATCCGACCTTCAGTCGGACTTACGCCTGCGCGGCTGCGTCGTTTCTTGATCGCGCGCGACGGAGCTTCCACCGCGCGGCGGCTACGCCTCACGAGACCGACCACGAAGACGAGCGCGAACAAGAACGCGCCGAGGACGATCGTCGGGAGAAACGCATAGCGTCTGGCCATGTCGTCGCGCCACGCGCCGTCGATGCTCGAGGTGTCCGCGCCGAAGGCCGTCTCGAGCGCACGATCGAACGGGAGCCCCGAGCGCAGGCCGCTCACGACTCCGGGCAACGACGTGCGCTCGCGCGACGCGAAGCGCACGAAGTCGGCCGCATAGGCTGCGCCGCGCGCGTCGAGCTTCACGTGCTCGAGGCGGGGAAGCGTCGGAGGCTCGCCCTTCAAGGTCGCGAGCTCGAGCGTCTCTGCGCGCGTGGCGCGGTCGTCGCCGGCGAAATGCACCGCGAAGCCCTCTTGAAACCAGAGAGGGACGGTCGCGCCGTTGGCCGCTTCCTCGAACGCGACGTGCGCGAGGAGGTGTCGGACTGCAGGCTCGAGCTCGTCGGCGGTCCCGGCATGGGCGGCCACCACGATGAGGTGTTTGTCCGCGAACGCCGCGCCGCCCGCCGTCCACGCGCCGTTTTCCCTGGGCGGCGCGAGTCGCTCGAGCTCGAGCGGCAACGCCGCGACGCGGATCTCGACTTCGGCGAGCACCTCGACGCCGAGCTCTCTCACCAGCTCTGCGCGGATCCCGTCGAGCTCGGGGAGGAGCGCGCGAACTCGCTCGCGCGTCGCCGGGTGGTAGACGACCTTGAAGCCATCGACCTCGCTCGACAGGTACTCGTCGGGCGCGTCGGGGACCTTTGCGTCGCCGGCGAGGACGACGTCGAGGGGAAGCGGATGATTGTCTGCGAGGGCTGGCTCGGCACCGAACGCGAGCGCGAGCGCGACGGCAGACGAGGCGACGAACGGTCGGGTCTTCAACCGAGCCTCATTGGAGGACTTTGCCCCCGATCGAGACCGTGCCGGTGTTCACGTCCGTCGTCTGCGTGACGACGATGATCGTGACGCCGACCGCGGCGACCGTGCCTGCGGCGACCCAGAACCACGGGCTCTCCCAGAAATTCTCGTCGTCGGGCGGAGCTTCCGGCGGGCCGTGCGGGTTCGAGCCCTTCGCGTCGGCGCGGCGAGGTCCGGTGGTGGCGGGCTTTTTCGGAGCCGCCGTCGTAGCTGGCTTCGGAGGCGGCGTTTTCGTGGCGGGCGGAGGCTCTTTGGTGATGGGCTCCGGGCCGACGATTCGCTCGACGGAGGTCGCCGCGACGGCGTAGTCGCTCGTGCCGTCCGTGACCGTTGGCCGCGCGATGACGGACGCTGGATCGATGCGCGGGATGCCCACGACGTCGGTGTGGACGACCTGGACGATGCCGCCGCTCGAGGTGGGGACGTACAAAACGAGCGCGCGAACCCCGAGCTTCGACGCGAGGTTTTCGAGCGCCGGCGCCGCAGTCGGATCGTCCGCAGAGGCGGGGAGCTCCGCGCGCGTGGCCGAAAGCTCGCCGAGGCTCGGCGACGCGTCGGGAGGAACCGGCTCGCCCGCCAGGACGCGGACCTCGGCCTCGCCGAGCTTGCCGGGACGAATCGACTGCGTCTTGTACGCGCTGCGCGCGAAGGCGCGCGCCTCGGAGGCGCCAGGTGCATCGACGGGGCCGAGCAAGACGACCACGACGCCGTGTCGCTCGGCCACGGCGGTCGCTGCGGTCGACGGAGGCGACGCGGCCGGAGTGGCTCCAGGCTCTGCCGTCCCCGAAGCGGCGGCTGCGGCGCCCTGTTTCGGCGCGTCGTCCGCGAACGCGCTCGACGGGGCGATACCCCAAACGGCACCGCCTGCGATCAGCGCGGCGAGCGCGACGGAGGTCGACCGGCGGCACATCGAGGAGGAAGCGTAGGCGAAACCGACGTAGTTCGCACGGAGCCGCCGCGCCCCCCGGTCAGAGCGGGGCTTCGTAGACACGGTACGTCTTGTAGATTTTGCCGCCCATCAGCTTGATCGCGACGTTGATCGGGGCGTTGTCTTCGACCGTCCACGACAGCTCGCCTTGCTTCATGCCGAGGAGCTGCGCCGAGCGGTTCATCTCGACGTAGAGATACGCCGAGAGGCCGGCGTACTTGCGCACGTTGCGCCACTTCTTCTTGATGCCGAGGATGTAGAGCCGACCGGTCTCCGGGCCCTTGATCTTCAGGCGATAGAGCAGCTTCGCGAGCTGAATGGGCCCGAGCTTGCCGCGGAAGTCGCGCGTCAGCTCGTTGAGGTTCGGAAGGGCGACCGCGACCGCCGCGGGCTCGCCGTCGAGATACGCGATGCGCGTGATCTCCGGCATCAGGATGAGCTTCAGGTCTTGCGCGGCCTTCGCGAGCTCGCTCGGCGTCGCCGGGACGAAGCCCCAGTTGTCGCTCCAGGCGTCGTTGAAGATGTCCATGATGATGTCGAGCTCGTTGGCGACATCCTTCGGGTTCACCTGTCGCACGCGCAGCTCGGGGAGGGCCGCGATCTCGTCGTGGGCCTTCTGCGCTCGCGGCGGGACCTCGCCGACGAAGTACTTCCACGCGTAGAAGTCCTTCAGCTTCGTGAAGCCGGCGCCCTCGATCAGCTTGTGCTGATACGGGTGGTGGTGCGGCATCATGATCACCGGCGGCTCCGAGAAGCCGTCGACGAGGACGCCGAGCTCCTCGTTGATGCTCAAGCTGTAGGGGCCGCGGATCGTCTTCATCCCGCGGGCCTTGAGCCACTTCGCAGCCTCGTCGAGCAGCGCCTTTGCGACGGCGGGATCGTCGATCGTGTCGAGGTAGCCGAAGAACCCCGCGTCGTCCTTGTACCGCTTCAGGTGCTCGTGATCGATTTGCGCGGTGACGCGACCGACGGGCCGACCATTCTGGTACGCGACCCAGGCCGTGCCCTCGGCGTGCTCGAAGAACGGGTTCTTCTTCGTGTCGAGCTTGTCGTTGATCTCCATGTCGAGGGGCCGCACGTAGTTGCGGTCGCTCGCGTAGATGGGGTCGACCAAGTCGAGGAAGTCCCGCTTGCGCTTCTTGTCCGCCCCCAGCTCGAGGATGTCGATGGACATGTCCGCCCGCCACTACCGCCTTCGCCGGGTGGGGGCAACCCGACCACGCGGGGCGACGCGCCCCGAATCTTGTGCATCGGTGCGGTCGGTGCCGTCCAAAAGGCATGCTATGAGCCCGCGGATATGAGCGATCCCCCGCGGCCCTCGCCCGAAGCTCACCCCGTTCTCGCGCTTGGTGCTTACGCGGAGTCGGTGGTGCGTGGTCGGCGCGTCGCCGTGCTCGGCGCCGCGACCTCGCCGCTGGCAGAGATGCTCTTCGAGCGCGGCGCCCGGCTCGTACACGTTTACGACGGCGACGCCGGGCGCGTGGCAGAGGCGAGCGCTCGGCGCGCGAGCGCGCCCGCGACGGCGCCGAAGCCTGTCATCGCCCATTTCGACTCCGAGCTCGGGGTTCGCGATGGCGCGTTCGACGCCGTGATCGTCAGCGATCTCAGCGAGTGGCCGGACCCGGAGCGCGTCGTCGCGACGGTGCGACGCTTGCTGTCGCCGTCCGGCGTGGCGTTCTTCTCTTCGCCCAACCCCGAAGCCGAGCGCTTCCTCTTGCCGCCGTCGGAGCATTTCGCGAAGGCGCTCGGCTATTACGACCTCTACGACGCGGTCTCGCTGCAGTTCGCAGAGGTCAGGATGCTCGGCCAGGCCCCGTTCGTGGGCTACTCGATCGTCGACTTCTCGGAAGAAGATCCCGAGGTCGCCGTCGACACCTCGATCGTCGAAGAGCCCGAGACGCCCGAGTGGTACGTCGCCGTCGCTGGCGACCGACCCCCGGCGGGCATCGGCTACGCGCTGGTCGAGCTGCCGCTCGAGGGCGTCGCAGAGGCGATGGGCACGGAGCCGGAGACGCTTCGCGGCGGAGAACGGCGCGACCGTCGCTCCATCCCGTCCGAGCGAGACCTCGCCCTGACCGAGGCAGAGGCGCGGATCGCCGTCCTCACGACCGAGACGGATCGTCTCCGCGAGCAGCTCGCCGCGTCTCGACGGGTCGAGCACTCGTTCGAACAAGCCTCGATGCGTGTCGCAGAGCTCGAGCGCGAGGTCGAGACCACGCGCGGTCGACTCGCCCAAGCCGAGCGCGACGTCGCGAACCGCGAGCGCGCTGGCGCGGAGCGCGGCGAAGCACGTGCGAAAGAAGGCGAAGCTCGCCTGAAAGAGGTCGAGCAACGAGCCGAGGCGCTGGCCCGTGGCCGCGCCGAGCTCGAGTCCCGCGCCGCCGAAGCCGAGAGCCGCGTCCGCGCCGCCGAGCGTCGCGCCGTCGACGCCGAGGGGCGCACGAACGAGCTCGAGTCGCGCGCAAAGGCCGCAGAGGCGCGCGTCGCCGACGGCGAGTCGCGTCGCCGTGACCTCGACGCGAAGCTCGCTGCCGCCGCGACCGCTCTGAAGGATGCGGAAGCGAAGATCGCCGCCGAGCGTCGCGCCCGCGGAGAGGCCGAGCTCACCGTGACGAAGCTCTCTTCCGAGGTCGAAGCGACAGCTGCGCGAGCGAAGCAGCGCGCCGACGACGCGTCGACGCAAGCCGATCTCGAAGCCGAGATCCGGTCGCTCGAGGGCGTCCTCCGCGAACGCGGCCACGTGGTCAATCGCCTCAAGCGCGACATCACCGTCGCCGAGCAGCTCGGCAAAGAGTTGCTCTTCGAGTTGGAAGAGGCGCGCGCCTCGAACGGCTCGAACGGGTCCCCGTTCGGGCAGGGCGGGGGAGTCGGGGGCGCAGGCGCCTCGACACCGAATGGTGCACCCAGCGCTCCGGCGTCGGGCCTCGACGCCGCGGCGGCCGAAGAGCTCGCGGAGCGTGCTGCGCGCGCAGAGGCGGACTCCGTCGCTGCGTCGTGGCGTGTCGCTCAGCTCGAGCGCGAGGTCGCGCGCCGAGCCAACGCCGCGGTCGAGACGGCGTCGCACCGCGAGCGCGAGCTCGAGCGGGCGCTCTCGCTCGCGCAGCGCGAGCTCGCAGAGGCGCGGTCCCGCGGCGACGAAGCCCCCACCGGTCGCAGCACCGAAGCGGCCACCGAGTCGATGGTGCTACGCGAGCAGGTCGCCGGCGCCGGCGACTCGAGCCCCAGCGCTCCATGAGATCGCGCGGCGCCATCCCCATGTCGCGCCCGCGTCGCGCCCTCACCGGCATCGCACGCTCCATCGCTCTAGGCTTCGTCGTCGTCGGCGCGACCAGCCTCGGCGCGTGCGGCGCGGCGCCGAAGACCGCGGTCGATCCGCTGGTCGAGGCGCGCCTGGGCGGCATCGATTCGAGCGACGGCGAGGTCATCGGGCGCTGGCTCCTTTTCGAAATGGTCGCCCCTGGCGGAAGCACCGCGAAGGCTCGTGACGCGCGTGTCCGGCTCGACAAGGTCGCAAAGGACGAGCACGGTCTCTACGCATCGCTCGGTCGCGCGCTCGACGACGAGTCGCATGGAGCGCTCTCGTCGGCGTTGCTCTCGTACGTCGCCGCGCTCGAGGCCGCCCGCTCGTCGGACGCGCCGGAAGCGCCGCTCCTCGCGTGGTTCGCGTCGAGCCACCTGCTCGGCCTGAGGGGCAGCGTCGCGACGTTGCCGCAGAACGTGACCCCGTCGATTCGCAAGATGGTCGACGATCCGGGGCGCATCGGGTTCCGCGCGCGCGGCGACCTCGTCGACTTCATGACGTACGAGATGCGCCACGACGGTACGCTCACTCCGGCGAAGATCGACGCCGAGACGTCGCGCCTGTTGGGCTGCCTCCACGAGGTCAACCTCGCCGGACCGTTCGGCGGACCCGCTCCGCTCGACGTCGTCACGCCGTTCGACGCCGAGCGTCCCGGGGCTTGGCCGCTCGAGTTCGAGAAGCATCCGCGTCGCATGGATCCGCCACGCAAGCTCAAGGTCGACGACCACGACGGCTGCGCGATCACCGCGGCCGAGCCGACGCGAGGCGGCGTGCACTACGTCGAGACGTTCATCGACGTCGACCACGACGCCGACGCGATCATCGCCGTTCAGGGCGCGTGGTCGCTGCTCGTAGACGATCGCGTCGTCCTGTCGCGCGATCCCCGCGTCTTCGGGATCTGGCCCAGGTTCGGCGTCGCCCTGCGCCTCCGCGCGGGTCGGCATCGCATCGTTGCGCGCCTCGGCTCGCCCGACACCAGCGTTCGCGTCCTCGACATGTCGGGACGCCCGCTCGCGCTGAAGGCATCGTCCGACGAGAGCAAGCCCTACTCGCTGGACGCCCCCGTCATCCTGCCCGATCCGAACGCGCTCGCGCCCTTCATGAAGGCCGCCGGCGTCCCGTACACCCCGGCCTGGCCGGCGCGGTCTTCGGGCCTCTCCGACGTCGACACGAACGACGCGATCCTGCGCTACGTCGCCGCGTCGCAGATACACCTCGAAGCCCAGGACGATCTCGCGAGCGTCGTGATGGAGCCTCTCGTCACCGAGCCGACCAGGGCCGCGCCGCTCGCGTTGGCGATGCAGGCCGAGCTCGTCGAGAGCGATCCGATCTTCAGCGCGGGCGACGCGCGCGATCTCGCGCTGGATCTTCGGACCCGCGCGACGGAGAAGGACGCTCGTCTCTGGCTCCCGCGGCTATGGCTCCTGCTCGACGCGGCCGAAAAGCAGGGACCCAACGACCAGCTCGCGCCCCTCGCAGATCTAGCGACCGAGTTCGGAGAGGTCCCTGCCGTCGCGAAGGCGCTCGCGGGGCTCTACGCGCGCCTCGGTTACAAACCCGAGCACCAGCGTCTCGTGATCGACTCGGCGAAGCGTTTTCCCGACGACGTCGACGCGCTGCGCGCGCTCGTCGCGATCTACGACGAGTCCGGCAAATCCAAAGAGGCCGACGCCGTCGCAGATCGCATCGTCCGCCTGTCGCCGACCAGCCGCGTCGACGTGGACCGCGCGCTCGGTCGAAGCGACTTCGTCGGCGCCGCGAAGCTGCTCGAGGACGACGCGAAGGGCAGAGAGGGCGCCGAGCGCGCCGCGTTCGAGCGCCGAATCGCGGATCTCATGGTGCGCGCCGGCCGTCGGACAGAGACGCTCGACGTGCTCGAGCGTGCGTTGAAAGCCGACCCGACGAACGTCGCCGCGAACATGACCCTAGCGGACGCGCGCTTCGCGAACGGTGATCACTCGGCGCTTCGCAAGGCGCTCGCCGACGCGATCGACCACGGCGCGGACACGTCCGACATCCGCGACGCGATCGAGATCGTCGACGGCATGAACGAGCTCGAGGCCTACCGCCTCGATCCGAAGAAGATCATCCATGAGTTCGAGGCGAGCGGTCGCAAAGACGCCGGCCTCGCGCGGGGCGGTCGTCCCGGCGGCGGCAACGCGTCGCGTGTCCTCGACTACGCCGCGCTCTGGGTGCACGACGACGGCTCGGCGCGCATGCTCGAGCACGAGATCCTCTTCATGCAATCGCGCGAGGCGATAACGCAGCTCGCCGAGCAGCGCCTCCCGAAGGGAAAGATCCTTCGCATTCGCACGATCAAGGCCGACGGCTCCACGTTCGAGCCGGAGATCGTCTCCGGGAAGCCCACGGCGACGATGCCGCACCTCGAGGTGGGCGACTACATCGAGACCGAGACGATCTACGACCTGCCCGGCGACGGCGTCGGCGGGCGCACCTTCATCAGCCCGCGCTGGTTCTTCCGCGAAGAGAAGATCGACTACAACGTCAGCGAGTACGTCGTCATCTCGCCGAAATCGAAGGCGCTCGACATCGAGACGACCGGCGCCGTCCCCGACCCGAAGGTCCGCGAGCTCGGGACGTACCTCGAACGAAGGTGGCGGGTCGAAGAGAGCCCCGCGCTCCCGGAAGAGCCCGCGGGCGCGCCTCCGACCGAGTTTCTGCCGAGCGTACGCCTCGGCTGGGGCGTCTCGCAGGGCGACACGCTCGCGCGGCTCCTCGACGCGGCGACGACGCTCGCGCCCGTCGATCCGCGCCTCGTCCGCATCGCGAAGACGATCGCGTCGGCGGGCGCGAAGCCGTCCGAGCAAGACTCCGTCCTCGCGAAGCTCTCCGCCGAAGAGAAGAGCAAGCGCCTCTATCGCTGGGTGCTCGACAACGTCCAGGAAGCGCGTGAGTCCGATCCTCGGAAGGCGGTCGTCGGCAAGAGCGGCAGCCGCATGGAAGCGTTCCTCTATCTCGAGAAGCTCGTCGGCGTCGACGCCCGGCACGCTGTCGTCATCGACCGACTGACGCAGCCTCCGCGCGGCCCCGTCTCGGAAGCCGAGCAGTTCACGCGACTCGCCGCCTTCATTCCCACGCCGAAGGGCGATCTCTGGACGATGGTCGACGACAAGTACGCGCCGTTCGGCTACCTGCCGAGCTCGATGCGCGGTCAGCCCGCGGTCATCTTGAAGGACGGGCTGCCCCGCGTGACGACCGGAACGAAGGGCCCTCCGGACGGCGTCACCCACGAAGGCACCGTCAAGCTCGCGTCCGACGGCTCGGCGAAGATCGATCTCGAGCAGCGCTACGAGGGCAGGCTCGCGATCGAGCTGCGCGAGGCCATCGCGAACATGCCCGAGGATCGTCTGAAGGATGCGATCGAGTCGCAGCTCTTGCCCCAGGCGCTCCCCGGCGCGCGCCTCGCGTCGCTCGACGTCAAAGGCTTGGAGAACGTAGACGGTCCGCTCATCCTCGACATGAAGCTCGAGGTCAGCGCGTTCGCGAAGCAACGCGGCGCAGATCTCGTGATAAGCCCTCCTTTCGCGGTCCGCTTCGGTCCACTCGTGTCGCTCCCGAAAAGAGAGACGCCCATCCTCTTGGCAGGGGCCGCGGCGATTCGCATCCAGGTCAAGCTCACGGTCGAGCTCCCGCCGGGGGCGCACATGAGCTCCGTCCCCGAGCCGCGAGAGGCAGAGAACGACGGCCGAAAGTTCTCGGTCCACGATCACGCGGAAGGCGACAAGCTCGTGCTCGATAGGCTCATCGACATCCCGGCCGGACGCGTGAAGGTCGAGGACTACGGCGCCTTCGTCCAATTCGCGCGCGCGATCGACGAGGCGTTCCAGCGCGATCTCGTGCTCGAGGTGACGAAGTGACCACACGCATCGAGACCTATCGCATGCGCCTCGACGGCATCCGCTTCCGCGGTCGCCACGGCGCTTCGCGCGCCGAGCGTGGGCTCTTGCAAGACTTCGTCGCGAGCGCCGAGCTCGAGCTGCCGCCGTCGTCGCTGCCTCGCTCGGACTCGCTGAAGGGCGTCTACGACTACGGCAAGCTCTCGGATATCGTCGTCGCAGAGGGGACAGCCAGCTCGTGTCGCCTGCTCGAGACGCTCGCCGAGCGCTTGATCACGCGCATCCTCGAAGAGTCGCCTGCGCTGTCGGTGACCGTGCGGATCACGAAGTTCGGTCCGCCGACCGCGGCGAGCGTCGACTCTGCGTCCATCGAGCTGACCGGCTCGCGCGCGCGCTGAGCGATCGTTCGCTTCGGTCCGGTTCGCGCGATCGCTTGCCTCGTAGTAAGGTCTCCGTGTCGTGCGTCACAGAAGCTCGAGACCGCAGACCGGTCGTCATCGCGGACTCGGACCCATCGACGCTGCGCTTTGCCTGGTCGACGAGCTCGAGCGCGCCGCGTTGGTCTGCGAGAAGGTCCTCTCGAAGCTCGACGTCGACAAGGCGAAGGCGACACGTCAGCTCGCGAAAGAGATCCACGCCGCCGCGCGCGCGGTCGAGGTGGCGCGCGACGGAGACGACTCCGCTGGCGATCACGCAGAGTGTCTCGAGCGCCTCGGAGCCCTAGCGATGCAGGGGCACGAGCTCTTGGGCTCGCCGCGCGAGCCTACAGAGTCTCCCAGCCCGCCTCCCATGCGACCGGTCCGCCGAGCCTCTCAACCGCGCCGGCCCGCCGCGCTCGAGCGCAAGGCTTCACAGCCCCGTCTCGAGCAGGCCCGTCTCGAGCAGGCCCGTCTCGAGCAGGCCCGTCTCGAGCAGGCCCGTCTCGAGCAAGGCAGCGTCGATCAGACCAGGGTCGAGGTCGCCCGCGTCGTCCTCACGCGCGCGCCGCGACCCCCGAAGACCGACTGATCGCCGACGCGAGAACGCGCGGTTCCGGGTACCCTGGGCGGACCTTGAATCCGCTCCACGACGTCCCGCTTCCCGACTCGATCGAGGATCACTTCCCGGTCATCATCGAGATCCCGTCCGGCTCGCGCCTCAAGTACGAGCTCGACAAGGATACCGGCCTTCTCAAGCTCGACCGCGTCCTCTATTCGGCGGTCCACTACCCGTGCAACTACGGGTTCATCCCGCGAACACACGCGGGGGACGGCGATCCGCTCGACGTGCTCGTCATCATGCAAGAGCCGCTCGTGCCTCTCACGGTCGTTCGAGCTCGCGCGATCGGCGGCTTTCAGATGCGCGACGACAAGGGCGAGGACGACAAGATCGTCGCCGTTGCGATCGACGATCCTGCGGTCAGCCACTACCAAGCGACGACCGAGCTACCGCCCCACTTGCTCATCGAGCTTCGTCGCTTCTTCCTCGACTACAAGATGCTCGAGGGCAAGGCGAGCGAGGTTGACGAGCTCTACAACCAAGCCCGCGCCGTCCGCGTTATCCGCGAATCCATCAACGCCTACACCGCGCTCCAAACCTCCACCGCGTAGCGATCTCGCCGGTTGCTGCGGCAGCAACTCGAGCAGCGATACGTCTCGAGCCCAGCAACTCGAGCAGCGATACGCTTCCCAGGCCCAACGCGCCCGGCCACGCCACCGGACGTATCGCTACGCCGATTGCTGCGGCAGCAACTCGAGCAGCGATACGCCTCGAGCCCAGCAACCCGAGCAGCGATACGTCTCGGGCCTAGCAACTCGAGCAGCGATACGCTTTCTAGCCCCGGCGCGCCCGGCCACGCCACCGGACGTATCGCTACGCCGGTTGCTGCGGCAGCAACTCGAGCAGCGATACGCCTCGAGCCCAGCAACTCGAGCAGCGATACGCCTCGGGCCCAGCAACTCGAGCAGCGATACGCTTTCTAGCCCCGGCGCGCCCGGCCACACCACCGGTGGGCGACGTCAACTACATGCACCCTTCAACGACAATTACACCTCCCCACCGACCTCCTGGTTTGAACGAGCGTCGTTTGTAGTTGTCGTCGGGGTAGTTGTCGTC
>Ga0164241_10001856_pt1 | contig 24472 bp, 19 predicted proteins | sample OricomyardsoilBY_FD_108780 | JGI IMG/M metagenome (GOLD analysis project Ga0164241, IMG submission 108780) | Backyard soil microbial communities from Emeryville, California, USA - Original compost - Back yard soil (BY) | ecosystem: Environmental > Terrestrial > Soil > Unclassified | place: USA... | reverse complement strand
GCATACGATATCTTGTAGTGATCGCCGGAGCGAAGCCGGGGCCCGGGGGCACCGCCTTCGGCCGGCATAATAATGCATGACAGACCGGACCATCCGCGTCCGGGAGAGTCCGTGGGGCCGCCTCGGGTAGTGTCTCAGGTTGATTATCGAGTGCCCAGAAGCTGGGTCGGAGTTGTACTCCGACCCCGGTGCGGACGGGTCCGGAGTAGAACTCCGGACCAACACTCGGGCAAACTGAGACACTACCGCGCCTCGGCGCCGGCCCGGTGCATCCTGAACGAGCCGAGACGGGGGGAATATCTACATCATGGAATCCGAAGCTACATCGACCGAAGAATACAACGTTCGCCTGATAGGTCCGGCCGATGCCGAGGCGATGACCGATTATCTGGTGCGGAACCGCGAGGCGCACCGGCAGTGGTCGCCGCTGGCCCCGCCGGGGTTCTTCACCCTCACCTTCCAGCGCGCCCGGCTGCAGCGTCTTGCCGAGCTGCAGCGGGAGGAGCGGGAGTACCGCTTCGGCATCTTCACCGGGTCGCAGAGCACGCTGATGGTCGGCTCCATATCGCTCGGCTCGGTGGAGCGCGGCGTGTTCCTCAACGGCCGCCTCGGCTACTCGACCGATGCCGCCTATATGGGGCGCGGCCTGATGACCGAGGGGGTTCGGCGCGTTCTGATCCATGCCTTCGACAGGCTGAAGCTGCATCGTGTGGAAGCCAACGTGATGCCAAGAAATATCGCCTCCCGGCGGGTCATGGAGAAATGCGGCTTCATGCATATCGGGCTCTCCCCGAAGATGGTCATGATCAACGGCGTCTGGGAGGACCATGATATGTATATGATCCTTGCCGATGACTTCAACCTCCGGCGGTAGCCACGGGGTTCCCCGGACCGCACGATCACATCAAATGGCGATGCCGCCGCGATCCCTGTTTGTCGGAATGCCGGTCCGGCGTTCAGCTCCGGCCCGGCGTAGCAGCAGTCGACAATCGCTCCGGGACACTCCCTGTCGCCGCGATGCTTTGGTGGGGGCGCCGCGCATGTGTAAGTTCGGCGGCGATTCCCCCTGCCTCCATCGATCCATCTCCGCGCCGCGCGCCATGCGGCGTGGTGCCGATCCTGTTCGGGCCGGGACGAACATCATTGCATTGACCCGATCCTCACTTATGCACCGAACCATACACTCGACCATCGTCAGCGTCTCGGCCCTTGTCGCCGCGATCGTTCTTTGTGCCACGCCGGCGCTCGCGCAGAGCGGCGCTCTTACCGGACGCGTCACCGATGCGGCCACGGCCAGCCCGCTGGGAGGGGCCACCGTCCGGCTGGTCGGCAGCGACGCGACGGCGCGGCAGAGCGGGGCGATCACCGCGCGCGACGGACGCTACAGGCTTCAGGGGATTCCTCCCGGCAGATATCGCGTCTCGGTCACCTACCTCAGCTACACGCCGTTCGAGAGCGGGGAGATCACCATCGCCGCCGGCGCTACCGCCACGTTCGACGCCGCGCTGGTGCAGGATGCGCTCGGGCTGGGGGAGATCGTCGTCTCGGCGTCGCGGCGCCCCGAGAAGATCACCAGCGCCCCGGCGTCGGTCACGGTGGTGGACGCGCGCCGGGTGGAGGAGCGTCCCGCGCTCTCCAGCGTCGAGTATCTGCGGAGCGTGCCGGGGCTGGATATCGTGCAGTCGGGGCTGACGCAGAACACCGTCGTCGCCCGCGGCTTCAACAACGCCTTCTCGGGATCGATGATGACGCTGGTGGACAACCGTATCGCCAACGTCCCGTCGCTCCGCTTCAACGCCCACAACTTCATCCCGCTGGTCAACGAGGATATCCAGCAGATCGAGGTGATCCGGGGGCCGGGCTCGGCGCTCTACGGACCGAACACCTCCAATGGCGTCCTGCATATGATCACCCGCTCGCCGTTCTCCTCGGCCGGGACATGGTTCTCGCTGGCCGGAGGGGAGCGCGGCGTGTTCCAGGGGATGGCGCGGCATGCCGGGGTGATCGGCGACAGGCTCGGCTACAAGATCTCCGCACAGTATATGCGGGGGGATGACTGGGGGGTGATCGATACCACCGAGATCCAGGGGCGCGCCGCCTTTCTGGCCGATACGGCCGCCAACGGCCTCGTCAACCCCGATACGCTGAAGCTCGGGCTGCGCGACAGCACCATCGAGCGGGTCGGCGGGGAGCTTCGGGTCGATTATATCCCGATCGACGATATGACGCTGATCATGGCCGTCGGCGCCAACCGCGCCATCCGCAATCCGGAGATGACCGGGGTCGGCGGGGCGATGGCGCGCGACTGGCAGTATACCTATTATCAGGCCCGGATGCTCTATAAGGATCTGTTCGTGCAGGCGTTCTACAACAGGAGCGATGCCGGGGGAACCTATCTGCTCAGGACCGGCGCGCCGATCGTCGACCGCTCCTCGCTCTTCGTGGCGCAGGCGCAGCACTCGACGGTCTTCGAGGGGATCGGGAGGCTCGCGTATGGCGTCGATTATCTCCGCACCACCCCGGTCACCGATTCGACCATCACCGGCGGCAACGAGAACGACGACGACATCACCGAGATCGGGGGCTACGTGCAGGCCGAGGCGAGCTTGGTGGAGGATCTGCTGCAGCTTGTGGCGGCCGGACGGATCGACAAGCACAGCCGGATCACCGATCCGATCTTCTCCCCGCGCGCGGCGCTGGTCTATACGCCGACCAGGAGCCAGACGATCCGTCTGACCTTCAACCGCGCCTACAGCGCCCCGAGCACCAACGATCTGTTCCTCGATATCGTCGGCAGCCGGACCCCCCTCTTCGACGTGCGCGCCAGCGGCGTGCCGCGCGACGGCTTCAGCTTCCGCGCCGATGCGGCCGGGCGCCCCTACTATCACTCCTATGCCGCGTTCAACATCGATCCCCGCGCCGCCATCCCGCTCGACAGCATCGGCGCGGTCTGGAGCGTGCTGCAGGCGCTGGTGCGGAGCGGCGGGGTCGGCAACATCGACAGCGTTCCGCCGCCGCCGGCCGCCGGGCTGGTCGAGCTCCGCATTCTGAACCCCTCCACCGGCGGGTTCGATCGCTACACCGGCTATCCGGGGAGCGTGGCGCCGCTGGAGCCGACGATCAACTCCACGGTCGAGCTGGGCTACAAGGGGGTGATCGCCGACCGGATCGCGCTGAGCGTCGATCTGTATCGCTCGCGCTACAACAACTTTATCGGCCCGCTCCAGGTGGTCACCCCGAATCTGTTTTTCAGGAAGGGGGAGATGCAGGCCTATCTCAACACGGCGTTCCGGGGGCAGGGGGCCGACTCCCTGACCGCGCTGATCTACTCCACGATCCTCGCCGATACGATGTCGAAGGTGCCGTTCGGCGTCATCACCCCCGAGGGGGTCACCGACCCGAGCGCGGTGATGCTCGTCTCCCGCAACTACGGCGATATCACGCTCTACGGGATCGACATCGGGATGCAGGTCGGGATCACCAACGATGTCTCGCTGAGCGGCGGGCTCTCCTATGTCGATAAGAACTTCTTCCGGAACCTCGACGGCGTGGCCGATCTGTCGCTCAACGCGCCGAAGTTCAAGTATACCCTCGCGGCGGAGTACCGGAACACCGGGCTCGGGTTCAACAGCGAGCTGCGGATGCGGCATGTGGATGGCTTCCCGGTCAACTCCGGCGCCTACATCGGCCAGGTGAAGGGCTATTCGGTGGTCGACCTGAATCTCGGCTACCAGCTTCCGTTCGTCGAGGGGATGGGACTGAGCCTCAGCGCGCAGAACCTGCTGACGTTCGTCGAGGGGGAGAGCGGGAGCCCCTTCACGACGCGCCATATCGAGTTCGTCGGGGCGCCGGCGCTCGGCCGCCTGCTGCTTGCACGGCTGACGTACGAGTTCCGGTAGCCCCGGCTGTTCGGCTCATCGCACTGCGCCGGGAGGAAACCACGCTCCGCTCCCGGTGGCGCGGTGATGAGGTAGTGTCGCAGTGTGATCGTCGAGGGCTGCTACGCTGGTCCGGAGTTCAACTCCGGACCAACATTCTCTCCCAGTGGCGCGGATCTCATGGGATGCCGGCGCTCTTCAGGTTCATTGCAGAATAGGTATCATATGACTCCAGAGGAAATTCGTGTCGACGTCGAGGACGTCATCCTGAAGCCGATCGGCGAGGTGTTCGGCGCCATCGTCGATCCCGGAAAGCTTGCCGGATTTTTCGTGTCGAGCGCGAGCGGACCGATACGGGAGGGGGAGACGGTGCAGTGGAGCTTCGCCGACTCCGGCGCCGGGGTCGAGGTTGCGGTGATCGAGGTCGATGAGCCACGGCGGATCGTCTTCGCGTGGGAGGCGAGCGGCGTTCCCACGCAGGTGGAGATCCTCCTCAAAGCCATCGGCGACGGGGTCACGGCGGTGCGGGTCACCGAGGATGGGTGGGAGATGGATGAGGAGGGAGTGCTCTGCGCGCTCGGGCAGACGCAGGGATGGACCGATTTCCTCTGCTCGATGAAGGCGTTCCTCTACTGCGGGATAAAGCTTCGCGCGGGGATCACCAGCGATATGTACGGCGCCTTCGAGGAAGAATAATCTCCGGTGATGGCCGTCGGCAGTTTTTGCGGAGCGCTCATGCTCCGCCGGGAGTAGTGTCTCAGAGTGATTGTCGCGTGCTGCTACGCTGGGCCGGAGCTGAACTCCGGTCCGACATTCCACCAAACTGAGACATTGCCCCGCCGGGTGGCCCGAATACCAAGCAAACCTTCAGAGACAATGATACCGAACTCGTTCTGCCATCTCCCCGGCGTCGGACTGCGAAGCGAACAGCGGCTGTGGGATGACGGGGTCCGCTCCTGGGAGACCTATCTCGAGATGGGGGAGCGCGCCGCGCGCGGCAGGAAGGGGCGATCGCTTGTCGAGCATATCCATGCGTCGATCGGCGCGCTCGATGACCGCGATGCCCGCTACTTCGCCGACGGGCTTCCGTCCGGCGAGCAGTGGCGGCTCTTCGGCGAGTTCCGCCGGAAGGTCGCCTATCTCGATATCGAGACGACGGGGCTGAGCGCCGATATGGGGTCGGCCATCACCACGATAGCGCTCTACGACGGCGAGCGGGTCCGCCATTACATCAACGGCCGGAACCTGCGCCAGTTCAGGGACGATATCGCCGAGTACGATCTGCTGGTGACCTACAACGGCAAGTGCTTCGACGTCCCGTTCATCGAGCGCTACTTCATGATATCGCTGCCGCAGGCGCATATCGATCTCCGCTATGTGCTGCACGGGCTGGGATACAGCGGCGGGCTGAAAAGCTGCGAGCAGCAGCTCGGCATCGAGCGTGACGATCTGGAGGGAGTGGATGGGTATTTCGCGGTGCTCCTCTGGCACGACTATCAGAACGGCGGCAACGAGCGGGCGCTGGAGACGCTGCTGGCGTACAACATCGCCGACACGGTGAACCTGGAGCGGCTGATGATCATGGCCTACAACATGAAGCTCGACCAGACCCCGTTCGCCCACGAGCACGCGCTCAGATTTCCGGCGCAGGTCCCGGAGTCGGGCTTCCGGGCCGATCGCGAGACGGTCGAGCGGCTGCGCCGGCAGTATCAGCTCGAGTGGTGAATCGGCGGCGGAGCCCGAGCGCGACATACGTCAGGCAGTATTACGTCGCATCGATGCGGTCGAGTATATTATCGCTCCGCGCGCCTGGCAGGCAGCTCGTCGCGCGGACCGTGACCAACCGAGTGAACAGATCATGATGCAGAATCAATCGGGGCGCTCGCGCTCCAACTATATAACGCCCGAAGGTGCCGAGGCGCTCCGCGATGAGCTTCGCTATCTCTGGGAGGAGGACCGCCCGAGGGTGACCGAGGCCGTGGCGATCGCCGCCGGACAGGGTGACCGATCCGAGAACGCCGATTACACCTACGGGAAGAAGCGGCTCCGGCAGATCGACGGGCGCATCCATTTTCTGAGGAACCGCCTCGATGAGGTCACCGTCGTCGAGACGATCCCGGCCGATGCCGACAAGATCTTCTTCGGCGCGTGGGTGACGCTGAAAAGCGAGACCGGGGAGACGGCGCTCTACCGTATTGTGGGGGTCGATGAGATCGATCTCGACGCGGGACTGATCAGCCTGGAGTCGCCGATCGGCCGCGCGCTGATGGGGAAGAGGAAGGGGGAGACGGTGGTGGTGCGGCGCCCGAAGGGGGATCTGGCCTATGTCGTCGTCGACGTCGCCTACAAGTCCGCCGCCGAGAGCCCGCGCCGCAAGCGCGCCTTCCTCTCCGGGGAGGCCGAGAACCTCGACGCCATACGGAGCGAGGCGCAGGAGGATGAGTGAGCCGGTGACCGCGGCGCGCGCAGTAGAGTGCTCTCCCATGTCGGACGTCGTCCGGGATGTGATCTTCGCGCCCGGGCGGTTCCCCGATGATGCGGCTCCGATCCGATACCGATAGTCCGCCTGTGCCGGGCTGTGGAACCAGACGAACCATCCGACGGCCGTACGTTCAATATTCGTTGATATGCAGATGTATTACCGCCTCCTCTCCCTGATAGTTCTTGCCACGCTCATTGCGGGCTGCCCGGAGCCGGCCGAGCCTCTCAGGCCCGTCGAGGGGACGCACCTGATCATGCCGCTGAAGGTGGGGAACCGATGGATCGGGACGTGGACGCTGCACAATGACGATGGCTCGATCATCTTGGCCATACCCGATACGCTCACCATCATCGCGGAGGAAAAGGTCGGCGACGAGACGGGATTCCAGGGGAGCGACGGGGCATTCTACCTCAACAGGGCCGACGGTCTCTGGGTGCGGTCGGGGGAGACGGGGGACAGCCTGGTGCTCCAGGCGAAGTATCCGGCCGCCGTGGGGGAGACGTTCAGCGCCGAGCAGGTTACGACGCTGCTTCCGGAAGGGCCGGCCGGGCCGACCGATGTCACCATTGCGATGGCCGTGCTCGACACCGCCAGGAGGGTGAGCACGGAGGCGGGGATCTATCGTTGCTACCTCTATCAGCCCCGTATCCTCGACCATCCCGATATCTCCCTGGCCGGTCGCCTCAGGCGGAAATATTACGCGCCGGACGTCGGCCCGGTCAGGATCGACTGGCCGGATGGAAGCCAGAGATGGGAGCTGGTCAGCGCCACGATACGCTAACGTCCCGGCGATGGAGCCCGGTCCCGGGCGGAGCTGCCGTGCATCTCTCCGGCCGGATCGCGAAGACCATCATAAGCGTTCTCTCTATCGGGTGATATACGGAAAGGTGGCGCGGAGATCTTCTTCGCGCCCGCATGCATGACTTCTCCGGCCGATCGCCGCGTATGGCGGATGTACGATCGCACTCTACAGATACGTTTCGTCGACATAGCACCAGCGCCACCGTCCTCCCGACTCGAACGACTGGATCAGCGGATGGCCGGTCTGATGGAAATGTTTTTCGGCGTGTTTGCGCTTCGATGTCTCGCAGCAGCCCACGTGTCCGCAGATAAGGCAGAGCCGCAGCTCCACCCATCCCTCCCCGAGCTTCAGACATTCCTCGCAGCCGTTTGCGCTGGGCGTCACATCCCGTATCTGATCCTGATGGTCGCATTGTTTGGCTCCTGCCGCATGCGTTGCCGCCGTGCTTTCTTCATCGGAGGATGGGGCTGCGGCCACCGCGTTCAATGCATGGGAGACCCCCGACGAGCGGAGGCTCTCGATGACGATCTCGGTCACCAGAAACAGCAGCGCCAGCCCGACTGTCGGCAGCACGCCGATAGCGCCGCCGACGGCCGCCAGAGTAAGCGTCGCGGCGGCGAAGAAGACGCGCGGCCACACCAGCGTCTTCCGGTGCGAGGCCAGTCTGATCGCGGTGATCGACATCAGGAACAGGGCGATGCCGCCGCAGATAAGCCAGCGGGTCGAGGCATGCAGCGAGCTCTCCCCGGCCTCGACGATGGCGTGATGCGTGCCCACCCCCATCATCACGATCGCCATCGCGATCGGGAAGTGGCAGTACAGATAGATCTGTCCCATGCCGCCCCCCTGTCTGATCGGGTTGGCCTCGACGAAATCGAAGTAGATCCACCAGATCGCCACCGCTATCGCGAAGCAGAGCGTTGCCGCCGCCGCCGAGGCCGGGTGCCAGTGGGTATCGGCGACGCCGGTGATCACCGCCAGGAGCGATTCGCCGAGGACGATGATCGTGAACAGACCGAAGCGCTCGGGGATATGGGAGATATCGAACGGCGTGCGCGCTATGGCGCGGCTGTTGAACAGAGGCGTGGTAAGCTCGACGAGGAACCCGATCCCCCAGAGAACATAGCGCGCCGGCGCGTCGACGAAGAGCGAGGCGATCCAGAAGATCGCGCCGATGCCGAACCCGATCAGGTAGCGGTTGGCGAGCGCGCGCGCCAGATGGACGTGGTTGCGGGCCCGTACATAGAGACCGATCAGCACCAGCCGCACGGCGATATAGGAGAGGGCGAACGCGGTCCCCCCGGCATCGCTCGAGAACGCCCCGCCGATATTCACCGCGAGCGCTCCAACGCAGAGCATCGCCCCCATCATCACCAGACGGTAGATGATATCGCGGTCGATCTCGAACCGGCTGGCATAGAACGTATAGCCCACCCACGCCCACCAGAGCGGCGCGAACAGGAGCGTGAAGCGGAGAAATCCCAACGGCGATCCATCCTGGAACAGCAGCCTCGCCACCTGCGAGACCACCAGCACGAAGATCAGATCGAAGAACAGCTCGAGCCAGCTTGCGTGGCGTTCATGGTCGTTCCCTTCGACCGGCCTGAGCCTGGGCCGCGTCGCGTTCCGGCTGGAGCGTCGGATCATGATGAATAAGTTCGTGGTTGATACATGGAATGCCCGCCCCGCCGCGCGTTACGGGCGCGACTGCGGGCGGAGTGCGCGCGTGGCGATGAACGTGGGCATATACTCCGACAACGGCTGTCCCTGCCAGGAGTCCTCGTACATGCCGGTCAGATGGAAGCCGGCGTCGAGCTGCCCGCCGATCTGGTCCTCGAGCGTATGCCCGAACACCATCGGCTCATCCTCGGCGATATACCGTCCCCGCTCCTCGTCGGTGAGGCTCCTCAGATCGGAGTAGGGGAGAGGGTGTCTGACCGTCAGCACCCCCTGCTCGGCGAGGAAGCCGTCGAAGATATAGAGCACGGGGTTGGTAAAGCCGGACAGCAGGGCGCCGCCGGGACGGAGCACGCGGAACGCCTCGCGCCATACCGGACGGATCGACTCCACGAACCCGTTCGAGCAGGGATGGACGATCAGATCGAACTCCCCGTCGGCAAATGCCGACAGATCGGCCATATCCCCCTCGACCGTGGCGAGCGTCAGGCCATCGCGCTCGGCGACGAATCTATCCTGCGCAAGCTGCGCCGGGGAGTTGTCGAACACCGTCACATCAGCCCCCGCCGCCGCCAGCACCGGCCCCTGCTGCCCTCCGCCGGAGGCGAGGCAGAGGATCTTCGTTCCCCGCATCTCCGCCGGAAACCAGTCGCGCGGCACCCCCCTGGTCGGGGTGAGGACGATGCTCCACCGCCCCTGCCGCGCCTCCTCGATGGCCTCGCTCCCCACCGGGAGCGTCCAGCCGTTCCCTTTCTCCACCTGCCGGTTCCAGGCGTCTCTGTTGTAGTCTCTGACGTTCATTGCGTTCTGCTGTTGATCATATGGATGATTCCCTGCCGGAGCCTCCACGCCGGGGTTGCGCGATCAGCTCTTCAGCGGGGCGAGCCAGCCGGCGAGATTGCGGACATAGGTCTGGGTATCGGCCATCGCGCGGGGCTCGCGTCCCATGCCGTCTCCGGGCGGCTCCCCCACGAAGCTCGGCGCGCCGAGCGACGTATCCCAGTTGTAGTCGACGAAGTGATGGAAGCTCGAATCGGCGATGGCGCGTCCCGGCTTCCCATCCTTCTGGCCGCGCTCGAACGCCACGATAAGGTTGAACGCCTGGCCGCTGACGGTACTGGTGCCGGTCGCGATCACGCGCGCGCTCGGGTCGGCGGCGGGGGCTCCCACAGCTCCCTCGTGCGGGTGGGCCGGGAGATATTCGATGGCTCCGGTCGGCGACGATGGATCGCCGAGCAGCTCATGCAGCGGCTCAAGCGGCGTGATCTTCTGGCAGTCCCCGTTGCTTCCGGAGTGATAGTTCGGCCAGGAGATATCGGTCGTGTAGGGATCGTCGATCGCATGGCGCGCCTGGTCGGGCTCCTGATTCTTCGAGTGGAAGAAGTGCGCCGCGCCGACTCCGCCGAGCGTGCAGAGCGAGGAGCCGAGATCCATATGGTCGCGCGTGGTGAGCAGCCCGCCGCCCCGGTTGCGGAACGCGGTGATCCCCTCGCACTCCCGCGTCGTCAGCCCGTCCCCGGAATCGACGGCGAAGAGCCAGAGCTCATCGATATCTGAATCGGCGAGCGAGACGAGCACCGGATCATCCGCCTGGCCGTCCCGTTGCATATCGCGCGCGATCACCCGGAAGCGTGGCGCGCCGTCGGCATCGGTCAGGGAGGAGAGATACTCCCGCAGGCGGGAGAACCGTGCTATCGACCAGTCGTCCTCGGTGAAGGGGATCGTGGTCTGCAGAAGAATAGTGGTCGGAGAATGCATGGTCTGATAGAATGTTGTAGATCGTTCCGCGCCGGGCATGGCGGATGCGCGCCGCGCGTGGGGAATCGGCCGTCAGAGGAGAACAACCTCGTCGATATAACACCAGCTCCATTCCTCGCCCTGCTCGAACGAGCGCATGATGGGATGTCCGGTGGCGTGGAAGTGCCTGGTGGCATGCCTGTTCTTCGATGAATCGCAGCAGCCCACGTGGCCGCATATGCGGCAGAGCCGCAGATGGACCCAGGAGTCCCCCATCGCCAGGCACTCCTCGCACCCCTCGGCGCTCGGGGATACCTCCCGTATCTGGTCTCGATGCGTGCATGATGTCGTCATGAGATTCCTTCCGGAATTATTGCGGAGAATGCTGTGGAACCGTCATTTGCCGATGCAATCTAATGGGTCGGCGGTTCCCCTTCAACTATTCTCCCGGGGGGGAGTGTCGCAGTGTGCCAGAATGCTGGGCCGGAGTTCAACTCCGGCCCAGCGCATCAGTGCTCGACGATCACACTGAGACACTACCCACGGGGGACCGCTGATACCATGGGATGATTTTGGGTTCTCCCGTCGCAGCGCTACCTTCCGGCCGACGCCTGCACCGAATATCAGCGGTCGTAATCAGCTATATAATCATTGTACCAGACAGAGGAGCATAACGATCATGGCATTGAGACTCGGGGACGTGGTCCCCAACTTCACGCAGCAGTCGAGTCAGGGGGAGATCAACTTCTACGACTGGGCCGGCGACAGCTGGGTTATCCTCTTCTCCCATCCGAAGGATTTCACCCCCGTCTGCACCACCGAGCTCGGCACGGTGGCCCGCCTGAAGCCGGAGTTCGACAAGCGCAACGTCAAGCCGATCGCGCTCAGTGTCGATGATGTCGACTCGCACATGGGGTGGATCGGCGATATCGAGGAGACCCAGAGCACGACGCTCAACTATCCGATCCTCGCCGATCCGGATCGTTCCGTCGCCGACCTGTACGATATGATCCACCCGAACGCCAGCGATACTGCCACCGTGCGCTCGGTGTTCATCATCGATCCGAACAAGAAGCTTCGCCTGACGCTCACCTATCCGGCCAGCACCGGCCGCAACTTCGATGAGCTTCTCCGGGTGATCGACTCGCTCCAGCTCACCGAGAACTACAGCGTCGCGACCCCGGCCAACTGGAAGAATGGCGACGACTGCGTGATCGTGCCGTCGATTCAGGACCCCGAGGTGCTCGCCGCGAAGTTCCCGAAGGGATACAATGCCGTCAAGCCGTATCTCCGCATGACGCCGCAGCCGAACCTCGACTGAGCCATATGAAAGGCCATCACATGGGCCCGGCGACCGCATGGTCGCCGGGCCTTTTCGTTGCGGCACAATCGGACGTGAACCCGTCCCGGCTATGCGGCGGCGCGGACCGCCTCGACCAGATCGCGCGCGCGCGCGCCTATCGCCTCGATCGTTCCGAGCGAACCGTCTTTCTCGTGCGTCAGCCATGTGCCGACGTTGAGCGCCGCCGCGCCGGCGTCGAGCATCGCCGCGGCGGTCGATGCGGAGACGCCGCCGGAGGGGGCGAGGGGGATCTGGGGGAGGGGACCCCGGAGTGCCCGCAGGTACGCGGCACCGTCGGGCGGGGTCGGAAACACTTTTATCAGATCGGCGCCGCCGCGCCATGCCGCGACGATCTCGCCAGGCGTGAGGGCGCCGGGCATCGCCACGGCCGATGCCTCGCGCGCCATCGCGACGATCCGGTGGTCGAAGATCGGGCTGGCGAAAAATCGTGCCCCCGCGGCGAACGCCTCCTCCGCCTGGCGCTCCTCCAGCACCGTTCCGGCCCCGACGATCAGATCGCTCCGCCCGGCGAGCGTCCGTATAAGCTCGATGGCGCCGGGCGTCGTCAGGGTCACCTCCACCACGCCGATCCCGGCGGCGGCCATCGCATCGACGGCCTGCAGAGCCAGTGCCGGGGAGTCGAGCCGCAGCACCGCGATGATCCTCCGCTCGATGATCCGCCCGAGCGCCGTCCGTTGCTGATCCATGGGAACATCCTCCGTATCGTGATCGGGGAAAATAGCGAACCGGCGGCGTGCGTCATCCCTTCGCAGCCGTCCATACCCCTGGTCGGCATAGCTTGCAAGGGTCATCCCTTCTGGCTATGATTGTCATGCGACGGGACTGGCCCTCATCCCCGCAGCCATGCCCGCTCGCCCCGGCCGCGTTCCGTACGGCGCGCGCTCCTTCTCCTTCTATACGCACGTCTTTCATGATAAAACTCTTTACGTCGGTGCTGGCCGGCGTTGCGCTTGCGGCCGTTGCATCGGCGCAGCCCTCGCGGAGCTACAATACGGAACTGTTCGGCCACCTCGATCCGGAGCAGCAGTCGGGGGAGCGTTATTCCGCGCTCACCGGATGGACCGCTCCGAACGGCCGCGAATACGCCCTTCTCGGCGGTCCGCTGGGAACCCATATCATCGATATCACCGACGCGCCCGTCAAGCAGGTCTCGTTCATACCGGGTCCGCAGAGCGGCTGGCGCGAGATGAAATCGTTCCGCAGCTACGGCTACGTGGTCAGCGAGGGAGGGCATGGCCTGCAGATCATCGATCTGTCGGAGCTGCCGGCCAAGGCGACGCTCGTCCGCGAGGATACCACCTTCTTCCGGACCGCCCATACGATCACCCAGGAAGGGAACTACATCTATGTGCATGGCACCAACATCGACGCCGGCGCCAATGGCGGCACGATGATCTTCGATGTGGCGACCGACCCGCTGCATCCGGCGCTGCTCGGGAAGTGGACCGGACGCTATGTGCACGACGGCACCATCCGCAACGATACGCTCTATGCCTCGGCGATCAACAACGGCCAGCTCGATATCGTGTATCTGGGGAAGGATCGCGCCCATCCGTCGTTCGTCACCAGCATCACCTATCCGGGGGCGGGAACCCATAACTCCGATCTCACCCCCGACGGAAGCTACCTGATGACCACCGATGAGATCAACTCCACGCCGAAGACGCTGAAGGTCTGGGATGTGCGCGACAAGGGGGATATCGCGAAGGTCGCCGACTGGACCCCGGTGCCGGGGGAGATCATCCACAACATCCATATGAAGGGGAGCATCGCCTATATCGCATGGTATTCGGCCGGGACGCGCATCGTCGATATGAGCAACCCGCTGGAGCCGGCCGAGCTCGGGTACTTCGATACCTACGACGGCTCGGCCAACGATTACGTCGGCAACTGGGATGTCTATCCGTATTTCCCGAGCGGCAAGATCATCGCCAGCGATATGCAGACGGGGCTCTATGTCTTCACCTTCAACAACGCCCAGCGCGGCAACATCCATGGCCGCGTCCTCGATGCGGTCACGGGGCTTCCGCTTCCGGGGGCGACGGTGCAGCTTCCGGGGGTGAACAGGACGGTCGTCAGCGATGCCCAGGGGCGCTACAGCTTCTCCGGGGCGATCGATACGCTGGAGTTCTCCGCCTCGGCGCTGGATTATATTCCGGGGAGCGGATCGCTGGCGCTGAGCGGAGGGGAGGGGACCTCACGCGATATCCTTCTCAGCCCGCTTCCTCTTATCACGCTGAACCTGATCCCGGTGGACGCCGGCACCTCGGCCGATATCGGCGCGTTCTCCTATCGCGTGGTGGAGCGCGGCGGTCTGGCCGGCCGTGTCGCCAGCGGCGCGCAGACGCTGACGCTTCCGCAGGACAGCACCTATCATGTGTACGTCGGCGCATGGGGCTACAAGCCGTTGCTTGTCGAGGTCCATAACAACACGGGGGAGGTCCGGGTGCCGCTGGAGCACGGCTATGAGGATAATGCCGAGCTCGATCTGGGATGGTCGCTCGCCGCTCCGGGAGATAACGTGGCATCCGGATCGTGGGCCCGCGGCATCCCCGTTCAGACTGTATCGGGAGGGATCGTCTATCAGCCGGGAGAGGACCATACGCCGGGGGCATCGGCTACCATGGCGTTCATCAGCGGCATCGCCAACTCCGATCAGGGGATCGGCGCCAACGATATCGACGATGGCCGGACCACGCTCACCTCGCCGCCGATGGATCTGACCTCGTATGCCGATCCCTACGTCTCGGGCTGGATCTGGTATTCCCGCGATGGCAACCCGACCGCGATCGACGACACGCTCGATATCCTCGCATCGGGTGATAACGGCGCGAACTGGTCGACGCTTGCGCGCATCACCTCGTCGACGCCGCGGGCATGGCGGCACGTTGGCTTCCATCTGAAGGATCATCTGGCACCCGGCGCGGCCACGCTCTTCCGCGTGGTGGCGAGCGATCTGGGGACGCCGTCGCTCGTGGAGGCGGGGTTCGATGATTTCTCGGTGGTCGATAGCGCCGCCATCTCGAGCGTGCCGTCGCCGTCGGGCGATGCCACGATGCTTGCGAGCGTCACCCTCCGTCCGAATCCGTTCACCGCTCAGGCGACCCTGACGGTCGCGATGGCGGCCGCGCAGCATGATCTCCGTCTGGATCTGTTCGATGCTCGCGGCGAGCGCGTCGCGAGCCTCTATCGCGGTCCGGTCCCGGCCGGCGAGACCTCGTTCGCGTTGCGGGGCGATGGGCTCGCGGCGGGCCGCTACACCTGGCGTATGATCCTCGACGATGGCAGCGTCCGCAGCGGCGCCGCCACTCTGGTCAGGTAATGCCGGGTTGTTGATCCGGAGCCGGAACGGTTGAGCGGCGTGCGTCTCCCCGCGTTGAGCGGGAGTTCAACTCCGGCTCAACAACAGGCTGGAGTACAGAGGTATGAATGAAACGGGGCGAGCCACCATCGAGTGGTTCGCCCCGCTGCGTATCGGGGAGCACCCTGATTGCGTAGGGCCGGTAGATATGGACGCTGGGCGGGAGTTTAGCTCCCGCCCAGCAGGGATACGGTAATCAGCCAGCAGTATCACCAGGCATGGAATTTCCGCGTTGGACCGGAGTGTGGGGATGGGCTGGAGTGCCGGTGCAGAGCCGGGTCGGAGGGTGAGGCCGGGCCGGAGTTGAACTCCGGCCCAACAGTATCCCGGAACATAAACGAAACGGGACGGAACACTCCGATGGTGTCCGTCCCGTTCTGTATCTGCCCGCGTCGAGTTGGAGTTGAGCCGGAGTTGACCTCCGGCTCAACCATCACGGTTAGTGGATCTCCATGTAGCGATCCAGCTCCCACTGCGAGACCGCGATGCGGTAGCTGTCCCACTCCTGCAGCTTCGCCTGATAGAACTTCTTGAAGGTGAACTCGCCGATCGCGCCGCGCACCACGTCGTTCTCCGCCAGCGAGTCGATCGCTTCCTTCAGGTTCGCGGCAACCGCGCCGATGCCCCGCTCCTTCACTTCCTCGGCCGTCATCTCGAAGATATCGTCCTCCACCGGATCGGGCGGGGTCATCTTCTTCTCGACGCCATCCAGACCCGCCGCAAGCAGTGCTGCGAATGCCAGATACGGGTTCGCGGCCGGGTCCGGGCAGCGGATCTCGACGCGCACCGCCTTCTCGCGGCCCGGCGTATAGCGCGGCACACGGATCAGCACCGAGCGGTTCTTCTGTCCCCATGCCACGTTCACCGGCGCCTCGTAGCCCACCACCAGACGCTTGTAGCTGTTGACGGTCGGGTTGATGATGGCGTTGAGTGCCTTGATGTGATGGAGCTGGCCGCCGATGAAGTTGAGCGCGAACTCGCTCAGGGAGTACATGCCGTCCTTGTCGAACATCATGTTCTTGCCGTCGGTCGTGAAGAGCGACTGATGCACGTGCATTCCCGAGCCGTTGATGCCGCCGATCGGCTTCGGCATGAAGGTGGCGTGCAGCCCGTGCTGCGCCGCGATCGACTTCAGAGCGAAGCGGAGGGTCACCGATGCGTCGGCGCCGGCCAGCGCGTCGCAGTAGCGGAAGTCGATCTCATGCTGTCCGACGGCCACCTCGTGATGCAGCGCCTCGACGTCGATGCCGAACGCCTGCAGGGCGAAGGTCATCTCCTGACGGATCTCGCTGGCAAGGTCGGTGGTCTGATCGAAGTAGCCCGCCTCGTCGTGCGGGAGCGGGGCGAGCTTCCCCTCGGCGTTGCGCTTGAACAGGAAGAACTCCAGCTCCGGGCCGACGTTGAACACGTAGCCCATCTCCTTGGCGCGCTCGAGCTGGCGCTTCAGGATGCCGCGCGGGTCCCCCTCGAACGGCGTGCCGTCGGGCATGTAGACATCGCAGATGATGCGGGCGCGGGTGCCCGATGGTGAATCCTTCGTCCAGGGGATCACCGCGAACGTGTCGAGATCGAGCTTCAGAAACATGTCGCTCTCATGCACGCGGGTGAAGCCCTCGATCGACGAGCCGTCGAACCATACATTCTGCTCGATCGCGTCGTCGAGCTTCCATACCGGGATCGTCACTGCCTTGAGGGTTCCGATGATGTCGGTGAACTGAAGGTTGACGAACTGTACGTTCTGCTCCTCGGCCAGTTTGAGGACGTCCTGCTTGGTCATCGCCATTGCTCTTGTAGCTCCTGCCTGTTGGTTGGAATGCTTGATGAATTGAAAAGGTCTATCTATTCTCTATTGGGTATGTTTGCCCGTGTCATCCTCCCGCCGGGGAGAATGTCCGGTCGCGGCGCCGTCCGCGATCCGTCCCGCGCAGTCGCGCTAGGCGTCGTGCTTCTTTCTGGCGCTCCGCCCCTCGGCGATGATCTCCTCCAGATGGGAGAAGGGGAGCGCGAACGACTCCTTGTGGGTCGACAGAACGAAGTTCGTGCGGGTCCCGATCACCCCCGGCCAGCGCTGGATCTCCCCCAGCAGGCTTTCGAGCGTCGAGGTGTTCCGGGTGCGGATTTTCAGGATATGCGAGGCGTCGCCGGTGATCGCATGGCACTCCATGACCTCTTCATGGGCGGCCGCCTTGGCGAGAAATTTCGGGTAGTGCGTCGAGGAATCGACCCTCACCATGATGAACGCGGTGATGTCGAGCGCGAGCTGCGAGGCCGAAAGCTGCGCGGTGAACCCGACGACCACCCCCCGCTCCTCGAGCTTCCTGAGCCGCTCGGCAACTGCCGGGGCCGACAGGGAAACCCCCTCGGCGATGGCGCCGAGCTGAATGCGTCCGTTCTGCTGGAGCGCCTTCAGGATCTGGATGTCGATCGAGTCGAGGTCGGTTGATATTCGCACGGGCTTAATTTTCTAAGGTATAGGTGCAAAACTACGAAGGAAAATTAAGTTTGCAATACTTTTAACAGAAAATAATTAGTGACCGTGGGGCATGATCGATATCCTCGCTCCCACGGCCGGCTCCCCGCGTCTCTCGTGCTGCGGGAGCGCGCCTATCGTTCGCAGTGACTCAATAACCATTCTTACCAACATCAGATGATTGATCGTTACACGCGCCCGCGCATCGGCGCTATCTGGCAGGATGAGAACAAGTACCGTATCTGGCTCGAGATCGAGACGCTCGCCGTCGAGGCGCAGGCCGAGCTCGGGGATGTCCCGGTCGAGGCCGCCAAGGCCGTGCGCGAGCGGGGGAACTTCGACGTGGCCCGGGTGCTGGAGATCGAGGAGGTCACCAAGCACGATGTGATCGCGTTCCTGACGAACGTCGCCGAGTACGTGGGGGAGCCCTCGCGCTATGTCCATCTCGGGATGACCTCCTCCGATGTGCTCGATACCTGCCTCGCGGTGCAGCTCAAGCAGGCCGGCGAGATTCTGCTGGAGGATCTCGAGAAGCTGCGCGATGTGCTCGCCCAGCGCGCCGTGGAGTTCAAGTACACGATCATGATCGGGCGCTCCCACGGCATCCATGCCGAGCCGATCACCTTCGGTCTGAAGCTCGCCCTCTGGTACGAGGAGACCAAGCGGAACATCGAGCGGATGCGCCGCGCGATCGAGGTGATCTCCTACGGGCAGATCTCCGGCGCCGTCGGCACGTTCGAGCATCTCAGCCCGAAGGTCGAGGAGTATGTCTGCGAGCATCTCGGGCTGAAGGCCGACCCGATCACCACGCAGGTGATCCAGCGCGACCGCCATGCCGAGTATATGGCCGCGCTCGGGGTGATCGCCTCGACGCTCGAGCAGTTCGCCACCGAGATCCGCCACCTGCAGCGCACCGAGGTGCTGGAGGCCGAGGAGTATTTCTCCGCCGGACAGAAGGGGAGCTCGGCGATGCCGCACAAGCGTAACCCGATCATATCCGAGCGGATCTGCGGGCTGGCCCGGATCATCCGCGCCAATGCCCTTGCCGCGATGGAGAACGTCGCGCTCTGGCATGAGCGCGATATCAGCCACTCGTCGGTCGAGCGGGTGATCTGCCCCGACTCCACCATCGCGCTCGATTATATCCTCGATAAGATGACAGGCCTGGTCGAGAACCTGCTGGTCTACCCGGAGAACATGAAGAAGAACCTGGAGATCACCAGCGGACTTCATTTCTCGCAGACCATTCTGCTGGCGCTCGCCAAGCGCGGCGTCAGCCGCGAGGATGCCTACCGGATGGTGCAGCGCAATGCGATGGAGGTCTGGAAGACACGGGAGAATTTCGCCGACGTCCTCAAGCGCGACGCCGATCTGATGGCGGTTGTGCCGCCGGCGGAGATCGACGAGCTCTGCGATCTGCAGAAGTCGATCCGTCACGTGGACTATATCTTCCAGCGCGCGGGCCTCGCATAACGGGCCAACCGTCGCGGGCATATCCCCATGCTTCAGGCGGGGCCGGAGTCGATCTCCAGTCCCGCTCGCGTATATGGGGGCGCCTTCCGGGGAAGCATGTGGCGATGCACGTTCGTGACGGAGGGGAACAGCTCTTCCGGCCTGCGCTTTGTTGAAGCCTTGCTCACCCGGTCGCCGATCGCATCGGCCGGTCTTCAGGCCGCCGGTCACATCGGCGGCGCACGGTGTCTTCCCGGGTATATCGCTCCTCAGATCGGTGGCGCCGATCATCGATTGCGGGCCGGGGCAGCTAACAACCTGTCGCGCCGCGCCGTTGTGAGGGGATCAGCCGGCGGATATCCGTTCGCCGGCGAGCATATCTGTCGCGGGCGATGCGGTCGCCGCGACGCCAGATCCATACGGTCCAACTCTTCTCTACAGAGGGCTTATGAAACATTCCTTCCTCCTGCTCGGGCTTGCCGCCGCAGCACTGCATGCGCCTCTTCTGGCGCAGACCATCGAGGTCAGCTACACCATCGATCCAACACGCGACACCGCCCGGATCAGCCCGTATATCTATGGCAGCAACGGCCAGTCGGACGACCGCGATGAGAACATCACCGCGCGCCGCGCCGGGGGCAACCGCTGGAGCGGCTACAACTGGGAGAACAACGCCTCCAATGCCGGTGAGGACTACATCAACCACAGCGACGACTATCTGAGCTACCTGCTCCCCGACTCGATCCGGAACCTTCCGGCGGCGGCGCCGATCGGGTTCCACAACGAGTCGATCGCCACCGGCTGCTACTCGCTGGTGACGCTGCAGGCGGCCGGCTACGTCGCGGCCGATATGAACGGCACGGTCGAGGGGGGACAGACCGCCCCCTCGTCGCGATGGAAGGAGGTCCGCTTCACCAAGGGAAGCCCCTTCTCGCTCCAGCCCGATCAGAACGATGGCTATGTCTATATGGATGAGGAGGTGAACTATCTGGTCAACCGGTATGGCAACGCCTCGACCGCCAATGGCATCAAGGGCTATTCGATCGACAACGAGCCGGCGCTCTGGCCCTCGACGCATCCCCGCATCCACCCGCAGAAGCCGACCGTGCAGGAGATCATCGACCGCGGCGTGGGCCTTGCGCGCGCGGTCAAGAGCGTCGATCCCCACGCCGAAATCTTCGGCCCCGCATCGTTCGGCTACAGTGAGTTTCTGAACTTCCAGGATGCCCCGGACTGGAACCAGTACTCGGGCTACGGAACCTTCATCAACGCCTATCTGGCGAAGATGAAGGACGCCGAGAACACCGAGGGGAAGCGGCTGCTCGATGTGCTCGATATCCATTGGTATCCCGAGGCAACGGGTCTCAACAACAACGGCCAGCCGGTCCGCATCGCGCTCAATGAGAACGTCGATCCCGGCGTGGCCGTCGCGCGGATGCAGGCGCCGCGTAGCCTCTGGGATTCGAGCTATACCGAGACGAGCTGGATCGGACAGTACTTCAGCCCCGTTGCGCTCCTCCCGGCGATGAACGCCTCGATCGCGCGCTACTATCCGGGGACCAAGCTGGCGTTCACCGAGTTCAACTACGGAGGGGTGAACCATATCTCCGGCGGTATCGCGATGGCCGATGTGCTCGGGATCTTCGGCCGGTACGGCGTCTATATGGGGACCCACTGGGAAGCGCTGGAGGGATATGTCTCCTCGGCATACAAGATCTACCGGAACTACGATGGCGCAAAGTCCACCTTCGGCGACCTCGCCGTGCGGGCCACGGCGTCGGACAAGGAGAACAGCTCGGTATACGGATCGATCAACGCGGAGAGCGACGCGAAGCTCCATATGGTGGTGATGAACAAGAACATGACGCGGCCGATCGCCGGAAGCTTCACCATCGCCGGTGAATCGCTCTACCGCCGCGCGTATATCTACGCGTTCGATGCCGCCAACCCCGCCGTCCGGCTGGTCGATTCGATCGAGTCGATCGGAGGAAATCTCTTCAGCTACACGATACCGCCGCTGACGGTCGCGCATATCGTGGTGGAGAAGCAGGGAGGGGCCAGCGGTGTCGAGACCGCCGTCGCCAGCGGATCGCTTCAGCTCGGACAGAACCATCCGAATCCGTTCGCCGGTACCACGACGATCACCTTCTCGCTGCCGTCGGATGAGGATGTGACGCTGCGCGTGACCGATCCGATGGGACGCGAGGTCGCGCGTCTGGTGGATGGCCGCAGGAGCGCCGGGAACTACGCCGTGCCGTTCGACGCGAGCGGGCTTCCCACCGGACATTACTTCTATCAGCTTTGCGCCGGTGGCAGCGTCGTGACGCGCGGCATGAACCTGATCCGCTGAGCCCGGATATCGATGCAGTCGGGCCCGGAGCGTTCATGCGCCGGGCCCGATATCCCCATCCCGGTTTCGTTCTGTAGATGCTTCGCTCCCGCCATCACCTCCGCGTCGTTACCATCCCGCAACAGTTCCCCGCGATATGACAACCGTCATGGTCCGGCCGGTGCGGCGTTCGTAGGTTGTCCCCGGAGCAGGATGACAGCCACGACGGCCGCATCGGATCGACGGACGGTATCGTTCCGCCGGTGCACTCCACTATTTCATTCATTATCCGGGGGAACTGCGATGGAATTCACTGGCAAGGTTGTGTTGATCACGGGCGCGAGCTCGGGCATCGGGCGCGCCACGGCGCTTGCGTTCGCGAGCGAGGGGGCGAAGGTCGTTATCGGCGATGTGAACGCCGAGGGGAGCCAGGAGACGGTCCGGCTGATCGTCGAGGCGGGAGGAGAGGCCAGCGCGATGGCGTGCGATGTGTCGAGCCCCGATGATGCCGCGGCTCTGGTGGCCCATGCCGTCGAGACGTTCGGTGCGGTCGATATCGCGTTCAACAATGCGGGGATCGAGGGGACCGGCGCGATGGTCGCCGACTACGATGTCGATGTCTGGAACAGGGTGATCGCCATCAACCTCACCGGCGTGTTCCTCTGCATGAAGTTCCAGATCGAGCAGATGCTGAAGCAGGGAGGGGGAGCCATCGTCAACAACGCCTCGATCCTCGGCACCGTCGGGTTCGCGTCGGCCTCACCCTACGTGGCGGCGAAGCATGGCGTGCTCGGCCTGACCAGGACCGCGGCCATCGAATATGCGACCCGCGGGATACGCGTCAACGCGGTCTGTCCGGGCTTTATCGAGACGCCGATGCTGGAGCGTGGCGGCATCACCACCGATCCGGCGGTGAAGAAGATGATCGAGTCGAGCCATCCGATGGGACGTCTCGGCACGTCGGAGGAGATCGCCGACGCGGTGCTCTGGCTCTGCTCGAAGCGCGCATCCTTCGTGACCGGGCATCCGCTGCTGGTCGATGGCGGCTACGTGGCGCGGTGACCGCAGTCCGATCGCAGCCCGGCACGTCAGACATCGGTAAGGAAAAGCCCGCGTCCCCAGCAATCGGATGGAACGTGAAGCGCAAGGTGCGGAAGCTCCCGCGTCTCATGCGCGATGGAAGGAATGGGCGGAATACTTCGATCGAAAAATCCGATCGAAACGGCGAGATCACCGGATAATATTTCGCGCGGAATTCCGGGCAGAGCTGTATTAAAGAAATATACCTAGGTATATTTTGTTGCGCTATTGCGCATGATGGAGTCTGTGCCATAGATTTGTGATGTCCCTCCGCCGCGCGGGTTCCGTGCGGCTTTTACCTCCGCGCTTCCTAGCTCTCATCTCCTGAGACCAGGCATGCTCATATGGCTCATGGAAGAATGATGGGGCCGTCGTCCAACATCCAACGGAGTACACGGTGCTTTCAGTATATCACTAACCATAAGAGAGGAGCGCTTATGTTCTCCAGGTTTGTTCTATCAATTATTCTGTGCGTGGCAGGTATGGATATCCTGCACTCCCAGCTGATTTATGGCTCACCGGACATGCCGCTGGTAACGGAGAGACCCGACCTCTATGTGGATATTCAGGATGGATATCTGATGTTCAGAGTAAGTGGCACCGATACAGTTCCTGCTGACAGAGTATCGGCTGGGTATCAGTTCGAGATGGTCTACGACTCGACCACACGGGTGAATTATACGTTCACCGAGTGCAGGCTGAACTCCCGAAGACTACGCCTAAAGGGATGGGTCGCCAATAAGCTGATCACTGCCCCCATGGACCTCCTTACCGATAGCAGCCGCACCGATGCGGTCCGGCTGTCGACGAACGATACGGTCAGCTTCTACCGTGAGCTTCGATGGTACAACCCGATCACCCATCGACAGGATCCGGACAACTACTACGCGCTCGACACCCTGGACTACAGCGTGGAGCTTGTGCGGGATTCCGACGGCCAACGTCTTGCTCTGCTCGATACCATAGGCCTGTTGGCACGGCCTGTTCCCGGCGTCGCCACGCTCTACGGCAGCCATCCCGTGCTGGCTCATGTCAAGTACACCGTTCCCTCCGCTCTGAACGGGGAGATAGCGTTCGTTCGGATTCGGCTGAAGGCTCGCGGCGATGGTGACTACCACTTCATGCGATTGTCCGACTTTACAACCGGTCTTTCCCGTCGTCTTCTTGACCCTTTCTTCATCGGCTACATCAATATCTTCGGAGGAGTTCTTGCAAAGCCGGCCGTCCAACTGGGACAACCGGACCGGACCGATGAGAGCGCCGAGCTGAAGGTTGTCACGATGGACAACAGGATGATATCGATCACGTTTGGCTCAGGGATACATACGGGCGGGCTCTCGGTCAATGTCTTCAACGAGCATGGGGAACTGATCTTCACTCCCTTCGCTTCGGCCGTACCCGTGAAGGATAATACGATCGCATACCAGGTGCCATACAGCGGGGTGTACTTTATCGCTCTTGTGAAGGATGGGGCAATTCTCCGCGCACAGAAGGTCGCCATTACCAGATAGGGAGGGAACAATGAATAGCACAGGGCGAATGGGTATAGCGTTCCTGCTCGCGATTATGGTAGCCCGCAGCGAGGCGGTGGCGAAGAATCGGGTTCCTCCCCCTCCGCCATTCACAGGGGGGAGCATTGGCGCTGAGTATCCGGGGGGAGCATGGTTCGGGCCACAGGGAGGAATGGACGAATGGTGGGAAGGGGGATCGTGGCCGGGGGGAGCCTATGGAGCTCCCGGCGGAGGAGGAATTGGCAGCAACGATGATGATTATTCCGGATGGGGTGGTGGGTGGAGCGGTGGTGGTGGGTGGAGCGGTGGTGGTGGGTGGAGCGGTGGTGG
>Ga0164241_10001855_pt1 | contig 24474 bp, 25 predicted proteins | sample OricomyardsoilBY_FD_108780 | JGI IMG/M metagenome (GOLD analysis project Ga0164241, IMG submission 108780) | Backyard soil microbial communities from Emeryville, California, USA - Original compost - Back yard soil (BY) | ecosystem: Environmental > Terrestrial > Soil > Unclassified | place: USA... | reverse complement strand
CCTAAAGCCATTGATCAAAACCGCGCAGAATTTGGGGATCGAATGGCATGTGCTCGCTGACGGTGATCAGGCTGGCAACGATTATGCGAGCACCGCAGCAAGTCTTCTGTGCGGCGATCCCGTAGCAGATCGCGTCACTTCGATCCCGGATTGTGATATTGAGCATTGCCTTTGGCACGGGGGCTACGAGTGCATTTATGAAAACGCAGTGACATCGAAGCGCCGAGCAAAGATCACATCCGCACCGAATAGCGCACAATACCCGACCGATGTTATCAAGGCCGCTATCGCATCGACCTCAAAGCCATACCTTAGTTACGCAATTATTGCCGAGGCATGCAAGGCAAGTTCTCCTGGCATACCTGCAACAGTGAAGTCCGGCATCGAGGTTGCGATGAAACTTGCTGAGAGGTTGACATGACGATTGATCTGTCCGCTCTGAACATGAGCCAGCGCGATGCTGTCAATTGGCAAGACGGTCCTCTTCTGGTGATCGCCGGTCCAGGCTCCGGAAAAACGCGAGTCCTGACCTATCGCGTTGCCCGTTTGATCGAAGAGTCACCCAATGCCCGCTTCCGCGTACTCGGCATTACGTTCACGAACAAGGCGGCGGCAGAGATGCGAAAGCGCGTTGACACGCTACTCTCAGCGGGACGTGATCGTGCCACCCTGACGACATTTCATTCATTTGCAGCAGAGATTCTCCGCCAGCATGGAAGCCACATCGGGCTGAAGCCCGATTTTTCTATTCTGTCCGAACAAGCAGATCGAGAGGCGGTTCTCGCGGACGCGATCGAGGCAATCCCGCAGAATGATGAAGGCTTCGCGCCGAAGGCAGCGCAGTTGCTTCCGATGCTGAACCGAATGCAAGACGAGTGCGTCTTGCCAGGCGAGGCGTTGCAGTGGCTCGGTCGGCAACCTCACGCGCAGGAAGTCGCTGCGACCTACGCGGAATACTTAGAGCGCCTTATACAAGCGAATTTGATGGACTTCGGATCGCTGTTAGCCATGGCGGTCGATCTCTTAGAGAAGAAGCCGACAATCGCTAAACAGATCCGCCGTATCTATTCCTACGTGTGCGTAGATGAATGTCAGGACACCAACTCCGCGCAATACCGCCTGTTAATCCAACTGGTTCCCAAGGAGAATCCGAATCTCTTCGTTGTGGCTGACGATGATCAACTTATCTATCAGTGGAATGGCGCGAGCCCGGCGCGTATTCAGAACCTTCGCACGCAGTTTCAAATGCAGATGATTCAGCTTCCTGAGAATTATCGTTGCCCACCGGAGGTTATCGAGATAGCAAATAACCTGATTCGTCACAATCCGGATAGGCCCGCCGACAAGCAACCGTTGACCGCACACAAGACCGTGGGCGGGAAGACTCATGTCCTGGTAAAGAGGTTTGCCGACTTCGAATGCGAGCAACTCTGGCTTGCGGAACGACTGGGGCTGTTCGCCGCAGACGAGCGTTCTCACTGCGCCGTTCTTACGCGAAGAAAGAAGTTACTTGAAGACGTCGTGGCCACGCTAGAAAGCAAGTCGATCCAGGCGAGCCTTGCCATCAGGAAGAGCGAGTTTGAATCAGCTCCCTTCCGTTGGGTTCATGCTGCCCTCCGGCTCGCCAACGCGCCTCAAGATCGTGAGCAACTCAGGCGACTGGCGCGAGCGTTCTTTGAGTTGGAAGGTGTCAGCGTCGAAGCCGAAGACGTCGTGGCAAGATCAGCCGTTGATCAGGCAGGATTTCCTCGGGCTTGGTTTGATATGGCGAAATCGCGTGACGGTGTGAAACCGGGCACGCAAGCGATGCTCACCGGGGCAATCGCGTCGTTGTTGGATCGGCTCGATTACTGGACGTTTGTTAGAGATGCCCATGACTGGTTTGCGACGATCAAGGATCTCCCGGATCACGCAGCGGACTCAGCGTTCAACGGGTTCGACGATGAGAAAGAAATTTGGGAAGCATTGAAGTCTGAGATTGCACGACACTACTCGCTTGCTGACTTGAGCCTTCACAATTTCCTGCAGGAACTCGATCTTCGCGCGAAAGAGAAACCGCCGCAGAAGAACGCTGTCCGATGTCTAACCATCGCCGCGTCGAAGGGGATGGAGTTCAAGCATGTATTTCTTATCGGGATGGTTGAGGACGAGCTGCCCGGATACTACGCCAGGAAGAAGGGCGACAACAGCAACGACATGCGCGAAGAGCGGAGAAATTGCTTCGTGGCGATTACGCGAGCGGAGGAATCACTGTCGCTTACGTACGCCGATAGATACTTTGGCTATTCCAAGCAGCCGTCGCGATTCCTAACGGAGATGGGAGTGTGGGACTTGTGACAGCGGTGCAATCCACCGAATCCGTCGTCGAAGGCACAGCCACGATCGGCTTCAGGCGCTCGGCTACACAATCCCGCACCGCCCCGGATATCGCCGTTGCCGAAAGCGACCGTCGGCTCGCGTTTGTCCTCGACTGTTATGGCCGACGCGAGTGCTCAGCCACTGTGCATCCTAGGGGTCAGCCGACATCCCTTCTTGCGTTCTGCCAAATTGCGAGAGTCTGCGATCCAGAGCATGGCTAGGCCTAGCGGACGTCGGCGGGAACGCGTTGCGTCGCTTTCGAGGCATCTCATAGTCTGTACGGCGGCAGAGCTCACCGGGCACTTTCGCGCGGTTGCTAGACTGTTTTCTCGCGCGGCACATGCGGCTAGCGAATCATGCGCGCGCACCTCTGCGCGTGAATTCCGCTGATCAATTCCTCGCGAAGGCAATCTGATGACCGACATAACCATCACGCAAGCAGAAGCTGACGCACTGATCGCCATGGAAAAGCATCGGGTCAATGAAGATCAGAGTGATTTCCAAATGGGAGGGCAGTCGCTCGTATTACCGCTTCAGTCAGTTGACTGTCGCGAGCAGTTCGTCCTGGATTTAAGCCGAGGACGCATCAACTTTTCAAGAGTCAAGATGCAGACCCGCGGACGGCAAGTGGTGGTGCTGGTCCGGCTCGATCTCGGGAGCGCCTCACACCGAAACCCCGATGGCAAGGAGATTGCCGTACCGCACTTGCATATTTATCGGGAAGGGTTTGGTGACAAGTGGGCCTTCGCGGTCCCCGCCAACCAGTTCACTGCGACGGACGATGTCTGGCGCACGCTCGAAGAGTTCCTGCGATTCTGCAACATCACTCAGCCGCCGTATATTCAACGGGGATTGTTCACATGATCCCGGACATCCAGCGTTTGCTCGACGCCTATCACGCGTGGCTGAAAGACAAAACAGCCTTGCGTCAGATCGGCGAATGGGTGGAGATCACGACGCCATACCTGGATCGACATAACGATGCCATTCAGATCTACGCGAAGCCGGCGAACGGTGGGTTCATCCTGACCGACGACAGCTATACGATCGACGATCTCGAACAGAGCGGCTGCAAGCTCGAAAGCCGTAAGCGACAGGACCTGCTGCGGATGACGCTGAACGGATTCGGCGTCCAAATGGATGGGAAGGCACTTCAGGTCCATGCGTCCCCAGACAACTTCGCGCTTCGCAAGCACAACCTCGTGCAGGCTATGCTTGCAGTGAACGACATGTTCTATCTGGCGGTGCCGATGGTGGCGAGCTTGTTCTACGAAGACGTGGTCGCCTGGCTCGATGTGCACGATATCCGATACACACCGAAGGTCAAATTCACCGACAAGACTGGCTACGACCATCTATTTGACTTCGTGATCCCGAAGTCTCGCCGACAGCCCGAACGCATCATCCAGACGATCAACCGGCCAAGTCGGGACACCGCGCAGTCCGTCGTAATGTCATGGATCGACACCAAGGAAGTGCGATCTCCTGACTCGCGCGCTTACGCACTTTTAAATGATTCGGAGCAGCCTGTATCTTCCGCGGTCGAAGACGCTCTGCGGAACTATGACGTGCGGCCCGTTCCGTGGAGCCAACGAGAGAACCTCCGGGAAGAGTTGGCAGCGTGAGCAATGGCGACTTTACTGAATCCATCTCGGGTAAAATTGCCGCTGCGGACGGCGGGCGGCATATAACTCCAAGGCTCCGAACGAGTCATGCTTGCCAGTACGAAAAGGAGCGTTAGGTTAAGCAGCACGCGGCGTTTCTGAAACAGAGCGTCGCAGTCTATTATGCGTTGGCGTGCGACACGGGACATTCCTTCATCACGATCACGATATGCGTCGCTGCTTCGTCATCCAGCCGTTCGACGGCGGTCCGTTCGACAAGAGATTCGACGATGTTCTCGCTCCAGCCATCGAAGCGGTCGGTTTCGAGCCGTATCGTGTTGATCGCGACCCCGGGGTCACGATACCAATCGATTCGATCGAGAGTGGCATCCGCGACGCAATCGCGTGTTTGGCCGACATTACGACGGACAATCCAAATGTCTGGTTTGAATTGGGCTACGCCTTCGCTCAGAATAAGCCGGTTGTTTTGATCTGCTCGTCCGAACGAACCAGCAGATTTCCTTTCGACGTTCAGCACCGGCATGTCATAACCTACAAGACGGACTCGCCTAGCGACTTCGGCGAATTGCGGAACGCTATCTCTGAGCGCTTCGCGGCAGCCATTAGCAAAGAGTCGCAGGTTCGTTCGTTGGCTCAAGCGACGTTGAAGGATACTGAGGGACTCGAGCCGCACGAGATCGCCGCGTTGGTGATCATTGCTGAAAGCGACCTAGATCCTGATTCGCCGCCGTCTGCGTACGCGCTAAAGCAGGATATGCTTCGCGCAGGCTACACGGAGATCGCGACGGTCCTTGCGGTTAAGTCACTCGCGAGCAAAGGGCTTATCGATTCGACGCTCGTTCAATCGTTCAACAGCGACGACTACACGGGTTTTCAGCTTCAGGAATCTGGCACTCAATGGCTGATCGCCAATCGCGGCAGCTTGGTGCTGCGAAGCGGCGTAAAGCCCAAGTCGACACCTGCGTCGCAAAAGACCGACTTCGAGGACTACTTCCCGGCCACTCCTGCTGCTGATGATGACCTGCCTTTCTGACCCATATGTTGGAACAGGTCGCGCCTACTAGCTAACGAACGCTGCAACTGACAAGGAGTCCGCAGAGTTGCATGCGGCTCCGCCGCTTGCTCTTATTGGACATCCTTGCGGCCGAGCTTGGGCATTGGGTGGCGTTGTGAAGGCGGCTCATAGTACTTCGCCGATCTTTGCAAAAAGCCGCTCAAAACGCGCAAGCTCATCTGGCTTCAGCATCGCGGCTGTGAGCGCCGGCAGGACGGCTTGGGCGACGCGGTAGTGGTTGAAACCGCCATCCTTCAGCAGAGTGATGCTCTTGGCCTTCAGCCAGTGGTTGATGCGTTCGACAATTCGGGGCTGCGCGCCTAACTCGGCGGCCGTCAAAGTCACGCCGTTCAGCTCCTTAGCGTATGCCTGATTAAAAGCCGCGATGTAGGCGTCGGTTGGCAGCAGGTCTTCGATATCGGCCTCCTTCGGCTGCGGCTCAAGAAACATCGAGAAGTCGAGGACGCGCTTGCGCTCGATCAGCTTCTGGCGGACCAAGTCTTCAAGCTTTTGGTGCGGGAAGCCCGCACGGTCGTGCAACACCGCGAGCTTCAGCTTGTTCGACCCGAGTAGTGCGACAAACGTGGCGAGCTTGTCCAAGCCACCGACCGGCACGAGGATCGCGTCACCCAGCCCCTGCCTGTCGCCCGCCTCCAGCAGCGCGCCCATGTGCTGCAGCAGGATTAGGTCGGCCGGCCCTTCGATCAGGATGTTTTTCTTGGCGATGAACAGGTTCTGCGCGATGGAGTAGCCGAGCGCGGCTTGGAGCGGAAACACACTATCGTCGGAAGAGCCGGCCAGGTCGCTCGTGATCTTTGTGCCTTCCTTGACGCGGTCTTCTACCACGCGCACGTCCTCAAGGTGTGCGCTGTCCACCATGAACGGCGAGTGCGTCGTGTAGATGATTTGGTGCTGCTCCGACAGCTCGCGGATGTAGGCCAGGAAGTCTGCCTGCGCTAGTGCGTGAAGGTTCAGCCCAGGTTCATCCAGCAGCAGGATCAGCGTGTCGTCTGTCGCAGCACGCGACTGCACGGCGTCGAACCAGACCAGAAAGCTAAAGAACCAAATGAAACCCTTGCTACGCTGGTCGAACGGCACTGTCACGCCGTGTCGTCGGTTCTTGATGCGGATATAGAGGTTGACGCCGCTGTTGTAGGGCGCAACGTCCTTTGCGTCGCTCTTGAGATCAAATTCTACGTCCAAGTCCTGGTTTTGCTTCCAGAACTCGAAGACCTTCTGTGTGATGTTCAGGCCAATCGCCTCCAACTTGGCCTTCGCGGTTTCGTAGCCCTCATCGCTCATCAGCTCCTGCAGCGTGGTGCCGGCGAGCTGCAGCAGCCCCTGCGCGGTCTCATCGGCGTCAGTCAGTTGCTTTGCGGCTTCGCGCTGCTGCAGCGTGGGCAAATTGATCTTGCCTTCTAGCAGCTTGTAGTCATCGAAGTACAGAAACTTCGGAAGCGCCGGCGACAAGTAAGTCTGCCAGATATAGCCGTCAACCAGCCCCCAGCCGTTCGGCTTGATGGCGCGCGAGCGCCACAGTGCCGCGAAGGTCATCAACCGGTTGTCCGACGGCAGACCTAGGCCATCGATATTCGTGAGCGCGTCCTCAAGTCGCGCCGCGCCTTTGAATACCTCATCCTTGTGTTCCAAGTCGGCGAGCGGCTTCTGGAGAGCCGCGACTGCTGCCGTCTGGTCAATGTGAAAGCCGATGGTGCTCGTGTTTGCAATGGTCGTGGCGCGCGTGAACGTGGTGCCCGCAGCGACGATCTCGGCGCCGCCGAAGACTTCCTCGTTGATTTTGTCGGCTAGCGTCTTCTCGACGCGAAAGGTCAATTCGACCGTCTTTTCGTAGTTCTTGGCTTCATGCTGTGGCCGGTAGCGCACCAAATCCTTGCGCGGGTAGTCGGCAACGTAGTCATACTTGGCGGCGCCGAGTGGCATGGCCTTGTGCAGCGCTTCGAGAAATGCCGTCTTGCCAGACTCGTTCTTGCCAACGAGCACCGTCACGTCTTCGGCGAGCGCGACGGGCGTTGAGTCCTCGACGGACTTGTATTTCCAGACCTGCGCTTTGATAAGCGTTAGCACGATTCCTCCAAAGCTACTATACATTACATCCTCGCCATCAGCCGACGAGCAAACGGCTCGTCCGCCCAATGCCCGAATTAAGCCGAGCCACGAAGTGGCTTCGGCTTGAATGAATTGTTAACCGCGTTTCTGCCAATGCGTGCGCAACGCGCCCACATCTGCATCGCTGCGGGCTTTGCGACCGCTGGGATAAACAATTTTGACGCTGCCCGCAGGGAGCCCGTAGTTCTTCTCGATGGTGCTCTGCAACGTCCCAACAGAACCGTCTGCTTTTGCCTTGCGCTGGCGGATTGGCTTACCAACACGCTTAACAGCCTTCTTTCCAGGAGCGGCTTTCTTAGTGGTCATGACTTCCCCCTTCTCAGTTGGTGGCGAGTGGAGCGTCTAACGCATATTAGGCTGCGACGTTCTGCTTCAAAAACGCTGCAAACATGCAGTGTAAGATGGGCACGGAGTCCCTCCGCGCAAGACGCATCCCCCGGGGCCAGAGAGACTTACGCGATCGTGCGCTTTTCTCGGTTGCGATCTTATACTGCAATCCCCGCAGTATAAGCCACAAAGCGCGCGCGGAGATGGCTACCGCCTCAATCCTCCCCGCCCCATCCACTTCACCTCCTGTCTGCCCGGCCTGCACCAGCCCTTTCGCTGACCCCAGTTTCTGAGACGCTATCCGACGCCGTGATTCCACCTTTCAACGCCATCCGCCAGCCGTAGTTTTCACCCCATGACCGAGCGCCTGATGTTGATCGTCCGTCGAAAACCGAGTGACTCGTCTGGTTCGGGGGGCTCAGCGCCCCCGGCACGCCGAAGGCCCGAGTGGCGCTGGTCGGCACGCTGACGGCCGAAGCATGGTCGCTGGCAGGTTTCCGCATTCCGGAGTAACCGCGCCATCCATATCCGCCACCGGCGACCGCACTCGGCTTGAAATCGGTGGACCTGGCAATTCTCGATACCGTGGCGCAGATCGGCGTCGCGCAGCGCCGGATAGACATCCTGATATATGTGACCGGGCTGAGTTTCGATCAGGCCTGGAGCGGCCGCAGCGAGCAATCCACAGAGCGCTCATGAGGTTCAACGCTCGCTAGCCAGCCCGATCGAGCACCAGAACTTCCCGCTCCAGCCGAGCGCCGAGATGATCCCGCTCGAGTTCGAGATCAAACCGAGCTTGCAGGTTCAACCAGAAGCGATCGCTCGTGCCAAAATATCGGGCCAGGCGCAGTGCAGTGTCCGCGCTGATGGCACGCGTTCCGTGCACAATCTCGTTGATGCGACGCGCGGGCACGCTGATGTCCTTGGCCACGCGATACTGGGACAAGCCCAGCGGCTCCAGAAAATCGGCGGCGAGCACTTCGCCCGGATGGATGGGTGCGAGCTTGCGATACGCCATGAATGCCTCAGTGATAGTCGACAATCTCGACATCGTACGCGTTCCCGTCTTTCCAGCGGAAACAGATCCGCCACTGGTCGTTGACGCGAATGCTGTACTGTCCTGCGCGATCGCCCCGAAGCTTCTCCAGGCGATTGCCCGGTGGGGCGCGGAGGTCCTGCACGTGCTCCGCTGCATCAACGACAAGAAGTTTACGGAGCATGGTGTTGTGGAGCTCCGCCGGGAACCGCCGCACCGGCTCTCGCGCAAACAGCCGCTGCGTGTCACCGTCAGCGAAGCTCTTGATCACCTCTGATCATAACGCAGCGCGTTCATAACGTCAAGTGTTAATGTTATTCGAGAGCCGAGCCACCCTCGAAGCGCACCGTGAATCGGTCGCCCCGCATTTTAGCATTCAGCCGACGCCCATTCTAGCGTTCAGCCGACGGGCGGTTCGCCGTCCCGATCCGCTCGCGCCAGGAGGCTGGCGACGATCGCTCTGCCCAGCGTTGAAGTCCTTCGGCAATTGCGCATAAGTACCGATGTGACGTAAAATTGCGACCATGACTAGTTCCGTGGAGACACGGCTCAACACAGGCCTGAGGCGTGCCGGCGCGGCACGCGCAAGCGGACTTGTTGCGACGGAGGTTCCGTTCACCCAGTGCGCGGCAACGAGTCCGGCCAACACTGTTTCCGATTGCCTCAAGTTCCGCGCCAAGGTCGGACTGGACGTGGCGATCGAAGCCATCCGCGACGCATGGCGCGAGCGTCCCTTCACACTCGACGCACTCGACCGCTACAGCTCCGTCTGTCGCGTGCAGCGCGTGATGCAGCCGTATATAGAGGCGCTCACAGCATGACCGCCTTCACCGAATCCGTCGTCGAAGACGCAGCCCTCGCCTGGCTCGGCTCCCTCGGCTACGCCGTCCTCCACGACCCCGACATCGCCGTCGGCGAACCAGCCGCGGAACGCACGGATCCGAACTACCGCGACGTCATTCTGGTGTCGCGGCTTCGCCAATCACTCGCGCGTCTCAACCCCGATCTTCCCTCCCGACGTGCTGAACGATGCATACCGTATCATCACATGTCAGCACCATCTACCCCAGCTTCTCCATAATCAATGAACGAATCGGAAAACATTGCCCTCGCCCACCTGAAGTTTCGGGGATTCGCAAGCCATGTATTCGAGCCCGACGGCCAAACAACTCCCGATTTCTTGCTAGATGGGAGGATCGCGGTTGAGGTCCGGAGATTGAACAACCACGAACGCAATTCGCAGTCTACGCGAGGGCTCGAAGAAACAGCGCTTCCTCTGCTGATGGGGATGCAGAAACTTGCAAAGTCATTTGGAGCGGCTAGGAGCGAGGCGTGGTATGTTGGGCTCGATTTCAGCCGACCAGTCCCGGCGTGGACTAGGCTCGCGAAGTCGGCTCGAAATTTTCTTGAGCAGGTACGCGACTCCCATCTTTCACGCCCATCAACGCATCAGATCGCTCATCGCGTGACGCTTGAGGTTACACCACGTACAAATATTGCCGATGACATGTTTCATCTCGCAACTTTCACAGATGATGATGACGGTGGTTGGGTACTTGATGATTTCGAGAGGAATCTGCGCCTCTGCATCGACGACAAGTCAAGGAAGACGGCGGCCTTCCGGTCGAAATATGAAGTATGGTGGCTTCTTCTTGTTGACCATGTTGCATATGGCCTCAGTGACTTCAGCCGGACACAGTTCAGGCAATCCGTTCACATCGAACACGACTGGGACAAGGTGATCGTTGTAAACCCGCTAAATCACACGTACTATTTTGATTTGTAGAAGCCATCTATTCCTCCAGATGATCTCCATCTCAAATGACAGACCGTGGCCGCCTAACGCCCCAGTTAGCTTGCGAGCGAATTAAATCAAAAGCGGGCGAAGCGAGCGATCCGCGGATCGCTCGTCAGGTTCAACGATCGTCAGCTTGACGCGTGACGGGCAAAAGCATCGTACTGAGCAGATCTGCGACTTGCTGAAAGGTTCGATGGTCTCGGAGCACGTAAGCCCACGCGTCCACGAGTCGCTCGCCGTCCGGTGTCCAGATTGACATGTATGGCGCGTAGCCACCGAGGTTGGATGCTTGGTGGATCAACTCCATCATTCCGTGGTGGTCACCGGCCTTGCCTCTATCGGTTGCCAGAGAGCTCAGACGCTGGTGCTCTTCCGCGTCTGCCTCGTTCATAATGCCGGGGATCGCGTAAAGCGGGACCCGGTGAGCGCCGGGATCGCGGAGATCGCGAAGGTCGGTATACCAGTCGCGGTGTGTCTCAAGAGCCGACCATAGTGACGGTTGCGATTTCACGAGAGCATCGGTGAACGATCGCGCGAACAGACCGATTTTCTGTCGCCCTTTCCCGATCTCCGTTACGCCAGGAATCAAGTTCCATTCGTACTGCATCGCCCATGCGAGATTGTCCAATGCTCCGCACAGGTGGAGATAGTAAGCATTCAACTGAATAGCGAGATCTATCGCCCGATATACTCCAATGGGTTTGTCCGTCGGGGAGTGTGTAATCTCCTCGATAACCCTCCGGCTTGTCGCGAGCATCAGAAGCCGTCGATTGAATCCGCCGATCAAGTGATGCTGAGCAGCCACGCTGCTGAGTTCGGCCTTTCGCGTTATATGCCGGTGAATGAGATCGCCGTCACGCTTATCGTCGTCGTACTGGAAAGTGCGATCTGGATCTCTACGTCTCATATCTGGCATGCTAACGCTCAAGCTAAGCTGCAAAGCGATCAGATAAGAGTGCGCGCGAAGCGCGCACAGCTCCAGAGCCGCTTTGTCACCTTCAGCGTCCGTTAGCCGACGTTCGCGTCGATTGCCAGCTTCCGCCGGGCAAGCTTAACGAAAGCTGAATATGCATCAAGGAGCCCACCCTCCTTACGCGCAATCTCGTGAACCACCGAGTAGTACCAATCTGGGTCGCTGTGCCTCATCTCGGGATGGATCACGAGCTGTGTACCATCATCGCTGACGAACACGTGCACCGAGACGTACTCGTCGTACTCCGCTACCGAGGCTTTGAGCGAGGCAAGCACCGCATCAAGGTCTGCGTCTAGGAACTCGAAGGAGGGATTGTGGAACGCTTCGAGGAAGTCCTCGAGAGGGGCAAGCTGTTGTCTGTGGAAGGGCTGGCCACCATGCCGGTTGCGCAGTTGGGAGATGATGCCGTCGAACGGCAGCAATTCCATCACGCGTCTGAACTGCTTCCTGTCGAGTTCTAAGTGCTCCGCTGATGCTGCTGCTCCGCCTGTAGTCTCGAACTTCCTGTACCAACCATCCCGATGCGAAACTAGTTCAAGCTCGGAGAACTTCCGACCCTTCGGGTGCTTGTGGTCATAGCTCCGCATGTCCGCATGACAGTCGAAGCAAAGCGGGATGCAGTTCTCGAATGAATCGGCGCCTCCGGCTGATCTCAGTTGAATGTGGTGCAACTCGATCTTGAGCCCGCAATACTTGTGGCACAGGGCGCAGTGACGGCCGCACGCCGCAAGGACGCGGTCAACCACCGATGGCGGAAAGCTCACACTCGTGAGGAAAGAGGATGCATTGGTCGGCTAACGCCCGAGCTAGCCTGTGGGTGAATCAAATAAGATGCGGCGGCGTAGCCGCCACTTCAATAGCTCGCCCATCTGGCTCAACGTTCGTTAGGTAGGTGGCCGCTTCGCAATGGTAGAACCGACGAACGAGACCAGACCTGCAAGGAGCACGAGAAGGCGCGACCAGTCGTGCGGCCTAGCCAACAACATCGCGACTATGCGGCGGGGCCCAACGCCTCCTCTCTTACCGGACTGGCATGCAAGTAATCGAACAGCTTGTCACCGTTGTCAGTGACAGCTCGCTCGACTTCATCCCTAGTGCGCCCTGCCTCACATCCCCAGCGACCACGCAACATGTATTGCTGACCGCCATAGGAAGCATCGCGCCAGAAGAACGAACACCGGATCGCCCCGATCTGGATTCCGTCGATGGTGTCGCCGACTGCGATCGTTCGAAGTCCACTCACTTGCTTTGCGCCGGTGGCTGTTGTGACAACATAGTCTCTCGTCTTGCCAATATGCTCCACCTTTGTGGTGGAGTCCAGGTTGATTGAACTCACCCAGCGATCGGGTTGCTTCGGGAGGTCGGGCCCGTGAGCTTCTTTGGGACTACAGGCCAGGGCCGACATCAGGGCGAGGAAACCAGAGACCGAACAAAGGAGGGTTTTCATGCGCAAAAGCAGGCCCAATGGAGGATGGGGACAGGTCGAAAGTAGAAGCTAGTCGGCGTCTCGCAAACTAACATGCCATGCGACGAAACTCCGTGGCTACCTAACGCCCGGCACAGACCGGGTACATAGGTAACAGGATAGTCCAGGGACATAGGTAACACTCCTTCTAAACTGCATGGTCAAGCCTTGTTCTGCGAGGATGCCATGCCCTGGTTGGAGACTTCACCTGTGGAAGAGCGAATTCAGTTCATCGACGATGCCCTGAGCGACCGGTTCACGATGTCCGAGCTCTGTGCCCGCTACGGTGTCAGCCGTCGCATCGGCTACATGTGGCTCGCTCGATATGCGGAGGAGGGCAAGCAAGGACTCACGGATCGCAGTCGTGCACCACATTCCTGCCCACACAAGATCCGTCCTGGGCTCGCGGATCTGCTCTGCGAGTTCCGCCGGTCGCATCCGGACTGAGGTGCACGAAAGCTGCTGAAGGTATTGCGTAGCCGACATCCGGAGATCGAGGACTGGCCAGCGGCGAGCACTGCCGCCGACCTGCTCGCACGGCGTGGGCTCGTGCGGAAGCGCCGTCGTCGGCACGCACATTTGCACCCTGGAGTGGTCCCGATCAGCACCGCCGCACCCAATGATCTGTGGACCGCGGACTTCAAAGGACAGTTCCGTACCGGCGATGGTGTGTACTGCTATCCACTGACCATCGCTGACCGGCACACACGGTTTCTGCTGACCTGCCAGGGACTGCTTTCGACTGAGACGCTGACGGCGAAGCCAGTCTTCGAGCGCGCATTCCGTGAGTACGGATTGCCGCTCGCGATTCGCACGGATAACGGTGTGCCTTTCGCAACGCAGGCGATCCACGGACTGTCGTACCTGAATGTGTGGTGAATGCGTTTAGGAATCACGCACCAGCGCATTCACCCAGGACAGCCGCAGGAAAATGGTGCGCATGAACGCATGCACCGCACGATGAAGCGGCGTGCAATCAAACCGGTGCAGCGCAACTGTGCGAGCCAGCAGAGAAGCTTCGACGTGTTCCGCACTGAGTACAACACCGAGCGGCCGCACGAAGCGCTGCAGCAGGAAACGCCGGCATCACGCTACACGATCTCACCGCGGGCATACCCAAGCAAGTTCCCGATCCCCGAATATCCACTGCACTTCCTCGTGAAGAAAGTGACCGACGCCGGTACTTTTCGCTTCCACCACAAGCTGCTCTACATCGCCAATTCACTCGTCGATCAGCATAGCGGATTGGAGGAAACCGATGACGGGATCTGGTCCATCTACTTCAACACCGTGCTCCTTGCAACGCTGGACGAGCGCGATTACATCATTCGAGGGTAACTAAAGTGCTACCCATGTTGCTGGACAGTTTCGTTACCTATGTTCCCGGCTGCTCAGGCGCAATCGACTAGAACGGCAAGTCGTCATCGTCGTCGGCAGTATTGGCCGTCTCCTGGATCGGATCGGCAACCGAAGCGTCGAGCAACTCCTTGACTTCGTTCAAATCAGCGAGAAGCCCGCCGGGGTTTCCCTTAGGAATAGCAAAACGCGACCGCCGAGCAATGTAGCTGATTGGTTTGAACAGTTTTTGAAGCTCGTCGGCCAACGGGCGTGTTATCCCAAGGGCGCACGCGTTTCGCACAAGCTGCGAGTACCCCTCGACGAGGTCCGCTTGCGCCTGCGGGTCGACGTCCGATATCTCGCGTCGGTGCGCCTGACTTCTGGTGAGCAGCAGAATCTCCTCAAGGAGGTCTTGTTGGCTCCGAACCATCCCGTCGGTGGAGTCGGTCTTGACTGCGAGAATGCCCGTTACCTTCTCGTCCAATTTCGGCCACCACATGTCGAAAACGGTATCGAGGACGTCCGAAGCAAGTTTGGCATCTCCAAGCTCACCGTTGATCATGCGAACCAGCCGCTTGATGTCTGTCTTGTCGAACTTTGAGGATTGAAACTGTACCAGCGGACCCGTTAGGTCGGTCGGTTCGACGCCAAAGAGAATGGGCGAGACTCTCGAACGTTCCAATTTCTTCGATAGGGCGCCGGCCTCAAACATGATCCACGGCGCATCTAGGTTGTCTCCGGTAAGGCAAATAATGCCAACTCGCGATTCTTCAAGAACCTTCGCGATCTCCTCGCTCCACCGAGCTCCCTTTGTGATGTCGTCCGGGGAGTAATATGGCTGGACCGCTTGAATTACCGCGGGAAGCCACTGGCGCAATGCCTCGGCCAGCGCCTTGCTCCGATCGCCGGACCAGCTAATGAAGACTTTCATAAGTTGAAGTACTTGGTGAGAAACGTCCGGCGACGTGAAGCATCCGGCGGGAGCGTGTGACGATCTAGCGCGTATTAGACTGCAACGTTCCACTTCAAAAACGCTGCAAACATGCAGTGTAAGATGGTCACGAAGTCCCTGCGCGCAAGACGCACCTCCCATGACCAGCGAGACTTACGCGATCGCGCGCTTTTCTCCGGCGCCGTCTTATACTGTAATCGCCGCAGTATAAGCCATGAGAGCGCGCGCGGAGATGGTTGCCGCCTCTACCCTTCCCGCCCATCCGCTTCACCTCCTGCCCACCCCGCCTGCACCAGGCCCTTCGCTGACCCCAGTTTCTGAATACCCTATCCGACGCCGCGATTCCCCCTTTCAACTCCATCCACCGGACGTAGCTTTCATCCCATGAGCGAACGAGTGATGTCGATCGTCCGTCGAAAGCTGAGTGACTCGCCCGATTCGGGGCTCAGCACTCACGGCACTCCGGCGGATCGAGTTGCGCTGGTCGCCACACTAACGGCCGAAGCGTGGTCGCTGGCAGGTTTGCGCATTCCCAAATATGACCGCACAACTGCGCCCATCCACATCCGACCCCTGCGCGCTGTTCCGCCCGTTGGTGCGCGATGAATCCGGATTTCCTGGATTTCCTCAAGGCGCTCATTGCAGCAGATGCCCGGTTCATCGTCGTAGGCGCGCATGCTCTCGCTGCACACGGGGTGCCTCGCGCTACCGGCGACATCGATGTATGGATAGATCGCGCACCGGAAAATGCCGCACGCGTCTGGCGGGCGCTAACCGCCTTCGGCGCACCGGCGACCGCGCTCGGTTTGAAGCCGGCTGATCTGGAAGTTCCCGAGACCGTAGTGCAGATTGGGCTCGCACCGCGCCGGATAGATATCCTGACGGATGTGACCGGGCTGAGTTTCGAGCAGGCCTGGAGCAGCCGCATCGTGCATCAGGTCGGGATGCTCGCTGTTCCGTTCCTCGGACGCGACGATCTCATCCGCAACAAGCGCGCGTCCGGCCGCTACAAGGATCTCGGAGATCTTGAAGCGCTGGGCGAAGACCCACACGAATCGTAGTGCTCGCAGTACGATCTTCTGTCGAGTGCGGCGCGTGATGCAGCCATATATACAGGCATTCACCGCATGACCGCCTTCACTGAATCCGTCGTCGAAAATGCAACCCTCGCATGGCTCGAATCACTCGGCTACGCCTTCCTCCACAGCCCTGACATCGCCACCGGCGAACCCGAGGCAGGACAAAGCGATCCGAATTACTGCGACGCGCAGGTGGAAAAGCTCAAGTGACCAGCGAGATACCGGATGCCGAAACAGCAGTCGCAAAACCGCTCAAACAACTCATCGTCGAGGCGTTGCAACAGAAGCCAGCACTCAAGGCAACAGAGCTTGCTAATGCGCTCGGCCGAGACCGGCGCGAGATCAATCGCTGCCTCAGTTACGAGCTGGTAGGCCAAGTACAGCAAGCAAGCGACTATCGCTGGCGGTTGGTGCAGCACGACAGCCAGGCAGCAGGTTCAGCGTCGGTCCCGGTTACCGAAATTTCGCGACTCTGCTCGTACTACCTAGAATGCATCAGCCAGGACATGGACGAAGGTGTCAGCGTCTTCGCCAGCAGCAAGTACGGCGAACCTGATTATGCACAACTACTGTCGGTTCCGATCGGTTCCGATGTCGACTGGTGGAACGCTCCCGGTGTTGCCAGACTGCTGGGTAAGGTGCGCGCCGATCGTGGCAAGACGATGCTCTGGTTTGGATATCCAGTGCGCTTGCGCCAGCATCGCACACCCAAGTGGGATGGCTTCTTTGTTGAGCCGGTCTTGATGTGGCCCGTGCTGCTTCCCGATGTCAACGGGGATGCACCGCGCATCGATGAGCAAATGCCAACGGTCAATGCCAAGTTCCTTCACAGTATGGCGATGGGCGACGGGATGCAGCTTGCCGAAGAGGCCGCGAGGCTGTCAGACGAACTTGGGTTGGGTGTGCCCGTGGACGATTTGCCAGATGTGGACGAGTTGATCGAGCGTCTCGTACGGATACGTGCGGATTGGGATTGGCAGGAGCCACTCGACCCAGCTGCATGCGCTGACGAACCTTCACTAGCTGACATCGTCACGGCAGGGATCTACAACCGCGCGGTAATCATCCCTGGCGAGAGGTCGCCCTACACGCAGGGGCTCGAGACGGAGTTGAAGGCACTCGGCGCCGTATCACTGGCACAGTTGAAGGCGACTGCGCTTGGTGCCTGGCTTGTAGCAGACGTGTCGCGATCCGCAGTGGACTCCGACCCTCTCATCGAAGTCGTACCGATGAATACCGAGCAGCGCGCAGCTGTCCGAGCGGCCCTTACCTCGCAACAGACCGTCGTGACGGGGCCACCTGGCACAGGGAAGTCGCAGGTGGTGACCAATATTCTGGTCAATGCCGCATGGCGCGGAATGAAGGTTCTCTTCGCAAGCAAGAATAACAAGGCGGTCGATGTCGTCGAGGAGCGGGTGAACGGCCTCGGTAATCGGCCGGTGCTTCTGCGCCTCGGCTCCAGAGACTATCAGGCGCGCCTCGCTGGATATCTGACCCAACTGCTGGCAGGGAATCCCGATGCCGAGGTTCAGTCGAACTATGGCGAGGGGCTGGAGCGCCATCGACGCTTCGCGTCAAGACTGGCGCAACTGGACAGCGCGCAACAAGTGACGCTGGATTTGCGTAACACGACCGATCATCTGGATGCGGAGGTAGGTGAAGCACGGCGGATATTCGGCACACGTTTCGTTTCCCTTACCGCTTCAGTTATGGATCGCGCCGCAGCTGACCTGAGGGCGCTCGCCGAAGCCGTCGACAGAGTCGACCGCGACCGACAGAATTTTCTCACGCGGCTCCTGTGGAGAACTGTCCGAACAAGTCGGCAGGAGCACTTCTCGAAGACGCTTCACGAAGCCGCCACCTCGCTGGATGCACTCGGCATCTCCATGCCGGACTGGCAACCGGTGGATGATATCGCCTCGCTTCACGCGAGAGTCAACGAGCTAAATCACCGTGTTGAGATGGTCCGGAAGGTGGTGAAGTACCGGGAGGCGTTGCAGGCGCTTCAGAACTCGCCCTCCTTCGAGGACATCGCACAGCAGAAAATCCTGCTCGCCGAGCAGGTGAGCGAGAACTCTACAGAGTTATGGCGCGCCTGGGTGCAGCTTGCGCCGACGCGTCTCACGGCACCGCAACGCAAAGACGTTGCTGACTACGCTGCTGTGCTACAACTGATGACTGCACCTGATCTTGATCGCGTGCATTCATCAGTGAAGCAACGCGCACGGGCTCTGCAATCGAAAGTGACGGGGCTTTTCTCGTGCTGGGCTGTCACCTCACTGTCGGCCCGGGGAAGAATTCCCATGGAAGCCGGATACTTCGACCTGGTAGTTATCGACGAGGCAAGCCAGTGCGACATTGCGTCCGCACTACCTTTGCTGTATCGCGCGAAGCGCAGCGTCGTCATCGGCGACCCAATGCAGCTGCGCCACATCAGCGCGCTGACCCGACCCCGCGACAGCGAACTGCAGCACAAGCACGGACTGGTAGAAACCCGCGTCGGGTGGATGTATTCGGTCAGCTCGCTGTTCGATGCTGCCGTGAGCGTGGTTCCACCCGAAAATATCATCAACCTTCGGGATCACCATCGCTCGCATGCCGACATCATCGGATTCTCGAACGATGCCTTCTATGAAGGGCGTCTTCGCATCGCTACTCGCTACCCGACGCTCAAGCGTCCGAATGCGACGCAGCCGGGCATCGTATGGCAGGACGTCAGTGGCTCCGTAACACGACCCCGCGAAGGTGGTGCGCTGAATGCCGACGAGGCGCGGGCTGTCGTTGACGCGTTGTTAGACCTACTCATAAGGCGTGGCTACACCGGTACCGTTGGTGTTGTCACTCCTTTCCGCGCTCAGGCACAATTGCTCCAGTCGATGCTCACTTCCAGCGATGCACTCCAGGCGGTCGCCGCGCGCGCGGAGCTCCTCGTCGATACCGTACACAAGTTTCAAGGCGACGAACGTGATGTCATGTTCTTCTCCCCAGTCGTGTCGAGTGGCGTCCCGGCGAGTGCTCTGGGATTTCTCCGAAGCAACGGGAACCTGTTCAACGTCGCCATCACGCGCGCGCGCGGCCTTCTGCACGTCGTCGGCGACCGCAAGACAGCGTCTACTTGCGGGGTGGACTATCTGGAGCAGTTCGTTGCCTATGTCAGCGGCTTGGATGCGGTCCGCGGGGTGAAGGCCGAGGCTTTTCCTGCAACATGGGGGCGCGAATACCCCACCGTAACGCACCCCGAACGCGTTTCGGATTGGGAGCGTATCTTCTACCGCACAATGGTCGCAGAGGGTCTCAAGCCAATCCCGCAATTCAGTGTTGCGCAGTACGATCTTGATTTCGCATTCATCGAAGGTGAACGAAGATTGGACGTTGAAGTCGATGGGGAGCGATATCACCGCGATTGGACGGGTGAGCTCTGCGTCGCCGATCAGCTCCGCAATCAGCGACTCATTGAGCTTGGATGGGACGTCCAGCGGTTCTGGGTTTACGAAATCCGCGACGAACCCGACCGCTGCATCGGTCGACTGAAAGATTGGGTCACTCAAGCGCAGCAATTCGCCAGGACCGCATGACGACCTTCACCGAATCCGTCGTCGAAGACGCAGCCCTAGCATGGCTCGAATCCCTCGGCTACACGATCCTCCACGGCCCCGACATCGCGGTCGGCGAACCCGCCGCCGAGCGAACGGATCCGAACTACCGCGACGTCATTCTGGAATCACGCCTGCGTCAATCACTCGCGCGTCTCAATCCAGATCTCCCGCCCGCAGCACTGGACGACGCATACCGCATCATCACGCGCATGTCCGCGCCATCGCTCGTGGAACACAACCGCGCGATGCACCGGATGCTGCTCGATGGTGTCACTGTCGAGTATCGCCGAGACGACGGATCGATCGCCGGCGCGCAGGTACGGGTCATCGACTTCGACCTACCCGCCAACAACGACTGGCTCGCGGTCAATCAGTTCACCGTCTCCGAAGGCCAGCACACTCGACGGCCGGATGTTGTGCTGTTCCTGAATGGATTGCCGGTCGCGGTGATCGAGCTCAAGAACGCTGTTGATGAAAACGCCACGGTATGGTCCGCGTTCCAGCAGTTGCAGACATATCAGGCGCAGATCCCAGCGCTGTTCGCGACCAATGCCGTTCTGCTCGCATCCGATGGCTTGCACGCGCGAATCGGTGTGCTCGGCGCTGGCAAGGAGTGGTTCAAGCCGTGGCGTACGATCACCGGTCACGAAGACGCACCAGCGCACGTACCGGAGCTCCAGGTGATGCTGGAAGGCGTGCTCGAACACCGGCGCTTTCTCGACCTGATCCGCTTCTTCATAGTATTCGAAGACTCGACTGCCACGGATGGCATCGACGGCAAGCTGGTGAAGAAGATGGCGGGATATCACCAGTTCCACGCGGTGAACGTTGCAGTGGAAGAAACGCTGCGAGCGGCGCAACCAGTTGCAAATGACCGCATTGGTGAGCCACCGGGCACGTACAACGCCGGTGCGCATCCTGGTGGCGAGCTGGGCGATCGCCGAGTAGGTGTGGTGTGGCATACGCAGGGCGCGGGCAAGAGCCTGACGATGGCATTCTACGCGGGCCGCGTGATCATGCACCCCGCGATGGCGAATCCAACCATTGTCGTGCTCACCGACCGCAACGATCTGGACGATCAGCTTTTCGGAACGTTCGCGCGCTGCCGCGGTCTGCTGCGTCAGGAGCCGGTGCAGGCCGCCGACCGCGCCGACCTGCGTGACAAGCTTGCTGTCGCGGCTGGTGGTGTTGTGTTCACCACGATCCAGAAATTCTTTCCCGAAGAAAGAGGCGACCGGCATCCGGTACTCTCGGATCGTCGCAACATCGTCGTCATCGCCGACGAAGCGCATCGCAGCCAGTACGACTTCATCGACGGCTTCGCGCGACACATGCGCGACGCACTGCCGCACGCGTCGTTCGTGGGATTCACCGGCACGCCGATCGAGAATACAGACGCGAGCACCCGCGCGGTATTCGGCGACTACATCAGCGTGTACGACCTTCAGCGGGCTGTGTTCGATGGCGCAACCGTGCCCATCTACTATGAGAGCCGGCTGGCGAAGCTCGAGCTCAGGGAATCCGAACGTCCGAGTATCGATCCGGAGTTCGAGGAGGCGACCGAGGGCGAGGAGGTGGATCGCAAGGAGAGGCTCAAGAGCAGATGGGCGCAACTCGAAGCGGTAGTCGGCTCCGACAATCGCGTCAGGCTAATCGCGCGCGACCTGGTGGAACACTTCGAGAACCGGCTCGCCGCGATGGATGGCAAGGCGATGGTCGTGGTGATGAGCAGACGCATCGCGGTCGAGCTGTACCGCGAGATCGCGCTGCTCAGGCCCGAGTGGGCAATAGGCGACGACGATGCGGGAGTCCTCAAGGTTGTCATGACCGGCTCCGCGTCGGATCCGCTCGACTGGCAGCCGCACATTCGCAACAAGGTGCGTCGCGAGGCGCTCGCGAACCGGTTTCGCGATGCGGCGGATCCGTTCCGCATCGTGATTGTGCGCGACATGTGGCTCACCGGATTCGACGCGCCGAGTCTGCACACGATGTACGTGGACAAGCCGATGCGTGGACACGGACTGATGCAGGCGATCGCGCGTGTCAATCGCGTATTCAAGGACAAGCCGGGTGGACTTGTAGTGGACTACCTCGGCCTTGCTGACGAGCTGAAGCAGGCGTTGGCGACGTACACCGAAGCAGGCGGTCAGGGTAAGGCGGCACTGGACCAGCACATGGCCGTGCTGGTGATGCAGGAGAAGTACGAAGTGTGTTGCGGGATGTTCCACGGTTTCGACTGGAGCAGATGGACGACAGGGACGGCACAGGATCGCCTGTCGCTTCTTCCGGCGGCGCAGGAACACATACTGGCGCAGGAAGACGGCAAGGCGCGATGGTTGCAAGCGGTCACCGATCTCTCGCACGCATTCGCGCTCGCGGTGCCGGACGACCAAGCGCTGCGTATCCGCGACGACGTGGGATTCTTCCAGGCCGTGCGCGCGGTGCTCGCGAAGAGCACGCCGGGTGAGCGGAAGACGGATGAAGAACTGGACCTTGCAATCCGTCAGATTATTTCACGGGCGGTCGCATCGGATGAAGTGGTGGACATCTTCGCAGCCGCGGGTCTCAGCAAGCCTGACATTTCGATCCTGTCGGACGAATTCCTCGCCGAGATCCGCGACATGCCGCAGCGGAATCTCGCCGTCGAGATGTTGCAGAAGCTGCTCAAGGGCGAGATCAGGGCGCGCGGCAAGCGCAATGTGGTCCAGGCACGATCGTTCGCGGAACTGCTCGGGCAATCCGTGCGCAGGTACCAGAATCGCGCGATCGAAACCGCTCAGGTGATAGAGGAGTTGATCGCACTCGCAAAGGATATTCGCGCATCCAGCGCGAGGGGCGCAGAGCTCGGACTATCGGAAGACGAGCTCGCCTTCTACGACGCGCTTGAGACCAACGACAGCGCCGTCAAGGTGCTCGGCGACGACACACTCCGCATGATCGCGCGCGAGCTGGTGGAGACCGTTCGCAGGAACGTGACCATCGACTGGACGATCCGCGAGAACGTCCGCGCGCAGCTCCGGGTGTACGTGAAGCGCATCCTGCGCAAATATGGTTATCCGCCCGACATGCAGGAGAAGGCAACGAATACTGTGCTGGAGCAGGCGGAAGCGCTGTCGGAGATCTGGGCGGTTATATGATGGGAACCCAGCCAGGCGTTCCGCTACCTGCGCCAGAGCAGAGATGATGAGGCACGTGCGCGAGCCCGCTAGCTTCCAACCGTCATGACGACCTCGCCGCGCATCGCCTGCACACTCGCATCCGGAGACTACGCCGACAGGGTGGCCTGGATCGCCGAGCTCAACCGCGAATACTTGCGATCATACCACCAGAGCGGCCTGACTCTGGAGCTGGTATACGCGTCCGCAGCTCGCAGCAAGATCCGCGACCTGGTCCGGCGGGAAGAGAAATGCTGCGCCTTTCTACACTTCATTATAGATGATGCTTCTAACTGTTGAGGAGCCTGGCACTCCGCAAGCGTGCAACTGATTTATCGAAGGTCAGCATGACTGAGCCATCGCGCGCGTAATCCGCGTGAATGAGCCGGTCCATCAGTCCAGCTCCGGAGTCGCGGTCCGGAACGTCATCCAGCACGTGGCGAGCAACACCAGTTGCCCGGATACGTCGATCAGATAGCAGCGCACGTAGCGCAGCAATCGCCTTCGCGTGCGGCACGGCGTAGTGGTGTCGCAGCGCAAAATACGTCTCGCCCACAACCAGATCGGAGATTGTTACCGACTCGCTCACTTCCTCCTCCAGCACTCGACGTGCCTCCTCCGCCTGTTTTGCAGGTTCGCCGACGAGCAATCGTACGGCAACCGACGTGTCGAGTCCCAGTGTCACGCGCGATCCTTGCGCCGACCTGCGGCTATGCTCCTGCGTATCGCGGCGAGATCATGATCGCCGCCAACAGCGTTTTCGGCGTAACCACGCAGCGCACCAAACCAGGGTGCAGGCGACGCTTCCGGAACTGGCCCATCGTTGACCGGATCAGCCGGCGTCTCGAGGACTCGCTCGACTCCATCAGCGACCAACTCACGTATGGTGCGCCCGCGCCGCGCGGCTTCCACCTTCAGACGCCGGTACAGAGCGTCGTCAAGATCGATCGTTGCTTTCATTAGGAAGCAATCTAGCAGGGTTCCCAGCTAACTGGGCACGACGGGGTCATATGCAACGACTCCTCGCCAATTCATCAACGCTCCGCCCGCCGATGGCGTAGTTGGATACAAGGAAGTTGTGATACGTCGATCGGGCGGGATCCAGTTCCGTCAGCCCTCATGTACCTCGCGTACACCAAAGCGGCTGGCGGGGTTGACTGAATACCGACCCCGGCGCCAATCTACACAACCAGCTTTTCATCAATTCCTCCCTCACCCTGTGGTGGCCCCAGCAGAACTGTGAATTTCTCTCGCCTCTCTGCTACCGCACTCTCGGCGCTCGTACTCACGCTCGCCGTCCCCCTCTCCGCCCAGGCTCAGCAGACTATGGCAGGGATGGACATGGGGAGTCATGCCAAGATCACGATTCCCCCAGGTGTGCTCTATACGGTACCCGACGTCGAGTTCATGCAGGGGATGATCGCCCATCATGGACAGGCCATCTACATGTCCCGCCTGGCCGCTGCGCACAAGGCTGATCCGCGCGTGCTCAAGCTCGCGGACAAGATCGATCAATCACAGGTCGCCGAGATCCGGATCATGCAGGAGTGGCTCGTCCGGAACCATCAGTTCGCGCCGGACTCGGCGGCGT
>Ga0164241_10001854_pt1 | contig 24477 bp, 19 predicted proteins | sample OricomyardsoilBY_FD_108780 | JGI IMG/M metagenome (GOLD analysis project Ga0164241, IMG submission 108780) | Backyard soil microbial communities from Emeryville, California, USA - Original compost - Back yard soil (BY) | ecosystem: Environmental > Terrestrial > Soil > Unclassified | place: USA... | reverse complement strand
GCAGCGTGCTCGATCCACACGCGGCGTTCTTGCTCGAGCGCGGCATCAAGACGCTGGCGCTCCGCGTCGAGCGGCAGAACCGCACCGCGACGCGGCTCGCCGCGCTCCTCCACCGTCACCCCGCGGTGCGCGAGGTCTTCTACCCGGGCCTGCCGAGCCACCCGGATCACGCGGTCGCGACGCGCCTCTTGTCCGGGTTCGGCGGCGTCGTGACCTTTCGCGTGAAGGGAGACCTCGAGCAGACGAGCGCCTTCATCGATGCGTGCGAGCTGGCGACGATCGCGCCTTCGCTCGGCGGCACCGAGACGCTCATCGAGCAGCCTGCGCTGATGAGCTACTACGAGCTCACCCGCGAGGAACGACTCGCCGTCGGCATCCCCGAAGACCTGGTCCGGCTCTCGGTCGGCATCGAAGACGAAGACGACATCTTTCGCGATCTCGAGCGCGCGCTCTCGGTGCTCGGCGCCCATGTGGCGAACGACGCCTCGGAGGTCGCATGAGCCCCGCGACGTCTCACGCCGAGCCGCACGGCTTCGAGATCTCACGCGTCGGCGGCGAATGGGCCGCACGCGCCGACGCTCCTGGGCTCCGAAGGGCGAGCCCGCACGCAAGTCGATTTCGCGACGCGAACCTCGTCGTGCTCGGCGCAGGCAACGTCGGCGGCCACCTCTTGTCGATCCTCGACGCAGAGGGACCTGGCCTCTTCAATCGGACGGGGCTGTCGCTTCGCGTCGTCGGCGTCGCGACGCGCCGCGGCTCGGCGTTTCGCGCGGCGGGGCTCGCAGCCCTTCACCGCCCGCTGCCAGTCGACGGACCGAGCAGAGAGCAGCTCGTGGCGTGGGCTTCTGCGATGCCGCACGCGATCCTCGTCGACTGCACCGCGTCGACCGAGATGGAGCCGCTCTACCACCAAGCGTTCGAGCGTGGCGTCTCGGTAGTCACGGCAAACAAGCATTCGCTCACGCTGCCCACTGCGCGCGCACGCGGACTGCTCGAGGCGGCCGCCGGCGGGAGCTCTTGCTTCGCGTACGAGACGACGGTCGGCGCAGACCTGCCGGTCATCGCACCCATCGCGGATCGGATCGCGAGCGGTGATGTGATCTCCGGCGTCACGGGCTCGCTCTCCGGAACGCTCGGCTTCCTCGCGTGGAAAATCGGTGAAGGCTCCTCGCTCGTTCATGCGATGCGAGAGGCTCAGACGCTCGGGCTCACCGAGCCCGACCCGACCGAAGATCTCTCCGGCCGCGACGTCGCGCGCAAGGCGCTCATCTTGGCGCGCGAGCTCGGTCTCGAGCTCGAGCTCGACGACGTCGCGCTCGAGCCCTTCGTCCCGGCTTCGACGCTCGCCCGGGCTGGAGAGGTCGGTCTCGAGCGCGCGCTCGAGGAAATCAGCGCGACGTTCTCCGAGCAGGCGTGCGCACTCGCGTCGGTTGGGCGAGTCGTTCGCTACCTCGCCGTCATCGATCCGAGCGCCGCCGTCCCGGTCAAGGTCGGACCCGTGGTGGTCGACGCGCGCCACCCTGCGTTCGGACTTCGCGGCACCGAGTCACTCGTCTCGATCACGTCCGCGCGCGCGGCAGGCGTCCCGATCGTGATCCGGGGACCAGGCGCGGGCGGCGCGGCGACGGCGTCGGGGCTCTACGCCGAGATCGTGAGGGCGGCGCGGCGCGCGAGCTGACCTGCCTCGCGTCTTCGACGGATCCGCTCAAGGGCTCGTGGGACGCGTGTATTTTCCGTCCCCGTCGACGTCGACGTAGATCGGGTTCGTGAGCGCGAACGCCGTGACATCGAAGCGCCCTGGCTCACCGACGACGGCAGCGAACGGCTCGTCGCCCTCGACGCGTACGACCACGAAGGCATCGTGCGCGAGCGGAAGATCGATCGTCGTTCGCAACCGCGTGATCTCGTCGGTCTTCGGAATGTCGACGAGCTGTGTCACGGCGCCGTCCACGTAGATCATGGCGCGATCGACCCCGACCCAAGGCGCGGCCTGGACCTCGAGCTCGAGCTTCGCATGGCCCCCGGTCACGGTCGCGGTGCCGCCGTAGGTCGCCTGACCGATGTGCGCGCGCACGAACGGCCCGGTCGTGAAGAACGACGCCCCCGACTTGATCGCCTGCGCGATGTCGCTCGGCGTCACGTGCGCCGGCCGGTCGTCATCGATCGCCAAGTAGTTCCGGGGATAGCCGCCCAAGTTGTAGTCGAGGTCGTGAGTGTCCGAGTTTCCGGTCGCGGTGATGCGGCGACCCTGGCGCAGCATCGCGAACCAATCCGCGAGCGCAGGCTCGACCGTCAGACGGTCCGCGTCCTGGTAGCCGTTCAGGATCTCGATGGCGTCGAAGTCCCACGAGAAGCCGGGCATGGCCGACTCTTTTTCGGCGTCGAGCTTTCCCTCGGTGAAGTAGCCCATGCGCGCGAAGCGCGGGTGGTGCACGTCGATGACGCCCTCGGGCGACGCCTTCCGAATGTCGCGGAAGATCTGTGTCGGGGTGCGGCCCCGCGTCGTCGGCGCACCTGCGCCGATCGCGTGACGTTTTTGCGGAAGTGGAAACGCGCCGAAGTGACCCCAGCGCGCCGTCGTGACCTCGTCACCGGTGACGCTCGTGATCAGATCGCGCACGGCCAAGCGATCGATGATGGGTGCGTAGTCGGCGATGACGTTGTGGTCGGTCGAGACGATGAGATCGACGCCCTCGGAAACGAACTCGTAGATGCGCGCATCCATCGGGACGCGCGAGTCGAACGACGACGCAGCGTGCACGTGAAAGTCGCCGGAGAACCACCCGCTCGAGTCGATGACATGCGACAAGCGCACCCGAATCTTCGCGCCCTGCGCGCCGACCTTCACGCCGCGAACGGTCTCCATCGACCACTCGGGGCCGCGACTGACATAGACGTCGTACGTCCCGCTCGGAACGCCCATGCGACCTTCTCCGGTCAGCGAGAAGATGCGCCCGTGCGCGGCGATCGCACCCCGCGACTTCTTCGGGACGTCGCCCCTCGCGAGCTCGGGCGCGCCCTTGCCGTTCGAGCGGCGCAGCGTGAGCTTGCAAGGGATCGGCGCGTCGGTCGCGGCGTCACGAACGTCGAACTCGAGCAGATGCGCCGCGCCGACGCCGAGGTCCGGCGAATCGGAAGGCGCGGTCGTGTCGGTGGGGACGGTCGAGTACGCCGCGGCCGGTGAGCTCGCCGAAGCCGGAGCGCTCGCGGCGCTGCTCGAGACCAGGCCCGACGGAGGCGCGCTGCACGATGCCAAGAGCACCGCGGCCGCGCTGAAAAGAACGAAGCGGGGCACGGGGCGCGACGAACGCGCCCCCGGCCGTGGATCTATGCGCTGAAGGAGCTGCCGCAGCCGCACGTGCTCTTCACGTTCGGATTTCCAAACTTGAAACCCGAGCCGTGGAGACTCTCTACGTAGTCGATCTCGGTTCCGTCCAGATATTGGTACGAGAGCGGGTCGACGTAGAGCAGGACGCCCTTGTCCTCGAAGGACTCGTCCATGTCCGTCGGCTTGTCCTCGAAATAGAGATCGTAGGAAAAGCCGGCGCAACCGCCGCCGATGACGCGGAGCCGAAGGCCCTGGCCCCCGAGGTCCTCTTCCTTCGCAATTTCCTGAACCTTGGTCGCTGCTCGGTCGGTAATGCTGATCATTTCGTGCCTTCCGTAACGTTACTCTCTACCCGAGTGGGACCGCTCGGCAAGAGAATTTACGGGGTCGGCGTGCTGGCGAGGTTTTGCGGGTTCGAAGGGGAAACCTCTGCGAAGTCTGCGCTGTTGTTCTGCGTGTCGATGCAGTTGCCAGTGAGCCCGCCTGGCTTCCGCTCGACGGACTTGTCCGTGTTGCTCGCGCAGCCCACCTTCACGGCTGGCATACCCTCGCAGGTGTGAGTGGTGAAGGGGTCCGCTCCGCAATGGAAACAGACCGCGTCTACGACGGTCGTCCCGTCCTTGACCACGACGCTCGCAGCGTCGGTGATGCCGCTCGCCAACGTCGCATCTGCGGCGACGGAGCCTGCATACGCGGAGCCGCCGATGAGGATGTGCCCCCCGGCCGGGACGGTTTGGCCGGCGCCGGTGTAACGAACGGTGTAGGAGCCAGCGGAATCCGAGCGGCTGGAGATCGTCCAAGTGCTCGACAGCACCAGGCTCGACGTCCCAGGGTTGAAGAGCTCGACGAACTCGTCGTTGGCGCCACCGAGCCCACGCGCCCTCACTTCGCTGATGAGGAAGACGCCCGGGTTCGGGGCGCAGGTGCAGGTGCTCGAGGTACTGCAGGCCCCCGTGTCGCAATCGGTGCCGGCGTTGCACGATTGACCGAACGAGCAATCGGGGCACACGCCACCGCAGTCGATGTCCGACTCGTTCTGGTTCTTGATTCCGTCGGTGCAGGACGGCTGACACGTGCCGTTGCACGAGCCGGAGAGGCAGTCGCTGGCGGCGAGACATGTCTTGCCGATGGCGCACTTGGGACACTGCGTGCCGCCGCAGTCGATCGCCGTCTCGGTTCCGTTCTTGACGTTGTCACCGCAACCCGCGGGCGCGCAGACGAACGTAGTCAGGTTGCAGACGAGGCTGACGCAATCTATGTCCTCGACGCAGTCGACGCAGTTGCCGGCGGTGTTGCAGCTCTTGGTCGGCGGAGTGCCACAGGTGGCCCCCTCGGATTTCGGGTTATGCGTCTCGACCCCGCTCGCGCAGCCGTCGACGGTGCATTCCTTGCCGTCGTCCTTCACGTCGGTGTCGTCGTTGACCGTGGTGACCGCGCCCGCGCCGTCACAGACGTTCTTCTGACAGTCTCCCGCCGTCTGGCTCGCGACCGCGGTGTTGTTCGGGGCCGCATCGATCCCACAAACCTGATTCAGGCACGTCCGCGTACCGCACTCGGTGTCGGCGCCCGGGCACTCGTTCGGATTCTCGCACCCGGTCGTGCCGCCGCCGACGCCCTGGCCCCCGGTGCCGCCGCCACCCACCGACGTCGTCGTGGTGTCGGTCGTGTCAGTCGTCGTGTTCGTGGACGACGTCGATCCGCCAGCGCCGGTCGGCTCGAGGAGCGACTCGTCGTAGACGCTGCAGCCAGTGCCGACCACGAGGACGCCGAGGCCGAAGAACACCGAGGAGGCGCGAGACCGGGCTCGGATAAGCATGGACCAGGCTATAGCTGAGCGGTCTCGGGCCCTCAAGGCGCGGAGCCGGCGGCGGGTGCAACGACCTTCGCGGTCGCCTTCGACTCCGGATCGTAACCGAGGCTCGGGTTGAGCCACCGTTCGACCTCGGCGACGGTCATGCCCTTCCGCGTGGCGTAGTCCGTCACCTGGTCGCGCCCGATTTTGCCCACCATGAAGTAACGCGACTCTGGGTGACCGAGGTAGAGCCCGCTGACGCTCGCCGCCGGATACATCGCGAACGACTCGGTCAGTGTGATGCCTACGCTCGGCGCGCCGAGCAGGTCGAAGAGGTCGCGCTTCGCCGTGTGATCGGGGCACGCCGGGTAGCCGAACGCCGGACGGATCCCGCGATACTTCTCGCCCATGAGCTCGTCGTTCGTGAGTGGCGTCGCCTCGCCGTAGCCGGCCTCTTTGCGAGCGCGCTCATGGAGACGCTCTGCGAACGCCTCTGCCAGGCGATCTGCGAGCGCCTTGGCGATGATGGCAGAGTAGTCGTCGAGCGCGGCCTCGTACTCAAGGACGATCTTCTCGAGGCCGATGCCCGTCGTGACGGCGAAGGCCCCCACGTAGTCCTCTTCGCCGACGAAGTCCGCGAGCGAACGACACGGCTCGGAGGCGTCCTTCTTGGACTGCTGGCGCAGCATCGGGAAGCGAGCGATCTCTTCGGAGCGCGCCTCGTCGGAGAAGAGCACGACATCGTCTTTCTCGCGCTTGGCAGGCCAGAACCCATAGACCGCCCGCGCCTCGAGGAGGCGCTCGCTCACGATGCGATCGAGGATGGCCTTTCCCGCCTCGAAGAGATCGCGCGCAGCGGGCCCCTGCGTCGGGTGCGAGAGAATGTCCGGGAAACGACCGGTGAGCTCCCACGCCGTGAAGAAGAACGTCCAGTCGATGTACTTCGCGATCTCGGCGAGTGGCTCGGCGAGCACCGTCCGCACGCCGGTGAAGGCAGGTTTCGGCGCGACGTAAGGCGGGAGCCTGGGAGCGCGTCGACGCGCGTCACCGAGCGGCACGAGGTCGCGATCTTTCTTCCCCTGGAACGTCGACCGAATACGCGCCTGCTCGGCGCGGTTCTCGGAATCGAAGACCAGCTTGCGTTTCGCGTCGAGCAGCGTCGATACGACCCCGACGGCGCGGGAAGCATCGAGGACGTGCACGACGCTCTGGCTGTACTTCGGTGCGATCTTGACGGCCGTGTGTTGCCTGCTGGTCGTCGCGCCGCCAATGAGGAGCGGGATCGTCATGCCTCGACGCTCCATCTCTTCGGCGACGGAGCCCATCTCGTCGAGGCTCGGCGTGATGAGGCCGGAGAGCCCGAGCACGTCGGCGCCCTCTGCGATCGCGGCGTCGAGGATCTTCTCGCAGCTGACCATGACACCGAGGTCTTTGACCTCGTAGTTGTTACAGCCGAGCACGACGCCGACGATGTTCTTGCCGATGTCGTGGACGTCGCCCTTGACCGTAGCCATGACGATCTTGCCGGCGTTCTTCGCGCCGCCGGCCTCTTTCTCCTTCTCCATGAAAGGCAGGAGATAGGCGACGGCGCGCTTCATCGCGCGCGCGCTCTTCACGACTTGGGGCAGGAACATCTTCCCTGCGCCGAAGAGGTCACCGACGGTCTTCATGCCGTCCATGAGCGGGCCCTCGATGACGAGCAGCGGTCGCTCGAGCTTCGCGCGGGCTTCTTCGGTGTCTGCCTCGATGAAGTCGACGACGCCGTGGACGAGCGCGTGAGCGAGGCGTGCCTCTACCGGGGCTTCGCGCCACGAAAGATCGATCTCGCGCTTCTTCCCGGCACCCTTCACGCGCGCGGCCAGCTCGAGCAGACGCTCGGTCGCGTCGGCGCGCCGATTGAGGACGACGTCCTCGACGTGCTCGCGAAGCTCGGGCTCGATGTCTTCGTATACGGCGAGCTGGCCTGCGTTGACGATGCCCATGTCGAGGCCGGCCTTGATGGCGTGGAACAAAAAGACCGAGTTCATGGCCTCGCGGACGAGGTTGTTGCCGCGGAACGAGAACGACAGATTCGAGATGCCGCCGGAGATCTTCACGCCCGGGCAACGCTCTTTGATGATGCGCGCTGCCTCGACGAAGCTCTTCGCGTAGTCGGAGTGCTCTTCGATCCCGGTGCCTATCGCGAGAACGTTCGGATCGAAGATGATGTCGACGGGGTCGAAGTCTGCCTTTTCCGTGAGCAAGCGATAGGCACGCTCGCAGATCTCGACGCGGCGTGCGGTGTTGTCTGCCTGGCCGGTCTCGTCGAAGGCCATGACGACGACGGCGGCGCCGTAGCGCTTCACGGTCCGAGCCTTGAATAGGAAGTCTGCCTCGCCCTCTTTCAGGCTGATCGAATTGACGACCGCCTTGCCTTGTACGTTCTTGAGACCCTCTTCCAAGATCTCCCACTTCGAGCTGTCGATCATGATCGGCAGCGTCGCGATCTCCGGCTCGGTCGCGACCAGGCGCAAGAAGCGGCTCATCGCCTCTTTTCCGTCGAGCATGCCCTCGTCCATGTTGATGTCGAGGATGTTCGCGCCGCCGCGCACTTGGTCGAGCGCGACCTCGAGGGCCGTCCCGTAGTCGCCGGCCTTGATGAGATCGCTGAAGCGCTTCGAGCCGGTGACGTTCGTGCGTTCGCCGATCATGACGAAGTTCGTCTCGGGGCGAATGACCAGCGTCTCGAGGCCGCTCATCGACGAGAAGGCGCGCCGCGCGGCGCGTGTCCTGGGCTTCGCGCCGCGAAGGGCAGCGTCGATCGCTTGCACGTGGTCGGGCGTCGTCCCGCAGCAACCGCCGGCCAGGTTCAACATGCCCTCCCCCGCGAACTCGGTCAGGAGCGCGGCCGTCGTCTCGGGCGTCTCGTCGTATCCACCGAACGCGTTCGGCAGACCCGCGTTCGGATAGCAGCTGACCCACGCGTCGGCGAGATTGGATATTTCCTTCACGTACGGGCGCATCTCGTGCGCGCCGAGAGAGCAGTTGATGCCGAGCGAGAGCGCTCCCGCATGCATCATGCTCGTATAGAACGCATCGACGGTCTGGCCAGAGAGCGTGCGGCCGCTCTTGTCGACGATAGTGACGCTGATCATCACCGGCGCGCGCTCGCCACGCTCCAGGAAGAGCTCTTCGATCGCGACGAGCGCGGCCTTTGCGTTCAGCGTGTCGAAGATCGTCTCGACCAAGAGGATGTCGGCGCCGCCCTCGAGGAGACCTCGCGCCGCCTCGGCGTACGACTGCTTCACCTCGTCGAAGGTCACCGAGCGCTGGCTCGGATCGTTCATGTCGGGCGAGATGCTGAGCGCCTTGTTGAGAGGGCCCATCGCGCCGGCGACGAAGCGCGGTCTCGACGGGTCCTTCTTCATCGCGGCGTCCGCGGCCGCCCGCGCCAGCGCGGCGCCCGCGTGATTGATCTCGAACGCGAGGTCCTCGAGCGCGTAGTCGGCCTGCGCGATGCGCGTCGCCGTGAACGTGTTCGTCTCGATGATGTCGGCGCCCGCGGCGAGGTACTCGTCGTGGATGCTGCGAATCACGTCGGGGCGCGTCAGCGAGAGGAGGTCGCTGTTGCCCTTGAGATCGATTCTCGACGCCTTGAAGCGCTCGCCGCGGAAGTCCGCCTCGCCCAACGACTGGCGCTGAAGCATCGTCCCCATGGCGCCGTCCAGGATGAGGATGCGGCGGTGCAGAAGGTCATTCAGGCGGTCGAAAGCGGGAGTGTTCTTCATGGGTGCGAGCGCCGGAGAGGCGCCGAAACGGTGAGGGTTTCACGCGATAAGTCGCCTGAAATTGGCGGGAAACCTCCCACGGGCCCCCCGTTGGGTCAACGTCCTCCGTGGAGCGGATCGCGCAAGCGACGGGGTCGTGGTCGACTACGCTCGGACGATGGGCCTTCGTCTTCGAGTCGCGTCGCCGTGCGAGGTCCCGTTCGACGCGATGCGGACGGTCCGCGGCGGTCGACACTGCGAGTCGTGCGCTCGTGCGGTCGTCGATCTGACGCGCGCGACCGAGCTCGAAGCCCGCGTCGCGCGGCTGCTCCTCGCCGACCAGGACGGGCGCCTCTGCGGACGCATTCGCGCCGACGAAGACGGCCTCGCGCTGTTCCGGAAGCCTCGGTCGATCCCTTCGAAGCGCCTCTCGGCCGCCGCCGCGCTGGCGCTCGGGGCGGCGGCGTGCGGCGGCGCAAACCTGCCCGAGCGCGCCGAGGACGTCGCTCCCCTACCCAGGCCGTCGGCGCCGACGGCAGTCATGACCGCAGACGCCGTCGCCGAGACGCCCGCCCCCGACTCGGACCACGACGGCGTCACCGATGACGTCGACGCGTGTCCGAACGAGCCCGGCACGTCGATGCAGCGCGGATGTCCATTCGTCGGGATCGTCGTCGATGACGCGACCATCGAAATTCGAGAGACGGTCTTATTTCCCGCTGGGAAGAAGGGAATCTCAGCCGCGTCCCAGCCCCTCCTCGATGAGGTGGCTCGTGCGCTCCTCGAGCACCCCGAGATCGCGCGCGTTCGCCTCGAAGGTCACAGCACGCTCGGAGAGCCGAAGAAGCTCGACGTCGCCCGCGACGAGGCCGTGCGCGACTACCTCGTGAAGAAGGGCGTCGCGCGCGAGCGGCTCGAGGCCGCGGGTCTCGGCCACGACTCCCCTGTCGACCCAGGCACGACGGAAGAGGGGCGCGCCAAGAACCGCTCCGTGACCTTCGTCGTCCTGCCGCCTCTTGCGGCGCCATCGTCGGGGACCACGACTCCGACCTGAGCCCCCCGGGAGCCGAGAGTGGTACGCTCGGCGCCCAAGATGAAGCTCCTCCTCGTCGCGCTAGACAGCTCGCCCCGCGCCCCCAAGGTCCTCGACGCCGCCCTCCACCTCGCAGAGAAGACGGGTGCGAAGCTCCGCCTCGTGCGCGCAGTCGGCGTCCCCCCCGAGGTTCCCATGACGAGCTTCGGCGTCTCGCCCGACGGCTTCCTCGAGGTCCTCCTCGAGCAGGCGCGAGCGAACGTGGCAGAGAACGCCTCGAGGGTGCCGCCCGCGCTCCTCGAGGGGAGCGAAACGCGAGTCGGAACTCCGTGGTCGGCGATCTGCGATGCGGCCAAAGAATCGAAGGCCGACCTCATCGTGATCGGCTCGCACGGCTACCAGGGCATCGATCGCATCCTTGGCACCACGGCGGCGAAGGTCGTCAATCACGCCGAGTGCTCCGTCCTCGTCGCACGCAACCTGGAGATTTGACCGTGTCGGCACGCCGTCGCGCCGCGAGCTCCTTACGACGCTTGGCCGCGACGGCCTTGGCGATCACGACCGTGCTCCTGTGCGCCGGCTGCGGCGACGACACGACCGCGGGGCCCACGACGCTCGAGATCCCGGAGGGCTGCAACCCACTCTTCGCGGACGGCGATTGTCTCTTGCCGTTCCCGTCCGATCTCTATCGCGTGGCTGGCGACCACGGCATGGAGGTCCGCGTCCCCGAAGCGGCATGGGTCAGCTTCGACGAGAAGCCGGTCGACCTCCTCGAGTTTCATCGGCCCGACGGCTTCAGCGTAGGCGCGCCGATCTTGGCGGTCCTCGGCAAGCCCATCGACCCCGAGAACCTCGTCTTCTGGACAGACGAGGTCACCCGCTCGCTCGACCCCGACAGCCCGACCGTCCTCATCGACGCGACCGACGGAAAACGCGTCCTCCATTTCGCAGAGGTCGATCCGCGAGCCGCCGACACTCTCGATCGCCAGGCGCTCATCATTCGCCCTCTCGAGCGTCTCGTCGGGGGCCATCGCTACGTCGTCGGCCTCCGAGGCCTCACCACGACAGGCGGCTCCGTCATCGACGCACCGCCAGGAATGAAGTCCCTCCGCGACGACGAAGGCTCGAAGAACCCACGCCTCGCAGAGCTCGCGTCGCACTACGACACGGACATCTTCCCCGTCCTCGAGGACGCGGGCGTGCCACGCGGCGAAGTTCAGCTCGCGTGGGATTTCACGACGCGCACGGATGAATCGGTCGAGGGCGACATGCTCGCGATTCGAGACGACGTCGTGGCGAAGCTCGACGCGACGCCTCCGGTCGTCGAGGTCGTGTCGACGAAGATGAACCCGTCCGCGCACATCGCGCGTCGCATCGAGATCACGGTCGAGGTGCCCCTCTACGTCGACTCGATCGAGCCCGGCGCGAAGATCGTCTACGGCCCCGATGGAAAGCCGCAGGCGAACGGCACGGCGAAGGTCCCCGCGACGGTGTGGATCCCGAACAGCGTCGCGAACCGCGCGCCGACCGACCCTCCCGCGCGCCTCTTGCAATACGGCCACGGCTTCTTCGGCAACCGAACCGAAGCCGACGACTTTCCGTCCGAGCTCGCCGACGAAGAAGGTTTCGTGATCGTCGCAGCGGACTGGTGGGGCATGAGCGGTCCCGATCGCTCGATCGTCATCGGAGACCTCGCGGGTGACACGGGGAACATCCTTCGCTTCACCGATCGCGTGCACCAGGGCATGGCGAACTTCCTCGCGCTCGCGAAAGCCGCAAAGGGTCCCATCGCACAGCTCCCCGACGTCCAGGTCGGCGGCAGCCCCGCCTACGATCCGAGCACGATCTACTTCTACGGCATCAGTATGGGCCACATCTTGGGCGGTACGTACGTCGCGCTCTCGCCCGACGTTCACCGCGCGGTCCTCGGCTCTGGCGGAGCGGATTGGTCGCTCATGATGTTCCGCGCGAGGCCCTTCCAGATCTTCTTGGCCGTGGTGGAGACGCTGAATCAAGACCCGCTCGACCAACAGAAGTTCGCGTCGCTCATTCAGACCGCATTCGACAGGATCGATCCGCTGTCGTACGCGCCGCACGTCATCTCCGATCCGCTCCCCGGGGGGCCGACCGATCGACGCATGCTCATGCAGGTCGGCATCGGCGACTCCGAGGTACCGAATCTGGCGACGTACTTCCACGCGAGAAACGTCGGGCTCTCCGTCCTCGAGGACGCGTCGGCGTTCGTGCCCCTCGGGATGGATGCGGTCACGAGCCCGACGGACGGCTCGGCCATCACCCTGTTCGACTTCGGCATCGAGCCCGAGACGCAGGCGATCGCCGCGCCCGAAGGCAACGACATTCACGACGCGACTCGGCACCTGACCGCGAGCAAGAAGCAGGTCAGCGCGTTCCTCCGCGCGGACGGCACGATCGAGAACACTTGCAGCGGAGTGTGCGATCCCGAATGAGCGAGGGATCGATCTTAGGCATGAGCGACGAACGCATGAGCGAAGAGACGACGATCGACGCGCCAGCCGTGCGCGCACGACGCGTGCGTCCAGAGGGCTGGACGCCGCCCGGGCCGCAGCCCCGCGGGGCCGATGGCCGCGCCGATCTCGTCCCCGGCCCAGAAGAAGACTTGTCGTTTCTCTCGGGAGATTTTCGGATTTTCCAGCACAAGCGCGGACACCGTTGGTCGCTCGACGACTTCGTCACGGCGGCCGTCGCGATCGAAGCCGTCCAGGCGCGGTCGCTCGCGGTCGAGCGCGCCGCGGATATCGGCTGCGGCATCGGCTCGGTGATGATGATGGTCGCGTGGGCCTTCCCCGAGGCGCGCGTGTCCGGGGTCGAAGCGCAGGCGCTCTCGGCATCTCTCGCGCGACGCTCGCTCGCGTGGAACGGGATCGACGATCGCTGCGTCGTCGAGAGCGGCGACCTCCGCGATCCGGCGACGCTCGCGGGGCGCGGGCCCTTCGATCTCGTCACGGGCACGCCGCCATACATCGCGCTCGGCGCAGGGCTCGTGTCGGAGAAGGTGCAGCGCGGTCCATGCTGCTTCGAGACGCGTGGCGGCATCGAGGAATACGCCGTCGCGGCGGCGCGCTTGCTTCGGCCGGGCGGCGTCTTCGTCGCGTGCGCCGGCGCTTCTCCCGAGACGCGCACAGAGGACGCGGCGCGCGCTGCAGGCCTCGTCCCGTCGCTGCGCGTCGACGTCGTCCCGCGCGAAGGCAAAGCCGTGCTCTTCCGCGTCGTCGTGGCCGACAAGCCCACGCTCGGTCGCGAAGGCTTCGCGCCGGCGATGAGCCAGCGGTCATTCACGGTGCGGGACCGCGCGACGGGCCTCACGAGCGACATGCGCGGCGCTCGCGCCCTGCTCGGCCTGCCGCCAATCTAGATCGTGTCCCTCGTTTCGGCGGGGCCTCCCGCCCAGCGCTCGCGGACGCTCGCGAGTGAAGGCCGGGGGTCAGCCAACTCTGCGCGTGCGAGCCTGCGTCAGGGCTTTGGCTTCGAGAGCGAAGCACGCGCCGTCGAGAGGATCTCGAGCGCGAGCGAGCGAGCGCCCACACCGCGCGCGAGCACCATCGCGCCCACGGCGGTGGACAAGAACATGATCGCGCGGCGTCGCGCGTCTTTGCCGCCGCCGAGCTTCTGCTGAATGCCGCCGAGGACGTGGTCGATCTCTCTTGCGAAGACCTCGCCCACCTCGGCGTCGGCGCGCGCGACCTCTGCCCCGAGCGACGGGACCGCACAGCCACGGCCAGGCTGATCGAGGTGCGCTTCGGAGAGATAGCGCTCGCTCGCCTTCCCGAGCCACGCGTCGCCTTCGAGATCGAACTCGAGGAGGTTCTTGCGCGCTTCACGGAAAGCCTCGTGGAGCGCTTCGCCGACCATCGCGGTCTTGTCGCGGAAGTGGGCGTAGAACCCGCCACGCGTGAGGCCGGCGGCCTGCATGACGTCGTCGACGCTCGCTCCGGAGATCCCGCGCTCACGAACCAGGCGCGCGGCCGTCCGGACGATCCCCGCGTGGGTCCGCTCGTATTGCTCGCGCCGCGTGAGCTTCGGTCCAGAGGTCGGCGGGGTTTCGGCCTCGGTCATCCGGCAGATTGTATCAGACTGCCGGAAACCTCTCGCCTCGGGTCCTGGGAGCTTCATCTCCTCGCCAGGAAACGGTATGCGGCGCGATGCGCATCGCGACCTGGAACGTGAACTCGGTCGTCGCTCGGCTCGACTTCGTCCTCGATTTTCTCGTGACGCGTCAGCCCGACATCGTCTGCGTCCAAGAGCTCAAGATCGACGATCAAGGCTTCCCGCGCCTCGCGTTCGCGCAGGTCGGGTATGCGGTCGCCACGCACGGGCAGCCACAGTGGAACGGCGTCGCCGTCTTCGTCCGCAGCGAAGCTGCGCCGCCGCCCGAGATCGTGCAGGCAGGACTGCCCGGCCAAGAAGCGAACGGCGCGCGCCTGATCACGGTGCGCGCGCTCGGCCTCCGTGTGACGAGCATCTACGTCCCGAACGGAAAGTCGATCACGCACCCGGACTTCGCGATGAAGCTCGGCTGGCTCGACGCGCTCGCCGCGCACCTGCGAGAGACCCACGAGCCGGACGCGCTCTCGATCGTCGGCGGAGACTTCAACCTGTGCCCAGGCGATCTCGACACCTGGAACCCGGCTGCGCACGTGGGGCGTATTTTCCACACCGAGGCGGAGCGCTCGCGCTTCGAAGCGCTGCGGACCCTCGGGTTCAAGGACCTGTTTCGGGAGAAGTACCCGAATGACGCGACGTTCTCGTGGTGGGACTACCGAGCCGGTGCGTTCCACAAAAAGCACGGACTGCGCATCGATTTGCTGCTCGGAACGGACGCCGTCCTCGACCGCGTGACGAGCGTCAGCGTCGATCGGGACTTTCGAAAGAAGCGCTCGGACCGCATCCCGAGCGACCACGCGCCCGTCGTCGTCGAGCTCGATCTGCCGGTCGGCTGAGGCTGTCGCTTTCCGCCGCGGCGTCCCAGGGCTAGAGCGCGAGCTTCCGATGCAGCACATGCGTCTCTTTGGGCTCGGCGCGCTCGTCCTTCTTTGGTCGCTTCCCGCACGCGCGGGGACCTTCGCCGACGATGGGTCGTTCTCTTTCACACCGGGCGCGCTGGCGAAGCTCGACTTCGAAGAAGACGTGGTCGATCCAAACGGTGGCGTCGCGTCGCTCTCGGTGGAGGACCCCGGAGCGCTTCATGGAAAGCGCGTGCTCGAGCTCGGCGCCTACCAGGGCGTGGATCTGCCGATCACGCTGCCCGCGACGGCCGCCACGTATCGCGTCAGCGCGTGGGTGCGCGACGCCGAGACGATCGTGGACGTCGAGGTGACGTATGCCGACAACGCACACGCTGGCGTGGACGAGCTGAGCGTGCTTTATCCGACGGGTCGCATGACGAGCGACGGCTGGGTCGAGGTCGCCAACGATCACCTTCGCATCGACGGGACGCGCGGCGCGTCGGTGTCGATCGGCACGTTCTCTGCGGCCGGCAGCGCCATCGACTCCGTCGAGGTCGTGCGAGACGGCGCCATGCCGGTCGGCGTCGCGTCAGGCACGACGTGCAACAGCAGCCAAGATCCCGTGTGCGGCCCCCAAGAGGTCTGCGCGTTCTCGCAATGTCGCTACGTCGGCGGCTGGGTCCCTCCGCTGCCGGACGACCAAGAAGCCGTCGCGGACTACCTCGCGTCACGCGGCGCGCTGCTCTTCGGACCGTTCGAGAACCGGCGCCTCGATCTGCCAAACTCGATGGTTGCCTGGGATCGCATGTACACGGCGACGGATCCGTGGACGTTCTGGAACGGCTTCCTGCTCGGGGTGCGCAAGCTCCACGATGGTCACACGTCGACGAACGGCATCGCCGACTTCGTCCTCGAGAACGAGAAGCCGCTCGGACTGTGCTTCATCGAGGGCGACGCCGATCTGTCTCACGCGCTCGCGCCGAAAGATCCGGAGTACCTGGACGTCCTCGTCTCGCACACGGCGTCATCGCGCACGCTCGACCTGCACGCTGGCGACAGGCTCGTCGCGGTCGACGGCAAGCACCCCATCGCGTGGGCACGCGCGCAGGTCGAGCAGACGTGGTCGCTCGAGCCGACGAGCAACCACACCACCTTCGCGGAGCTCGCCGAGCAGATGCGGACCCTCGTTGCACGCTACGCGCACACGATCACGGTCATCCGCTGCGACCCGATGACGTCCGTCTGCTCGCCGCCCGAAGACATCGATCTCAGCGCCACCCTGCCGGTCGCCCCGGAAGACGGCTTCACGACCGTGCAGTGCGACAGCCGTCCGCTTCGCCACCTGCCGACGTCTCCGGCGAACCACTCGAGCGGCGAGTCGGTCTTCACCGGCATCGTCAACGAGAGCAACGCGACCGAGCGCATCTACGGCACCGAGTTCGACTCGCTCTACACGACGAACGGTAGCGACGGCGTCGGCGGCCCGCTCAAGGCGGCCGTCGCGCAGTTCACCGCAGACGCGACGGGCGTCATCATCGATCACCGCAGCGGCAACGGCGGAACGATCCTCGCCCCGCAGATCCTCTGGAAGTTCGCGACGCCGCCGCACGACGTGAGCGTGTACTTCGACCGACAACACCTCGAGGACGTCGAGCCGTCCCTCGCAGAGGGCCTCGACCTCTTCGCCGCCGGCAAGGCGAACGGCCTCGCGGACAGCGGCGGCTCGGTGGACGCGACCACCATGCCGGTCGCGCTCCTCATCACGCGCGACGTGTCGGCGAGCGATTGGCTGCCGCTCGGCCTGAAGGGCCAAGCACCCAACGTGAAAATCTTCGGTCCGTTCCAGACCAATGGCGGCTTCTCGACACGGTACGGCTTCTCGTACTGGTTCGGCGTCGGCTACGTCATGGCGTCCGGCGACACGCTCGACGCGACCGGTCTCACGCGCAACTCGCGCGGCGTCGAGCCGGACATCGTCGTCCTGCCGAAGCAGAGCGATCTCCTCGTCGGCATCGACACGGTCTACGCGACCGCGCTCGCGTGGGTCCGCGCGCAGGCGGGTGGTTGAAATGAAGCTCCCCTACTCTACCGCGACGTGTCTCGGCATCGGCGTCGCGCTCCTCGTGGGCTGCTCGCCCGATGAACGCCTCGCACCCACCGGCTCGCGCACGAGCACCGCGCCACAGCCGTCGTCGAGCGCGTCGTCGATGCCGACGGCGCCCGCCCGCACGGTCACCGAGCGAAGCCCCTACGGCAACGTGGAGAGCGACAACCTGCTGTGGGACGGCGACTTCGAGTGGTCTAGCGCGTTCACGGACCAATACGGCTGGATCGACGGCTCGACGGGCGGCCCACCCCCGAACATGGTCGTCGGCGCCGCGTGCAAAAGCGGCGTGAAGTGCCTGCGTCTCGCGAAGAGCAAGCTGGTCGTCGGCCTCGCGCTCTCGAGCCAGACGGCCGCGCTCGAGTCGTCGATGTGGGTCCATTTCGAGACGAAGGACGGCGACGCACCGCCGAAGTGCAGCACCATCACGGCCGCGCTCTTCGACCTCGGCGGCGGCGTCGGCCCAGACGATCCGGAAGACGATCTCACGCCAGAGACCGAGTCTCCCGACGCGAGCGGCTGGTGTCACCTGACGGGCGCCTCGCCGGTGCGACACAACAAGTCGTACCTCTACATCGAGAACGACTCGAAGGTGTCCGCGCTCATCGACGACTGCGTAGTGCGCGCGAAGGTGTCGAACGCCGGGCCCCCCGCCTCGCCTGCCCCGCCGCTCGGAGCATCCCACGACGCGTCGCTCGGCGTCGCGCGTGCGGCCGTGCTCGCGGCGCGCCTCCCTCAGGACGGAAAGCCGAACCCGGCGCGAGACGCCTTCCAATTCAGGATGAACCACCGATGAGCGATCTCCTTCCATCCCGCGCTTGGATCGCGACGATCCTCGCCGCGGCCGCGCTCTCTCTGACCGGCGTCGCGCGCGCCGACTTCGATCCCACCGGCGACTACCAGCCGGACGAGGACGCCGTCGCGTTCGAGACGTTCGACGCGCCCATGCGGTACGTCCCGGATGGCGGCAACGCCGACTGTCAGGTGCCCCACTTCGACGCGCTCAGCGACGATACGGCGCTCGCCGGCTCGACTTACTTGCACGTGAAGGTGACGCAGGGCTGCCCGGAGAACTTCGCCGTGACCCTGCCGAAGGGCAAGGGCTCGTATCGCGCGCGCATCTGGATCCGCCACGGCGGCACGAGCGCGCGCATGGTCGTCCAGTACCCGGACGGCTCGGCGCTGCAGAGCCTGTCTGCGCGCATGGGACCGACGGGCCGCGCGACGAGCGACGGCTGGATCGAGCTCGCGACGAACGATTTTTCGGTCGATGCAGCGCTTTCGCCCATCGTGTACCTGCGCTTCCAAGACAACCAAAGCGCAGACGGCGTCGACCTCGATGCGCTCGAGCTCGAAGAGAGCGGCGCGTTCCGCGACGAGACGGCCTGTGAGGGCGTGCGCGATCCAATCTGCGGTGACGACGCGCTCTGCATCGGTGGAACCTGCGTGCTCGGCGGACTGGGTGTGCCGCCGCTCCCGGACGAAGCGATTCGCGATCAGGTCGTCGACTCGCTCGAGGACAAGCTCGAGATCTTCTTCGGCGCACACAAATCGCGGACAGAGGACCTCCCTCGGGCGCTCGACGCGCTCGAGACGATGCGCGACGCCAACACGGGCTACGAGTTCTGGGGGCGCTGGGGCCGCGGCATCCGCGAGCTCCACGACTGGCACACGAGCGCGTCATCCGCGGTCGAAAACGGCGGGACGCCGGGCCGACTCAACGCCTGCTTCATCGAGGGCGACGCGGATCTGTCGCACGGCGTCTGGCCGCCGGATCCGACGTATCGCGACATCTTGGTCTCGCACGCGGGCCAAGGTGCGTTCGGTCTTCATGCCGGAGACCGCTTGATCGCGGTCGACGGACTGCACCCCATCGAGTGGGCGCGCGGCTTGGTCGACGTCACGTGGAGCTACCACATCGCCTGCGACTCGGCGTCGTTCGCAGATCTGGCAGAGGCGCTGGGCGGCCCGTCGTGGGCGGGTGGAACGCTCATCATGAAGTACGCCAAGACGATCACCATCTTGCGGTGCGACGAGGCGACGAACACCTGCGCCGACACGGTCGAGACGGTCCGCGTGAAAGACATCCCGCAAGAGGGCGGCGGCACCGACGTCGCGTGTGACAACCGGCCGAGCTACCACCTGGGCGCCGACTCGCCGAACGCGGGCGATCACTACGTCTACGACACGATCTACACGGGCACGATCGACGACACGACCCCCGAAGAAGCCATCTTCGGCATGGTCTTCGACACGCTGTACGGCGGCGGCGTCGAGACGTCGGGCGTGAACAAGAAGATCAACGACTCGGTCGCGTTCTGGAAGGCGAACGCACGCGGCGTCATCCTCGACCATCGCGCGGGCAACGGCGGCACGCTCGACGCGCCAGAGAACATGACGAAGCTCGTTCGCCCGAAAGAGATCTTCGCCGCCGTGCGAATGCCGATCGAGGTCGGCGGGTATTCGGGCCCCGACACGCTCGAAGAGGGCCTCGCGCTCTTCGAACAGTCCAAGGACAGCGTGCCGTACACGGTCGGCGACGCCGACTACGATCCGGACTTGCCCGTGGCGCTCATCATCCACCGCGACGGCTCTGCCTCGGACTACATGCCCGCCGGCATGAAGGGCGCGCCGAAGACGAAGCTCTTCGGCCCCGGCCCCACCGCAGGCGCGTTCTCGACGTACATTCAGTTCGCCTACTGGGGCGGCCTGAATCTTCAATTCGCGAGCGGAGACACGATCCGCAACGACGGCGTCGCCATGCTCGGCAAGGGCGTGATGCCAGACTTCGTGGTCCAACAGAAGCAGAGCGATCTCCTCGTTGGGCGTGACACGATCCACGAAGCCGCCCTCGCGTGGGTGCGTCAGGAGCTGAAGCCGTGAGCGGACATCGAACCTTCTTCGGCTTCGTCGCGATCGCGACGCTCGTCGCGTGCTCGAGCGAGGAACGCATCGATCTCGCGCCGTCGACCTCGAACGGATCGTCGTCCTCTTCGACGGGCTCGGGCGCCGGCGGCGAGGGCCCGACCGCGAAGCGCGAGGTCTTCGTGCGAAACCCGATCGGCGGCCCGACGGGCAATCTGCTCGCCGACGGCGACTTCGAGATGTCGATCGTCTCGGGCTTTCAGGCCGGCGGACAGTACGGCTGGGTCGCCTTCGACATGAGCGGCGCGACGGTGCCGCTGCTCGGAGAGACCGGCGGCCTCTGCAAGAGCGGCCTTCGCTGCGGGCGAGTCGAGAAGAACGCGATCCTCTACGCGCGCGGCACGGCCGCGCCGGGAGAGGTCCCGCACAAGGCGTCCATTTCCGTGAAGGCGCTCGAAGCCGTCCCCGACTCGATGGCGTCGCACCCGTGCGGCTTCGTGACCGCCTACGTCATCCAGTGCGACACCTTCGACATCGCAAAGAAGCTGAAAGCCGTGGCCAACGAGCCCGACGCGAACGGTTGGTGCGAGCTCACCGGTGACGTCCCTGCGTCGACGTCGGCGCTCTGCATGTACGCAGAGAACACGCTCGAGACGCTCGCCGACGCCGCGTACATTCTCCCGGATCCCGAGGCTTCGATGGCGACGCAGGCCGCCGACGTCGTCAGCCCCGAGCAACACGCGCGCATGCAGATGATCCGCGCCATCATTCGGTCGCGCGTGACGGTGACCCCCGAGTCGATGCCGCGCGATCGCCGTCGCGAAGCAGAGAGCGAGTAGCGAGCGAATGGGCGGCGTGAGCGGACGGTCGCCCTTTCTCTCGCTGACGGCCGACGCGCGCGACGCGATCGAGCGGAAGCTCGGCGTGACATACGCACCTGCGACAGCCGTCGAGCTCGACCGCGCGGCGACGCGCTACGTCGAGCAGGGCCACGCGTTCCAACGAATCGCCGACCTCGAGGGCTTCGCGCACGTGGACGCGCTGGCGATCGACGACGGTCGCGCCGCGATCGTGTTGACCGTGACGGGCTCGATCGTCCTCATCGGCGCGCCCGAGCCCCCGAAGGGGCGTCGGCGCTTCGTCTACCAGAGCATTCGCGGCGACGGCGCCCCACGCGAGGGGACGCTTCGACTGCTCGAGCCCATCCGCGTCGGACACCCCATCGTCGGCAGCCGACTGAAGAGCTCGCCCGTGCGAACGCTCGGCGCTGCCATGCGGACGGCAGAGTGGGACGACGAACGGCGGACGCTATCGACGCTGACGGCGACGCTCGGCCGAATGGACGGCGGCCCGCTTCGGAAGATCGAGATCGGAGGTGTGCGTAGCGTGTTCGTCCAGGACGAGCGGACGCGTCGCAAACACGCCGACCTCGACCAGGCGATCGAGCGCGCCGAAGGAGAGCTCTCCGTGCTGCTCGAGCGACTCGTCGCCTCTCCGGCGCACGACGACGCACTCGAGGCAGAGACGGTCGGGACGGCGCTCTACCTCGGGAGGCTCGTGCTCGAACGCGGACAGGACGGCGCGCCCGAAGCCCAGGTGGCGAGGCTCGAGACCGTATCTGGAGAGACGTGCGTGTTCCTCGCGAACGCGATCGATCTCCATCGCCCGGGAGCTCCACCGCAACGAATCCCGGGCGGAAACATCGCAGGCGGAGAGGTCGTGACGGGTGCGCCGCTCGCGCTGCTCGATCACTCCGGCTCGCTCGTCGCGATCCTGTCGCGCGTGCGCCGACTCGAGCTCAAGCGCTGACGGCCGCGCGCCCGAACGCGCTTCCCGCAGGGCAGGGCTACTCTTCGAGCGAGTCGATCGACTCGTCGGAATCGACGACGAGCACGTACCCGGTCAGGCGGACGGCCTGAATCATCCCAGCCTCGGCGCCCAGCTTCTTGCGCAACCGCTTGAGCAAGCTCTCGAGCGCTGTGTCGTTGATGCGGGCGCTCTCGCCCCAGCCTGCGACGACGAGCTCGGCGCGCTTCACGAGGCGGCCCGCGTTCGCGCCGAGGACGGCCAAGACCTTGAGCTCCGCGTGGGTCAGGTCGGTCGATTCGCCACCAACCTCGAGCGTCTTCGTCGCTTCGTCGATGACGATGCGTCCGGCTTGGATGCGTCGTGGCGGCGGGGCGTACTGCGCGCGCCGGACGAGCGCTTCTGCGCGCGCGAGGATCACGTCGGGCGTGGACGTCCCCTTCGGGACGAAGTCGTCCGCGCCTGCGTCGAGCGCGCGGACGAGGTCTTCATCCTCGGATCGACCGGTCAGCATCAATACCGGGACGGTCCGACCTGCCGCGCGCAGCTTCGAGACGAGCTCGACGCCCTCGAGGTCGGGCAACCCCCAATCGAGGACGAGAAGGTCGTACGAGTTTTTCTGAATCGCCGCGAGGGCTTCTCGGCCGTTCGTCGCGGTGTCGACCCGATGGCCCCGGCGCTCGAACATGCGACGGAAGCCTGAGAGCACGTGTGGATCGTCGTCGGTCAAGAGCAGGTGCATGCCGGAAGTCCTGCCCCCCAAAGGCTGCGCCGATGCTAGCAGTCTCGTTGCGAATTTTCGCCCACTGACCTTCGACCCGCGCTGGCGTGGAGGCGGTGGGTCGTGCACACCGACCCCCTGCGTAGATGTGCGCGAGCCGGAGGGGCCCCTCACGCACGCGTCACGCGCATCGCCCTCACGCAATCACTCAGAGCAGGCGGAGATTCCGTTTCGCGCGGGCTTCGGCCGTTTCGATGAGCGCGCCGGCCTCTGCGTCGTCGATGCCCAAGTAGCGGGCCATCTCTGCCACGAAGGCCTTCTCTTTTTCGTTCTGCTCGCCGTCGATGAACGTGAGCAACACGGCGTGCTGCACGAGGACGCGCAGATCATCCGGCGACAGCTCTTCGAGCGGGATGTCCTCGAGCGCGCGTTTGGTCTCTGCGTACTCGCGGATGGCTTTCGCTTGCTCGTCGTTCGCGTCGAAGGCGACCAGGAGCGCGTCGATCATCTCGCGCTCGGAAGCGCCGAAGTCTCCGTCGGCCCAAGCGACACTCACCAGCGATTTCATGATCGCGACGTTCTCGGCGTGCATGGCGTCCCCATGAGTCACCGCAGACGCCCAGCTTGTCAAGCCCGGGCGCCGAAGCGACGACCAGGCTACGCCAGCCAGGCCGGCAGAAAGTGCCCGAGCAAACCAGCCACGACGAGGCCGAAAGCGACCCACGCCCAGGGCATGGTCTTGCGTAGCGGAGGTGTCGGGAGGGTCTCGACGTCGTCTGCGAGCCTGATCCGAACCTTCCCGGTCGCTCGCGGAGGGAGCTGCTCGGTCATGCGCTTGATCTCCACCGCGCTCGGCGGCGGGGGCGTCGGATCGAGCCCCGCAAGCCGCTTGAGACTGGCGCGGCTCGCTTTGAGGGCGTCGGGCCCCGCGATGGTCGACACGACGAATCGATCGAGCAGATCGTCGACGTCGCTCCGAACGCAGCCACCAATCTTCGCGCCTTGCGTCGGCTCACGAAGGACGTCGCGTGCGGCGCCCCGCGGCGCGGTCGGCGCGTCGACCGTCGTCGGCGCCATGTCGAGGACCGGAGGGCGCATGTCCGTCGGCGTGGGGTCGGCGACCGCGAGCTCTTGCTCGAGGTCGACGTCGATCTCGAGCATCGCCTCGGGCGCCGGGGGCGGAAGCTCGACCGGAAGGACAGGCCACGCGGCATCCGCCGGAGCCGCGGGAGCAGCCTCGAAGCTCGAGGCGGGCGAAAGCTCGGGGGCAGCGACCATCGGCTCGGGGCGTGGGTGCAGAGTCGAGCGGCGCTCCGGTTCATGCGACGCCGCGAAAGAAGGTGCGGGCGCGGAAGGCGGTCGCGACGCATGGGTGGGTGCGCGCGGCGGTGCCTCTGGCCGAGCCGGTCGCACGCGACGACGCCGAAGCTTGCCCGCGTCGCGCGCCTTCGCCGTCTCTCGCGCGAGGCGGCCGAGGGCCCGACGCGCGGCGGCGCGGTTCACCGGAACGAGCGCGGCTTCGAGCTCGCGAATGTACGACTCGACGCCGTCCTCCGACTCTTCACGGGCGCGGGCCGTGTTCGCGAGGCCTGGCATCGAGCCGACCGCCGCCCCGAGCAAGCGCGCGAGACCGTCGCGGAGCACTGCGGTGCATGCATCCGGCGGCATCACGTCTCGACCTCGCGCGACCTTGACGGTGCCCTCGGTCGTGAGCGAGACGAGCTCGTCACCGATCCGATAGGGCAAGCGCGCCGTCGCGTCGGCGATCGCAAGCGCGAAGTAGCCGGCCGTCTCCGGCACGAGAGACGCCGCGCGCGCATTCGCGGCGCTCAGCACTTCGTCCAATGTCACCGAGACGACATCCATGGCTCGTCGGCCATATCGGGGGCAGCGGGGTCGGGCCAAGAATTCACCGAGTCGGCGTCGATGTCTCTGCTCGAGGAACGGCTCGCCCCGGTGCGGAGAGGTGAGATCGTCGAGCCGCTCGAAAACGTGCACCGGCGACGCGGATTGCGCGCGCATGGGATAACATGCGCCCGATGGCGAGTTGTCCGGCTTGCGGGTTCCAGGTACCCGCTCCGCCCCCCGAGGGCGTGC
>Ga0164241_10001853_pt1 | contig 24478 bp, 24 predicted proteins | sample OricomyardsoilBY_FD_108780 | JGI IMG/M metagenome (GOLD analysis project Ga0164241, IMG submission 108780) | Backyard soil microbial communities from Emeryville, California, USA - Original compost - Back yard soil (BY) | ecosystem: Environmental > Terrestrial > Soil > Unclassified | place: USA... | reverse complement strand
CATAATCCCGAATTATCCATCTAACCCTCGTGAGTTGTAGCGCACGGTCGCTGTCGCCGAAAGGTGAAGCTTTTGGCCCTGGAAAGCCGCCCACAAGATGATGGTGCGGTTTTTGCCTTCGTCGTCCCAATCGAAGGAGACGAGCGTGATCGTTACAGTGGACCATGTGGAAGCCTATCTTGAGCGGCTCCAGGCGCGACGTGACCCATCCGAGCACACCATCAAAGCCTATAGGTCGGACCTGCGCGACTATGTGGCGTTTGCGCGAACTCATGCCATCGGCGGCGAGACCGGGGACCTGATCCTCGCCTATGTCCAGCACCTGATGACCGAACGGCGCATGGCCATTCGAACAACGCGGAGGAGGGTGGCCAGCCTTCGCGGCTTCTACGCGGATCTGGTGCGCACAAGGGCGATCGAAGGCTCCCCATTCCAGGCGCTGGAGATGAATCTTCCGCGGGCCAAATCCTTGCCGCGATGCCTCACGCGCGAGGAAGCCATGATGCTGGCGGTGTTCGCCAGGTCTGTCAGCGCGCGCAGCGAAGATGAGGCGCGCGAGCTCGCGATCGCGGTCTTGCTGCTTTTATCGGTCGGCCTGCGCGTCGGCGAACTGGTGAAGATCCGGCCCGGTGACCTGGAGATGGACGGGGGCCTTCGAATTCGGGGGAAGGGGCGTCGGGAGCGCCGCGTTCCCGTCGTCGACCGAAAGCTACGCGATCTTCTGAGCGGGCTGGTCGTCCCCGACGCACTCGTCCTGTTCAACGCGGCGAACGGTGGTTGGAGCACGCAATCGTTCCGCCAGCGTTTGCGAGCCTTCGCCCAGATGGCGGGGGTCGTGCGCCGCGTGACGCCGCATATGCTGCGACATACCTCGGCGACCCTGCTGCTCGAGGATGGGGTCGATCTGCTCTTCCTTCAGCGCCTGTTGGGCCACGAGAACATCGCGACGACAGCGATCTACGCTCATGTCGGAGACGCAAGCCTGAGGAGGGCGCTGGAGCGAGCACACGTGCTGACGACGCTAGCCGCCTAAGGCGGGCATGGGTCCGGAAGATCGCTGGCGGCGCACTTGCCGTCGGCCGTCGCCTGTCAGCCAGATCGCTTTGGCAGGCTTCGCCATCGTTCAGAGGGACGCTGAGCGGCGGTCCGACCTGCCGCCAGGTTCCCTTTCGTAGCCTTTGTTTTCTTGGGCCAATTGGCTGTTGAGGCGGGCCCGAACGCGGTCTTCTTACTCATCCCCGTCAACAACGGGGATGCGCCGTGGAGCCTTCCAAGCCTGATCTGGAGATGTCGCGCAGCCATCGCATGCTGCGCACGGCCCTGGGCCCGCTGCTGCTGGCGCGCCTGGAAGATCCCGGCGTCGCCGAGGTCATGCTCAACCCCGATGGCTTGGTCTGGATCGACCGGTTCGACGTCGGCCTGCGGCCCGCCGACCTGTCGCTGAGCGCGGCGGACGGCGAGCGGATCATCCGCCTGGTCGCCCATCACGTCGGGGTCGAGGTCCATGCCGGCCGGCCGCGCCTGGCCGCCGAACTGCCGGGCGGCGGCGAGCGCTTCGAGGGCCTGCTGCCGCCGCTGGTCTCCGGGCCGGCCTTCTCCCTGCGCAAGCCCGCCAGCGTGGTCTTTCCGCTCGGCGACTATGTCGAGCAGGGCGTGATGCGCCCGGAGGAGGCGAGGGTGCTCGCCGACGCCGCGGTCGAGCGCCGCAACATCCTGGTGGCGGGGCCGACCTCCAGCGGCAAGACCACCCTGGTCAACGCGCTGCTGGCCGAGGTCGCCGCGCTCGATGAGCGCGTCGTCCTGATCGAGGACGTGCGCGAGCTGCAATGCCCGGCCCGCAACCTGGTGGCCCTGCGCACCAAGGAGGGCGTGGCCAGTCTGGCCGACCTCGTGCGTTCGTCCCTGCGCCTGCGGCCCGACCGCATCATCATCGGCGAGGTCCGGGGCGCCGAGGCGCTGGACCTGATCAAGGCCTGGGGCACGGGGCATCCGGGCGGCGTGGCCACCCTGCACGCCGGCTCGGCCCTGGGCGCGCTGCTGCGCCTCGAACAGCTGATCCAGGAGGCGGTGGTCACCGTGCCGCGCCCCCTGATCGCAGAAACCATCGACCTCGTCGCCGTCATCGCCGGCCGCGGCCGCCAGCGCCGCCTAGTCGATCTGGCCCGTCTGCGGGGCCTCGCGCCCGACGGCGCCTACCAGCTCACCCCCGCCCTGGCCTGAAGGAGATGTCCCCGTGTCTCATAGCATCATTGCGCCTGGATTCCCGTTTGACCTGCCTCGCTGGCGCTTCTCGCGCCTGACCCTGCGCGCGATCGGCGCCGGGGTGTCGGGGATCGCGATCCTCGCCGCCAGCCACGCTCAGGCCGCTGGCTCCTCTATGCCCTGGGAAGAGCCGCTGCAGCGGATCCTGGAGTCGATCGAAGGGCCGGTCGCCAAGATCATCGCGGTGATCATCATCATCGTCACCGGCCTGTCGCTAGCGTTCGGCGACAGCTCCGGGGGCTCGCGCAAGATGATCCAGATCGTCTTTGGCCTGTCGATCGCCTTCGCCGCCTCCAGCTTCTTCCTGTCGTTCTTCTCGTTCGGCGGCGGGGCGCTGGTCTGATGGCGGGCGATCGGACCCTCGGGTTCGCCGCGCCCGTCCATCGGGCCCTGACCGAGCCGATGCTGCTGGCCGGCGCGCCGCGTGCGATCGCCCTGGTCAACGGCACCCTGGCCGCGGCCTTGGGCCTTGGCCTGCGGCTGTGGCTGGCCGGCCTCCTGGTCTGGCTCGTCGGCCATGGCCTGGCCGTCTGGGCCGCGCGCCACGATCCGCTAATCTTCGACGTCGGCCGCCGATCGATGCGCATCCCCGCGCGGCTAGAGGTCTAGCCGTGCTGGACCTTCGCGAATACGCCCGCCGCCCCAAGCTCCTCTGCGACTACCTGCCGTGGGCGGCTCTCGTCGCGCCTGGCGTCGTCCTCAACAAGGACGGCGCCTTCCAGCGCACCGCGGCCTTTCGGGGCCCCGACCTGGAGTCGGTCGGCGATGCGGAGGTGGCCGCCGTCGCCGCGCGTCTGAACAACGCCCTGCGCCGGCTGGGGTCGGGCTGGGCGCTGTTCATCGAGGCGCGGCGCGATCCGGCCATGGCCTATCCCGACAGCGTCTTTCCCGACGCGGCCTCGGCGCTCGTCGACATCGAGCGGCGCCAGGCCTTCCTGGAGGAGGGCGCTCATTTCGAGAGCCGCTACTTCCTGACCCTGGTCTATCTGCCGCCGGCCGAGCAAACCGGGCGCCTGGAAAGCCTCTTCGTCGAGGGACGCGGCCGGGGCGGCGTCGATTGGCGCGCGCAGCGGGATGGCTTCGTCGAGCGCTCCGATCGCCTGCTGGCCCTGATCCAGGGCTTGGCGCGCGAGGCCAGATGGCTCGATGACGCCGCGACCTTGAGCTTCCTGCACGGCGCGGTGACCACCGATCGCCAGGGCGTACGGGTTCCCGAGACGCCGATGCAGCTGGACGCGCTGCTGGCGACCCAGCCGCTGGTCGGCGGCTTGGAGCCGCAACTGGGCGGCGCCCACCTGCGCGTCCTCACCCTCGTCGGCTTTCCGAGCCAAACCCTGCCGGGCTTGCTGGACGAGCTCAATCGCCTGGCCTTCTCCTATCGCTGGTCGACACGGGCCCTGTGCCTGGACAAGACCGACGCCAATCGCCTGATCGGCAAGATCCGCCGCCAGTGGTTCGCCAAGCGCAAGTCTATCGGCGCCCTCCTCCAAGAGGCGTTGACCCAGCAGCCTTCGGCCCTGGTCGACAGCGACGCGGCCAACAAGGCCGGCGAGGCTGACCAGGCGCTGCAGGACCTGGGCGGCGACGCTGTCGCCTACGCCTTCGTCACCGCCAGCCTGGTGGTCTGGGACACCGATCCGGATCAAGCCGACGCCAAGCTCGCCCTGGCCGAGAAGGTCGTCACCGGTCGCGACTTCACCGTCATCAAGGAGCGGATCAACGCCGTCGAGGCCTGGCTGGGCACGATCCCGGGCCAGGCCTACGCCAATGTCCGTCAGCCGCCGCTGTCGACCCTGAATCTGGCGCACATCGCGCCGCTCTCGGCGGTGTGGGCCGGCCCGCCGACCAATCATCACCTGGGCGGCCCGCCGCTGCTGATGGCCAAGACCGAGGGCTCGACCCCCTTTCGACTGAGCCTGCACGTCGGCGATGTCGGCCACACCCTGGTGGTGGGGCCCACCGGCGCGGGCAAGAGCGTGCTCCTGGCGCTCCTGGCCCTGCAGTTTCGCAGGTATGCCGGCGCGCGGATCTTCGCCTTTGACTTCGGCGGGTCGATCCGCGCCGCCACCCTGGCGATGGGCGGAGTCTTCCATGACCTCGGCGGGGTGTTGCTCGACGCCGAGCGTCCGGCCGTCGCCCTCCAGCCCTTGGCCCAGGTCGACGACCCGGCCGAGCGGGTCTGGGCGGGCGAGTGGATCGCCGCCCTGCTCGCCGCCGAGGGCGTCGCCATCACGCCGGCGGTCAGGGACCACCTGTGGTCGGCGCTGGCGAGCCTGGCCTCGGCGCCCATCGAGGAGCGGACCCTCACGGGACTGGCGGCCTTGCTGCCGACGCTCGATCTCAAGCGCGCCCTGGCGCCCTACACCTTGGCCGGCCCCTGGGGCAGGCTGCTTGACGCCGACAGCGAAGGGCTGGCCGACGAGGCGGTCCAGAGCTTCGAGACCGAGGGGCTGCTGGGCACGCCCGCCGCGCCGGCGGTTCTGGCCTACCTCTTTCACCGCATCGAACGCCGGCTCGACGGCCGGCCCACCCTGATCCTGGTCGACGAGGCTTGGCTCGCCCTGGTCGATCCGACCTTCGGGCCGCAGCTGGAGGCCTGGCTCGCGCTAGTCCGCAAGAAGAACGGGTCGGTCATCCTGACCACCCTGTCGCTGTCGCAGGTCGAGAAGAGCCCGGTCGCCTCGGTGATCGCCGAGCTCTGCCTGACCCGCATCTTCCTGCCCAACGGCTGGGCGCGCGATCCGCAGGGCGCGGCGGCCTACCGCCGGTTCGGCTTCAACGACCGGCAGATCGAGATCATCGCCGACGCCACGCCCAAGCGCGACTACTACGTCCAGTCGCGCGACGGCGAGCGCCTGTTTGACCTTGGTCTTGGGCCTATCGCCCGGGCCTTCTGCGCGGCCTCCTCGAAAACCGATCAAGCCGACATCGCCGCGATCCTGCGCGACCACGGCCGCGAAGGCTTCGCCCAGGCCTGGCTGCGCCACCGCCGGCTGCCGTGGGCGGCCGATCTCCTCACCTCCATCACCCTCCCGGAGTTCCCGCGATGAGTCTGTCTCGACGCCGGCTGGCGGCGCTGCTCTGCGGCGCGGCCACGATCACCGCCGCGCCTGTCCTGGCGCCAAGCGCCAAGGCGCAGGTGGCGGTCTATGACCCCAGCAACTACGCCCAGAACGTCCTGCAGGCGGCCCGGGCCCTGCAGCAGATCAACAACCAGATCACCTCGCTGCAGAACGAGGCCCAGCTGCTGATCGGTCAGGCCCGCAACCTGGCGAGCCTGCCCTATTCGTCGCTGTCGGCGTTGCAGGAACAGGTCGCCGCCACTCAGGCCTTGCTGGGGCAGGCCAGAGCGCTGGCCTACAACGTCCAGGACATCCAGGACGCCTTCCATCGCCACTATGAGGTGGCCGATCTCCTGGCCACCGACGCGGACCTGACCGCTCGCGCCGACGCGCGTTGGACGACGTCCGTGGCCGGGTTCGAGGACGCCCTGAAGGTCCAGGCCGGCGTCGTCGGCGGCCTTGAGACCAGCCGCGGCGAGATGCAGAGCCTGGTGTCGGCCAGCCAGGGCGCGAGCGGCGCGCTGCAGGCCGCCCAGGCCGGCAACCAGCTCCTGGCCCTGCAAGCCCAGCAGTTCTCGGCTCTGACGGCCGTGGTCGTCGCCAATGGGCGCGCGCAGGCGCTGGAGGCGGCCGACCGCGCCGCCGCGCGCGCCGACGCCAAGGCCCGCTTTGCCAAGTTCATGGGGGCCGCGCCACAGCCATGACCCGGTCCCTCGTCTGGGGGACCGCACTGATCATTTTGCTTGGGGCCGCTGTCTTGGCGGGCAGGGCTTCCCAAGCGCCAACCCAGGCTCCGAAGGCGTCAACGCCGCCGGCGGCCGAGGGCGCGCTCGCGCGCTGCCGAACGGCGGGTCAGGGCGACCGGGCGTGTTACGCGGCCTGGGCCGCCGCGCGCGCCCATTTCTTCGGGCGGCCGGCGTCATGAGCGACGTCGGCGTCATCGACCGGATGCTGGACGTCTACACCCAGCATATCGACAGCGGCTTTGGGCTGCTGGGCGGGGAGGTCGGGTACCTCTCCACCACGCTTGTCGCCATCGACATGACCCTGGCGGCGCTGTTCTGGGCCTGGGCCCACGACGACGTCACCGCGCGCCTGGTCAAGAAGATCCTCTATGTCGGCTTCTTCGCCTTCCTGATCGGCAACTTCCACGCCCTGAGCCTGGTGGTGCTCAAGAGCTTTTCAGGCCTTGGCCTGAAGGCCTCCGGCGCGGGGATCTCGGCCGACGATTTCCTGCGGCCAGGCAAGCTGGCGGCGCTGGGGATCTCGTCGTGCAAGCCGATCCTTCAGGCGGCCAGCGAGCTGGGCGGCTTTCCCGGCTTCTTCGAGAACATCGTCCAGATCGTGATCCTGCTGGCCGTGGCCCTCCTGGTCATCGTCGCCTTCTTCGTGATCGCGGTTCAGATCTTCGTGGTGCTGATCGAGTTCAAGCTGACCACCCTGGCCGGCTTCGTCCTCGTGCCCTTCGCGCTCTTTGGGCGCACCGCCTTCCTGGCCGAGCGGGTCCTGGGCAATGTGATCGCCTCGGGCGTCAAGGTCATGGTGCTGGCGGTGATCGTCGGCATCGGCTCCAGCCTCTTTGCCGAATTCAACAACGCGGTGACCGGCCAACCGACCTTGGAAGAGGTCCTGGCCATGGCCCTGGCCGCCTTGACCTTGCTGGGCCTGTCGATCTTCGGCCCCTCCATCGCCTCGGGCCTGGTGTCGGGCGCGCCGCAACTGGGCGCCGGGGCCGCCGTCGGCACGGGCCTGACCGTGGCGGGCATGGCCATGGTCGGCGCCAGCGCTGTCCAGATGGCCGCCGGCGGCGGGGCGAGCCTGGCTTCGGCCGCGGCCGGCGCCGGGGGCGCGGGCGGCGGGCGGCCAGGTCCCGGATCGCCTACGCCTGAAGGTCCGAGCGGCGGCGGGCCAGGACCCGCGCCAACCGGCGGCTCGGCGGCGTCCGTTGGCGGCGACCCCAAGCCAGCGACGGGTTCGGGGGGCGGCGCGTCCGGCTCGGGAAGCGCTGCGGCGCAAACACCCCAGGCTTCCGAGACACCCGCCTGGGCGCGCGACCTCAAGCAGCAGCAGGCCTTGGCCCACGGTGCGAGCCTGGCAGCCCACGGCCTGGCCAGCGGCGACGACCATAGCGGCGGCGCCAGTCCCTCTCTCTCGGAGCAAAGCTGATGAACCCCTTCAAGGGTCCTTCGCGCTTGGGCGCGACACCCGTTCCCGAAACGCCTTACCAGCGCGCCGGCCAGGCCTGGGACGAGCGCATGGGCGCAGCCCGGGTCCAGGCCGCCAACTGGCGGCTGATCGCCCTGGGCCTGCTGGCCAGCAACATCGTCCAGTCGGGCGGCATGATCTGGCAGGCCGCGCGCGGCACGGTCACGCCCTGGGTGGTCGAGGTCGATCGCCTGGGCCAGACGCTGGCGGTGGGACCTGCGCTGCGCGGCTATCGCCCGCCCGACCCGGTGATCGCCTGGGCCTTGTCGCGGTTCGTCGAGAACACCCGCTCGGCGCCGGCCGATCCGGTGGTGATGGGACAGAACTGGCGGCGAGCCTACGAGTTCACCGACGCGGCGGGGGCGGCGGCGCTCTCCGACTATGCCCGGGTCGCCGATCCGTTCGCCCAGATCGGCAAGGCCCAGGTCTCGGTCGACATCACCAATGTGGTGCGCGCCTCGCCAGACAGCTTCCGCCTGGCCTGGGTCGAGCGCCGCTATGTCGACGGGCAACTGGCCTCCACCCAGCATTGGAGCGCGATCCTGACCCTGGTCATCACCGCGCCGACCTCGCCCGACGCCTTCGCCAAGAACCCGTTCGGGATCTTCGTCACGGCGATCTCCTGGTCGCGGGAGTTTTCGGCATGACCCGGATCCTGATGACCATGGCCTTTGCGGGCGTGCTTGGCGGGGCGGGACCGGCCACGGCCTCGCCCGCAGGCAAGGCGCGCCATGTTGCGCCGCCCCAGCCTGCGCCCGCCACCGAGTATCTATTCGCAGAACGCGGCGTCTATGAGCTGGTGGCCGCGCCAGGCCAGATCACCGACATCGTGCTGGAGCCGGGCGAGACCCTGGTCGAGGCCAATCCGATCGCGGCCGGCGACACCGCGCGCTGGGTGATCGGCGACACCACCAGCGGGGAGGGCGGCGCCCGCCGGGTCCATGTCCTGGTCAAGCCCGTCCAGTCCGATCTGTCGACCAACCTGATCATCAACACCACTCGCCGCAGCTATCACCTGCAGCTGCGAAGCTCGTCGCGCGCCTTCCTGACCCAGGTCGCCTGGCGCTATTCCACGCCGCCGGCCGTGCTTGGGAGCGCACCAGCGGCTGCTCCGGCGCCGGCTATCGTGGCCCCCGCGCCTGTCGCCCTGAACCTCGGCTATCGCCTGAAGGGCTCGGCGCCCTGGCGGCCCCTGCGGGTCTTCGACGACGGGACGCGGACCTATGTCGAGTTCGGCCCCACGGTTGTCCTCACGGATCTGCCCCCGCTGTTCCTCGTCGGCCCGGATGGCAAGACCTCCGAGCTGGTCAATTATGGCGTCGAGGGTCGTCGCCTGATCGTCGATCGCCTGTTCGACCGGGCCGAGCTGAGGTTTGGGGTCAAGCGCTGGGAGCGCCGGGTCCGGATCGAGCGACGCCCCGCCGGTTCGGAGGCCCGCCGATGAGCCCGACCATCGACCAGGAGCAGAAGGCCATCGCCCGCGACCTACGCCTGCGGGGCGCGTCGCCGCCCGTGGCGCGGATCTCGCGCAAGGCCTTGATCATCACCGGCGGGGCCTTGGCGCTGGGCGTCTGCGGCGCCTTGACCTGGTCGCTGCACGCGCGCGGCCGGGCCTCGCCTGAGCCGACCTTCAAGGCCGCCGCCCCACCACCGGAGACGGTGTCGAACCTCCCCCGCGATTATCTGCGGCGCGGCGATGCGCCGGTGTTGGGCCCGCCACTGCCTGGTGACCTTGGCCGGCCGATCCTCAGCGCGCAAAGGGCGCGCGGGGACGCGATGGCGCCGGCGCCCGCTCTGCCGGACGCCCAGACGCCGACGGCGCGGCCCGTGATCGCGCCGGCCCCCGTCGACCCGCAGGGCCAGGCGCGTCGGGCGGCGCGGGTCAGCGGTCTCTTCGCCGCGGCGGGCCCCGCGCGGCCCGGCGCGACCTCGGCGATCGCGCTCACGCCCAAGGCCAGCGATGGTGATGACCGGATCACCAGTCCAGAGCGCCTGCAGGCTCCGGCCTCGCCCTATGTGTTGCAAGCCGGATCGATCATCCCCGCCGCCCTGGTCACCGGCCTGCGGTCCGACGCCGCTGGCCTGGCGATCGCCCAAGTCAGCCAGGACGTCTTCGACAGCCTGGGCGGCCATCACCGGCTTATCCCGGTCGGGGCGCGGCTGATCGGCCAGTACGAGACCACCACCCACGCCGGCCAAAGCCGCCTGTCTGTGAGCTGGACGCGGCTGATCCTGCCGTCGGGCCGCTCGATCGTGCTCGACAAGTTGCCGGCCGCCGACGCCCAGGGCATGGCGGGGCTGCAGGACGGCGTCGATCGTCACGGCAAGGCCGTCCTCGCGGCCGCGGCGCTGAGCACCGTCCTGGCCGTCGGGGCGCAGGCCGGACAGTCCAGCGACGGCAGTGATCTGGAACGCGCGATCCGTCGCGGCGCCAGCCAGTCGATCAGCGACGTCGGACAGCAGGCGGTGGGCCAGAGCCTGTCGCTGACGCCGACCCTGACCATCCGGCCCGGCGCGCCGCTGCGGGTGCTGCTGTCGCGCGATCTTGTGCTTGAGCCCTACGATCGGGAGGCCGGCCAATGAGCAAGCTCAAACTTGGACCGCTCGAAGACGAGACGCCGATCAAGGTCACGCTCGACCTGCCCGCGACGGTGCATCGTGATCTGACCGATTACGCCAAAGCCCTGGCCGCCGAGACGGGCTCCAAGGTTCCCGAGCCGGTCAAGCTGATCGCGCCGATGCTGGCGCGGTTCATGGAGACCGATCGGGGCTTTTCCCGAGGGCGCAAGACCCGGCGCGATTGAGGTCGCGCGCCGGGGCGCGGGATGGCGACCATCACGGACCGACGCGGGGCTGAACCTGCGGCCGGTTGGCTTGTTCCCCATCCAGGACCACGCCAACCCCTTTTGCGGAGCACCGCCATGGCCTCTCGACGCAGGAAGCCAGACTTTCCAGTCGGCCAGGCGCGACGTTTCCTCGAGCCCGGTCCCGTGGTGCTGGTGACCTCGGCTTGGAAGGGCCAGCGGGACATCATGACCTTGGGCTGGCAGACGGTGATGGAGTTTTCGCCCTCGCTCGTGGGATGCCTGATCTCCAGCGTCAACAACAGCTTCGAGCTGATCCGAGGCAGCGGCGAGTGCGTGATCAACCTGCCGACGGTCGAGCTGGTCGACGCCGTGGTCAAGATCGGCAACAGCAGCGGCGTGGACATCGACAAGTTCGAGGCGTTCGGGCTAACGCCCGGCCAAGCCGACGTCGTCGTCGCGCCCCTGATCGAGGAGTGCCATGCCGCGTTCGAGTGCCGTCTGCACGACGACGCCCTGGTCGAGCGCTACAACTTCTTCGTCTTCGAGATCGTCAAGGCGCGCGCGGCCGCCCGGCCCGTCCACCCCAAGACCCTTCACTACATGGGCGAGGGGGCCTTCATGGTCGCCGGCGACGTCATCCAGCGCAAGGCGCTCTTCACCAAGGTCAGGTGACGGGTGTCCGGTCGGGTTAGCCAAGCGCGGTCAAGCTGCAGCGAACGCATGACGATTCCTCGCGCGCCAGGGCGGCAGGACGAGGGCGCGCGCGTTTGGGGCGCTAGCGACTCATGGTTTTGTTCGGCCATCGATCCGAGAGAAGATCTGGGTCTCTTCGAGCCGGGCCGTCTTGATCGCCGCGTGATCGATGCCGAGGATGCAGATACGGCTCACGCGCCTTGGCCCCAATTGGTCTCCAAACCGCCGTCGATCGTGAAGCTCTGGCCGGTGACGTAGTCGGCGTCGGAGGAGGCGAGATAGACGGCCAGACGCCCGATCTCGCGCGGCTCGCCGGCCCGTCGCAGGGGGATGTTTTTCTCGATTTTCTGCTGACCCTCGCGGCTTTCGATGCGTTCGATCGTGGGCGGGGCGCGGGTCAGCCCGGGGGCGATGGCATTGACCGTGGTGTTCCGTTCCGCCAGCTCCAGCGCCAGGCCGCGCGTGAAGGTCTGCAGGCCGCCCTTGGCGGCGTTGTAGGCGGTGTACTTCGGGCTGGGCGTCACCTCGTGCACTGAGGTGATGTTTATGATCTTGCCGCCGCTCTCGCGGCGACGCACGAACTCGCGGCTGCAGAAGAACGGACCATAGAGATCAACCTTGATCATCCGATCGAAGTCCGCCGTCGGCGTCTGTGCGAATGGGGCCTGCTTGATGTCGGTGGCCCCCGCATTGTTAACCAGGATGTCGGGCGTGCCCAGCGCCTGGTCGACGCCGTCGAAGAGGGCGGTGACCGAGGCCTCGTCGGCCTGATCCAGGCGCGTGACGAAGGCCCGACGCCCGCAGACCTCGACTTTTTTGCGCGTCTCGTTGGCCCCCGCTTCGTCATGCAGATAGGTGATGGCGATGTCGGCGCCCTCGCGCGCCAGTTCCTCGGCGATGCCCTGGCCGATTCCGGAATCCGAACCGGTGACGATCGCGATCCTGCCGTCGAGCTGTCCCATGGCGTGCTTCCTCATTGGGGGTTTCAACGCCAACGCGTCAATTGACGTCCAGGTTCGAACCTTCGCGTCGCCGCGGAGTTTGTGGACTCGCCGCTGCGCACGAAGGGGATGACGTGACCGGACCCATCAGCCCGCCGCCTGTCTCGGGACAAGGTGATCGCGATCTGCCCGCCTATGTCAGCAACGGCCTGATCGGCCTGCGCGTCCGCTGCCAGCCGCTGCAGGCGGGCATGGCCTTGGTCAGCGGCTATGCCGGCGAGGACCCCGAACGCCGGATCGAGGCGGCGGCGCTCGCGCCCTATCCGTTGGCGGCCGACATCGCCGTGAACGGGGTGTGGCTATCGGACCTCCCCCATCAGGTGGGCGAACTCGAACAGGCCTACGACTTCGCGTTGGGCGAACTGGCCAGCCGTTTCGTCTTCATGGCCCGGGACCGGCGGCTAGAGTGTTCGGTATTGACCTTCGCCAGCCGTGAGGATCCAACCCTAGTCTGCCAGGAGATCAGCCTGAAAGTCGATGGTGCCTGCGATCTTGAGGTTCGCGCCGGCATAGCCACTTTGGGGGTCCTTGGCCGCGCCCTGCGATTCATCCGCGACACCCCGGGCGAGGACGCGCTCAGCGACGACGGCGCCCTGCTTTGGGAGTCCGCCGGGGGGCTCGGCCGGCTGGGCCTGGCCTACATCACGGAAATGACCGGCGGTGCGGCGGGCGAGGTCGAGCCCAAGAGGCCGGCGCTGGACGGCGCGGGGCTCGCCAGCACGTATGCTTTCCGGGCGCGTGGCGGGACGACCTATCGCCTGCGCCAGATCACCAGCCTGGTTCCCAGCGCCCTGCACACCCGGCCCGACGAACAGGCCGGCCGCATGGTGGCCAAGGCTCGGTGCGACGGGTTCGACGTCATCCGCGCCGAGAACCGGGCGGCCTGGGACGAGCTTTGGAAAGGCCGCATCCGGCTGGTGGGGGCCGAGCCGCGCTGGCAGGCCTTGGCCGACGCGGCGTTCTTCTACCTCAACAGCTCGGTCCACGCCTCGTCGTGTTCATCGACCTCGATCTTCGGTTTGGCGACGTGGCACGACTATCATTACTACTACGGCCACGTGATGTGGGACATCGAGGCCTTCGCGGTCCCGGTTCTGACCTGGGTCCAGCCGCAGGCAGCGGCGACCTTGCTGGACTACCGTTTCCGCAGCCTCGATCGGGCGCGCGCCAACGCCAAGCTGATGGGCCGCGCCGGCGCGCAGTTCCCCTGGGAGAGTTCGCCGTCCTGCGGCGAGGAGGCTGCGCCCCTCCCGGGCATGGCGGCCTGGCACGAGGATCACGGTTCGCTCGACGTCGCCCGCGCCTTCGCCTTCTATGCCAACGCGACGGGACAGGCGGAGTTCCGGCTGGAGAAGGCCTGGCCGGTGCTGTCGGGCGTCGCCGAATAGATCGTCTCGCGAGTCCAACGGACGAAGAACGGTTACGAGATCCGCGCCTCGATGGGCATCGCCGAGCGCGAAGAGCCGGTCGACAACGCTGCGTTCAGCAACATGGCCACCGTGGTCGTGCTCGAGGATGCGATCCGCTGCGCCGAGCGGCTGGGCCGGCAGGTCGATCCGCATTGGCGCGCGATCGCCGCCGGCATGGTCGTTCCGCGGCGCGGCGATGTGGTGATCTCGCACGACGGCTATCGCAAGACTGAGGAGAAGGGCGCCACGCCCGATCCGCTGATGGGAATTTGGCCGTTCGGCTTTGCTTTGGAGCCGCAGGCGGAGCAGGCCACCTTGCGGTTCTACCTCGATCAGGCCGACGCCTATATTGGCAGCCCGATGCTGTCGGCGCTTTACGGCGCCTGGGCGGCGCGGGCCGGCGATCGAGCCTTGGCCTTGAAATTGCTCGACGATGGCTACGCCAGGTTCGAGAGCGGGCGGTTCAGCCAGATCCTTGAATACCGCCCGGACCGTTTCCCGGAACAGCCGCGCGCGGGGCCGTTCTTCGCCAACATGGGCGGGTTCTTGAGCGGCCTGCTACTGGGTTTCCCCCGTTTGGAGCCGAGCGAGGGTGAACCAGAGAGCTGGGCCAAGGCGCCGGTGGTCCTTCCGGCCGGCTGGCAGGCCATCGAGATCGATCGTCTCTGGGTGCGCGGCCGGCCCATGCGCCTGGCCGCCCGCCAAGGCGAATTTGCGCGCCTGATTCCCCTTGAGGAACCCTTGCCATGAAACGCTACGCCTATGCCTGGCTGACCGGGCTGTTTTTTCTCGTGTCGATCATCGGGCACTGGGCCTTCGGATGGTTCGCCTTCGTCGACGAACAGCAGGCCTTGCACCAGGCGCCAAGTCTGACGCCCTATCTGGTCGAGATGGGCCGCGACACCTTCGAGAACTGGCAGTCGGAGTTCCTGCAACTGATCTGGCAGGTCGTCGGCCTGGCCTACTTCCTCTATGTCGGCTCGCGGGTTCGAGCGCCGTTTCGAGCTGGCCGACTATGTGGTCGTCAAGTCCGCCACCCATGCCGACGGCGTGCTGTCCATCGAGCTGGCCCGCGAAGTGCCCGACGCGCTCAAGCCGCGCACCATTGCGATCACGACGCCCGGCGGCAAGCCGGCGCGGATCGAGCAACAGCGCGGCGCGCGCCAGGCGGCCTAGGACCTGGTGTCGGGCGGGCCGCTCTGGGGGGCTGCCCTCGTGGCGGGTCCTGGCCGCGCGCCCAGGCCCGCCACGCTCTTGTCCAGCGCGCTTGAGCCTTTGTGGTGTGAACATGATGCTCGATGTGGTCCCCACCCTGGCGCCCCGCGCCCAGCCGGTGTCCGTCTGGCCCCTGCGGCCCGCCGTGGGGTTCCTCCATCCGCTCGACGTGGTGAAGGACCTTGATCTGGAATTGGCCGACAAGCGGCGAATCCTGGCCTCCTGGGCGTCCGACGCCTCGGCGGTCGAGGGGCGGCCCAGCCAACGCTGGCTCTTGGGAACGGACGCGCCGGTGCATCTGGCCGAAATCCAGGACGCCCTAAGGATCCTCGAGCGACGGCACGGCCCGGTCCGGCTGGCGTGAGCCGAGCGGCAAGGCTCCGCGGGACAGGCTTGGCGGTCGCCTTCGACGACGGCGTCGGGCCGATCGGCGCGCGCGATGGAACCTTGACCGTACGCGCGCGCTATAGGCCCATGACCGACCTCAACAGCGCCAGCCTCGCCGACATAACCGCGGCGGGCGTCGATCCCATACTCGCGCGCGAGGTGGGGTTTTGGCGGCCGTATCGGTCGTGGGAGCAGTTGCTCCTGGTCGGCGGAATGGATGAGCCGGCTCTAGCGCGACTCCGGGACCAAGGCTTCGAGATCATCCGGCCCGATGACGCGGCCCTCGCGCCGCCCAAGCCGTTCAAGCTCTCGGTCGTCGCGCGCTAGGCCAAGCCCGCGCCATCTTTGGCGTCATCCAATCGACGAGGGGTTCGCGCACGGACCTGGCGAGCGCTGCGCGGCCCGGCGGCCCGACCGTCCGCACGAAAAGCCCGCATACCCCAACCGACGTGCGCCTCGAGCGCCCGCCGACGGCGCCGGGCCCCCGGCGTCGCGGGATTCCCACCATCCCTCTGCGCGTCCTCATGGGAAGCGCGGCGCCAAAGGGACCGCGCATGACCGCCTTCGTCACCGATGTCTCGCCCCTCGACCTGATCGACACCGTCCGCCGCGCCCTGGTGGTGCTGGACCAGAACCTTCGCGTCAAATCCGCCAATCGTTCCTTCTAGAGCAGACCTACGCGCCGCAGGACGGTCATCCTTCCGACCACCGTCCGGTCATGGCTTCGCTGAAGTAGCCGGCGGCTAGTAGGCCGGGTTGGCCAGCGCCTGCGCTTCACTCGCGCACCGGGTCGGCGGCGCGCCGGCCGCCCGGGCCGCGTCCAACTCCCGCTTGGCCGCCTTCAGGTCGGCGCGATAGGCCGGATCGTTCTGCAGGCGGGCGATCACGGTCGCCCCGACCACCCGCCCGGCCTCGACGTCGCTGGCGTAATGGACGCCGCAGACCACTCGGCTTTCGCCATAGGCCAGGGCGCGCTTGGTGATCGCTTCCTGCCGATCGGGGGCCAGCCGCGAGAGCGTCAGGCCCCAGGCCCAACCGGCCGCCGAATGGCCCGAGGGATAGGAGCCGCTCTTGACCAGCCAGTCGGCGCGAGCAACGCAGATGGGGCCGTCGTTCGAAAGGAACGGCCGCGGCCGATGCATCGCCGCCTTGGCCTGGTTGAGCACCAGATCGACATCGGGCTCGACCGAACCGAGCAGCCGCGTCAGCGCCGGGGCCTTGGTCGGATCGATCTCGACGCCCAGCGCGCAGGCGAACGCCTTGAACGGCGCGCGCGGGGTCTCCAGTTCGGCGTCCTCGGTCGCCTGCGTCCAGCGCGCCGAGCCTTCCAGGACCCGCGTGGCCCGAAAGATCGCCCGGTCCGACTGATCCCGCGGCGTCCCCTCCGCCGGCCAGGGCGGCAGGAAGGCCGCGGCGTTCATCGCCGTGGCCTTGGTCAGATAGCCGGCCGGATGATCGGAGAAGTCCTTCCAAAGCTTGGTCGCCGGCGCGGTGGCGCAGGCGCTCAGCAGCGCGAGCGCCGCGCCGGCCAGGATCAGCGCCGACCGGCTTCGGCGAACTGGGATGCTGGCCTTGCCGCCCGTCTGAAAGAAACGCATCGGACCTCGTCGAAAAGTGTTCATCGCCATGACGCCAGCAGCGAGCATGGACATTCGTGCGTCACAAGCCAATACGTCCGTCATCGGAGGATTATGATGGCCAAGCCTAAGCGCCAGGCGCGACGCCGCCCCCTCACCTTGACGGCCGCCGACGACCGCTTGGCGCGCCTGACGACGGCGATCGAGGAGGTGCGCACCGGCGCGCGGCAAAGCCCCCGTACGCGCAAGCTGCTGTCGGCCGGGCTGCCGAAGATGGCCCGGAAGGTGATCGAGGAGGCCGCCGAGGTCGGGATCGACGCCGTGCGCGGCGACAAGACCGCCGTGGTCAAGGAAAGTGTCGACCTTCTCTACAATCTGCTGATCCTGTGGTCCGAGGTCGGCGTTGAACCCGACATGGTGTGGGCGGAGATGGACCGGCGCGAGCGGCTCCTGGGCATGGCCGAGAAACTGCCCAAGGCCCGTCCGGGCGAAGACTAGGGGCGATCGCCGCAAGGGAGGCCGACCGTGAGCATCACCTGGATCCTTGTTTCCCTGGCCGGCGCGGTCGCCCTGCTGCTCTGGGGCGTCCACATGGTCCAGACCGGCGTTGAGCGCGCCTTCGGTCCCAGCCTGCGCCGCTGGCTGGGAAAGGCGCTCAGCAATCGCTTCAAGGCCTTCATCGCGGGCCTGGGCGTAACCGCCATTCTGCAGAGCAGCACCGCCACCGGGCTGATGGTCTCGGGATTCGCGGCCGCGGGCCTGGTGAGTCTTCCCGCCGCGCTGGCCGTCATGCTGGGCGCCAATGTCGGCACCACCCTGATCGTGCAGTTTCTCGCCTTCGACGTCTCCGCCGCCGCCCCGCCGCTGATTCTTTTGGGCTTTATCGCCTTTCGGCGGGGCAAGGCTTCCTATCGCGATGCGGGTCGGGTCCTGATCGGCCTTGGCCTGCTACTTCTGGCGCTCCATCAGTTCCTGGCGCTGCTGGCGCCGCTATCGAGCGATCCGATGGTCCGGGCGGTGCTGACGCGCCTTGCGCCGCACATCGTCTTCCTGGTCCTGCTGGGCGCGATCCTGACGGTGGCGGCCCATTCCAGCATCGCGATCGTGCTGCTCGCCATGTCGCTGGCCGCGCACGGCGTCCTGCCGCCGGCGGCGGCGATCGCCCTGGTGCTCGGGGCCAATCTCGGTTCGGCGGTCAATCCGGTGCTGGAGGGAACGCGAGGCCGTGATCGCGCCGGCGAGCGACTGCCGGTGGGCAACCTGGCCAATCGACTGGTGGGCGTCATCGCCTGCCTGCTGGCCTTTCCCTGGCTGGCCCAGGCCGCCGCGCACACGAACCTGCCCGCCGCGCGGCTGGTCGCGGGCTTCCATACCGCGTTCAATCTTGCCCTGGCGTTGTTGTTCTTTCCCTGGCTCGGCGCCTATGCGCGGCTTCTGGAGCGATGGCTGCCGGCGCGCGCCGGCGACGCGCCACCCGGAACGCCGCTCTATCTGGACGCATCGTTGCGCGAACAGCCTTCACTGGCGCTGGGGGCGGCCAAGCGCGAAGCGCTACGGATGGCCGATGTCCTGGAGACAATGTTGCTGGGCCTGAAGGACGCTCTGACCGCCCAGGAACGACATGCGCTCGAGGAGACACGACGGCTCGACGACGTGCTCGATCGCCTCAACACCGCGACCAAAGCCTATGTGCTGTCCCTGGACCCCAAGGCCATGGGCGAGGACGAGGCGATCGCCAGCCAGCGCGTCCTGGCCTTCAGCATCAATCTCGAACAGGCCGGCGACCTGATTGACCGCAATCTGCTGGGCATGGCCGCGCGCCGGGTCAAGCGCGGTCTGACCTTCTCGCCCGAGGGTGTGGCCGACCTTGGCGAGCAAGTCGATCATCTCGTCGTCAACACGCGGCAGGCGGCGGCGGTGTTCCTGAGCGGCGACGAGGCCGCCGCCCGCGCCCTCGCCACCCAGAAGGCGGCGTTCCGGGAGATTGAAGGTCGCGCGACCCAGGCCCATTTCGAGCGCCTGCGATCGGGCGACGTGGCGACGATCGAGACCAGTTCACTGCACCTGGACGCCTTGCGCGACCTCAAGCGGGTGAACGCCCACCTTGTGGAAGCGGCCGCCTATCCAATCTTGCAGCAGCGCGGAGATCTCTTGCCCACGCGCCTCAAGCCCCGTGCGATCCATCCTCAAGCCTAGCCAAAGGAAGGCGCTACGAAAGGCCGACTAGGGGCGATGTCCGGCAGTGTCGCGGCGCCGGCTGTTCGGACGGCGTCGGCATCCATGACGGGGTCTGGGTCGGGCCGGATTCTAGGATCCCCAACGTCCGCGGCATCCGCACCGACCGAGTCACCGCGCCGAGCGACGTTCACGGCCCGGTAATCCGCTGGCCAGGCGGTTGCTTCGCCGACGCGCACCGCCGGCCCGACGGCGTCGGCCCGCGCGACAAGCGTCCGTCGCGCAAGTACAGCTGGAGGGGCGGCTCGCCCAACGCCTACGGCGTTCGCGCGGTCATGGACTTCGCTGAACAGGTCGGCGCCGATCCCTACGTCTCGATCAATGTCGGCTCGTCCGACCCGACCATGATGCGCGGGTGAATCGAGTACGGCCTGGGGCGAGACTCCGGCTAGATGGCCGGCCCAGCGCGGCGAACATGATCGCTGGCGACCGCGACGAAGAACAGCTCAGGGCCAATCTGGGCGCGGTCGGCTGGACCATGACCCCCGATCAGATCGGACGGCTCGACGACGCCAGCCGACGCTCGCCGATCTATCCCTTCTGGCGCCAGATGGGCTTCGGCGAGCGCGATCCCAAACCGACCCCGCCGGTGAGCCGGCCGCCGCAAAGACCAGGCCGGCTGCAGGAAGCGTTTAATAGGCGTCGTCGAGGGAGACGTCGACGCCTCTTCGCTCGGGTCCTTGATAGGCGTCATCGACCCGCCGTCGCCGGCAAGGGCCGAAATAGTCCGCCGTCCGAATGAACGGCCGCGGCTGATGGATGACGGCGTCCAGCCGGCGAAGAAAACCCTGGCCGGTGATCGGCTTGGTCAGGAATTCGGTCACGCCCGCGTCGCGCGCTTCGGCGAGAACGGCGAATGTCGCATGCGCGGTGATCATCACGATGGGCGTCATGGAGCCGGCCTCACGGATCACCCGCGTCAAGGTCAGTCCGTCCATGGGCTGCATGAGCGCGTCGGTGATGACGATGTCGACCTCATGGTTCGACAGAAGATCGATCGCCGCGTAGCCGTCGCGAGCCTGGAGCAGGCGGCGCGCGCCGAAGGCCCGCAGCAGCTCGATGACGATCTCCCGGGCGTGATCATGATCGTCCACGACCAGGAACTGCAGAGCTGAGAGATCACCGACCGACATCTCGCCAATCCTTCACGCGGCGAAGCTACTCATCTCAACCCATCGTCGCCGACTGGAATTGTCAAGTTTCCGACGCGTTTACTGTACGGACCAAAGAGTTGGCGGACTTGGGCCCTCGCCGAGATCGGTCGCTCTGCAGCTTCCGAGCGCGCCCTTTCCAAATGGTGCGGGTGGGCGCGCAGGCGGCGCCCTACGGCTCGACGGAATTGCGCGCCGTGATGACGAGCTTGAGTTCCGCGTGGCCATGAAGTTCGAAGCCCCGCGGGCGGGCCGGTGAGACTGGAGTCTCGGGACGCATGGCCGTGCAGGCTGATGCTCAGCCTTGAGGCGGGGGGCGTTAACAGCGCCTCGGCTCTCGCCGGTTGAGCCAGGAGCAGCCGAGTCCGGTCTCGCGTGCAAGCGTTGCTTCGGAGCCCGAGCGCCGGGTCGAGAGTGCGCGCAGCCGCTTGGCGGTGGGTCCAAGGCCGAGCCTAGTCGTGATCATTTGCCGCGCGCGCCACCACGCGCAGGGATAGCGGCGCGACTGTCTCGACGGCCGCGTCGAGACGCGCGTCCAACTGGCCGTTGGCGTAGATTCGAGTGATCTCAGACCAGCGATATCGGCCGTCGCTCGAAGCGATCAGGGATTTCTCGGCGAGTTCATCCAGCGCGGCGGCCGCGATGGAGGCATCGAGCGCGCGATCGGTGATCGCCGCGAGTCCCGTCTCGCGGGAAAAAACGCCCCCAAGCTTCGACAGCCGCTCGAAGACGCGGCGCTCGGGATCGGAAAGAAGATCGTAGCTCCAATCCAATGCCGCCTTCAGCGTTCGTTGCCGTGGCGGCGCTGTCCGGCGGCCTGGCCACAGCAGGCTGAGCCGGTCGCCCAGCATCTTCAAGGTCGCGTCGATCCCGTGCGTCGCCGCGCGGACCGCCGCCAGTTCGATCGCCAGGGCGACCCCGTCGAGCCGTCCGCAAAGTCGAGCGACGGCTCTTAAGCTGTCCAGATCCTGGCCCACGGCGCCACCGGCCCTGGCGGCGTGGTGCAGGAAGAGATCGACGGCCGAGCAGGCGAGCAGCGCCTCGCGGCAAGGCTCCGCTTCATCATCAAGGACAGCATGGGGCGCAAGCCGGTGAACATGCTCGTCGCGTGCGCGAAGGGCTTGGCGACTGGTGGCCAGGATGCGGACTTCCGGCGCCGCGACGGCGATCTGCTCGGCGAGGCCGGCGACCGCCTCGAGAAGATGCTCGCAGTTGTCGAGCACGAGCAGTTGCCGTCGGCCGCGCAGGTGGTCGAGGACGGCCGTCGCCGGACCGTCGGCGCCGATCTCCGCGCGAAGGGTCCGGGCGATGGTCGGTGCGAGGCGGTCGGGCAGGTGGATGTCGGCCAGATCGATGAAGTCCGCGCCGTGGTCGAAATCGGCTTCCAGGTCGTGAGCGACCTCGATGGCCAGGCTGGTCTTGCCGATGCCCGCGGCGCCGACGATCGTCAGGAGCCGCGTCGTTGCGAGACGTTCGATCAGGCCGCGCAGATCACGGTCGCGACCGATCATCCGGTCAACCCGGCTGGGCAGCCTCGGGGCAGGCCGCCCGGCGGCGGGCCAGGGCGCGAGGGGCGCCCGAGCCTCGGCGCGCCGCACGATCCCGACGAAGGCGTAGCCCACGCCCACCTGGGTCGTGATCAGGCGCGCGTCGGCGCGCCCGTCGTCCAGGATCTTTCGCAGCCGGGTCATATGGAAGCGCAATGCCGCGTCCTCGACGACCACGTCGGGCCAGACCCGCTGGATAAGCTCGCGCTTGGGAACGACGCGGCCCGCCTGTTGCACCAGCGCCAGCAGCAGATCGAACGTGCGCCCGCCGATGTCGACCGGCGCGCCGTTCTTGATCAGCAGCCGTTCGCAAGGGGCGAGGACGAAGCGATCGAAGCAAAGCCGCCCGCCGCTCGCCGACACGCCGCCCGAAGCCGCGGGGACGAACGAGAGGCGGCTTTGCGGGGCGCCGATGGCTCCGTTCATGGCCATCGCTCCGCAGGGCGATCGTCACCATGCGCCGTGTCGAAGCTGGACTTGTGCGTCTGCATGCGCGTGGCATAAGCGCTCAAGGTTCGGCGAGCGGGCCTCGCATCGGCGATGTGGGTGGCGACGGTACTGGCTTGGCGCATTCGTTCGGACTCCACGATCCAAGCCAGGAACGCAGCGTTCGTCCGACCCCGTACGCGACGACGGCATTTTTTTCCAAATCCGAGATCCGCGCGATCCCGCGCGCAGGCCGAGCCTGGCGTATGACGCTTGGCCTGGCGCTGGCCTTGGTCTGGGCCACGCAGAGCCAGGCAGGCGCGACCATCGGGCTCGACATGCCCGCGCAGTCGCTATCCCTGACCCTCAAGCGGGTGGCGCGAGCGGGATCGGTGGAACTGGCCTTCGATCGGGCGGTGACCGACAAGCTGACCGCGCCGCGGCTGAAGGGAGCGTTCTCGGTCGACCAGGCGCTGAAGACCGCGCTGGCCAATACGGGGCTCGGCGTCCAGAAGACAAGCGACGGCGCCTATGTGATCAAGCCGATGGCCGGCCCGCCATCCATCAGACGGTCTGACGCCGGCGACGGCGCCGTGTCCGAGCTCCTGGTCCTGGGACGGCGCAACCTCAACACCGGCATCCGCCGCACCCGCGACGACATCCAGCCATACGATGTGGCGCTGGACGAGACGATCCGCGGCGCCGGCGAGGCCGACGTCGAAGGCTTCATGCGCAAGGCCATGCCGGCGGACGCCCAGGCCGCGTCGCTGACCCAGGCGCCGGTCGCCAACGCCGCGTCGGCGCGCTCGCGGATCGATCTGCTGGGCCTGGGCAGCGGCCAGACCCTGGTGCTGGTCGATGGTCGACGCCTGCCCAGCGTCCCCGACGCGGTCGGCGCGGGCGCCGGCTTCGCCCAGGCCGACGTCAACGGCGTCCCGCTGGCCGCCATCGAGCGCATCGAGGTGCTGACCGCCGCAGCCGGCGCCCTCTACGGTCCGGGCGCCACCGGCGGAGTGGTCAACATTATCCTCAAGCGCGACTATCAGGGCGCGCAGGTGGGGGTGACCCAGGGCTTCACTGAGCACGGCGGCGGCCTGACCCGTCGGCTGGACGCCTCGATCGGACGCACCTCGCGCGACGGCCGCAGCGGTCTGTCGGTTCGCGTCGGCCTGGCCAGGGACGAAGGGCTGGACGTGGGGCAGCGCATCTTCGGCGAGCGGGCGCTGCAGGTGAACGGCGCGAACTTCAAGGCGGGGCTGACCTCGTCGGTCTATGTTCCAATCGGCGCGCAAGCCAATGTCATCAGCCTGGACGGTCCGCTGACGCTGAAGCCCGAATATGGCGGCGCCGCGCTGGGCAGCCCGTACACCACCTTCCCGACGTCGGGCTTCACGGTCGCGGAGGCTCTGGCGAACGCGGGGAAGCTGGACCTGGACCTTCCGGCCGACGCGTTCGGCAAGGCCCAGAGCCTGACGACCAAGACCAACCGACGCTCCGTGATCGTCAGCGGGCGCCACGAGGCCGGAATTTTCGAGGGCTTCTTCGACTATCTGTTCCTGGACAACCGCGGCCGCGCGGTGGCCCCGGCGGGATACGCGGTGCTGCCGGTCGTGGCGGAGTCGGACTACAATCCGTTCGAGCAAACCCTCTATGTCGCCCGTTCAGCGCCGTTCGACGGGATCGTCCGCAACCGCAGCGTCACGCAGCGGGTAAACGTGGGCCTGATCGCTCGCCTTCCGAAGTCGTGGATGGTCGAGGGCGACCTGAGCCTCAGCCAGTCTCGGATCAGGGGAGCGAACGACGCGCGCGGGGCCAACGTCAAGGCGCAATTGGCGACCTACTACGACGGATACGCCGGTCCCGGCCTCTCGCCCTTCGCCTCGCAGGAGGTATTCGCCGCGGCCTATCGCGCCTATCAGGTCGCCGACGGTTCCCACATGAAGCTCGACGACGCGCTGGGCGACGTCAATGTTCGCGCCTCGGGGCCGCTGTTGCGCCTGCCAGGCGGGCCAATGACCATGACGGTCAGCGCCGAGGCTTCGCGTGAGCGGGCGCCGGGCGGCGAGAGCTACGCTTTCGACGTCGTGAGCCAAGCCCCGCAGACCTTGCAAGGCGTGCGGCTTCGCTTGGCGACGCGCTCCCTTTACGGCGAGTGGCGCGCGCCCCTGGGAGCTTCGGACGCGCCGTATCCGCTCCGAGGGCTGGAACTACAGGCGGCCTTGCGCGGCGACGCCTATCGCATGACCGCGCCGCAAACCAACACGACCCTCAGCGGGCGGGCGGTGACCAGCCAGGGCGTCAGCAAGCACGCCGTCCTGGCCAAGACCCTGGGCCTGAAAACCTTCCTGGCCGACGGCGTCATGCTGCGCGCCAGCTACAGCGAAGGTCATCTGCCGCCGCGGGCGGACCAGGCCCAGGCGCTGGTCATTTCCACGCGAGGGTGGCCGGCCTTCGATGCAGAGCGCGGCGGAGAGCCGATCGGCATGAGCGGCCTGACGCTT
>Ga0164241_10001852_pt1 | contig 24500 bp, 16 predicted proteins | sample OricomyardsoilBY_FD_108780 | JGI IMG/M metagenome (GOLD analysis project Ga0164241, IMG submission 108780) | Backyard soil microbial communities from Emeryville, California, USA - Original compost - Back yard soil (BY) | ecosystem: Environmental > Terrestrial > Soil > Unclassified | place: USA... | reverse complement strand
CGCCGCCGCGTCGTCGCCGTAGCGCTCGATCGGGAGGGCGAATTCGCGACGGAAGGTTTCGAGCGGTCCGAGCAAACCCGGGTTCGCGAACTCGAGGATCGACCAGAGCTCGGCGAGGCGGTTCTCGACGGGCGTGCCCGTGAGGGCGAAGCGCTGGGTGGCGCGGAGGCCGCGAGCCGCGCGCGCGGTGGCTGAAGACGCATTCTTGATGTTTTGAGCTTCGTCGAGCAGGACGACGGACCAGTCGACGCCGGCGAGGAGCTCGGCGTCCCGGCGGAGCAGACCGTAGGTGGTCACGACCAGCGTGCCAGGCTCGCTCGGAATGTCGCTCGCCGCGCGCGCACGCTCAGCGCCGTAGTGACGCGCGATGCGCAGCGACGGCGCAAAGCGCTCGATTTCGCGCTCCCAGTTGCCGACGACCGACGTCGGCGCGACGAGCAGCGCCGGGCGGCCGTCGTGCGGGCTGTCCTCGACCCGTCGCAACAGGAACGCGAGGAGCTGCATCGTCTTGCCGAGACCCATGTCGTCGGCAAGGCACGCGCCGAGTCCGAGCGACGCCATCGTGACGAGCCAATTGAGCCCGCGTTCCTGGTACGGCCGCAGGGACGCCCGCAGGGAGCTCGGCGCGCGGAGCTCCTGCTTGGCGCCGTCGCGCAAGCGCTCGAGCAACCGCGCGACGACGCCCGACGCCGTGACCGTCACCGATAGCTCGCCGTGCCGCGTCTCGCCCGCGAGCGCGGCTTGGATCGCCGCGCGCGCGCTGAGCGTCGAGGTGCCTCCCGCGAGGCGCTGCTGGATCTCGCCGAGCTCGCGGGGATCGAGCGCCACCCAGGCGCCCCGGAACTGGACGAGCGGCGCTTTGTGCTTCGCGAGCGCGGCGAGCTCGCGTGCGGAGAGCGCGTCGTCGCCGATCACAGCGTCCCACTCGACCTGCAGGAGCTCATCGAGCCCGAGGCCCGCCTTACCGGCGACGACACCGGCGACCTTGCGTGCGTTGCCTCCCACGCGCATGCGCAGCCGCAACCGGCGCTGTCCGGCCGCCGTGAGCTCGCTCGGGACGATGACGCCGAAGCCCGCATCCGCGAGCGTCGCGGCCCCTTCGCCGAGGAACGTCCACGCGGCCGCCGGGTCGAGCGGAATGGATTCGGGGCGTGCCTCCTCGAGCGAACGGGCGAGGGGAGCGTAAAGTCGCGCCGCACGGCCGAGCGCCTCGAGCAGCGATTCTTGGGGATCGCGGAAGGCGCGTCCGAGCTTCTCCAAACTGCGCCCGCGGGTCTTCCAGACGTCGGCGGCCGCGACGAGCAGGCTCGGATCGTCGGGCGACTGCAGGAGGAAGCGCACCGTGAAGGGATCCCGGTCGCCGCCCGGCAGCTCGAGACGGAAGCAGGCGCGCAGTCGATCGCGCGCGCCGAGCGCCGGTTCGCTCCAGCGGGTGAGCTCGTCGACGACCGAGCGCTCGGCGAAGCCGTGCGTCTCGAAGGCTCTTTCCGAACCGCCGAGCGCTGCCTGCCAGCGATTCGCCCAGGCGCCGGCGAGCTTTTGCGAGCGCTGCGCCTCGGCGCGCGGCAGCGCCGGTGCTCCTTGTGCGCTGCGCACGAGCGCGTCGATGGTCGCGTCGATAAAAGCGCGGAGGAGCGCGTCCGGCGCCCATACGATGTCACTCGTCTCCGTTCCCGCCGGCACGGCGTAGGCCGCGGGCGGCATGCTCTGCGCGAGGGCCGTCACGTTGGCGGCGTCGTCGGCGCTTGCGAGCGCTGCCGCCCAGCGCGCCTCGATGCGCCCGCCGCGGCGCATGATGGTCGGCACGACGCGTTCGCGTGCGACGAGATCCATGACGAGCTTGCTCGCGAGGACCCACGTGGCAAGCGAGCCGGGCAGCGCTTCCACTTCCGCGGCGGGCAGCACTGCGAGCCGCGACACAGTCGCGACGAGTGAAAACGTGAGCCCCTCGACCTCGCGAGTCCCCGTGGTCGTCACGAGGCGCGCAGCTCCGGGTTCGCCCCCTTCCGCGAGCGCCGGCAGGGCGCGCGAAGCGTGCTCGTTGCCCCACAGAAACAGCGCTTCGCGGTCCGGCAAGAAAACGAGCGGCATGCGCCAGCGTGACTACTGTCGTGACGCCACGAGCTCGATGACGGCGCGGTCGACGCTGTGCGCCGTGGGGACGCGGAGCTTGGTCACGCCGACGCGAACGCGCGTCGCAGGCGTGGTTTCGAAGAGCTCGGCGATGAGGCGCTGCGCGTACGTCTCGAGCAAGCGGTAGGGCTCGGCCTGACCCACCGACACGATGAGATCGGACACGACGCCGTAGTCGACGACCTCGGAGCGGTCGTCCCGCTGGGGGAGCGAAGCAATGGGGAGCGTGAGGTCGACGTCGACGATGATCTCTTGGGGGATCGACCGCTCTGAGCGCGACGCGCCGAGCTTGGTGCGAAAGCGGACGGTTTCGAGGCGGATTGTGTACTCGGTCACCATGCTCGGGTCTCCCGGGAGCACGACTCTCATCGGGTTCGCCCCGACGTCAATCGTTGCTTTGCGACAGCGCTCGAATGTTTCCTGTGAGCATGAAACCGCATTGACCGAAGCATAAAGAAATTGAAGTGTTCCACGCATGCGCCTCGTTCGGCATGCGTTCGCTCCGTTCTTTTTCGCGTCGCTCGTTCCTTGGTTCAGCGCGTGCAGCTCGGACGACCAGGCGCCGTCGGGCGGCTCGGGCGCCTCGGCAGGCGCAACGGGCGGCAGCGGCGGCGGCAGTGCCGGCACGTCGACGACGGGCGGTACGGGAACGGGCGGCAGCGCCGCTGGCATGCCGGGCGCGGGCACGGGGGGCTCGGCCGCGGGCAGCGGCGCCGCGAGCGCGGGACGCGGCGGTGCCGGTGCCGCAGGCACGGGCGGCAGCGCGGGGTCGAACGTGGGTGGCGCCGGCATCTCGGGCAGCGCGGGCGCGGGCAGCGGCGGCGCGCCGGGTGGCGGTGCGGGCGGCGCGGCGGGTGCGGCGGGTGGCATTGCCGGCGGCATGAGCGGCGGTGCCGGCTCGGGTTCGGGCGGACGTGGCGGCGCCGGTGGCTCGACGAGTGGAGGAACCTTCACGGTGACGAACCCCGACTTCATGAACGTCGCGGGCTGCTCGGACACGATGCAGTCGGTGTGCGACACCTTCCCGCCCGAGCTCGCGAGCTACATGACGGGCTCGAACATCTCACCCGAGCTCGACTGGACGGGCGTCCCCGCGGGCACGAAGAGCTTCGCCGTCTTGTTGCAGGATCTTTCGAATGGCTACGCTCACTGGGCGATTTGGAACATTCCCGGCACGGCGACGATGCTCGCGGCCGACGTGCCGAAGACGAGCAACATGCCGGCCATGCCCACCGGGTCGCAGCAGGCGAACGCGAGCTTCGCGTCGGGCGACGGCTACTTCGGTCCCGGTTCGGCGTGCAACGTGTACGAGTACGTGGTCTTCGCGCTCGCCATGGAGAAGTTCACGCCGACTTCGACGACCGACGTGGAAGCCGTGCGCACGGCGCTCAAGGCGCTCGACGACACGGAGCTCCTCGGCACGACGTCGATCCGCGGTCGCCAAGCCGCGTGCTCGGGTAACCAGACCTGCAACGCCGACGACATGTGCGCGAACTAGCGCGCACGCGCCGCGCCAAGACAGCGCCCTAAGGCACCCAGCCCGGCAGCTTGGCGGCCTGCTTCACCCACTTCGTGAACTCTGCCGCGTCGAGCTCGTCGTCTGCGTGGATGTCGAGATACCGCGTCTCGCCTTGCTTGGCGGCACGAGGCGGGGGCGGAACGAGCGCCGCACCGCGAAAGAAGGCGACCTTCACGTAACGCGAGAAAGTGTGAATGCCGAGGAAGAAGCTCTTGCCGTCGATGCCATAGAGCGGCGAGTTCCATTTGACGGCCTTCTTCACGCGCGGGACGGCTTTCACGATGAGCTCGTCAAGCCGCCGCCCGACGCTGCTCTGCCAGCCGGGCATCGCCGCGATGTACGCCTGCACGGGAGCATCGCCGTCGGCCTTCGCGATCTGCGGATTACCGCCGGCGAGTAGCCGCGGCGGTGGTTTCCGTGTCTTTGTGCGCTTCGGGGCTTTCGCGCGTGGGGTGGCTTGCTTGGGCGCCTTTTTCGGGGAATGGGGCTTGCTGGCCACGGTCTTTGGTCGATAGCGCGGCTGGCGGCGGGCTGGCAATGCCACACGGATAGACGCGAGGTTCGGACGGCGATACGCCCGCTCCAATGCCGTGCTCGCGGATGGTTCGAATGGGCGCGCTCGCCCTCGTCGCGCTGGGCTGTCACCCGAGTAGCGGGCCCGCGGCGCCGGCGGACGGCAGGCGGAGCTGCCCGTTCCCCACGTCGTTCGAGTGGTCGTCCACGGGACCGCTCGCGGAGCCTCAGGCGCCGGCGCACCTGTCACTCAAGGATTTCACCGTCGCGCAGGCGAAGGACGAGCTCGTCGTGTACGGCACGGTGTTCGACCGCAAGCTCGGCTGGGGCGGCGTCCATTTCAATTTCCGAGACTGGTCCGAGCTCGGGGCAGCGAAGCAGACGTTCATCGCGGGCGGCGAGCTCGGCGCGACGACCGCTCCGACGCTGATTCATTTCAGACCGAAGGACGTCTGGGTGCTGGCTTTCCAGGCACCTTTCAAATACGCGACAGGCACCGACCCGAGCGAGCCCACGACCTGGTCGCCGCCGAAGGAGCTCTTGAAAGATCCTCCGCCGACGGCGCTCGATCAAACGCTCATCTGCGACACGAGCGATTGCTACCTCTTCTTCGCCGGCGACAACGGCAAGATCTACCGTTCCTCGATGCCGAGCGGCGAGTTCCCCGCCACCTTCTCGGGTTACCAGACGATCCTCTCCGACACGCAGGTAAACCTCTACGAGTCCGTGCAGGTCTATTCCGTCCAAGGCACGGGCCACTATTTGATGCTCGTCGAGGCGGTCGGCGTCGTCGGGCGCTATTTCCGCGCATTCCGCGCGACGAGCCTCGGCGGCGCGTTCACGCCGCTGCCCGGCGCGTCGACCGAAGCCGAGCCGTTCGCGGGGCACAGCAACGTCACGTTCAACGGTCCGGCGTGGACGAAAGACATCAGTCACGGCGACTTCGTTCGTTTCGATCCCTCGGAGACGCAGCCGATCGATCCCTGCCACCTCGAATTTCTCTACCAGGGCTTCGACAAGACGGCCCCCTTGACCGACTACGCGACGATTCCGTTTCGGCCGGCGCTCCTCACCCCTGTCCCCGGTCACGCCGTCCAATCTGCGGCATTTTGACCGCGGCAGCGGCCGTGGCGAAGAAAGGGGTTGCTCGCGACCGGCCCGGTCAGCATGAAGAGATCGCCACGCATGAACGCTCAAACGGAATCCTACGACTGGGTCACCGCCCGCGCGGAAAAATGGCGGGCCTCCGTCACGTCGATGGAGGCCATGCTCGCGCCCGTCGACGATCCCCTCATCGCCGCGCTGGCGCTCGATCGCCCGCTCCGGATCCTCGAGGTCGGGTCGGGCGGTGGCGGCACGACGCTCGAGCTTGCGCGGCACGCCCCTGAAGGCAGCTTCGTTCAAGGCCTCGACATCGCGCCGGTGCTCGTCGAGAGCGCTCGCGCACGCCTGCCGCACCTCACGCGGCGCATCGCGTTCGATTGCGTCGACGCGGCGACGGCCGCTCCGCCCGGAGAGCTCTACGAGCGCCTCGTGTCGCGCTTCGCCGTCATGTTCTTCGAGCGGCCCGAGGAAGCCTTCCGGAACCTGCGCCGCTGGCTCGTGCCCGGGGCCCGCTTCGCGTTCGCCGTCTGGGGTCCGATCGCTGAAAATTCCTGGTTCTCCGTGGCGCGCGACGCCGTTGCCGGGCTCGTGCCGCTCTCCGCACCGCCTCCCGACGCGCCCGGACCGTTTCGCTACGCGCAGGTGGAATCGCTCCTGGCGCTGCTCGCCCGCTCCGGCTTCGAGAAGCTCGAAGCGCGCACCTGGCGGCACCCGCTGCTCATCGGTGGGGGTCTTTCCGCGGCCGCGGCGGCAAGCTTCGCGCTCGAATCGTTCTCGTCGTTCAGTGAGCTGCTCTCGAAGGCGGGCGGCGACGCGTTCGAGCAGGCGCGTCGAGACCTGACGGCGCGCTACAGCGACTTCGAACGCGGCGGTGCCGTGCGCGCGGACGCGTCCGTCCACATCGTGCTCGGGCAGTCAGCCTGACGCACGGCGCTAGTTGCGGCGTTCGCCGGGCTAGACGCGGCCCCCTGTGCGTCGCCGGGAAGCGGCCCTAGGGATACGAAGCCATGTTGGATTTTCATTTCGGCAAGCAGTCCGGCAATTCCGCGCGCGTCGCGTTCGCCTTGTACGAGGGGAAGATCCCGTTCACCCCGCACATGCTGCACCTGCCCCGGGGCGAGGGCCGCACCCCGGAGTACTTGGCGCTGAACCCGATGGGAAAGGTGCCGTCACTCGTCGACGGCGCGACGCGACTTTGGGAGTCGAACGCGATCAACTGGTACCTCGCGGAGCAATTCCCTGAGTCGCGCCTCCTGCCGGCCACCCCCGCCGCGCGGGCGGCCGTGCAGCGCTGGCTCTACTTTCAGGTGGGGCACGTGACGCCCGCGGCCATGGCCGTTTACCGGACGCACAGCGAACGCGCGCAGAAATTTTGGGGCCTCCGTCCGGACCCGCAGGCGGCCGAGCAGGGAAAGAAGGAGCTGCTGCGCTTTCTGCCCGTGCTCGAGGATGTGCTCGCGCGACAGCAGTGGCTCGAGACGGACTTCTCCCTCGCGGACATCGCTTACGCGCCGCACCTCTGGTTTTTGGCGGAGACGGGCTTCGACTTCCCCGGCACGCCGGCCGTGCGCGCGTGGCTCGAACGCCTGCTCGCGCGGCCGGCTTGGAAGCAGGCAAGCGCCCTCGTCTTCGAAGACTGAGGCGCGCTCAATCCTCGAGCTGCCCGAACTTCCCCTGCGAGTAGTCGAGGATCGCCTGCTCGATCTCGCGCTCCGTGTTCATGACGAACGGTCCGTACTGCACGACCGGCTCGGCGATGGGCTCGCCGTTCAGCACGAGGAGCCGTGTCTCCGTGGACGCCTGCAAGGCGATGCGCTCCCCCGCGTTGCTGAAGAGCACGAAGTCGTCCTGCTGCGCCTTCGCGCCGTCGTTCAGGCTGAGCTCGCCGCTCATGACGAGCAACGCAGCCGTCTGGCGCGCCGGGAAGGAAAACTCGACCTGGCCGCCCGGGGCCAGGCGGGCGTCGTAGATGTTGATGGGCGTGAAGGTCTTGGCGGGGCCACGCACGCCCTGGAATTCACCGGCGATCACGCGCACGTGACCGGCGCCCCCCGCTAGCTCGACGTGGCCCATCTGGTCGGCGACGAGCGGCTGATAGCGCGGCGGCGAAAGCTTGTGCGCCTTGGGAAGGTTCACCCAGAGCTGCACCATCTGAAAGGGTCCGCCACGGCGTGCGTAGCTCGCCTCGTGGTACTCCTTGTGCAGGATGCCGCTCGCCGCGGTCATCCATTGCACGTCGCCGGGTCCGATCGTGCCGCCGCCGCCGGAGCTGTCGTGATGAGCCACGCTGCCCTGGAAGGCGAACGTCACCGTCTCGAAACCGCGGTGAGGATGCACCCCCACACCTCGGCGCTTGGTGGTCGGCGAGTAGTGGTGCTCGGGGTGATAATCGAGGAGCAGAAATGGATCGAGCTTGCGCACGGCGTCCGGAATTCCGTTGAAGTAGCCGGCAACGCGGAACCCGTCTCCGACCCAATGCAGCCCGGGGGCCCGATAGATCCCGTCGAGCTCGCGAGGCTTCAGGTCGGTCGCCGCGGCGCTCGCGGGGTTCGTCTGGGGGGCGGCGAGGGGGTGAATGGCAGACATGTGGACAGCTTGGCCACGCGCCGGGTTGGAACAATGACTGGAAATTAGAACAGTGTGTTCGCAAAAATAGAACAATTGCCCCGCCTTCCCGTCCGAGAGGCGGCCCGGGAGGTGCCGGGCTGCTGGCCGGACCCTCGGCGCGTGGCCCGCGCGTCCGCGGCGTGGTCAAGCGGCGGTGTCATGATACATGGGACCCCATGCAATTGGACCGCAGTGACGAAGCGGCGGCCGTCGTCGAGGCGCTGCGCCGTCTCGTGCACGGCTTGCGTGTGTCAGGTCACGGCACTGAGCGCCCGCTCGGCGTGAGCGGCGCGCAGCTCTTCGTGCTCGGCGAGCTCGCGGCCGAGCCAGGCTGCTCGATCCGGCGCTTGTCCGAGCGCACGCTCACGGATCCGAGCTCGGTGTCCGTCGTGGTCTCGCGGCTCGTGAAGAGCGGGCTCCTCTCGCGGCGCAAGGATCCGAACGACGCGCGCGCAAGCATCCTCACGCTGACGCCGCGTGGTCGTGCCGTGCTGCGCCGCGCCCCCGAGCCCTATCAGGTGCGCCTGATCGCCGGGCTGCGCGCGCTGTCGCCGCGGAAGCTGCGTCAGGTGCGCGTGGTGCTGGCCGAGCTCGTGCAGGCACTCGGTCTCACGCGCGGCGCCGCGCCGCTCTTTTTCGAAGAAAGCCCGCAATCGCGGGCAAGGACCCAGAATGCCAGAACTTGAAATGCAACCATCCACTTCCGACGACCTGCCACCTCAAAGCTCGACGAGCGCCGCGCCCGAACCGATGAAATTGGGGGACTTCACGGCGGGGCCCCGCATGCTCGCCCTCGCGGCGATCGCGGTCGTCATCGGCATCGTGGCCACCTTCGTGGCGCGCGCCCTCTTGGCGCTGATTGCTCTCGCGACGAACGTCTTCTACTTCGGTCGCTTTTCATTGCTCCCGGCGCAACCCGCCGAACATCACCTGGGCGCGCTCGCCGTCTTGGTGCCGGTCGCCGGCGCGCTCGTCGTCGGCCTCATGGCTCGCTACGGGTCGGACCGCATCCGCGGTCACGGGATCCCCGAGGCGCTCGAAGCGATCCTCGTCGGCGGCAGCCGCGTGAAGCCCAAGGTCGCCGTGCTGAAGCCGATTTCAGCCGCCATTTCCATCGGCTCGGGCGGCCCGTTCGGCGCCGAGGGGCCGATCATCATGACGGGCGGCGCGTGCGGCTCGCTCGTGGCGCAGCTCTTCGCGCTCACGTCCGCCGAACGCAAGACGCTGCTCGTCGCGGGAGCGGCGGCCGGCATGTCGGCGACGTTCTCGTCGCCGCTCGCAGCGGCGTTGCTCGGCGTCGAGCTCATGTTGTTCGAGTGGAAGCCGCGCAGCTTCGTGCCCGTCGCCCTCGCGAGCGTGACGGCGGCCATCGCGCGTCACTTGGTGATTGGCCCGGGGCCGCTCTTTCCCACGCCGCCGCACGCCGAGTTCGCAGGCATACCGGCGCTACTGTGCTGCGTGCTCGCGGGCCTCGCGGCGGGAGTGCTCTCGACGGCGCTCACGGCTGCCGTCTACGCCGCCGAGGACGCCTTCGCGCACCTGCCGATCCATTGGATGTGGTGGCCGGCCCTCGGGGGCCTCGCGATCGGCGTCGGCGGCTTGCTCGAGCCGCGCGCGCTCGGCATTGGTTTCGAGACGATCAGCGATCTTTTGCACGAGGGGCTCCTGCCCAAGGCGATCTTGTTGTTGGTGGTCGTCAAAGCCCTGATCTGGGCCATTTCCCTCGGCTCGGGGACGTCGGGAGGCGTCTTGGCGCCACTCCTCATGATGGGCGCCGCGCTCGGCGCGCTCGAGGCGCAGGTCTTCCCGAACGCGAGCGTCGGCTTCTGGCCGCTCGTCGGCATGGGGGCGATCCTCGGCGGCACGATGCGCTCGCCGTTCACGGGCATCGTATTCGTCATCGAGCTCACGCACGACTTGAACCTGCTGTTGCCGCTCGCGCTGGCCGTGACGGTGGCTCACGCGTTCACCGTGCTCGTCCTGCGTCGCTCCATCCTGACGGAGAAGGTCGCGCGCCGAGGCTTCCACGTGAGTCGCGAGTACTCGATCGACGAGTTCGAGGTCTTGTTCGTGCGCGACGCGATGAACCCGACGTTCGGCGTGCTGCCGGCGGACCGCACCGTCGCCGAAGCGCTGCCGCTGACGACGGAGCCGCACGACGAGCGCAGCCAGCACCTCTACCCCGTGCTCAACGGCGACGGGAACCTCGTCGGCGCCGTGACCTACGCGAAGCTCAAGAGCATGGCGGCTGATCCGGAGCTCGCTGGACGGCCGCTCGCGCGCGTCGTGGACAAAAATCCGCCGTGCATTTTCAGCAACGAGGGTCTGCGTGTCGGCGTCCAGCGCATGGCCGAGACGGGGGCCACTCGCTTGCTCGTCATGAACCCGTCGGATTCGCGCAAGCTCGTCGGCAAGCTAGCGCTCCACGACGTGCTCGCCGCGCGGACGCGCCACCTGCAAGACGAGGGGCGCCGCGAGCGAATCTTGCCGTGGGAGTACGTGCTCCCGCGCGGACTCAGGCAAGCCGTCGTCCCGGCGTTGAGCGCCCTGAGCAATCGTCAGGGCGGCCTCTAGAACCTCGGACCGTTCTGCTCGACCTCATGGCCCGTGAATTTTTCGGGTCCGCTTCGCGCGAGACCCGAAAAATTCTCTGGTCTACATCGAGAGCGGCCTGACCGTCGTTCTCTGGGTCCGTCCACTCAAGCGAGCTTGGGTGCAAGCACGGAGTCCCTCAGCGCTCGCCGTACACGTCGCGCTTCGCGGCCTGTACGGCGGTCGTCGAGGGTGCGGCGGGTGCCGTTTTCTCGACGACCGCAGGGCGCGGGCGGTCGCGCGCCGGCGGTGTGCCGCGCGGTGCGGGGCCCTGCGACGACGGTAGCGGTGCGGAGGCGTGCGACGACGGCAGCGGCGCGGAGCCGACCGGCGCTGAGGCGACAGGCTCGGCGCTGAGGGTGACCGCTGGCGGGGCGACGGGCGTTGCGGTGGGCGTCGCTGCGGTGGCCGAGGTGGCGGTGGCCGGGGTGGGGGAGACGGAGGCCGGCCCGTGTGGTGGCTCCACTGACGGCTCTTCCGGTGCGTGACGGCGTGAGAAGGCGAGCGCTGCGCCAGCTACGGCGACGAGCGCGAGCGCACCCGCGACGAGCGCCTTGCCGCGTCGTGGTCTCTCGTGGGCCGAGCCCCCGGTCACGGACATCGCGCTGCCCGTTTGCGCTCGAGCCGCTTCGGGCGAGGCGGAGAGCACGGTGCGGTCGAACGCCGACAGCGGAGCCGCGACCGACGCCGGAACGACCGCAGGTTGGGATACGCCGAGCGCCGTGCCGAGCGCGGCGATAGCGGCGCCCGCGGACGCAAAGCGCTCGTCGACGTTGCGGTTCACGCAGCGCAAAAACCAGGCGTCGAAGCCAGGCGGCCAAGGCGCGACGCCGCCCAGGTGGGTGAGGCGAGCCGTGGGCGGCTCGATGGGAAGCGACAAGAGTTCTCCGAATAGCGCCGAGATGCCTGCCTCCGGGTTCGAGGCAGCCTTCCAATAGACCTTGCCCGTCAGCAGAAAGAACGCGATGAGCCCGAGCGCCCAAATGTCCGTCTTCGCGCTCATGGCGCCGCCGGACGCCTGCTCGTGCGCCATGTAAAGCGGCGTGCCTTTCACTTCCCGGCTGACTCCGGAGGTGCTGCCGAGCACCTTGGCGATGCCGAAGTCGAGGATCTTCACGATGGGCTCGCCCGTCTCGCGCCGCGTGAGGAACAGGTTCTCGGGCTTCAAATCGCGATGAACGATGGGCCGAGCGCGCCCTTCGCGATCGACGTAGCCGTGCGCGCGGTCGAGGCCGTGGGCGACTTGCGTGAGGTAACGGTGTGCTTCGGCCGGGGCGAGCGGGCCGTGCTCCGCGACGTGGTGGTCGAGCGATTCGCCCTGCAGGAGTTCCATCACGAGAAAGGGCAGCCCGCTCGTGTCGTCGAACCCCGCGTCGAGGACCTTCACGATGTATTCGCTGTTCACGCGTGCCGCCACGCGGGCCTCGAGCTGGAATTTCTCGACGGCCTCTTTCGACGCGAGGACGTGCGGCCAGAGCACTTTCAGCGCAACGCGGAGCTCCGTCGTGAGCTGTTCGGCCACGAAAACCGCGCCAAAGCCGCCCTGCGCCAGCAGGCTCTCCACGCGGTAGCGCCCAGCGAACTCCTGCCCCGGCTCGAGAACCTGCACCTCACCCAAGATCCTACCATGGAGTTCAACCCCGATTTGATTTTTGATTGAGGGAACGACGCCTCGGACGAGGTGCACGGATCCGAGGAGGCATGGCTCGATGAGGAAGGGCACGCTCGAGAGGATGAGCCTTTCGTGGCTCGTCGCGAGTGCGGTCGCGCTCGCTGGTTCGAGCGCGCGCGCGACGGACATGGCCGCAGCCGAAGCGCTGTTTCGCGAAGCGCGCGACTTGATGGCGGCGGGCAAAACCGCGCAAGCTTGTCAAAAGTTCGCGGAGAGCGAGCGCCTCGATCCGTCACCGGGCACGCTCCTGAACCTCGCGCGCTGCCACGCGCAGCAGGGGAAAACGGCGAGCGCCTGGGCGGAGTTTCTCGCCGCGAAACGCACGTCGGAAGCCGCTCGACGCAGTGACTTGGCGCAAGAAGCGCAGCGCCAGGCGGACGCGCTCGTCGGTCAGCTCTCGTACCTCACCATCTCGGTTTCGGGGAAGGTCGAAGGGCTCGTGGTCACGCGCAACGCGGAGACGCTCGCTCCCAGCGCGCTCGGTTCGAGGCTGCCGGTCGATCCAGGGCGCTACACGGTTCGTGCGAGTGCGCCGGGATACACCGATTGGTCGGGAGAAGTGAGCGTCGAGGGCGGCGCGGCGTCGGAGTCCCTCGTGATTCCACCGCTGAAGCCGGCGCCCGTGGACGCCCCGCCGGCCGCGAGCGTGCCTCCGGACCGGGCCAGCACGCCGCCTGCCGCGGCGAAATCACGACCACCCGTGCTCGGCTACGTCGTCGGCGGTGTGGGGATCGTGGCGACGGGCGTGGGGCTCACGTTCGGCGCGCTTGCGTCGTCGAAATACGGCGACGCCGAGGACGCCTGTCCGACGTTCCACGACTGCAGTCCGTCCGCGATGGACGCCCGCAAGACGGCCGGCACCTTCGCGACGATCTCGACGGTCGGCGTGAGCGCGGGGCTCGCCGCGGTCGCTGCCGGTGTCGTGCTCATCCTCACGCATCGCTCCACGAGCCCAGCCGCCGCCCACGCGCGCCTCGTCCCCGCAGTCGGGCCTGGCGTTGCGGGTGGCGTGCTCGAGGGGGCATTTTGAGCGTCCGGCTGCGTCGACCCTCGCTGCTCGGCGCGTCATTCGTTCTCATCGCCGCGTGTCAAAACATCCTCGGCTTCGAGGAGTTCGAGTCGGCGCCGGCCGGTGTCGGCGGAACGACGGGACGTGCCGGCTCCGTGGGGACCGGCGGCGACGCGGCTGCGGGCGACGGCGCCACGGGCGGAAACAGCGCCGGGCGAGGGGGGACGAAGGCGAGTGGAGGGAGCGGCGGCAGCCAGGCGAGCGGCGGCGACGCGGGCGGGGGCGGCGCCGCGGACGACGCCGGTCTTGCCGTTGGGGAAGCGTGCGGCGCCGAAGGGGAATGCGCGCGCGGGCTCACGTGCCTCTACGGCTTCTGCCGCCCGGAATGCAGCGACGAGACGGATTGCGCGCAGGGGAGCGTGTGCTTGTTCCGCACGGCGACGGGCGGCGGCTGCCGGCTCGCGTCGGAAACGTGCGATCCGGATTGCGAGAACGGCGACCTCGTGTGCGCCCTCGACGGCACGTGCCGCATCGCGTGCTCCGAGAAGGATTCGTGCGATTCGCCGACCCAGCGCTGCATTGCGGGCACGTGCGTCAGTACCGTCGGCGAGGACGCGAGCGCGTGGGATTGTGGCGAAACGCCGGACGGCGAGCTCACCTGCGACGGGCGTCGCCTCGCGGTCTGCAACGTCGCGGGCCCCGGCCTCGTCGCGGTCGATACTTGTCCGAGTACGGCCCTCTGCGAAGCAAGCCTGCCTGCGGAGCCGACGTACGACGCCGACGAACCGCCGGCATGCGTGCCCGGGTGTGCGGCGGGCAAACGCTACTGCGACGGCCGAACGCTCCTCCTCTGCAACGACGACGGTGCCGGCCCCGTCGACGTCGGCACGGACTGCCCCACGGTAGGACTGTGCGAGGCGTCGGTCGATGCCGAGAGCGCCACGTGTCTTTCCGCGGCCTGCGACGCGGGTGAAGCGCGCTGCAGCGGCGGGGAAACCGAGCTCACGCTGCAAACCTGCAAGCCCGACCGTACCGCCTTTGCCGACGCCTCCGTGTGCGGGGACGCGGCGGCGCAATGTAACCCGGGCGCGAGCGCCTGTTTCGCGCTCGACATCGACGCGACGGAGGTCAGCGCGGGTGATTACGACGCGTGGCTTCAAACGGCTCCGCCGACCACGGGCCAGGCGCACGGCTGCGAAGCGAACGGCTCCTTCGCGCCCGACGCCACTTGCCTGCTCGACGCGAGCGGCCCGTGCACGGGCGCGAGCTGCGACGCGCCCGTCGTCTGTGTCGACTGGTGCGACGCCGCCGCCTACTGCGAGGCGCGCGGTCGACGCCTGTGCGGCCGCATCGGCGGCGGGATGACACCGTTCGAGCGCGCCGACGATCCCGGCGTGAGCCAATGGATGAACGCGTGCTCGGCGGGCGGGCAATTCGCGTGGGGCAGCGGTGGCGCGCCCCAGGCCGGCGCGGAACGGTGCTGGTACTTCGGCACGAGCAACGGCGCTACCTACGCCGTCGGCACGCACGACGACTGCCATTCGCCGTCGCCCGGCTACGCCGCCATCAAGGATCTCTCCGGTAACGTCGAGGAGTGGGAAGACGCCTGCGAAGCGGTCGTCACGGCGCCGGCGGCGGGGGCGAACGACGCTTGCCGCACGCGCGGTGGCTCCGTTCGGAGCCAGACCACCGCGGAGCTCCGGTGCGACGCCCTCCCCGCGAGCGCCGCGACGCGCGGCACGCATTCGCCCTCGCTCGGTTTCCGCTGCTGCGGCTCCTAACCGAGCGAGGCGCCGCGAACGTCGCTACTCGACCTCGACCGTGTACCAGACGCGCCAGTCGCGCAGGCTCTCCGGATCGTTCGGCTCGTCTCCCGGCGCGTAGCGTGCGGAACGGAGCGGCAACGTGCGGTGATAGCGCGCGAATTTCTCTTGCCGCGTGAAGAACAAGAGGTAGTCGAACTCGGCTCCGCCCATCGTGACCGACAGGCTTGCCCCGGGCTCGACGAGCCCCTCGTAGATGACGGCGTTCAGCTCGAGCACTTCGCCGCTCTTCACCTTCACGGTGCCCTTGTCGGGAAAGCGCGTGTGGACGGCTCGGCGCGGATTGCCGTTCGGTGCGACGACGGCGGCGAACGCGACCTCTCCCCGGCCGGTGAAGAGGCCATCCTTGTCGTCGAGCACGAGGAGCTTGTCGAGCTTCACCCGCACTCGCCGCGCTTTCCCAGCGCCCGGCTTCACGACCACGCCGTGTCCCGGCTGGCCCGCGCCAGGTTTCCCGCCGAAAAGGCCCACGGCTGGCGGCTGTTCGGAATCCTTCAGCGTGAACGTCGTCGAGTAGGTGCCGTCCAGGTGGTCCACGATGGCGAGCGGCGGCAGCGCGGCGCGGTCTTTCGGATCCGCGTAGTCGAAGACGAGAAACGAGCCGGCGAGGCCTGGCCCCACGGGCTTGTTCGTCGCCGTGCGCGGAAACACCGTCACCGTCCACGTCACGCGTTGGTCGCCGACGGCGCCTTTCACGAACGAGGCAATCGAATGCTCCGGGCTCGGCGTGGGGGAGAGAACGACCGAGAGTCGCGCGTCGCGAGCAAAGGCGGAGCCCTCGGCGGTGACGCCGTCGGCGCGGAAGAAGAGGTTGTAGGAGTTCTCGTTTTCGGTCTGCGCGATGGTCGCCTCGTAACGCCCGGGCGCCACTTCCTCGAGCGTCACGCTGCTTCCGCCGTACTGGAAACCGAGGTGGCGCCCGGCTTCGGCCGCGTCGAGGAGTTGGCGTTGAATCGAGCGCGTTTCGGCGGCAGCGGCGGCCGCCGCGCGCTCCGGTTGGCGAGGCGCTGCCCCCACGAGCGCGTCGAGGCTCAGCTGTCCGCGGCGCACGGCCTTGATGAGCCCCCCTTTCTGCACGAACGTCGTCAGCACCTCGCCGAGGGACTCACTGGGCTGCCGCGTGCCCACCCGAACGTCCGCGCCCGTGACGGGCTCTCCCCACATGCTGAGCTCGACCCAGACCCGGATTGGTCTACCGACGCCCCGCGGCTCGGCGCCGTAACGCATGCGCAGCGCGAGATCGTAAAGGGCGTGCAGGCGTGCGCCGCTCGGAATGCCCGAGGCCGACCAGCTGCCCGGCTCCGGGTTGACCGCGGAGGCGAACGCGATGCCGTTGGCGCTCCCCGGGTTGCTCGTCGAGGTGGTGCCGCCGCCCGTGCCCGTCGTCGCGACGGAGAGCGCGATCGTGTCGCGTGTGAGGGCGAAAAACGCGCGTTCAATGCCTTCTTCGACGGGAACGCTCACGCTGGCGGTGCCGCCCGTGCCGGCGGCCGAGCGATCGACCGGGAGCAGATCACCGATGACGCTCAGGAACATGCTGCGCAGGTTGTCGGACGCGAGCGGATCCGTGTCGGGCGCGGCGTCGTAGAAGCGGCCGCCGTGAGCGCTCGCGAGCGTGCTGAGACTGGTGACCGGGGTCTCACCGGACAGCGCGTAGGAAATGACGTGGAGGAAGACACCCGCGCTCGCGTCCGAGAGCGGCGGAAAATCCGCGGCGTTGAGCGCGGTGAGCGACGGTGCGCCTTCGTTGTCCATGCCGTCCGTGAGCAAGATCACGTGGCGGCGCCGCCATTTGCTCGCCGTGAACTGCGCCGCCGCCGCCTTCAGCGATTGCCCGATGGGTGTGCCGCCGCTCGGCGCGTCCGCGGGCACGTGCGGCGTGGCGGAGGCATTCGCGAAGCCACCCCCCGGCGTCCAATCGAGCTGAGCGCCGCCGTTCCAGTAGAACCGCCCGATACGCGCCTTGTTCTGCGTGGCGATGCTGCTGTTCGGCGTCGAGACGCTCGGGACCAAGTTACCGTACAGATCCGAGAAGAGGTCGCTCACCTCGGTCGCGGCCGTCCACTTCGTGAGGCTGGCCGTGACGCTCGCCCCCATGCTCCCGCTGCGATCGAGCAGGACGACGAGATCCGTCGGTACGTAGACGTTGCAGGGCAAAATCGAGCTTTTGCCCGTGGTCGAGTCCGTGATTTTCACGAGCAGGCTCTGCGTCGAGGCGTCGGGTGGCGCCGCGTCGGCGGCGCCGTTCGGGAAAGTGAGGTCGCCCGAGGCGCCGGCCGTCACCGTCTTCGTGTACGAGCCCGTCGGGTTCAGCGCCGCGTCGTACCCTTCGGCGACCTGGTAGCTGTAGTTGGCGAGAGCGTCGGCGGCGGGAACCGTGAAATTATTGCCGGCGACCGCGCCGTAGTGCGCCTTTTCGGCGACGTTGACGTTCAGGAGGAACGAAAAGGTCTTGAGCGCCCGGATCCGCAGCGTGAGCGTTTCCTGCACGTTCAGCTGCACGTCGATCTGCACGCTGCCGCCCGCGAGGAACGTGTCGATGATGGTGTTCTGGCGTGCGACCGGCATGCCCGCGAGCGCGCTCGGGCTAAGCTCGACCGTCGTGTGATCGCCGGCGGCGCCCGTCGAGTCGCGTTCGACGCGGAAGAGTGCCGTCGGGATGCCTGGAATCGCCACCTGCACGCCCGCGCCGTCGTAGAAACGTACGGCGTTCACCGTGCAGACGCCGAGCGCCGTCGGGTCGGCGGGGTTCAGGAGCACCTCGGCGCGCTTCGTTTGGCGGCAAACGAGACGTCGCGTGCCCCCGTCGTTGTAACCGACCGCGAAGTAAAGACCCGTTTCGAATGCCATGTTTGCCTCCGTGACGCTCCGACTGGTGCTGCTGCGAAAACTCAGTTGAGTGGGGAAATCGGCTGGGCCGTGGGCGTGTGCGACGTGCCCGTCGTGCCGTTGCCGAGTTGTCCGTTGGAATCGTAACCCCAGCAGTACCCGCGCCCGCTCGAAAGGGCGCAGGCGTGGCGCGTGCCCACCGTGAGCCGCGTGAGCGAGCCGAGCGGCAGCGTCGTGCGCACGTCCGTAGACGTGGCCGTCGGGTCGCCGCGTTGCCCGTCGCTGTTGCCGCCCCAGCATTGGCCGGTGGTGCCGGCGCGCACGCAGCTTACGTCACCGCCGAGCGCCAGGGCCGAAACATCGCTGAGGCCCGCAACGAGCTGCGGCGTGTCGTACATCGTGCCGCTGGCTTTCCCGAGCTGCTTCTGGACGTTGCTTCCCCAGCAGTAAACCTGCCCGCCCGTGAGCGCGCACGTGTGGTAGTCGCCGGCGGCGATGGCCGTGACGTTCGAGAGGCCGCCCACGGCTCGTGCCTCGGTCGCGTTCGCGTCCGCCGAACCGTCGCCGAGTTGGCGCGCGCTGTTGTCGCCCCAACACTCCACCGTTCCGCCCGTGCGGAGCAGGCACGAATGCTCTTTCCCTGCGACGACGCGCGAGGCGTCGGCCACGAGCACGTCTCCCGTGCGGTATATTTGGCTCGGCGCGTTCACCTGCGCCGTGTCACCGCTCGCGAGCTTGCCGTTCGTGCCCTGGCCCCAACAGGCGACCTTGCCGGAGCCGTAGACGGCGCAGGTGTGATTCGTGCCGGTAGCGACGCTCGTGACCCCGGTGAGCGTCGGGCTGCCGACGCCGTTCACGGTGCCCGGCGTCGAGACGTTCGCGCTCGAGCCCGCGCCGTTGCCGAGCTGGCCGCTGGCGTCGCTGCCCCAGCAGTAGAGGGTGCTCGACGGACTTGCGATCGCGCAGGTATGTTGCCCGCCCGTGCCGAGCGCGCTCACGCTCGTAAGGTTCAAGACGGCGTGAGGCGCCGTGCGCTGTCCGGTCCCGCCGTCCCCCAGGCGGCCGTCGCTGTTCAAGCCCCAGCATGCCGCGCGCCCCGTGCTCGTGATGCCGCAGGTATGAAACCAGCCGGCGCTGAGCTCACTCAGCTCCTCACACGCCGAGGCGCCGCAGGCCAAATAACAGGTGTTATCGCACGCGCGGCAGTCGCTGAGGCTCGCGGCGCTCGTCTCGCAGGCGTTGTTCACGAGATCGTCGCAATCGAGCAAGTCCGTGGGGCAACCGCTGACGTGCCAGCCGCCGCTCGTGCACGCGAAGGTGGTGCCCGGCGCCGTGGGTTTGCCGCTGAGCGAGCTGTCCTGCGCGTCGGTCTGGCCGTCGCAGTCGTCGTCGCTGCCGTTGCAGGTCTCGGTGCCGTTCGGGTTGACGGCGCTCGCGCCGTCGTCGCAATCGCCGCCCGTGAGCACCCAGCCGTTGCCGGGTGACGTGCACTCGAGGCGCGCGCTCGAGCTCGTCCCGAAGCCGTCGCCGTCGAGGTCGCGGTAGAACGTCGTCTTGAGGTCGTTCGTCGCGCTCAAGCCGTCGACGACGCCGTTGCAGTCGTTGTCCTGGCCGTCGCAGATTTCCGTCTTGCCCGGGTAGTCGTTGGAGTCGTGATCGTCGCAGTCGTCGAAGACGGACGGCGGGGCGTCGTTCGGGAATTCACGCCAAGTGCCGGCGCAGTTGCCGGAGGGCGCGCAGGCGAGCTGGTACGTCGTGGCGGCGAGGTGACCGTCGGAATCCGCGTCGCAGTAAAAACGCGCAAAATCGACCGCTGCTTCGTCGGTCTGGGTGTCACAATCGTTGTTGAGCCCGTCGCAAGTCTCCGGCACGGGACCTAACGCGCCGACGCAGGCCCCCCACTGGCCGTTCGTGTCGCAGGTGCGCGAGCCCAAATGGCACTCCCCGACGGGCACACCGCTGCCGCTCAGCACCGGGTAGTCGATGGGGATACCGTTCGACGTCGTGCCGCAAGGTTCCACGTCACCGGGCGCGCAGGTGCACGTCGCCGAGCTCGCGAGCACGCCGTCGTCGATGATGCCGCTGCAGTCCTGATCGAGGCCGTCGTTGCAGCCCTCTGCGTGGCCGTCACCCGCGGGACCGTCCCAGCCGTTCGGGTTCACGTGGTCGTCGCCGTCGTCGCAGTCGTTGCCGACCGCGACGGCCACATTGGCGTCGAGCGCTGCGCAATGCTTGGCGCGGAAGCCGTCGCCGTCGGCGTCGCGCGCGGAGAAGATGCAGGCGCCTTTCGTGCACGCCGCTTCGGCGCAATGGGCGGGCGTCGTGGCAAGAACCGCGCAGTCCCCCGGCGTGACGCATTCGGGGCCGCCGGGCTCGCCGCCCTGGCCACCGTCGTCTTCGCCGCCCGTTGCTGCACCCCCACCCGTGCCGCTTCCCGCTTGCGGGCCGAAGGCGCCCGCTTCCCCGCCGGACGCGGGAGCTCCGGCTTCCCCACTTTCGCCCGCATTCGTGCTGTCCGTGCCACCGCCACTAGCGCGGTTCCCGCCACCTTGCCCTCCCCGCCCGGCGTTGGCCGTGCCCGCAGTCCCGCCCACTGCAGCTCCCTTGCTGCCGGCGCGCCCGGCGCCGGAAGGCCCGCCGCTCGCGGCGTCGTCGTCGCTCGGCGAATCCTCGCCGCATGCGCCGGCAAGCACGACCAAACCCACCCAGATGGCTCCTCTCATCACGCGTCTCGGCTCCCGGCGCGCGGCCCCGCGGCGCACGCCATTTTCACCACACCCAAGCTCGCTTGGGTGTATCGATGCAAGACAAACACCGGTCGACAGATCTCGCCAAAACCCAAGTGAATTGGGGGGGCGCCCCCATTCACGATCGATGCGAACGGTCTTCGGTGTAGGCCGACCCCCGCCGCGAAGTCCATAGCGGGAACATCCGTCAGGTCGCGGTTCGGCACTGCCGGCCCCGCGCAGCCGGTACTTTCTTGAGGAGCGTGCGGAGCGCCAGGCCGCGACCGTTGCGATCGCGGGCCCGTGGGTCATTCACGAGACCTTCGGCAGCGACGGACGTGTCGCAGAGCGCGTCACCTCCACGCGACCCGAACGAGCGTCGCCTCCGCGCGTCGAGCCGCGCACCCGTCGTACGCCGGTGAGCCACTTCGGATCGCGTGCCCGCCGAGCCCGCACACGTCGCCTCGCCGCGGGGTAGCCGAACGCCGTGTCTTAGGGCTCCGTTCCCGTTCCGCCAGCCCAGCCCTGTCGTTCTCTTCCGAGCGGAACGCGCCCCCCCGTTGCCGCCGCTTGCACCTCCGGGGGGTGTAGCGAGAAAGCGTCGAGCGATGCGTTTCGGCGGCGCGCCCTCTTCGCGTTGGCGTCGCGTGCGTTCGCGAGCGCGCACTCAGTGGCGCGTGGCGCAGCGTCGCCCTGCTACGCGGATGTGCTTCTCACCGCTGCGGTGCAACGCCCGGCAAAAACGCACGCGGAGGCGCTCAGCTGGGCTTGCGGATTGCTTACAGAGCAATACGTAAACGGAAAGCCTCTGCGCGGTTCTTTCGTGGTCGCCGTCGTCTCGACGGTGGCGGCTGTTCCTCGCGCAACGAGCCACACCATGACGATCTCTCGCATCGCGCAACCTGATGGAACGCTTGGTATTTTGTTGCCCGGTCTCGGCGCCGTCGCGACCACGCTCGTCGCGGGCACGCTGCTCGCTCGTCGCGGGCTCGGCGCGCCCGTCGGGTCGCTCACGCAGCTTGGCCAGCTGAAGCTCGGGGCTGGCACGCGTGAGCGTACGGTACCCATTCGCGAAGCGGTTCCGCTCGCACCGCTCACGAATCTCGCGTTTGGTGCCTGGGACATTTTTCCCGACAACGCGCTCGAGGCAGCTCGCGTCGCGGGCGTGCTCGAAGAACGTCACCTCGCTCCCATCGCGGAGGAGCTCGCGAGCCTTCGGCCGATGCCCGGCGCGTTCTACCCGCAGTACGTCAAGAAGCTGCAGGGCACGCACACGAAGCGCGCCTCCAGCAAGGCCGACATGGTCGCGCAGCTGCGAGACGACATTCGTACATTTCGCCGCAACGCTGGCGCAACACGCCTCGTGGCAGTGTGGTGTGCGAGCACGGAGGTGCTGGTCGAGCCCGCAGCGTGTCACCAGACCATCGCGCAGTTCGATCGCGGGCTCATGCAGGACGATCCTGCCATTTCCAACGCGCAGCTCTACGCCTGGGCATGCCTGCAGGAGGGCGTTCCGTTCGTGAACGGCAGCCCGAACCTCGCGGCGGATTTTCCGGCGGCGGCGTCGCTCGCGCGCGAGGCCGGCGTGCCGCTCGCGGGCAAGGACTACAAGACCGGCCAGACCTTGATGAAGACCATCATCGGTCCGGGGCTCAAGGCGCGTTTACTCGGACTGAACGGCTGGTTTTCGACCAATATCCTCGGCAACCGCGACGGGGAAGTGCTCGACGACATCGAGAGCTTCCGTGCCAAGGAGCGCTCGAAGCTCGGCGTGCTCGAGCAGGTGCTCGAGCCGGAACGCTACCCGGAGCTCTACGGGAAGTTCCACCACAAGGTTCGCATCGAGTACTACCCGCCGCGCGGCGACGCGAAAGAGGGGTGGGACAACATCGACCTGTTCGGCTGGCTCGGCTACCCGATGCAGCTGAAAATCGACTTTTTGTGCCGTGACTCCATCCTCGCGGCGCCGCTCGTGCTCGATCTCGCGCTCCTCATGGACCTCGCGCACCGCGCGGGCCTTTCCGGCACGCAGGACTGGCTGAGCTTCTACTTCAAGTCGCCCATGACGCAGCCCGGCGCGAAGCAAGTGCACGATCTCTTCGCGCAGCAGCGCGCGCTCGAAGCCACCTTGCGCGCCTTCGCGGGCGAGGCGCCTCTCGCGCCGGGGGGAGAGGCGAGGGCGTGACTAGCGTCGTGGCTCGAGCGGCCGCTTCGCCGGCGCTCGTGGCCCGAGCGTCCCGCCCCAGCTGGGCCCACCGCCGCCGCGAAGTCCTCCTGTTCGCGGCGCACGCGGCGCCGTTCCTGGCCGTGGGGGCCGCCTACGGCGGGCTCCGGCACTTTGCAGGGCTGCGACCCGTGCAGGTGGAGTCGCTCCACGCGCTCGACGCCGCGCTCTTTTCGGTGCCGACGGCGCACGGCGCCCTGCCGCTGAGCGATGTCATCGCCGCGCAGCACCACCTGCTGCTCGACCTTCTGTGCGGCAGCGTTTACTTCCTTTATTTGGCGGAGGCATTTGGCATAGCGGCGTTTCTCTTCTTCCGCGCCCGAACACTCTCCCTCGAGCTCTCGCTCGGCTTTCTGCTCGTGAACGTGCTCGGGTGGGTCGTGTGGGTGCTCTACCCGAGCGCGCCGCCCTGGTACGTCGACGCGCACGGCTTCGCGCCCCCGGGGCCGGACGTCGCGTCGAACGCCGCGGCGCTGCTGCGCGTCGATGCGTGGCTCGGCGTCGACTACTTTCGCGCGTTCTACGCGAAGAGCACCTACGTCTTCGGCTCGTTTCCCTCGCTCCACGCGGCCTATGCCGTGCTCGTCGCGCTCGTCACGGCGCGGCGACCCGGCAAGCTGCGGCTCTTCAGCGTCGCCTTCGCAGTCGCCATCGGTTTCGCCGCGGTCTACTTGCGCCATCACTACGTGCTCGATGTCGTCGGCGGGGCCGCGCTGGCCGTCTTCGTCTGGGCCCTGCTCGAGGCGACGCCGCTCGGCGCAGCGGCTCGCCGCGCGAGGGCCGCGTGAAGGCCTGGCTCGCCGCCTGGGCCGCTGGCCGCCTCACGGGTTTCGAGCGGATCGCGAGCGCCCTGGCGCCCCTAGGCGTGCTGCTCGTCGTGGTCGTCGCGGGCGCCCTCGTTTACGCGTGGCAAAACCGGCGGCGCGGCCATTTTCACGATGCCGAAATGGACACGCGCGGCATCGGCGGCCTCACGACGCCGGGCCTCCGCCAATTCTTCGCCTGGCTCGCACGACCTTTGTGGCAACCGCTCGCCCGTTCGAGCTTTCCGCCGGATTTGATCACGACGCTGTCGACGGCACTCGCGCTCGGCGCAGGGCTCGGGGTCGCGGGCGGGCGCTTCGCCCTCGGCGGGTGGCTCTACCTCACGGCGGGCTTACTGGACTTCATCGACGGTCGCGTGGCGCGTGCCACGGGTCGCTCGAGTCCCGCTGGTGCCGCGCTCGATTCGGTGCTCGATCGCTACGTGGAGAGCGCCTTCCTCATGGGCCTCTGCTGGTACTACCGGGAAGGTTGGGTGCTCGGCGTGGGCCTCGTCGCGCTCGTGGGCTCGCTGCTCGTCCCTTACGTGCGCGCCCGCGGCGAATCGCTGGGGGTGGAAATGAAAGATTCAGGCTTCATGCAGCGCCCCGAGCGCGTGGTCGTGCTCGGCGCGGGCGTCGCGTTGAGCCCCGTGCTGGAGGTGTTCTTGGCGCCAGGTGCGCCGCATCCGCCGCATCGCTTGGCGATTGGCGCGCTGATGCTGCTCGCGCTCACGTCGCAGATCACGGCATTGCAACGGCTCATGACGCTGCGGCGGGCGCTCCGCGGGGAGCGCTCGCGAGCCGGTTTCGGACGGCCGCTCAAGAGCGCGCTTTCGAACGGCTTCGCGACCGCGGTCGACGCCGCGCTCGCGAGCGCGCTCTACTACTTCGGGAATAAACACCCCGCCGTCGCAACGGCGCTCGGGTGCGCTGCGGGGGCAGTCGT